>MPMF02149955.1_pt1 | contig 20446 bp, 17 predicted proteins | sample 1617271 | NCBI WGS metagenome assembly MPMF02 (sample SAMN05944812, study PRJNA350692) | marine metagenome | biome: marine; feature: ODZ; material: water; isolation source: 120 m water sample prefiltered with 30 um filter, filtered on to 0.2 um... | place: Pacific Ocean | collected 2012-04-09... | reverse complement strand
GGTCTCTGGAGGTACTGGGGCGGAGTCATCACTTAACGGGGTCGTTCGATTTGGCATTGGCGGCGGGACAAATTCTGACGGAGTGGCCGGGGGCCGAGAGGGGGCAGTTGGGGCCGCCGGAGGCGAAATTCGGCCACCTTCCGGAGTCGGCGGAGATTGCAGCGGTTCATCCAGCGGCGGTGGGTCGCTAGCCCGTGCGGCTGTCATTGGCAGATCCCGATCCCCGAATGGGTCGTTGAACGGATCGGCAGGAACGTCCTGCGACACAAGACGGATTGGCTCGTTGAATCGAATCGGCCTCACATTCGAGTCCGACTGCGCTGGGATCCGTTGATGCCCGACGGCAAGAGCCTGTCGCGTGGTTGTGTGTTGGGTGGTCACGTCGGCGATGGCCGTTGCGTTTGCGTTGCGACGGTTGATCGCGCTCGATTCACGCCACCGAAGACGCCAGTTCTCGGGTTGGCGGATAACCTGACGTTGACGTACGTCGGACCAGCGGGCCGTAAATGGCCGTGATGGTTGTCGCTGATCCTCCGTCTGTAAGTGGTTCGAAGTAGCCGCTGAGACCGTAGCCTCCGAGATTGGACGAGCCTGGTCGTCGCCAACTGAGAATCGCGCTGGCGGGTTCATTTCGTCAGCCCGTACCCCACGTCCACAAAAACTGATCGCAAAACCCAGGATCAGCCAGACGGCTAACTGTCGGGCCGCCAAACGGCGATCGGTGCGATTAGTCCGCCTCGCCTTTTTGTGGGTAATCGGGACTGTAATTTGGTGCTTCCTGCGTGATTGCGATGTCATGAGGATGACTTTCTCTTACACTCGCTGCCGAAACCTGTATGAACTGCGCGTCCTTACGCAGGTCGTCGATCGTAGGCGTGCCGCAATAACCCATCCCGGCACGTAACCCTCCGACCAACTGATACACAAAGTCGCTGAGCGGGCCTTTGAATGGCACGCGTCCTTCCACGCCTTCAGGCACCAGTTTTCCGTTGTCAGCGTCGACATCGCCTTGACGATATCGCTCGCTTGACCCTTTCACCATGGCTCCCAACGAGCCCATCCCACGGTACACCTTGAAGGTGCGACCCTGGTACAAAATTGTTCGACCTGGGCTTTCCGCCAATCCGGCAAAAAGACCTCCGATCATCACCGCGTTGGCACCTGCGGCAATGGCCTTTGTGATGTCACCGGAGAAGCGAATCCCGCCATCGGCGATGACCGTCGTATCTGTTTCCTGGGCGACCTGCGACACCTCGTAAATCGCGGTAATCTGTGGAACTCCAACACCGGAAATCACTCGCGTGGTGCAAATCGATCCTGGGCCGATGCCCACCTTCACCGCATCGGCACCGGCCTTAACCAAGTCCTTGCATCCCTCCCGGGTTGCCACGTTCCCCGCGACAACGTCAATATCCCAACGCTTCTTAATCTCCTTAACCGTGTCAATTACGTTTTTCGAGTGACCGTGCGCACTGTCGACAACGACAACATCCACGCCACGCGCAATTAGGCTCTCCACCCGTTCCAGGTCGAAAACGCCAACTGCAGCCCCTACACGCAGCCTGCCTTGCCTATCCTTACAAGCTCTAGGGAACCGATTCATCATGTCGATGTCTTTGATCGTGATGAGGCCGGTCAGGACATAAGAATCGTCAACCAGCAAAAGTTTCTCCACCTTTTTAGCCGTTAAAATCTTCTCAGCTTGCTCAAGCGTTACTTCTCCCGTAGCCGTTACAAGGTTCTCTTTCGTCATAACCTGCGAAACAGGGATGTTGCCCTTTTCCAGGAAGCGAAGATCCCGGCGGGTAAGAATTCCAACGAGCTTGCCATTTTCTTCGGTAATTGGGATCCCAGAGACGTTGTGCTGCTCCATCCGTGTTCGAGCCTCTTCCACCTTCACGTCCGCGCGCAGCGTCACCGGATCGACGATAATTCCGTTGGCGCTGCGTTTGACCTTGTAAACCTCTTCCGTCTGAGATTTGACGGACATGTTTTTGTGGATGACACCAATGCCACCATTTTTGGCCAAAGCGATGGCCAGTTTGCCTTCGGTGACCGTATCCATCGGCGAACTGAGCAGGGGGATATTCAGCGCGATGCGATTTGTCAGCTGCGTACTGACATCGACTTCTGACGGTACAACCTCGCTATAACGGGGCTGCAGCAAAACATCGTCAAAAGTGATGGCGCGGGAGCCAAGTTTCTCGTCCATGGGGCACCTTGTAAGGCAAAGGCCAAAATATAATCCGGCATTATGTGGAGATTTGGCAGAATTAACAACTTGCCCAGCGCAAAAGCCACAGCCCGAAAGTCAAAGTTCAGATTTGTGGCAGCACTGCGGCTGGCGCGCTGAAGCGATAGACGGAACGCTTGATGACGATTCCTGACCGGCAATCGGTGGCCGCATTCGCCGCCACGTCATCATCTCCGACTGCGATGCTCCAAATGCGCCAATACCAATGCGACATCCGCGGGCGTGATCCCGCTGATCCGGCTCGCCTGTGCGATGCTGACGGGCCGGACGCGGGTCAGCTTTTCGCGGGCCTCGTTTCGCAACTGAGCAATCCTGGCGAAATCGAAGTTCGCTGGAATGCGCTTTTCCGCCAGCCGCTGTTGGCGATCAACTTGTTGTTGTTGACGCGTCACATAGCCCGAGTACCTCGTGTCATATTCGACTTGCAAACGCACTTCTTCGGAAGTGTCACCCAGTTCGGGCAACCGCTGCACCAATGCGGACCATTCAACTTCAGGCCGTCGCAAGTACTTGGCCAGCGTCACGCCCTCGGTACGATTGGTTTCCAAGAGTCCGCTGACTCGCTCGATTTCATCTACTTTTTTCTGCAATCGTCGCCAACGGCGTTCATCGACGAGTCCAACTTCACGGGCCGGCGGAGTCAGCCGTCGATCGGCATTGTCTTGGCGCAGTAACAGCCGGTATTCGGCGCGACTGGTGAACATTCGATACGGTTCGTCGACTCCACACGTGACGAGGTCGTCGATCAGCACGCCGATATAGGCTTGTTCGCGACCGAGCACCAACGGCTCGTCTCCCCGCAGTCGCAGCGCGGCGTTGGCACCGGCGATCAACCCCTGCGCACCGGCTTCTTCGTAACCCGTCGTGCCGTTGATTTGCCCCGCAAAGTAGAGGCCCTGAATGTTCTTGGTCTCCAAAGACGGCCACAGCTGATCCGGTGGACAGAAGTCGTATTCAACGGCATAACCGTACCGCATGATCTGAGCGTTCTCTAATCCGGGGATCAAACGGAACATGGCGTCCTGCACGTCGCGCGGAAGGCTGGTCGAAATCCCGTTGACGTAGACCTCTCGAGTCTGGCGACCTTCGGGCTCGAGAAACAGCTGATGCTGATCCTTGTCCGCAAAGCGAACGACCTTGTCTTCGATCGACGGGCAATAGCGTGGTCCATTCGATTGAATCTGTCCGCTGTACATCGGTGCCCGCTGCAGATTTGCGTGGATCAAATCGTGAACCGCCGTGTTGGTGTACGTGATCCAGCAAGGTATCTGTTCGGTCTGCACACTGCCTGACATAAACGAGAACGGCTGAGGCGATTCGTCACCCGGCTGGCGCTGCGTCTTTTCGTAGTCGATGGTCCGCCCGTTCAACCTGGGCGGCGTGCCGGTCTTAAAACGTTCGAGCCGAAAACCCAGTCGTCGCAACGCTCCGCTGATCCCTGCCGAGGTCCCCTCCCCTGCTCGTCCACCCGGCGTCTTTGCTTCTCCGGTGTGCATTAATGCTCGCAAAAAGGTGCCAGTGGACAGAATGACGGCTGGCGCGCGATAGATGGCGTCGCCTAGGACGCGGACGCCGGTGACTCGGTGCGTGTCAGCATGTTGTTCGATCAACAGATCTTCGACAATCTCCTGACGCAGTGTGAGATTTTCTTGCTCCTCGACAATGCGTTTGACTTCCTGCTGGTAGGCCTTTTTGTCGGCCTGGGCACGAGGGCTGTGCATGGCCGGGCCTTTGCGGCGATTCAGGAGACGAAACTGAATGCCCGTCGCATCAATGGCCTGACCCATCGCACCGCCGAGGGCATCGATTTCGCGCACGATTTGGCCCTTGGCAACACCTCCAATGGCCGGATTGCAACTCATTTGGCCGACGGTATCAAGATTGATGGTCAGCAACCCAACCTGGGCTCCCATCCGCGCGGCAGCCAATGCTGCTTCAGTTCCGGCGTGTCCGCCGCCAATCACCAGAACATCGAATTGGTACTCTGCTTGAGACATCCCGCCATCGTATGTCGCCGGGGCCAAGAGCGTAAGACGTCAGAAGCCTGCCTCGTGCCGGACCACTGCAAAGCACTAACGCAGCCTTGGTGTCATTTTCACGTCGTCAAAGGAAAGCTCCCCCGTGGCACCAAATAGGCCAATGCGGAGAATGCCCTCGCGAGTCTGCAGTGGCACGCGGAATGTCTTGGATTCACTCTTCCAGGCTGAATCACCTCGAAATGGACCCAGCCAAAACATGCCCAGTTCCTTTCGATTCGCGTCATAGAACGTGATGGCAAGACTTGGAAACGAATCCGGACGTAGTGGATACCAGACGTTGGTATATTTCATTTTGGCCGACACCGTCAGTTCGGCAACCTGACGCCCGTCGATGGGGAAGCCCTGCAGTAGGTGAGCGCTGCGCCCCTGCTGTTCGTTTTTGAACGTGACGAAATGTTCACCCTCAGGAGCCACCGGGTCCGTTTCCCAAGTCAACAGGCGCTGATAATACCAACCTGTTACGAAACCGTTTTCACCCGGCTTGCGCTCGAAGTTTCCGTTCACCGCCCGCGGATTGGCAGGATCAGGTTGGACGGCGCGCTGGTCTTCGGCACGCCCCGTCATCGGGACAAACAGGGTCGGCCGTAAGGCTTCAGCCTTGAGTTTGCCATCCTCTTTTCGGAACACATACAAGGTCTGTTGATAGCGCTGCCCGACGGGAATCACCATCATGCCGCCTTCACGCAACTGTTGGATCAACGGAAGTGGCGGCTTTTCCGGCGAACAGGTCACAATGATCTTGTCGAACGGCGCGTGTTCCGGCCAACCTTTGAAACCGTCACCGATTTTGGTAGACACGTTGTCATACTTGAGCCGTTTCAATGTCCGTTCGGCTTTCCGCCCAAGTTCTGGAATAATCTCGATGGAATAGACGTCCCTTACCAACGGGCTTAGCACGGCTGCTTGAAATCCGCTGCCAGTACCGATCTCCAGAACCTTGTCAGTAGGTTTGGTCTCCAAGACTTCTGTCATGAAGGCGACAATGAAAGGCGACGAAATCGTCTGCTGGTGGCCGATCGGCAAAGCCATGTCAAAATAGGCCTGACTGCGCAACTTGCGTTCCACGAATTCGTGGCGTGGAGTGTCCAACAGCGACTGGATCACACGTCGGTCGGTCACTCCAGCACCGACGACGGCCAAATCGACCATCTTGCGACGAACGGACGCGAAAGGATCATCCCTTTGTCCGCGAATTGCCTCCGTGGTGGTGGAGATGCAAACCAGAAACATCGCAAATCCAATCAGGTGTCGAGCGGACTTCATGGTATTTTCCCTGTGGACGTGTTCAACGGGCAGCAGGCGCTGAGTCAATTAACGCCAACTCCGACGTTGCCCCGTGAACTTCAATTATAGCCAATCGGTTCGGTGTTGCGTCATGCTTTCACAGCAACCCACGTTCGGCGGGGGCTTGCATCTGGCCGTGCGCTCTGAAAAACTGCTGCAAACCGTTCATCCCACACGCCTCACCGTCATTTGGTCTCGCCATGAAAACGAATCCTGTCAAAGAAAAACTTCGCAACGGCCAACCCTCTTTCGGCACTTGGTTATCGCTGGGAGACCTGTTCGCCACGCGCGTCCTGGCACGAATCGGATTTGACTGGCTAACGCTGGACATCGAACACGCGGCTGTCGACTGGTCCCAAGCGACCACGGTTTTCGCCGCCATTGCCGACGCAGGTTGTGTTCCCTTGGCGCGTGTCCCCGAGGGCAGCCATCACTACATCAAACGTGTGTTAGACGCCGGTGCCATGGGTATCGTCGTCCCCATGGTGGACACCGTCGAACAAGCCAAGACGGCCATCGCTGCCGCCAAGTACCCACCGACCGGCAACCGTAGCGTTGGCGGTGGGATGCATTCGCTGAACTTTGGTACCACGGCTGGAGAATATTTCGAACGGGCCAACGACGAAATCCTGGTCGTGTTGCAAACTGAAAGCCCACAAGGCGTCGAAAACGCTGAAGAGATTTACAGTCTTCCAGGTTGCGACGCGATCTTCATCGGCCCGAACGATCTCCGTTTTCAAATGCGGGCGCCCGACGGGACCTTTCCGTCTGCCGAAGAGCATGAAGCGATGATCCAGCGCGTGATTGAGATTGGCAAGAAAGTCGGTACGCCGACGGGTATCCATGCCATGGATCCTACGTCGGCCCGAGACCGCGCTAACCAAGGTATGCAGTTCCTGGCTGTTGGCAGCGACTTGCGGATGATGACGTTCAAGGCGCAAGAAATCATCTCGGAACTTAATCCAGCCGAAGAGGCTAAGGATCTCGCGCGGTATTAGATCGGCCCTGCCGTTCCACATTACTTCGAACGATTCGTCCGATACAGCATCGATTGCCAAACATGAGCGTTTATCTGCTGACGACGCTGGACACCAAAGGTGACGAAGCGGCATTGGTGCGCAGTCAACTCGTCCATCTCGGCATCAACGTGGTGTTGGTCGACACGGGTTGCCTGGGAGAACCCACCGTGGCGGCTGACATTTCCCGCCAGCAGGTGTTCACGGCTGCTGGGACATCTTTGGTCGAAATGGTATCGGGCAGCGATCGTGGCGTCGCAGTGACCCGGGCTGCCGAGGGCGCGCGGAAGATCGTCCAGGAGGCACACTTGGCGGGCAAGGTCGATGGAGTGCTTGGCATGGGTGGTTCGGCTGGCACAACGATCGGGACTTCCGCGATGCGAGGCCTGCCTCTTGGCGTTCCCAAGTTGATGGTCAGCACGCTCGCATCGGGGCAGGTCCGTCCTTACGTCGGCGACAAGGACATTCTGATGATGAACTCGGTGGTCGACATCGCCGGGATCAATCGCATCAGCCGGCAGATCCTGACCGGTGCCGCCGCGGCGATGGCGGGGATGGTTCGCGCGGCCAGCGACAATGCTGACGCATCACGGGAGACGTCGACGGGCGACGACAAGCCACTGGTCGCCGCGTCCATGTTCGGCGTCACCACACCGTGCGTCGAACACGCCCGAGGAGTGCTCGAAGCGGCTGGCTACGAGGTATTGGTGTTCCACGCCACCGGCAACGGAGGTCAAGCCATGGAGTCACTAATCGATGAGGGCCTGTTGGCGGGTGTGCTGGACATTACGACTACGGAACTCGCCGACGAATTGGTTGGCGGAGTCTTGTCGGCTGGCTCGGATCGCCTGACGGCAGCGGCGCGATGCGGCGTTCCCCAGGTTGTATCAGTCGGCGCAACGGACATGGTTAACTTCGGCAGCCGAGATTCCGTCCCCGCCAAATTTGAAGGGCGCCAATTCTACCAACACAATGCCACGGTCACCCTGATGCGCACCACCGCAGACGAATGCGCGCTGTTGGGTGCCGAAATCGGTCGCAAAGTAGCATCCGCGGGCGAAAACGCCACGGTGATGCTGCCGTTACAGGGTGTCTCCGCGATTGACCGCGCCGATCAACCGTTTGATGACCCTCTGGCTCGTGAAGCACTGTTCGAGGGAATCCGTAATCATCATGGTCGGGCCGAGTTGCTCGAACTGGATCAGCACATCAACGATGCCGCATTTGCAGACGCCGCGGCGCGGAAGTTGATCGAAATGATCAAAGAAAGACGATTCGATGGGACTGTTTCAACGTGATGAGATCCTGAACCGCATCCGCTCGAAAGTCGCGGACGGCAAACCAATTGTTGGCGGTGGTGCCGGCACGGGGATTAGTGCCAAACTATCCGAAGCGGGTGGGGTCGACCTTTTGGTGATTTATAACTCGGGACGTTTTCGTATGGCGGGCCGTGGGTCGATGTCGGGGATGATGCCTTACGGCGACGCCAACGCCATCGTGATGGAGATGGCACGAGAAGTGATTCCCGTTGTTCAACATACTCCGGTCTTGGCTGGCGTCTGCGGCACCGATCCGTTTCGGTTGATGAAGCTGTTTCTTCGCGAAGTTGACGCCGCCGGATTCTCCGGTGTACAGAATTTTCCCACCGTCGGTTTGATTGATGGAAAATACCGGCAGAACTTGGAAGAGACGGGGATGAGCTTCGGCTTGGAGGTCGACCTGATTCGGACTGCGCACGAACAAGGCATGCTCACTACGCCTTACTGTTTCAACCCAGACGAAGCGGCCTCGATGGCCGCCGCTGGTGCCGACATTCTGATCCCGCATATGGGACTTACGACCAAAGGTAGCATCGGAGCTGAAACTGCCGTGACGCTCGAATTATCTGCCCGAAGCGTTCAGGCCATGCACGACGCCGCCAAGCGGGTCAATCCTGACATCCTCGTCCTTTGCCACGGCGGACCAATTGCCGAACCTGCGGATGCACAGTACATCCTTGATAACACGGAAGGGATCGTCGGCTTTTATGGTGCTAGTAGCATGGAGCGTTTGCCCGTCGAACCCGCGATCACCAATCGTGTCCGAGAGTTTTGCGCATTAACAATTTAGACGAGGGAGCGGTGTCCGGCTGGTCTCGCTAACGTCGGCAACTCTCAAGCCGTTTTTCCATACCGCACCGTCTTTTGCCGAGCTGGCTCCGGCGCGAATTGGTGTCGGCGGAGCCAGTCCCAAGCATCCTCCACCGCCTCCTCCGCCGGGCGAAATCGGTAGCCGAGTTCGTCAATCGCTCGTTGGCTGCTAAAGCAATTCCGCATCGAAGATAAACTCAACGAGGCGGAATTCACCAGCGGTTCACGGCCGGTAAGACGATGCTTCATATCGATGCCAACGCTGGCAAGCCAGCGATTGATGGGGCCAAGCGGAAAGATTGGGCAGTGAGTTCCGGTTGTCTTGGCCATCATCTTCCAGAGTTCTCTGAACGAGAGGTTATGGCCGGCCAGAATATAGCGACGCCCCGTTCTTCCACGATGAAATGCCGCCACCGTTCCTCGTGCCACATCACGTACATCCGCCAGGCTTATCCCTCCCGTGGGAACAAAAGGTGTGTAGTGTTCGGCGACGCTCAGCAGGATTTGACCCGATGATGGTTTCCAATCCCAAGGCCCCAAGAGAAAGCCGGGAAGTACGGTGACCGCATCGAGGTCCGCGGTATCGACTTGGTTGGCAACATAGTCTTGCGCTGCCCGCTTGCTCGTAACATATGGGCACGGCGTAATCCGTTCGTCAAAGTCCTCTTCCGTGCCGTTCCGGTCAGGCCACGCGATACCAAGAGCGTTCACCGACGACACATGGACCAACCGCACGTCTCTGCCGCGTAAAGCGTCAGCAACATTTCTAGCACCGCTATGGTTAATCGCCTCGTGCTCAGCATGATCCGACCAGCCGATTTTCACACACCCCGCGCAGTGAAAAACTGCGTCAACCTTCTCCGTCGCACGCGCGACGGCGGCGGCATCGCGAATGTCTGCCTCAACTCGCTCGACATCAAGGGACGACAACGCCTTGGAATGCCTCGCTGAAGGGGACATCGCGCGGACTTCAACACCATCGTCCAGAAGCAAACGCACCAGATTATTTCCAAGCAATCCCGTCGCGCCTGTGACCAGTACCCTCATTGCCGATCTCCCAAAACAGCTTGCCCTAAAGCGTCAGCAACCACCCCCCAACACTCCACTCAATAGTTGATCGAGATAATTCGGCTTTCAACTTGTTTTTTCTTCCGATACCGGAAAATATGGTGGGAACTTGCTGGAATGTCACGGTTCTTCCAGTCTTGCGGAGCACAAAACCCGTATAACCGGATTGCGTCTCGTGGACGTGAGAATCGCGTCCGAACATCCAGGATCTGTCGTCGAACGGCGCTGGCCAGAGCTTGGAGAACGGCGTCTATGGGCTCTTGGTTCTTAAGTAACCAAGAGGTAGCGAAACGCCTGTCAGGAGGCCAAATCGTGGGGCAATTGACCGTTCTTGAGTTGGGCAACAACGACGGCGGTCCTTGCTTCAAAAAGCGAACCAGCGCGAAGTTAGATCTTCTCGCCCATACCCTTGGTCAGGGCCATGAATGCGGACTCCAAGTTCACTTCTTCCTCACGAAAGAGTGTCAACTGGAAACCACCGTTGACAAGGACGGAAGCAAGGTCACTGTAGTCCTCTGTGTCTTCGGTTAATGTGACCAACAAACAGCCGTCATGCATACTAACGGCCTCGACCAAATCATGCTGCTCAAGCAATTTCGCCGCTCTGTCGATATCGTTCTTCACTCCCACGTTGAGGACGGTTCGATCGCGAACTTGCTTCATAACCTCGGCCACTGCGGCGTTCACGCTCATGACCCCGCGGTCGATGATGCCAACTCGGTTACAGATGTCGGCTAACTCGGGCAAAATGTGGCTTGAGACGATAATGGTCTTACCCATCTGTCCTAGCCGCCGGAGCAAGTTGCGCATCTCGATGCGAGCCCGGGGATCGAGTCCGCTCAGCGGTTCGTCGAGCAGCAGCACTTGCGGATCATGCAGCAGCGTTCGCGCCAAGCCAAGTCGCTGCGTCTGCCCACGTGACAAGGTATTGGCGTAGGCATCACGTTTAAAATCGAGATCAACGACTTCGAGCATCTCTTCACAGCGTTTCTTCCGCGCCGGCCCTTTGATGCGGTATGCCGCCGCAAAGAACTCGAGATACTCGATCACCTTCATGTCGTCATAGACACCAAAAAAGTCCGGCATGTATCCGACCAGGCGGCGAATCTCTTTGGGCTTTGTATAGATCGAGTTTCCACAGACGTAGGCTTCACCCCACGTTGGATTCAGCAGGGTGGCAATGATCCGCATGGTGGTTGTCTTGCCCGCCCCATTGGGCCCAATAAAACCGAACAAGTCACCTTCCTTAAGATCAAGTTCGATGGACCGGATGGCGTACATGTCACCATATTGTTTCGTCAGGTCGTGTGCTTCAATCACGTGTCATGTCCACGATATCTGGATGCTCGTTTGTCTCGCGTGAAAGACAAGCTGTTGGCTAATCATCTTGTGCTTTGGAGCGATCGACGGGAAAAACAATTCGGCAGAATGTCCAATGGCGCCCCGCTTCACTATCAATCGTCTGGCCATCAACCGAGACCTTGCTGCCACGTTCTTCGATGCGTCCGATCAAGACCGCGCGACCACTAATGAGATGGGAGCTAATATCGATATAGTCCTGATACCGATTTGACAATTTCGTGTATTGGTCACCACCGGCGACGTCCTGGAACATCATCATTTCCATGATCCGAGGCACTTCAAAGCTGGTCGGATCCCAAGGCGTAGCAACATCCTTCATTTCCTGAACTTCGCGCCGGGTCAGTCGCCACCGTAGATTCCTTGGTTGTTCGTCGTCGGCGCGGGCCATTTGGCCGGGTTTCAGGCGGCCGCGAGTCCGGTCCAAATGGTACGCCCACACGGAGAAGAAGATCATACAATCGTGCAGTTCAACGTCCAACGGATTGACGACTGCCCCATGCAACAGGCCATCCACGTCGGCTGCCAAATCCGTCGTATGATTCCACTTGGACTGTTGCCACCAGCGCGACGAAATTGACGTTGTTGACGCGACCTTTATTGGGAGCCCGGCAATCACCGGTGCCGCTTCCCCGCTGGAGACAACATATGGTTCAGAGAATGCGGCTGCGGCGAATGTCGAATTCAATCCGCCCAGACCAGCTCCGGGCATACCCTGCCATGAAAGCAAGCTAGTCGTGATCGCGTCAACGTTACGCGTCAACGAAGGCTGCAGGGCCACGTCATACGTTTCGGTAATTGGGCTATAAATGTGAGCCCACGTTGTGCCGCGCAAGAGACCCGTGCCGGCATCCACATCGATCAGGTCGACCTGATTGACCAGAATCTCTTTGCCCTTCAGCTGCGCCTTCAGTATCAACGCCAGTCCAACAAACCCGAAAACGATGATTGGAAACGTAACCCACGTCAGCTGCATGCGGCCGAGCACGTTCTTGAGAAAGAAGAAATCGACTGGGCCAATCATTACGATATAGACCAAGATCAGCGTTGCCACGACGGAAAACGCCACGAACGAAACGCCCTCGAATTGATCCAGTGCGCCACGTAGTTGACCTACCATGTCGTGATAGCCAACGTGAGAAACCTGCCCGGACTGTTGTTGCACGGCAGTCCGATTCTCTTGAGCAGAACCTCCCCGAATGATTTTCACGACCATTCGCGACCGACCTTCCCAATTGGAAAGAGGCGGTTGATCCAGATCGAATGCGGCAAACACGACCTGTCCAAAACCAAAAGGCGCGCGGATGACCATTGGGCGTCTGCCAGTGACGTCAACGTCGTACAATTCGAGATTACCTTGCACTTGATCCAAGACCGTCATGCGGAGGCGACCGTTCACCGTCATGGGCCATGCCGCGCCACCATCCGTATAATTCTCCAACGCCGCGGCGTTCGTAACAGTTGCGATTCTGACAAATTTCCCGGGCACAAGGTCGATCAACGGTTTCAACGGCGAGTCGTCCGGTGCCGGCAAGATCTGCTTGCCGGACTCACCCATGCACAGTACCAACTGGCCACCCATCTCGACCCACTGGCGAATGGCAGCAGTCTGTTGTGATGACAATTCGTCCAGCAGAGGGTTATCGCGCGTGGTAATTACAATCGTATCGACACCTTCGTAGCCGAACCAATCCAGCGGCAGTCGATCCGCCTGTTTGATCTGGACAGCGGTTACGTCGATCGCGGTCACGTCATGGGCCAATGCCTCAGCCACGCCGATGTCTCCGCCCAGCGAAACAACTAATTCGGCATCAGAACTCACCGGCAGGGGACGATCAACATACGAGACACGTTTGTGAAGCACTGACTGAGCCCGATCGTGAAACTCGACGGTCAGCCCTTTTCCCAGGCGTCCTATTTTGACGTACCGTAGGATTGTGGTGGTCTGGCCCGCTCGAACCGAAATCTCCTTCCGGTCGATAGATCGCACGTCCAGTCCACGACCGTCCGACGCGATGACATCCAGACGGCCGTTGGCGGGATCTTCGCCCGCGGACACGGTGATCCAAACCGGAGTCCAATAGCCCGTCTTGTGTTCGCCGGCGAATCCAATTTGGACATCATCGATTGACGCATCTGCCAGGACATGCGCCGGCTGCAGCAGCAGCGAGCAACCCAGTAGAGCCGCACAGCAAAGCGGCAGCGACCGACGGAGCAAGAATGGCTGCGCTTGCCGCATGCAACTACCACGGGGTGATGATGATAACGAAAGGCTACAAGATACTCCGTGCCCGCTCATGCGCAAATGCCCTATGGTTTTCCGGCGTCATCGCAGACACAGGCGAACTTGCCGCAACCCGGGCAGCCGGTGCCATATTTTCGCGTGATTGCCTCAGTTAGATTCACGCCAGACACATTTGCAATGGTGGTTAACCACGCCAGAACATCGGCAAACTCCTCCATCTGGTCCTCAAGCGATCCTTCACGCAGTGCCGCGGCCAATTCGCCCACCTCTTCCATCAGCCACATAAACGTCCCATCGACGCCGCGCGCATCGTCCTTTTGGAAGTACATCGTCCGGATTAGTTGCTGAAACTCGTCAAACGACACAATTGGGCGGGACGGCAGAGAATGTTCTTCAGCCATACGGTGAATCCAGGTTTTTGACTGCGCACTGTTGCGGCTGGGAAACTCAAGATAATACGCAGAGGCTGCCCAGAAAGTTCATCACATGTCTGGGGGGCGCGACCTCGGCGTGCGACCCGATCTTGCGTTAATCGCCCTCCAGCGCTAGGCGATGCTTAGAAATGAATGTGAGGTTTGCAATTTCGAAATCGTGGGATTCCTCAGACTATTTCCGGTAGTCGACTCTGCAATCATTTGCAAACCCAGCTTAGAATGACAAGGCGAAGTAGTTGCTGTCCTGGAATTCTCTCGGCCTTCCTGTCGATGTGACCCAAAGGATGTTTTGAATGGCTGACTTCAAGACTGTCGCCAATGTGGGAGATATTCCAGATGGCCAAGGAATCGCCTACGCTGTCAACGGCCGAATGGTCGCCGTATTCAATCAAGGCGGAGTTTACGAAGCGATCGATGACTTCTGCCCCCATATGGGTGCTTCACTGGCCGGAGGACATGTCGAGGACGGTGTCGTGTTTTGCCCCTGGCACGCGTGGCGTTTCAAGACCTGTGACGGAACGTGGTGCGACAACCCCACCATCAGCATCGACCACTTCGAAGTCCGCGTAGATGGTGACGAGATTCAAGTTTGCGTGCCGGACAAGAAACCGCCGAATGCTGGAGTAACTCCAAGTGAACCGGAAGCCCCGGTTGATGATGCCCCTTAGGTTCAGCCAAGAAACAACAGTCGCGAAACGGTTGTAGGTGGCTAGTAAGCGCCAGTAAAGGGACGGGAGTCTTTTTCAGGGAACGACTTACCATCGGCAAACCACGATGGCCGAAAAAGACTCCCGATCCCGTTCCGGCCGTTTCAGCCGCGACAGGCCGCTGACCGTAGTACGGCGCTGCCGATGCACCCGCCTGGTGCGTCTGTCTCACTCGATCGACATCGTCAGCTTTGACGTCGATCGCACCTCGATCTTCGTGTCACGATACGGACGCACCGTCGTGAGTTTCTGTAGGATCTGGCTGTCAACCAGACGTCCCAAATCACGATCGAACCACAATTCGCCAGTCTGTGACTGCGACTTGATCGTCGTCTTGGCACGGGCAGCATCGGGATCTATTTGCAACGTCGAGTCAACCTTAATCTGCTCGAGCATTCGACCGTCGCGGTCACTGCCGCCAACGTAGGTGTAGACGCTTATCTGTTTGAGCGTCCCCAACGGTGAGGCAACGTCGCTCGTCGACTTCCATTCAGCTCCAGCCGCAAGTGGTTGTTCGGGGAACACTACGACAGATTGCCGTAGCACGCGTGAAATCCCCTCAGCCGAAAAAAATGACTTTAGTCCTTCACGTGTGTTGGCCGCGACCGCTTTTTGTGCGGCTGCCGATAGTTTGACATCCAGGATCTCACCACGACTGTTCATCGTGAGATGAAACTTCGGTCCGATCAGCGGACCAACCGCGGCGGCAATTTCCTTGGCCGGGGCTATGATCGGTTCGGCTGCGGAATCATAGTCCACCGAGGCGACGTCGCCGGTCTTCATTGACATCGTGAGGCGATCAAACGACTGTGTCATCGTCGCCGTCCCGTCCGCTACCACATCCTCGACGCGCCAGGTCATCTCCATTCCCATCACAATAGCAATGGTCGTACGTGCGCCGGCACCAGCTGTTTCGGTATTGGCTGTTTGCCGAAACGATACACGGAGTGTTTGGCCAGCTGAGAATTTCCATCGCATCGCTTCCTGCGCGGGTAGGTCAGGAACAAACCAGCCAACCAGTAGCACAAATGCCAGCACGGCTAAACGCCGTCCAAGTGTCCAAGGCGCAAACATCATAAATGTCTCCCGGTTTCCGTCTGCCGCGTTGGGCCTATAGGACTGGCGCATCGACCATAGTCGTTGTTCGCGCTGCGAACTTGGCGTAATGTTCGTGGAGCGAACAACGACGATACGACAGCTGTGGATACAACGATCTCTACAGAGTGAATTTGTCACCAGGATCGAGTACGACGGGTTCCGCCTCGGTGTTCGCGCGAACACTGTCGGCCCATGTCGCCGCATTCTGTTCGATCGGCGGCCAGGTATTATAGTGGGCCGGTGCGACCCGTCGTGGATGAATCAGCTTGATGGCTTCGATCGAATCCGCGGGGCCCATTGTAAACAGGTCGCCAATTGGCAATACGGCCAGATCAATCCCCGCTCGACCAATCAACTGCATATCCGAAAAGAGTGCCGTGTCGCAGGCGAAATAGATCGTTCCGTCGGCCAGTTTCAGCAAGAATCCAGCGGGGTTGCCACCATACGAACCGTCCGGAAGCTGCGAGCTGTGGTGCGCCACGGTCATCGTCACGCGCCCCAACGGCAGGTCGATGCCGCCACCGAGGTTCATCCCAACCGTGTTTTTCACGCCATGCTGGGATTCAAACCAGGCACTAACCTCGTAGGCGGCCACCACTGTCGCGCCCGTCCGATTGGCAATGGAGGCCACATCCGCGACGTGGTCAAAGTGACCATGGGAGACCAGGATGTAGTCTGCTTTGACGTCGTCCGCCTTGACCGGCGACGTCGGCGAATCATTGAGAAATGGATCGAGCAAAATCGTGTGGCCACCGGTCTCGATCGCCCAACTACCGTGACCAAGCCAAGTTATTTCCGTGGTCATATGTGTTCCCTGTAAGCGAAGTCCATGGTCAAATCAATCGGGCGAGCCGTTTCGTGGTTCGATCCGCAAACCTGGCGTTTTGTCCGTTGAACGAACAACAACTTTCAGCCCAGAATTCGATTCGTGTTGATCTTATATGCTTCCACACCAGGTTGGCCGTAGGGATTGATGCCGATCATCCGACCTTCCACGACCGTCGCCAACATCATCATCTGGAAGAACTGTCCCAACGATGCCTCGTCGCCATGCGGAAGATGGATGTCCGCCGTAGGCCGGCCGACATCGCGATATGCCTGGTTGGTCCCCGCGATGGCTGCCGACATGATATCCGGCAGCGTCTTATTGGCCCGTCGATTCAATCCATCCTGATCGTGATTACTGTGGCCAATCGGCAGCGGATCACACCTCCATTGATCCACGATCAAATTTGAAATCAGTTTGTCGCGTCGGCCTTCCTGGTGTTGTTGAGCGCGCGAATGCAAGTCGCGCGTGTTCACGGTCGTCAGCGGTGTCGTGCCTCGTTCATCTTTGCCCAGGCTTTCCGCCAGCAACTGGTCGTGCCACAAGCCCACAGCCTCGAGCGCCTTCGACCAGACCGACAGAACACGAATGGTCGCGCCACGTTCTTCCCACAAATGACCTGTGCCGACATAGTCAAGCACCGCGTTCTGGCCAACCGGTGCGGTGCGAAAATGTTCATTTATCGTCGCCGCGCCTTCCAACAGTCGCAGGACATTGATCCCCAAAATGGCCGCAGGTAACAAGCCGACGGCGGACAGAATCGAGAACCGACCGCCGACACCGTCGGGTACCGGATAAATGTCCGGACAACCAATCGCGGTCGCCAGATCAAACAGCTTGCCGCTGGTCCCCGTCACCGGAACCACTCTCTGGGCAACGTCAGCAGGGTTTTCGCAACTTGACTCGAGCGCCGCCAAGAACTGCCGAAATGCGGCGGCCGTTTCGAGCGTTCCGCCGCTCTTGCTGATCACCACAATGGCCCAGCTGTCGTCGACGGTCGTCGCTTTCTTCCCCCTGCCCAGCAATGAAAGCAAGCCCTGCGTCGCATCGTTGTCGACATTGTTGCCTTCAAAATACATTCGAGGGTAGCTGCCACGCTCTCCTCGCGACAGTTCGTTGAAAAACGGTTGGCAGCAGGCGTCCATTAGGGCCTTGGCACCCATATAGGATCCACCGATACCAAGTACGACGATCCGATCAACCTTCTCTCGCAGCCGTTTTGCGGTCTGCATGATGCGGCCTAGTTCGCTACCTCGCCGATCTTGGTAATATTCCGCCAAAAGCCGCTCCGGTAGTTGCAAGAAGCCAGCATCCAACGGCTTCTTCTCGTCAGGAATGGCGCTCTCGCCATCGGCAAACAGTTGCAAATCGGTCTCGACGACTTCCGTGCGGGCTGCCTCTAGTTGCGGGGTCAGTTCGAGCAGTTTTTTCGCCGAAAAACCTTGGTCGCCAAAAAAAGCACTCTGGAAATCAAAGCGTAGCGGTTCAATGGTTGGAGAGCTCATCCCGGTTACTCATGGCGATACGAAAAACTCGTTGCGGCAAAACCGCAGCTGGGAACTCGACGAGAATACCGGACTTCCAGCAGGCTGGCCACCCACCGCTTGCTTGATTATGCGTTTTTGGTAGGACAAGGAACCCAGCAAATTGGACAAATGCCACAAGGAGATCATCAATGGATATGCATGACTTGACCCGTCAACTTCACACTAAGAATGATGCCAAGATCGTGATGCTCGTTGCCGATGGTCTGGGCGGACTCCCGATGACGACCGGTGGCAAAACAGAATTGGAAACGGCAAACTCGCCGAATCTTGATCAACTTGCCGCGCGTGGAGTCCAAGGTGGCAGCATACCCGTCGCGCCGGGAATCAGCCCGGGAAGCGGACCAGGTCACTTGGGGTTGTTTGGGTACGATCCACTGAAATACCAGATTGGACGCGGCGCATTAGAAGCGACTGGAATTGGATTCGAATTACAGACTGGAGACGTCGCCATCCGCTGCAACTTCTGTACGCTCGATGCGGATGGCAATATTTCGGATCGACGCGCCGGGCGGATTCCTAGCGAACAAAGCGCGCCGTTGGCAATCAAACTGCGCGAAGTCACGATTCCGGGAATTGAGATTTTTGTCGAACCGGTCAAGGAACACCGATTTGTCGTCGTCTTTCGCACCGAGGGCCTGGGCGGCAACGTTCGCGACACCGATCCTCAGGCGACGGGCGTTCCACCGTTGGATCCGGTGGCCATTGACCAAGCGAGTCAGAGGACGGCGGACATCGCTCGCGAGTTTCTCAAGCAGGCTCGCACATTGTTGGCCGATCAGCCCAAAGCCAATTTCCATACTATGCGAGGTTTTGCCGAGAAGCCGAACTTGCCCGGCTACGAAGAGGTCTACGGTCTTCGCGCCGCGGCAATCGCCGTCTATCCGATGTACAAGGGACTGGCACGCCTGGTGGGAATGAAAATTGTGGGCCAGGCACAGACGCTGGATGAGCAAGTCGACACGCTGACCCAAAGTTGGAATGACTTCGATTTCTTCTTTCTCCATTTCAAGTACACCGACAGTACTGGTGAAGATGGTGACTTCGATGCCAAGGTCGCGCGGATCGAAGATCTAGACGCCGCCATTCCCAGCATTATGGCGTTGAATCCAACGGTGATGATTGTGACGGGCGACCACAGTACTCCAAGCTTTCTGCGCAGCCACAGCTGGCACTCGGTGCCGACACTGTTGGCTTCCGACTGTTGCCGCCCCGATGGGCTCACCGAGTTTACCGAAAGCAGCTGTATTGGCGGCGGATTAGGGCAATTCAAAGCGAAACACCTCATGACGCTCGCCCTGGCCAACGCAGGGCGGCTCGGTAAATACGGTGCCTAGAAACGCCCCGCCAAAGCCGTCCCGCACCGTCGTTGTTCGCTCCACGAATATCAGGCAATGTTCACGGAGAAACGACAATCACACGGCTCTCATTCGGCGCGCCGTCAAACTCAACCCAGTCCGTATGACCCCGATGCGTTCAAGGTAGGTTGGGCGGACCGCCGATACGGTGAATACACCATCGTCGGTAAACACCTTCCGGCAATCGAAAAGAGGAACGCGATGCGACTGGGATTCTGTGGACTGATTTTCGTCGGTCTGACTGCTGTTACCGTGGTCGCCCGTGCGCAGGCCGTGGCGCCGGAGGTCTCATCGGCTCGCCCAGCAATCACCCCCGCATATCCGTCGCGCGTACTGCGCCAAACCACATTCAATATTCCGTTCACCGTCGATGCGGCTGGACAACCGTTGGAAGTGCAGCTGTACCTCAGCCGAGACGGTGGACACACCTGGAAACTGTACGCGCGGCAAAATCCAAGCGCCAAGTACTTTCCGTTCCATGCGACTCAGGACGGTGAGTATTGGTTTGCTTCGCAGAGCATTTTCGCGAATCGATCGCCCGCCGACATTGCGGGACGCCAGGCGGAACTGCACGCCGTGATCGATACTGTGCCACCAGAATTCGAGTTTCAGGCCGCCGTCGGCCCCTCGCGCGAAGTTCAGGTTACCTGGCGCTACTCGGATCCAACGATCGATCCCGCCTCGTTGAAGATCGAATACAAAATGGGTCGTGAACAGCCATGGCAACCGGTTACTGCCGACCAAACGACCGCGTCAGGCCGGTTGACGTTTCGGCCGCGCAACGCCTGGGTGGAACTGCAGGTTCGAGCAGAGATCAGCGACCTCGCCAGGAACAAGGCGGTCGTCAACCGGCGATTGTCGTTGTCCGTCAGTGCACTCCCGCCCAACAACGGACAACAAACGTGGCGACCAATCGCTACACGCTCGCCAAACCAGCAAGAGCGCCCCATCGTGCTTCCGCTAACGGCACCTGACGGTGGAAACCCAATCGGTGGAAACACAATCGGTGGAAACACAATCGGTGGAAACACAATCGGTGGAAACACAATCGGTGGAAACACAATCGGTGGAAACACAATCGGTGG
>MPMF02028100.1_pt1 | contig 20453 bp, 20 predicted proteins | sample 1617271 | NCBI WGS metagenome assembly MPMF02 (sample SAMN05944812, study PRJNA350692) | marine metagenome | biome: marine; feature: ODZ; material: water; isolation source: 120 m water sample prefiltered with 30 um filter, filtered on to 0.2 um... | place: Pacific Ocean | collected 2012-04-09... | reverse complement strand
TGTCGGATTTCGGTCGCGAGGTGGTTGCCGAGATGAACCGGGTCGGCATGTTGTGCGATCTCAGCCACGTTGGCTCCGTCACCTCCCGCGACGTCATCGAGGCCTCCCGGAAACCAGTCGCCTACACCCACTGCCTGCCGGCGGGGCTAAAAGAGCACCCGCGCAACAAAACGGACGAGGAACTGCGTTTCATCGCTGATCACGGCGGCTTCATCGGCGTCACCATGTTCCCGCCGTTCCTCAGGCGCGGCGCTGATTCCACCGTCGACGACTACATTGAAGCCTTCGACTACATCATCGATATCGCCGGTGAAGACCGCATCGGCATCGGCACCGACTTCACCCAGGGCCACGGCGGATCGTTTTTCGAATGGCTCACCCGGGACAAGGGCTATGCGCGTACCCTCACCGATTTCGACGAAATCAAGTTCCCCGATGGCTTTTCGACGATCGGCGACTTTCCAAACCTGACGGCGGCCATGGAGCGGGCCGGCTGGACGGCGACCCGGATCGGCAACATCCTCGGCCTCAACTGGTTGCGCTTGCTCGACGAGGTTTGGGCGCCGTGACGGGAGGTCCGCGACGGCGCCACCGGAATTGCCTTCGTCTATGAGCCGCTTGACTCACCGGCCACCCGCTATTTGGACTGAGCGGCGCGCAGGGTTGCGGTTCCAAGCTCAGGCGAAGCGGCCCGAGAGCCCGCCGTCGACGGGAAGCACGACGTTGTTGACGTACTTCGCTTCGTCCGAGGCCAGGAACAGGGCGGCGTAGGCGATGTCCCAGGCATCTCCCATTTTGCCCGTCGGCGATTGGGCATCGCGCTGCCTTATCATCTCGTCGTGGTCGCCACCGTAGGCCTGGCGCATCGGCTTGACGATCATCGGCGTGTTGAGAAGGCCGGGCAGGATGCAGTTGGCGCGAATGCCCTTGGCCGCGTACTGCAGGGCGATGTTGCGCGTGAGGGCGATGACGGCACCCTTCGAGGCCGTGTAGGAGGCTTGTGGGAAGCCCGGATAGCGGATGGCGGCGAGTGAGGAAATGGTGATGATGGCACCGTTGCCCTGACGTTCCATAACCGGCAGCACGTACTTGCAGGCCAGAAACACGCTTTTCACGTTGACGTCGAGCAAGTGCTGCCAGTTCTCCTCGGCGATCTCCACCGGGCCGCCGAGTTCGACGATGCCGACGTTGTTGTGCAGCACATCGATGCGCCCATAGCGCTCGAGGCAAACTTCGACCAGGCCCTCGACGTCAGCGGCCAGCGAGGCGTCGGCCGTGTGGGCCGTACAATCACCGCCCTCGCCAGCAATGATTTCCTCGGTTTCCCGGGCCGCCTCAGGGTTCACGTCGACCGCCAGCACCCGCGCGCCCTCGCGCGCGAAAAGCACCGCCGACGCCTTGCCATTACCCCAACCCGGCCCGCTCGAGCCCGCCCCGATGACGATGGCGACCTTGGCTTTCAAGCGATCCGGCATGGTTCATCCTTCAAGATATTGTTGGCTTTGTCCGCCAGCAAAAGGCGTTGTGCGGCCTGCAATCGCCAAACTGGACCGGCGCCCGCCCAGACGCCACAATAGCGGCATTGGGGCGTCTCGGGGGCGGAAACGGAGCGGAAAATTCATGGCCAACGAAATCATCGCAGACGGCATCGTAATCGCCGATACGGTGACCAAGCTGGGTGACGAATGCCCCGGCAACGTGCTCATCGGCGGCTCGCACGGCGGCGTCTATGCCGCTTACCTGGCCTGCAAGGCCGGCGTCCGCGGCGTCATCCTCAACGACGCCGGCCGGGGCAAGGACGAGGCCGGCATCGGCGGCGGCGCCTATTGCCAGGAGCTGGCCATTCCCTACGCCACCGTCGACACCATGACGGCGCGCATCGGCAACGGCCGCGACATGGCAACGCGGGGCGTCATCAGCTTCGCCAATCCGCTGGCCGCTGAGCTCGGCGTCACGGTCGGCATGACTTCGCGGGCGGCGGCCGAGGCACTTCAGGCCGCCGAACTCGCAGAAAAGCCCGTGCCGGCCTACGAGGAAGCGCGCAGCGAGCTGCCGGCCGCCGCCGGCCAGCGCCAAATCGTGATCGTCGACAGCGCCTCGCTGGTCTACGCGCAAGACACCGGGCGCATCATCGTCACCGGCAGCCACGGCGCACTGCTGGGCGGCGAGGTTGGTTCCGCCCTGATGGTCGATGCCTTCGCCGCCTTCTACAACGACGCCGGCGGCGGTGCCGACGGCATCGGGTTCTCGCGCCTGGCGGCCCTTGACGAGCGCAACATCGTGGCCGCCACCGTGGCCGCCATGAGCGCCCGCATCGGCGACGGCCGCTCGACCTACGGCGACGGCATGCTTTCGCATGTCAATCAGGCGGCGGCGGCCCTGGGCGCCGAAATAGGCCAGCCGCTCAAGGACTTCATCGCCGGGATGGTGGCGTCATGAGCGCGGCGAAAAAGTCCGCCATCGTCACCGGCGGCGGCGGCGGCCTGGGCCGGGCCATGGCGGCGGCGCTGGCCAACGACGGCCTGGCGGTACTTTGCGCCGACATGGACGGCGACATCGCCGCCAGTGCGGCGGCGGAAATCACCGCCTCGGGCGGCCGGGCGGCGGCCTGCGTGGTCGACGTCTGCGACCAGGCTTCGGTCGACGCCATGGTGGTGGCGGCCAACGAAATAGCGCCCGTGGCGCCGCCATTGGTGCTGGTCAATTGCGCCGGCATCGGCGAGCAAACGCCTTTCCTGCGCCAGACGACCGAGGAATTCGAGCGCATCATCGAGGTCAACCTGACCGGCAGCTACCGCTCGGCCAAGGCGGTGGCGCCCGGCATGATCCAGGCCGGCTGGGGGCGCATCGTCAACATCGCCTCGGTGGCCGGCCTGCAGGGCGTCTCGGGGCGCGTCGGATACGTTTCTTCCAAGCACGGCGTGGTGGGCCTGACCAAGACCCTGGCCATCGAACTGGCGCCCCACGGCATAACGGTCAACGGCGTCGCGCCCGGGCCCGTCAACACGCCGCTCACCGACCGCGTGCACAGCGACAAGACGCGCGAGATCTACCACCGCAACATGCCGCTGGGGCGCTACGGCACGCCGGAAGAAATCGCCCACGCCGTGGCCTTTCTTGCATCCGAAGGGGCCAGCTATATCACCGGGCACACGCTGCCGGTCGACGGCGGTTTCGTGGCCACGGCGGCGATCTTCGAGGTCGAGTAGCAAGGCCGCCGTTCCATGCCCGTCACCTACGACATGCCGCTCTACCGGCCGCCCAGCGAGGGGCCGAATTTGATCATCCAGGCGACGCTGGGGTGCTCGTTCAACCGCTGCACGTTTTGTTCGATGTACAGGACCAAGACCTACGTCGAGCGCGAGCCGGACCAGGTCTTTGCCGACATCGATACGGCGGCTGCCGACTGGCCGCAGGCGCATCGGGTCTTTTTGGCCGACGGCGACGCCCTGGGCCTGGATTGCGGACGATTGCACGCCATCCTGGACCACCTGGGGGAACACTTTCGCGACCTGGCCCGGGTTTCGGTCTACGCCACGCCCAAGAACCTGCTCGACAAGTCGGTAGACGAACTCGCCGCCCTCAAGAGGGCGGGGCTTTCGCTGGTCTATCTCGGCATCGAATCCGGCGCCACGCCGATCCTCAAGAAGATCCGCAAGGGCGCCTCGCAGAAGACCCTGGCGCAGGCGCTGGAGCGCGCCTTTGAGGCCGGGCTCAAGGTCTCGGCCACGGTCATCCTGGGGCTTGGCGGCCGGGCCGACTGGCGCCAGCACATCGAAGGCACGGCCGAGCTGGTCAACCAGGCACCGCCGACTTATCTCTCGACCCTGGAGCTCGGCCTGGAGGAGGGCGCCGCGGCCGACTTCATGGCGGCCCAGAAGGCGCCCTTCGAGTTCCAGGACGACGCCGCGATTTTGGCCGAGCAGGCGCTGTTGCTGAGCTTGCTGGAGCCGTCCAGGCCCGTCATCTTCCGCTCCAACCATGCCTCCAACAGCCTGGCGCTGGCCGGCAACCTGCCGCGCGACCGCGAGCGCCTGCTGGCGGAGCTCGGCGCCGCCATGGCCGGCGCCATTCCCTTGCGCCCGCGTTTCCTGCGCGGGTTCTGAGCCTCACCAGACGGCGCGCAGAAAAATCACGAACCCCGCCACCGTGGTCGAGGCGGCGAAGGTAAAGGGCGCGTTCCAGACCCAGGCCACGGTGAGGTTGTTCTCGCCGGTCAGGCGCGAGAGGTAGAGCACCGTCGCCGAGACCGGCGAGACGTTGGTGCCGAGCCCCCAGAGCGCCATCAGCATCAAGGCCAGCAGCTCCGGCCTGAGGCCCAAATCGGCCGGCGTCAAGGTGGTCAGAATCAGCGTGCCGATGATCACCGGGTGCAGCCCCAGCGCGGCGGCCGACAGGAAGCCCCAGGCCAGCAGCAGAATGACGGTGTTGGCGCCCAGGCCACTGGCGGCCAGGGCGGCGGCCACGGCGCCGGGATCGAGGATGGCGGCGATGCCGGCCCCCATGACGTTGGCGCCCAGGAACAGCACCGCCTCGCTGCGCAGGCTGGCGAAGGCGCCCACCACCTGCCAGGACAGGTCGCGCCTCGACGCCAGCGCCCGGCCCGGCCCGGCTATGCGGCCGCGCCAAGCCAGCGCCAGCGGCGGTGCCACCAGGCCGAGTGCAATGGGGATGGAGAAACCGAAGCCCTCGACCAGAGCCAGGGTGCCGGCGAACAGCAGCGCCAGAATCGTCGCCGTGCCCCGCCAGGCCCGGGCCGGCACGCCGGCACTGGGGGAGGCTGGCTGTGCCGCCGCCCGGCGCGGCCGGCCGAGGCGGTCGATGAGCCAGCTCAAGAACACCAGCATCGCCCCCAGTGCGATGCCGTAGGGCGCCACGTCGAGCCAGGCGACCATGGGCAGCAGCGCCAGGATCACCGCGGCGCCGACGAAAAAGGGCGACCAGCAGGTGCTGGTGGCGAAGCCCTGGGCCATGGCCCGGCCCAGCCGGCGGCGCAAGGCGCGGTCTTCCTGGTGACTGACCATGCCCGACAAGAGCGAAATGCCGGCCAGATTGAAGGCCATGCCCAGGACGTGGGCGGCGGTGCCCAGGAAGGCGAAACGCCGGCCCGGCGGCTGCGCCACCACCATGTCGCGGATGGCGCCCAGCGAGGGGCTTTCGCCGGCCGGCACCTGCAGCCAGGCGACGGCGCCAAACAGCACCAGGAAGGGTAGCGTACGCCCCAGGCCGTCCCACAAGGCCTTGGCCGCGGTGGCAAACGCCTCACCGCTTCCGGCCGTCAGCGCCGCCGCCAGGCCCAGGGCCATGAGCAGGCTGCCGACCAGCCGCGGTATTGCAGGCACGCGGCGAAACTCGATGACCACAAACAGCGCCAGCGTCAGATTGGCCACCGCCACCAGAGCCTGGGCCTGGTAGAGCGCCTCGATCACCGTGGCGCCATAGGCCGCCGCGAACAGCCAGGGCGCCAGTTTGGCCGGAGTGGCGGACAAGGTCGTTAACCTAACGATCGTTAGTTTCTATTGCCTTCACGTTCCGCTAAGATGGGGCATTAAGCAAGCCCAGCCAGGGAGACGACACAGGGAGTCGACTCAAGGAGTGACATTGTGGATTTCGCCCTTTCCGACGAACAGCGCATGATTCTCGATTACGGCGACCAGTTGGCCAAGACCTATGACCGCGCCTACTGGATGGACAAGGCCGAGAAGCACGAATTCCCCATGGAAATGTGGCGCCAAGCCGGTGCCGACGGCTTCATCGGCGTCATGGTGCCGGAGGAATACGGCGGCTCCGGCCTGGGCATGATGGAGCTTTGCCTGTTGATGGAGGGCCTGGCCAACAACGGCGTGCCGCTCTTGTTCCTGGTCGTCACCTCGGCCATGGCGCTGGGCTACCTCTCCGAATACGGCAGCGAGGAACAGAAGCGCAAGTACCTGCCCGACGCCTGCACCGGCGAGAAGAATTTCTGCTTCGCCATCACCGAGGCCAACGCCGGCTCGAACAGCATGAAGATCCAGACCGCGGCCAAGCCGGTGGGCGACGCCAGCGAGGGCCGTTTCCTGCTGAACGGCTCCAAGACCTTCATCACCGGCGCCGACGTGGCGCACTACGGCCTCGTGGTGTCACGCACCACGCCGCTGGCCGAAGCCGCCCGCAAGACCGACGGCTTCACCATCTTCATCGTCGACATGAACGCCAAGGGCGTCGAAAAGCGGCCCATCGACATCTCCATCAAGGCACCGGAGATGCAGTTCCAGCTTTTCTTCGACGACGTCGAAGTAAGCCAAGAAGACGTCATCGGCGAGGTCGACCGTGGCTTCGACATTCTCTTCGATACCCTCAACCCGGAACGCATCATGGTGGCCGCCATGGCCATCGGGCTGGGCCGTTTCGCCATCAATCAGGCCGTCGAATACAGCCGCGAGCGTGTGGTTTTCGATGTCCCCATCGGCTCCCACCAGGGTTTGCAGCATCCCCTGGCGGCGGCCAAGACGGAGGTCGAGATGGCTTGCCTGATGACCCACAAGGCAGCCTGGGCCTTCGACCAGGGCCTGCCGGCGGGCGAGTATTCCAACATGGCCAAGTATTTCAGCGCCGAGGCCGGCATCCACGCTGTCGATGCCGCCGTGCAGTGTTTCGGCGGCAACGCCTTCACCAAGGACTACGGCATCTTCGACATCTATCCGATCGTGCGGCTGTTGCGCACGGCACCGCTCAACCGCGAGATCATCCTGAGCTACATCGGCGAGCACGTCATGGGCATGCCGCGGTCGTACTGAGCGGCAAGGAAGGAGCGGACCATGCTAAGCAAGAAATTTCTCACGGAGATGCGCTCCCGGGCCAAAACCTGGATGAGCGAACGCTACGGCCGGGCCGCCGAGCGCATGGGCGAACGCAAGCCGGCCTTCGAGACCAACGCCGGCATCCCCGTGGCGCCGCTCTATACGCCTGCCGACTTGGCCGATCAGGACTATTTCGCAAGCCTCGGCCTGCCTGGCGAGTACCCCTTCACCCGCGGCACCTACGCCGTCGGCTACCGTTCGCGCTATTGGCAGCAGAACGCCTATGCCGGCTTTGGCACCGGCCCCGACACCAACGAACGCCTGAAGTTCGCGCTGTCGCAGGGCGAGACGGCGCTGAATTTGATCATGGACGTGCCGACGTCTTATTGGGGCATCGATTCCGACGATCCCCTGGCCGAGGGCGAAGTGGGCCGCACCGGTCTCGCCATGAACTCGATCGACGACATGGCGGATGCCTTCGCCGACATCCCCATCGAAAGGATCTCGGTGACCGTCAATCCCATCTCCGTGATGGTACCGTCGATCTACTTCGCCATGGCCGAGGAGCGCGGCATCGCGCTTCGCGATCTCAAGGGCACGTGCCGCAACAACCCGCTGGTCGACTACGTCTCGTGCAATTCCGGCGTCATGCCGGCGCCCCAGGACGCACTGCGCGAACTCGCCGACTTCGTGGCCTTTACCCAGGAGCACACGCCCAATTGGCACCCCTTCAACATCGGCTCCTATGAATACCGCGAAAACGGCGTTACGGCGGTGCAGGAACTGGGGTTTCTGTTCGGCAACACCATCGCCTACACCGATGCCCTGATCGAGCGCGGCATGGCCTTCGACGACTTCGCGCCCAAGTACCTCTTTTATACCTCGGTGCAGACCAATCTCTTTGAGGAGGTCGCCAAGATCCGGGCCGCCCGGCGCATGTGGGCCAAGCTGGCGCGTGATCGTTACGGCGCCCAGAATCCGGCCTCGCTGCTGTTTCGCATCCACGCCCAGACCTCGGGCTTCACGCTGACCGCCGAGGAGCCCTTGAACAACATCGCCCGGGCTACCATCCAGGGCCTGGCGGCGGTGCTCGGCGGCACCAACTCGCTCTATACCGATCCCTACGACGAGGCGCTCTGTCTGCCCTCTGAGCTGGGCCTGCGCACCGCCATGCGCACGCAGCAGATCATCATGGAAGAGAGCGGCGTGGCCGACACCATCGACCCCCTCGGGGGGTCTTACTATGTAGAGTCATTGACCAATGCCATGGAGGAGGGCGCCAACGAAGTGCTGGCCGAAATCGAATCCCAGGGCGGCATGGTCAAGGCCATCGAGAACGGCTGGGCCTCCGCCGAATCGGAACGCTCGGTGGCGCACTATTTGAGCCGCGTGGCGTCCGGTGAACATGTCGTCGTGGGCCAGAACAAGTACCGCACGGACGAGCCCGTCGAGCGCAGCGTCTTCCGCATCGATCCGGCCTTCGAACAGCGCCAGAAAGACCGTCTGGTCAAGCTGCGGGCCGAGCGCGACGACGCGCTGGTGGCCGAGAGGCTCGAGGCCTTGCGCCAGGCCGTGCGCGAGGACCACGACATGGTGCGGCCCTGCATCGAGGCGGCCAAGGCGCGCGCCACCTTCGGCGAGATGACCCAGGCCATCTACGGCGAGATGAAGTCGTTCCGCGAGGACTTCCGCGACCTCAAGCTGCGCATGTACGCCTAGGGGCGGCCCATGAACCCTGGAAAACGAACCCGCGTGCTGCTGGCCAAGCCGGGGCTGGACGGCCACGACCTGGGCATCAAGGCGGTGGCCCGGGCCTTGCGCGACGACGGCATGGAGGTGATCTACCTCGGCCTCAACGTCAGCCCCGAAACCGCCGTCGGCGCCGCCATCCAGGAATCGGCCGACGTGCTTGGCATCAGCTGCCTGTCGGGCTCGCACCTCTTGATGACCGAGAAAATCCTCGGCGTCATGACGGCCCAGAAGGTCGAGGACCTCAAGCTGGTGGTCGGCGGCATCATCCCCGACGAGGACGTGCCGGTGCTCGAGGACATGGGCGTGGCGGCGATCTTCAACACCGGCACCCCCATGCCCGACATCGTCGCCGCCATCAACGGCCTGGCGGCCTAGACGCCGCATGGGCGGAGAGCGGAAAAAGACGACCAGAACGACCGTCTCGGGCCTCGAGCTGAAACCCCATTACGGCCCCGACGACGTGGCCGGCGAGAGCTGCGAGAACCCGGGCCAGGCGCCTTTCGGCCGCGGCATCTTCACTGACGGCTACCGCCGCCAGCCCTGGATGGAAAGCCTGGCCTGCGGCTACGGCCTGCCCGAGGAAACCAACCAGCGCATCCGCTACCTGGCTAGCGTCGGCCAGGCCGGCTACTCGGGGCGCACCTCGATCAATCTGGTCTTCGACCGGCCCACCTTCTGCGGCCTCGACAGCGACGACGGCCGCTCGGCGGGCGAGATCGGCAACGTCGGCGTGGCCATCGATTCGCTCGATGACATGCGCAGATTGTTCGAGGGCTTCGACCTCGATGGGCTCAACACCGGGCTCATCGTCGACCGCGCCGGCCCCTTCATCATGGCCATGTACGTGGCGCTGGCCGACGAACAGGGCGTGCCCCGCGACCAGCTCCGCGGCATCGTCACCAACAACCCATTGACCGATTTCTTTTGTTCCAAGACGCCGCTGTTTCCGCCCGGCGACTGTCTCGACCTTTTGGTCGACTGCATCGCCTTCTGTGCCAGCGAAGTCCCGCGCTTCAACTTCTGCCGCATCAACGGCTACAACACCCGCGAGCTCGGCGCCACGGCCATCCAGGAGGTGGGCTTCAACCTGGCCATCGCCCGCACCATCGTCGAGGCCTGCCTGAAGCAGGGCCTGGACCCGGGCAAGCTGGTGGGCAGCATCAATTTCCAGTTCTCCCAGGGCCGCGACTTCTTCGAGGACATCTGCAAGATCCGGGCGGCCCGGCGGCTGTGGACCCGGATGCTGATGGACGACTACGGCGTGACCGACGAAAAAGCCTGCCGCATGAAGATCCACATGCAGACCGCCGGCTCCAGCCTGACCGCCCAGGAGCCCTTGAACAATATCGCCCGCATCGGCCTGCAGGTCATGTCGGCGGCGCTGGCCGGCAGCCAGAGCATGCACATCGCCTCATACGACGAAGCGCTCGGCATCCCCACCGAGGAAGCCGCCCGCGTCGCCATCAAGACCTCCAAGATCGTCATGCACGAAAGCGGCGCCTGCAACGTCGCCGACCCGCTCGGCGGGTCTTACTTTGTCGAAGCCCTGACCGACGAGATCGAAGCCGCGGTGGTGGCGGAGATGGGGCGCGTGGAAGACGTGGGCGGCGTCATCGGGGCTTTGGAAACGGGTTATTTTGAACAACAGATAGCCGATACCGCCTATGCGCTGCAGCATGAGTTCGATGCCGGCGAGCGGGTGGTGGTCGGCGTCAACCGTTATCGCGAGGAGCAAGATGTGGGTGTCGGCGAGATCTTCCGCCCCGACCCGCAGGTCTCGAAGACCGTCCTCGAGCGGCTGGCTGCACTCAAGCAAACCCGTGACCAGACCCAGGCCCAACTTGCCATCGCCGACATCGAATCTGCTGCCGCCGCGGCCCGGCCTTTGATGCCCTGCTACATCGCGGCGGCCAAGGCCGGTGTCACGCTCGGCGAGATGGTGGCGGCCGTCGAAAGCGTCACCGGCACCTTCCGGTTTTCCGCCATCACGGCGGCCGCGGTCTGAGGGCGCCATGGCCATCCGCGTGCTGCTGGCCAAGCCCGGCCTCGATACCCACGAGGGTGGCGTCAAGCTGGTGGCGGCGGCGCTCAGGGATGCCGGCATGGAGGTGATCTACACCGGCGTCTTCCAGACCAGCGAAAGCATCGTCGCCACGGCGCTGGAAGAAGACGTCGACGTGGTGGGCCTGAGTTTCCTCTCGGGCGCCCATCTGGCCCTGACACGCGACATCGTGGCCGGCCTGGAGGCCGCCGGTCTGGGCGACCGGGCGGTGATCTGCGGTGGCATCATCCCGGCCGACGACGTGGCCGGCCTCAAGGAGCTGGGGGTGCGCGGCGTCTACGGCCCGGGCACGGCGCTGGCCGAGATCGTCGGCGACGTACGCAGCCTGGTGGGGCCATGAGCGCGACCATCGACGACCTGGTGGCAACGGTGAAGAGCGGCCAGCGCATCGGCCTCGGCATTCCCGAACCCACGGTTTTCCTCGAGGCCCTGGCCCGGCGCCGCGATCTCGAGGACGTGACGCTGATCATGGGCTCGCCCGGACCGGGGACCATCGCGGTGGCGGCCAATCCGGGCATCAGGTTGTTGACGCTCTTCGCCTCGCCGCCGGCCCGCGAGCTGGTGAGCAGCGGCCGCATCGAATATCTGCCGCTTACCTTCCATGGTCTGACCGGCTTTCTGCCTCGCTGGGCCCCTGACCTGGCGGTGCTGATGACGGCGGCGCCCGAAGCCGACGGCAGGCTGCGGCCGGGCTCGACCATGGCCCACAACGACAGCCTGGTGGCCAGCCTGGAACCGGGTGGCCGGGCCTACGCCCTGGTCGACGACAACCAACCCCAGGTGCTGGGCGAGGCCTTCACGGTCGACGATTTCACGGCCCTGATCCCGGTGCCGCCGCTGCCGCCCGGATCCGGCCGCCAGGCCGAGCATTCGCCGCTGGCCGGCCAGGTCGCAGGCTTCCTCGATGAACTCGTCTCCGATGGCGCCACCTTGGAGGCCGGCGTCGGCTCGCTGGCCGACGATGCGCTCTCGCGCCTGGTGCACAAGAAGGGCCTGGGCATCCACACCGAAGTGCTGGGGCCGGGACTTTGCACCCTGGTCGAGGCCGGCGCCGCCGATGGGGCGGCCAAGCCCAACCACACCGGCAAGGTCGACTTTACCATCTCGGTGCAGGGCATCGCCGGGCGCATCGCCGACAACCCGGCCTATTACCTCAGCGGCGCCCAAACCTGCGTCAATCCGCTGGTAATTGCGGCCAATCCCCTGTTGCGCTGCTTCAATTCGGCCCTTGAGATCGACTTCGGCGGCCAGGCCAACGCCGAAGTGGTGGCCGGCCAGCAGTATGGCGGCGTCGGCGGCCAGGTCGACTTCCTGCGGGCCTGCCGCCTGGTCGACGACGCGCTCTCGGTGATGGTGCTGGAATCAACGGCCGCCGGCGGCACCATCTCGCGCATCGTGCCCGACCTGCCGGCCGGCCACGTGGCCACGGCGACGCGCTACGACGTCGACGTGGTGGTCACCGAATACGGCATCGCCTGGCTGCGTGATCTTTCGCTAGCTGAGCGCGCCCGCAACCTCGCCGCCATCGCGCATCCCGATTTCCGTGACGACCTGGCGGCGGCGGCGCGGGGGCGCTGAGCTCGCACATCCCAATCCCAATCCTGAGACCTCCGGGCACATCGATACCGTCTCTCAGGTTTCGCATCGCTGAAATAACCTTGAATTGAACGCCGCCGGGTGGCGTATGCTCGGTAGTGAGGTGACGGTGTTGTTGAGGCGATTGCGTTCGGAGCTCTTGCTAGCGGAAAGGGCGATCGATGAGACAGACACTATCCAATCTCAGATCCTATCTCGAAAGAATAGGCACTCGCGAAACGGACACGCCGGAGGAACGTCGCGACAAGGTGACGTTGCTCGTATTGTCGGGCATTTGCTTTTTTGCCAGCATCGTTTGGGGGACGATGTATTTCGCCATCCTCGGCCCCACGCTCACGGTCTTCATCACCTACGGATTCACGCTGGTCATCGGGGCGGCGCTGCTCGTTTTCATGGCCACCAAGCGCTTTCCACTGCTGCTCTATCCCTTCTTCCTGATGATCCTGTGGAACCCCATCGCCATGCAGTGGAGCCTGGGTGGCTTTGCCGCTTCGGGCGTCTTGATGACCTGATCGATCCTGGCGCCTTTTTGCGCCCTGATGTTTCAGACCGTGCGCGCGGCGCTTTGGTGGTTCGCCGCCTATCTCGTGCTTCTCGCCATCTCGCTGCTTCTCGATCAGCAGTTTCAGCCCTCGTCCCCAGAGCTGTCGCAACAGACCTCGATGCTTTTCTTCGGCATGAACATCGTCGGTCCCGCCGTCGCCATATTCCTCTCGATGATGTACTTCGTGAACGCCTATCAGCGGGAGCACGAGAGATCGGAGTCGCTGTTGCTGAACATCCTTCCCAGGGAGATTGTTCCGGTCCTCAAATCCGGACGGGAAACCATTGCCGATCACTATGAGACATGCAGCATACTGTTCTGCGACATGGTCGGCTCGACGCCGATCTTTGCCAATATGGCACCGGCGGATGTCGTCGACTGGATCAACGAGGTTTTCTCCATGTTCGACGGTTTGGTGGAGAAATACGGCGTCGAAAAAATACGGACCATTGGCGACAACTACATGATTGCCGCCGGGGTCCCGACCCCCAGGGCCGATCACGCAACGACTCTCGCCGCGCTGGCGCTGGACATAGTCCAAGGCCTCAAAGAACTGCCGGACAGAGGCGGCAAGCGCTTGGAGTTTCGCCTGGGGATCAATTCGGGGCCCATCATTGCCGGCATTATCGGCAAGATGAAGTTTCAATATGATCTTTGGGGGGACACCGTGAACGTCGCCGCCCGGATGGAGCAACACGGGGAAGTCGGAAAAGTCCACATTTCGGCTGCCACCTACGAGTTGATCAAGGATGCCTTCGAGTGCGACCCTAGAGGGGTGATCCCGATCAAAGGCAAGGAGAAGATGGAGACATGGTTCGTGGTCGCTCCCAGGAATCCGTGAACGTTGGGTCCGGCCGGTAGGGGAATGGTATTTTTTGAGCCGCCAAAAGATGTCCCGTGTTAAATTTTTCGGCGACCGTGGCGGCCATCGTGTGGTATACCCAGCGCCGCACCCAAGCAACCCAGCAATCGAAGGAAACGGGAATGCCGCAAGGAACGGTGAAGTGGTTCAACGCGACCAAGGGATTCGGGTTCATCGAGCCCAGCGATGGCACAAGGGACGCTTTCGTCCACATCTCATCTGTGGAGAAGGCCGGACTCGCCACCCTCAACGAGGGTCAGAAGGTTGAGTTCGAGCTCGTGCCGGGCCGCGACGGAAAGTCCGCCGCTGAAAATCTGGTTCTCCTCGACTAACGGCTCAGCGCTGGCATGACTCACGTCGACTATCAAAAGAAGCCCGAATCCAGGCAGATCTCCCAACCCCAGACCCGTCGATGTTTGAAGTGTCGGGAGCCGTTCGAGAGCGAGTGGCCGGGGGAGCGCGTTTGCCGCAAATGCAAGGCGTCAAGCGGTTGGCGGGAAGCTGGTGCCGAATTTTCGCTGTGACGCCGCCGAAAGTGCACTCGGAACACTATCCCGACGTCGAAGTCCTGTACCTCTTGCTTATCGGCCCCACCCCGCACCATCGGCGCGATCAAGCAATAGAACAGTAGCTCAGAGACGGTGGCCCTACTTCTTGTCGTGGAACGGGAAGCCGGGCGGGAACGCCTTCTCCATGGATTCCTTGATCGCCTCGGTCACCTTGTCGCCGATGTCGCCGACCTTGTCCTGAACGTCCTTGGCGATCTTCGCGGCCAGTTCGGGATCGCCGCTGGCGACGTGGACCGAGCCGCCCTTGCCCGATACCGTCGACGCGGCGGCGGCACTGGCCGACCCCGAGGCGCCGGCGCCGGGGATCGTCGTCGTCGTCACGGGCACGTCCGATGAGACGCTGACCTCGCCCTCGGTCTCCAGGTGCAGAGCCGGGTCGGGAAAGTCCATGACCTTCTCGCCGTCGACGTAGAGAACACCGTCGGCGAGCTTGACCTCGCCGCCCTCGAATTCGTGGGTTCGCTGGATTCGGATTTTCGCCATAACCATCTCCTGCAGTGTCGAAACGATGGTTTCTCGGCACCCTAGCCGAATTCGCGGTCGCTGGCACCTGGTGCTAACATTGTCGGCGAATGGCAGGAGCCAAACCGGGGGGGCCGAATTGGGCGCCCTGGAAAATGCCGCTAGGAAAAAAACCAAGCGTCTATCATGAGTGTGCCTAAGCGGATCTCCACCCTGACCCATTGGGGCAGCTACCGGTTGGAAGTCGGCGCCGGCCGGATCCGCGCGGCACATCCCAGCCCCGATGATGACGATCCGTCGCCGATCGGCCGTTCGATTCCCAGCGCCGTACATCACCGCTCCCGTGTCAGTCAGCCGATGGCGCGCAAAGGCTGGCTCGAGCGGGGGCCGGAACAGCACGGCGGTGGCAGGGGCAGCGAGCCCTTCGTGCCGATTTCCTGGGACCGGGCCATGGATCTGGCGGCGGCTGAACTCGTCCGGATCAAGCGGCAACACGGCAACGAGGCGATCTTCGGCGGTTCCTACGGCTGGGCCAGTGCCGGGCGCTTTCACCATTGCCAAAGCCAGGTGCACCGCTTCCTCAATTGCCATGGCGGCTACGTCCGCTCCGTGGACAGCTATTCGGCGGCCGCCGCGAACGTCATCCTGCCCCATGTCACGGGCCGGAAATCGCTGGACTTTCTACGCTGGGGCGCGTCGTGGGAAATCGTCGCCGAGGCCTGCGAACTGATGGTCATGTTCGGCGGCGCGCCGTTGCGCAACGCCCAGGTCGAAGCGGGCGGCCTGACCCGCCACGTCTTGCGCCAGGCCCTCGCGTCGTGCCGTGACAACGGCGTGGCGTTCGTCAACGTCAGCCCGTTGCGCGATGACCTGGCTGATTTTCTCGAGGCCCAGTGGCTGGCCCCGCGTCCCAACAGCGACACCGCCCTGATGCTGGGCATCGCCCATTGGCTGATAGCCGAAGACCGCCACGACAAGGCGTTCCTCGATAGCCATTGCGTCGGTTTCGAGCGCTTCCGCGCCTACCTCACGGGCGAGAGCGACGGCCAGGCGAAGACGCCGGCCTGGGCGGCCTCGATCTGTGGCCTCGAGGCCGCCGCCATCGTCGACCTGGCGCGACGCATGGCGGACAAGCGCACTTACATCACCATGGCGCTGGGGCTGCAGCGGGCGCAGCACGGCGAGCAGCCGTTCTGGATGGCGCTCACCCTGGCCGCCATGTTGGGTGGCATCGGCCTGCCGGGCGCTGGCGTCGGCTTCAGCGTCGGCTCCTTCAACAACACCGGCCGCACCGCGACCAAGCTCGACGGCCCGGCGTTGCCGCAAGGGAAAAATCCGATCGACGCCTTCATCCCGGTCGCCCGGGTGGTGGACATGCTCGAGAATCCCGGCCTCGCCTTCGACTACAATGGGCGGCGGCAAGCCTATCCCGACATCCGACTGATCTACTGGTGTGGCGGCAACCCCTTCCATCACCACCAGGATTTGAACCGCCTGATCACGGCCTGGCAACGGCCCCAGACCATCATCGTGCATGAGCCCTGGCGGACGGCGGCGGCCAAGCATGCCGATCTGGTGCTGCCGGCGACAACGCCCTATGAGCGCAACGACATCGGTTATTCTTTCAATGAAGAGGTGATGACGGCGATGAAGCAGGTCATCGAGCCGGTCGGCGCGGCGCGGGACGATTACGATATCTTTGCCGGCATCGCGGATCGCCTCGGCATCGCCGATACCTTCACGCAAGGGCGCAACGCCGAACAATGGCTGCGCCGGCTCTATGACGATTTTCTGCAAAGCGCCGCAGCGGAAGGGGCCCGGCTCCCGGATTTCGACGGTTTCTGGGCGGCGGGTCAGGTGACCCTGCCGATGGGCGGTCCGCACATCCCCTTCAGCGGCTTCCGCGCCGATCAGCAAGCTCATCCCTTGAACACTCCGAGCGGCAAGATCGAGATCTATTCGCAAACCATTGCCGGCTTCGGCTATGACGACTGCCCGCCCCACGCGACCTGGCTGCAACCGGACGAATGGCTGGGTGCCCCGATAGCGACGCGATACACCTTGCACATGGTGTCGCCGCAGCCGGCGGCGCGGCTGCACAGTCAACTCGATTGCGGCGACTACAGCCTGGAGAACAAGGTCGCGGGCCGCGAACCGGTGGTCATCCATCCCATTGATGCCGGGGCCCGCGGCATCGAGGCTGGCGATCTGGTGCGGATCTTCAACGATCGCGGTGCCTGCCTGGCCGGGGCGGTGGTCAGCGACGGCGTGAAGCGGGGCGTGATCGCCCTGGCCACCGGTGCCTGGTACGACGCGCCCGGCGCGGGGCAACTCGAACGCCACGGCAACCCCAATGTCCTGACCCGCGACGTCGGCAGCTCCCGCCTGGCCCAGGGGTGCACCGCACACACTGCGTTGGTTGAGGTGGTCCGCTACGAGGGTCCGGTGCCGCCGCTTTCGGCGCATGAGCCGCCAGCGATCGAGTGATCGGTCACTATTTGCCCAATTTGGTGCGGTCTACCCGCGAATGCCTTTGACGAATTCCGCTAGCGCCCGGCCGATCTCGTCGGGGCTGTCCTCCTGCAGATAATGGACACCCTTGACCGTGATCTCGGTTTGGTTCGGCAAGCTGCGGCAGTAGTCCTTTAGCGAGCCGATGATGATGGCGCCGGGCTCGCCGTTGACGAAAAGCTTGGGGATATCGGATTGCGACAGCCAGGTGCCGTATGCATCGACGATGCGGCAGACTTCGGGCGGTTCGCCGTCGATCGGGATCATCCGCGGCCAGGTCAGGGTGGGCCGGCGATCTTCGCCCGGCTCCAGATAGGGTTTGCGGTAGTGCGCCATTTCCGCATCGCTCAAATCCCGCAGCATCATGCCGGGCAGGATGTGCTCGACGAATAGGTTTTTCTCCAACACCATGTTTTCGCCGGCCTCGGAACGGAGGCCCTGGAAAACGCTGCGGCCCTGTTCGTTGAATCCGGCCCAGCTCATGGTTTTGACCACCGCCTCCATGTAGGCGATGCCCTGGACCTTGTCCCGGTTCTGGTTGGCCCAGTCGAAGCCCAGCGCCGATCCCCAGTCGTGGATCACGAAGATCACCTTGTCGCTGATGCCGAGCTGATCCCAGAGTGCAAACAGATAGTCCCGGTGTTCCGTATAGCTGTATCGCTGGGGCCCGGAATCATCCAATTTCTCGCTATCGCCCATGCCGATCAGGTCGCAAGCGATCAGGCGGCCAAGGCCGGCGCAATGGGGCATGACGTTGCGCCAGAGATAGGACGATGTCGGATTGCCATGTTGAAAGACGATCGGGTCGCCTTCACCTTCGTCCACATAGGCCATGCGCTTGCCGTTGACGGTGGCAAATTTGCGTTCATACCTGGGATCGCTGGAGATCATGGTTTGATTCCTCAAGGTTTGCTCACCTGCAAGGGTGCCTTTGGGCTTGCGGTTTTGCTGGCATGGTTGGCCACAAGAGCCCAAGGCGAGAAGAGCACATGCCGTGGCATTGCGCTATGCTTGCTGGTCAGGCCGGGATCGCCGGACGGCAACCGTGTCCCTGCTCCCTACAATCAGGAGAATGCGCAATGACCGATCAGGAATTGCTGATCCGCTGCGAAAATCGAGTGGGAATCATTGCCCTCAATCGGCCCGACCAAATGAATGCGTTGACCGATGCCCAATTGCAGCGCGGGGTCGAAGTGCTCCAAGAATTTGCTTCCGACCCAGGCGTGGGCGCCGTCGTCGTGACCGGCGAGGGGCGTGCGTTTTGTGCCGGCGGTGATGTGGCGGTGATGCAAACCGGCGAGGAATTTGGCCCCGCCGGCACGCCCGTGGAAGCGCAGATCGAAACTTTGCGCAGCTGGCACCGGTTTCCGCTTTTGCTCAATTCCATGCCCAAGCCCACCATTGCGGTGGTCAATGGGGCCGCCGTCGGAGGTGGCCTCGGCCTGGCGCTAGCTTGCGATTTGCGCTTTGCCTCGGACAAAGCCAAGTTCGGCACCGCCTACGCGCGCGTCGGCTATGACGGCGATTTCGGTACGACCTGGCAAATGACAAGATTGTTGGGCGAGGCCAAGGCCAAGGAATTGTTCTTTCTTCCCGATATCCTTTCAGCCCAGGAAGCGTTGCGGATCGGCATGGTGAACCGGGTCTTTCCCCACGATGAACTGATGACAGAAGCCATGGCAATCGCCGAGCGCATCGCTGCCGGCCCGTCGGTGAGCTACCGCTATATGAAAGCCAACGTGGCCCATGCCTCGACCGTGGATTTCGCCACCAGTTTGAACCGCGAAGCGGAAACCCATATTCGCTGCGGCCAAACCGAGGATCACGCCGAAGGGGTCAATGCCTTCCTGGAAAAGCGGGAGCCGGTGTTCCAGGGAAAATAGACCGCCGCACCACCGCCAACTTCAGGGAAACCGGCAGCAGCACCACGGCGCTGCCGAGGATTACCGGATGGACGCCAAAAGCCTCGGGGTGGGGCAGGGCAGCGGCCAGGATCATTCCCGTGACGATGGCGTCGAGACCGAGCAGGCCGCCCAGGATGACCAGGGCGATGGCCAGCGCCGGCACCAGGGCGGCCGGGGTGCCCGACCAGGCGAGCGCCGCCGTCACCGTCTTCGGGGCGATGAAGTGGCCGACCACGGCACCGGCGAAGCCGGCCGTCGAGAAGACGGCCATTTCCATGCGGTGGGCCGGCAGCTTCTCGGCCACTATTTGCCCAAGATGGGGCGGGCGCCGACTGCCACCCAACCAACGTAATTCTCCCTCGACAAAAAGGGGTTTGAACTTCCGCTCATCTTTCGTCTGACAGAACTATATCCTAGGGTATTCCCTAATAAAACTCTTGACTTCCCTAGGGAGCGAGTGTTTCGTTGCAGGAGAAGTTCGGCATTTGGAGGGTTTGTCATGCTTCTAGGGCTGTTCGGCGACGACAAGGTTCAGGAAAAGCAGCTTCGGGCGGCCTTGTCGCGCGACAAATTCGTGCTTGAGTTCGACAGGACGCTGAGAACCTTCCAGATCTTCCCCAAATTGCGGCCCGGCAAGTCCGCTTCCTATGGCGAAGTCGAAGCGGCCGCCCGTTTCATTCTTGAAGGCGCCATGGCTCAGGCCAGCAAGAAGGGACGGCTGAAGTCGGTCAAAGATCTCGCCGCCGTCACCACCTTCAACGTCGTGCTGGTCGAGTTGCTGGGCGGTTACTCCAAGCTTCCGCAAAAGGAGCGCCGGGAACTTCAGGGCACGGTACCGGGTTACATCTTTCCCCGCACCGTTGCCAAGCTGCTCGGTGCGAAGCCCAACGAGGCGGTCGGCAAGGCGGTTTCCAGCGGCATCATGAAGCACATGAAGCTGAAGGGAAAAAAGAAGTTCAAACAGGCCGTCCGGGCGATCGAAAAGGAGGTCACCCAGTTCGTTACCCAGCGCGACGAGAAATACCTGGGAGTGCTGGGCCGCCACCTCGAAAGCCTGAGATAGCCCTTTCGGCATCTGGGCCCGCGGTGCCGCGGGGAGAGCGGCTTCACATGGGTTGTCGCAAAATCGCCGGTGATGAAGGTTGGAAGAATTTTCCGAATGGCAATTTGCTGATTTTCTGGGATTTTCGGGCAGGCGGAGTTGATCGTTCACCGCGTACGGCGTTTCGCGAAAGGGCAGGACCCCGAGAGAGTGCGGACCGATCTCAATGCTGTGATCTTTGAGACCAGCGTGTTGCTGGACTTCGAGGCGCGACGCTTCAGTGTCGGTACAGTGTGTTTATTGCTGCTTTGTCATTTTGTGCAACGGGAGCAACGCGACCCGCCGCCCCTGCAGCGCCCCCGCGGAGGCA
>MPMF02367353.1_pt1 | contig 20473 bp, 19 predicted proteins | sample 1617271 | NCBI WGS metagenome assembly MPMF02 (sample SAMN05944812, study PRJNA350692) | marine metagenome | biome: marine; feature: ODZ; material: water; isolation source: 120 m water sample prefiltered with 30 um filter, filtered on to 0.2 um... | place: Pacific Ocean | collected 2012-04-09... | reverse complement strand
CCCTCGCGCCTGCTCCACTTCGGCCTCCCGGAGCTTGCGTACGATCTGCTCGGCGCTGTGCCTCTTACTCGGCATTCTGACCTCCCTTCTTCGACCCAGATCGTGAGATTACATCTGGATCCGTTTTTGGGGGTCAGGTCACCTATCTGGGTCTGCTGCATGGGGCGGCCAAATGGATCTACGGGCAAGGCGCGGTGGTCGAGTGCCAGACGCAGAGCTTCAACTTCCCCACGATCAGGCTCTACGAGGCTCTCGGCCAGCGATTCGTTCGCGCCGAGCATACGTTCCACGCGTGGCTCGGCAGCGCGAGCTAGCAGACTAGTCGCTCCACTCGTTGCGCTGTACTACCGGCAACTGCAGGGCACGCTCACGGTCGAGATCGAGGGAGCCGACGTGTAGCGATAGCGGTGATTGCACCCACTTGTAGATCGAGCGTGTAAACAGGCGCGCGAATCGTTGTGCCCACGCTCCGAGCGTGTCGGCTGCGTGTTCGGGAAAGATCGCCGTCAGCGCCTGCTGAATCTCCGCCGGCGACAGCTTCTCTCCCGCATACAGGTAGAGACATGCGTCGAGAACGGCGAAGGGCATGAGCTCGGCTTCAGCCTCTTGTTGGTGGGCGAGCTCCGGCCCGGGGTCCGTCGCAAGTGCCTGTCGAATTCCTTCGAAGCCATAGCGATCGAGCAGACGTTCCAGCAACGCAACGACCACGGTCTTGGGTACGTTGGCGATCACCGAGAGGGCTCCCTCCAGATCGCCACCGATCGTCGTGTAGCCCACCGCCTTTTCGCTCATGTCGCCGGTCTGAAGGAACAGAGCGCCAGAGCTATTGGACCAGTTCCACATGCGCTGCGCGCGTATGCGCGCTTGAATGTTCTGCTCGGTCAGCTCGGTCGGATCGGCTCCCCCGAGCATCTCTCGCGTTGCGTCGAGCTCGCGATCGAACGCGTCATCTATCGATAACGTGCATAGATCGACCCCGATCTCGTCGCAGATGACCGTAGCGGCGTTCCGCGTGCCGTCGGTCGAATAGCGACTGGGCATGTAGAACGCTTGAACAAGGCGTCTGGTAGCAGCTCGTAAATCGTCTCCGGATTCGTGCTCGGTGAGCATTTGGACCGCCCGCCAGGCGATCAACAAGGTAAGCAAAGAATCGCGGCCACCGGATAGCGCAACCCCGAAGCGGCTAAAGCAACCAGTCTTGCTGAAGTAGTCCTTGGCGCCCAGGGCGATCGCATCGTACAGATCGTCGAGCACGCGCATTCGGGTGCGCTCCCGGTCGGTCGCCACCGGCGGCAAGAAGAAGCTTCGTTCTGCGGGAAACGGGTACGCCAGGCCGGTGCTGTCAGCAACCGGTGCTTCGGACGCCAGAACCCCGACCGGCAGGGCCTCCTCCAGAAACCCTTCGCAGTCGTGTCGCCAGGTGGTGTTCTCGGTGCGGAGTCGACGCGTTCGATCGAGATCTACGACGCAGCTTGCGAAGCCCTCACGAAACCTCGGCGCCAGCAGCTCGCGTCGGCCGTTCTGAAAAACGCAGCCGCCGCCATCGTATATGAAGCCATCCTGAGCGCCGACCGCATTCGAGTAAGCCAGCGTCACTTGGTTGTCGGCGGAGCGCGTTGCCAGCATCTCTCGACGCGTTTCAAGGATGCCGACGCGATAGGGAGACGCAGAGATATTGATAACGAGCTCGGCGCCGGAGTAGCAGCGTCTCCGCATGGGCCCGTCTGGCGACCAGACATCCTCGCAGACCTCCACAGCCAAGCGTCCGAACTCGAACTCGAACGTATGGTCACCGAGGGGCACTCCATTGGCGTCGAGCTGCAAGTAGGCGCTGCCGCGCGAGAAGGTGCGGCCCTCGTAGAAGATGTTGTACGTCGGCAGCTTTTCCTTCGGCACGAACCCGAGCACGCTACCACCATGGACGACGGCCGCTGCGTTGAAGAGTTGCCCCCCCACTGCAACCGTGAGTCCGACGATCAGCACGGAGCCGAGATCCTGTGTTGCCGAGGCAACCCTTTCGAGCTGGCGGCGTTGCTCGACGACGAACTCACGCCACTGGATGAGATCTTCGGGTGGGTAGCCGCCGATAACCTGCTCACTGAAGCAGCCGACCGTTACGTCCTCTTCGGCCATCTGACGAGCGCACGCGATGACCTGGTCGGTATTGGCAGCGGTCGCGCCGACGGTCGTGTTGACGCTGGCGAGACCGATCTTGATGAGTCGCATGGGATCTGTTTCTGGTTCGCCGGGTACGACGCGGCCTGCCTTAGTCCGCCAAGACTTCGTCGAGAAGCACCTGCACCAAATCCGGCATCCAGAGACGGCTTGCCCCGCTTTCGATCGTGCGTCGCGCGATCTCGGGTGACAGTGCCGGTCTGTAGGCTCGCTCCGACGTCAGCACGTTGTACACATCGCAGATCCCGATAATCTGCGCTCCGAGCGGGATATCCTCGCCAGCCAGCCCGTCAGGATAGCCACTACCGTCCCATCGCTCTTGATGGGCTCCAACCAGCGGCGCGATCTCTCGAAGGCTGGGGACCTCACTGAGAATCTCGGCACCGAACTCCGGGTACTGCTTGACCAGCGTCCATTCCTCCGGTGTCAGCTTGCCGCGTTTGTTGAGCACGGATTCCGGCACCCGCAACTTGCCGATGTCGTGTACGAGCGCTGCGATCTCGATGCGCGCCGTTTCCAAGTCATCTAGCTCGTGCTGCTGCGCCGACTTCCGCGCGAGCTCTGCCACGGCTAGGGAGTGGCTTTCGACGAAGCTGTCGCGTTCTTCGACTCGAGTCATGATCTCCTCGAGGCGCGCGCGAAGTTCCGGACTGTCAAGAGCCTCGTCGGCGAGTTGAGCGAGCAGCTCCTCTGTCGAGTCGGCGTCGATCGCATTGGGTTGCTCTTCCTGGTCAGCCAACCTGCTGGTGGTCGGCGTCGTACCGCCCACCGACGCCGGCGCGGTCGGTACCCCGCCCGACAACATTAGCCTCAGCGCGTCAGCAATGACCTCGCTGGGCTCCTTGACGGATTGCTCGCAAACGTCCTCTACACGTGCCCACAGGCGGCTCGGTAAGTAGACAACCTGCTCGACGAAGCCTCCCGGATTCCTCGTTCGTTCTGACACCAGTCCTCCCAGGCGAGGTTGGTCAGGATCTCCCCATCGTACCGCTGGACATTCCCGGTTGCTTGTTTATCCTGCGGCCATGATACCTCTCCCAGGGCGTCGCACCGTCACCATAACGTTCGCCGGCTTGCTGTCGGCAATAGCCATCGCCTGTGCTACGACCCATCCTCATCTGGCGCCGATCGACGACACCCAGATTCGCATCGACGTCCGCACCTCGCTGCTTGACGACGAGCGCATCGACGCCGAGACCATTCGTGTAGATTCGCGCCATGGCGTGGTGATTCTCGTCGGCGTGGTGGCTTCTACAGATGAAGCGCGGCGCGCCCTGCGCCACGCCAGTCGCGTGTCCGGTGTGCAGCAGGTGGTCAACCGGCTGCGCATTGTGCCTACGGAAACGCTGACGCCATCGGACGAGAAGTCGGGCAGCCGCTCACAGCAGCTTCAACGCCTGCACGACCAGCAGCGCGGCCATTACCGCCACAGTGCGTAGCTCGCGGTTCTGTCGCGCTTGGTGCCACGAGAACGGCAAGGGCTCGGCGGTAGCGTCGGGCCAATCCTCGCTGCGGCGGGCGCCAGGGAGCAGGCGCGGTACCTGGTCGACGTATTCTTTGTACTCGGCCCCGAACAGCGACTGCAGACGCAACTCCTCTACGTGCATCGTCGGTACGTAGAACCCGAGATACATCAACGCGAACCCGCCCAGCCAGATCGGAGCGCGCACGGCTAGCAGCGCTAGCCCGAGCCCGATGAATAGGCTACCCAGGTACAGTGGATTGCGGACGTAGTGGTACGGACCGTGCCGCGTGAGCTCGACGTTCCGGACGAGATGGCCGCAGGCCCACAATCTGATCGCCTCGCCAAGAACGACGAAGAGAGCTCCGAGCACGAATCGATCTTCTGACGTGCGACTGAGCGCAACGTACAGAAGCGCGAACAAAATGCCGGCGTGTACACGGTGGTGCGAGGCCCATGCTCGCCAGCGTTCTATCAGGCGCATGGCCTATTGGTCCCGTTGTAGTCGCGAGAGTCCGGCCGCGACGATCTGCTGGGCGGAGATCGCATCGAGGCAGGCGTTGGTGCCTAGCGGGCAGCTCCGTTTGTGACAGTGCGAGCACTCCAAGTGCTCGCAAACTACCTTGTCGGTGGGTGTCAGGGGACCGAGTCGAGAAGGATTGGTGGGTCCGAACACCGCCACGGACGGCGCTCCACAGGCTACCGCGAGATGCAGCGGGGCGCTGTCTCCTCCGATGAAAAGCGCGGCGCGTTCGAGCAGCGCGCTGAGCTGCGGCAGTGTGGTCGGTACCGAGGGGTGGTTGCCGATGCCCGCTGCTTCGGCAAGGGAACGTGCGGTCGCCTGTTCTCCGGGTCCCCAGATCCAGATTACCGGCCGGCGTGTCTCCGCATGCAACTCGCGGGCAGCGCTCACCAAGCGCTGAGGCTCGTAACGCTTGCTGGGCCAGTTAGCGGCTGGGTGCAGCACGATCGGGGATCTCGTGTCGAGTCCCGTCAAGTATGTGTCGATGTACTCCTCGTCGTCGGAGTTCGCTATCCGCGGCCACTCGATGCCGGTTTCCGCGGCACCCGCCTGCTTGGCGAGGTGCAGGTAACGGTGTACGACGTGCAGATCGCTCGGGGCGACGGCGGTGCGATGGTACAAGCGGGCTGCCCAAGGCTCGCGCGCTGAGTCGGCAGACCATCCGAGCGTGCGGAACGCTCCGAGGCGGGCGACGAAGGCCGACTTCAACAACCCTTGGAAGTCGATCGCCAGCTGATAGCGTGGCTGGCGCAGAGCGCCCACTTGTTTGCGAAGGGTCGACAGATTCGCCGGGCTGACCCAGCGCCGGCGCCACGACTGGATATCGAGCTCGTGTACCTGTAGCGGCCCGGGTAGGCGGCGCACCAGCTCGGCCGCGGCGCGCTCCACCACCCAGCCGAATCGGGTCGATGGCCAGGATCTGCGCAGCGCCGCATAGGCCGGGATCGTGTGAACCACGTCACCGATCGAGCTCAACCGCACGATCAGCACGCTCTCGGGCGGGCTCAAGGGTCGGTTGGACGTAGGCGATCGATCAGCTCGCCGGTGCTGTGACGCTTGGCGTCGCCAACGATCGCGATACGACCTCCCACGGATTCGACGGTCGGTGCCTCAGGGACGCCGTGCACGTAGTCGGTCCCCTTGCAATGGACATCGGGGCGTAACTCGCGGATCAAGCGGTCAGCAGTCCGGTCACCGAATATCGTTACCATGTCGACGCATCGCAGCGCGGCCACCATTTCTGCGCGTACCGCTGCCGGCAACAGTGGGCGAGACGGCCCCTTGAGCAACGCGACCGTCGCGTCGTCATTGATCCCCACCACCAATGCATCGGCCTCGGCAGCTGCGGCAACGAGGTAGCGAACGTGTCCTACGTGTAGCAGGTCGAAACAGCCGTTGGCGAGCGCGACGCTGGCTCCCAGCTGGCGGCGGCGCAGCGCCCATTCCGATGCCGCCGGTAGCTCCAGCACAGGTGCGTCGACGTTCACGAGTCGCCGTCGAGTGCCGCGATGAGCTCGGGATGAGGGACCGCAGCAGTGCCGTGCTTGAGCACCACCAGGCCCGCAGCTACGGAGGCCAACCACGACGCCGCAACGACGTCAGCACCGGACGCCAGCGCGAGAGTCAGCGTGGCGATCACCGTATCGCCGGCGCCGGTGACATCGGCGATCTCGTCGGTACCATGGATCGGTAGGTGAACCGGAAGCTCGTGCCTCTGGAAGATCGCCATGCCCTGCGAACCGCGGGTGATCAGCACGTGTTCGCAGTCCAGTCGCTCGAGCAGCTCGGCCCCGGCGCGCTCGATCGCTTCACGATCGTGATTGAGATGGACACGCAGCACGCCCTCCACCTCGGACTCGTTGGGTGTAACGGCGGTGGCTCCCGGGAAGTCGAGTAGGCGATGCCGCGAGTCTACGGTGACGGGCACATTCGACGCTGCGGCGGCCGCCTGCAACCTCTTGTAGTCGGCGGCCGAGACGGTACCCAGACCGTAGTCAGACACCAACAGCGCGTCGGCCGTGGCGAGCATCGCAGTGAGGTGTTCGACATCATCGTTCGCGGGACGCTCGCGCCAGGCGTGCTCATCATCGATACGCAGGACTTGCTGCCGTACCGTGTCGGATCCGCCCGCCATGACCCGCGTCTTTACCGGCGTTGTTCCATCGTCGCGTCGATCCACGGCACTGATGTCGATGCCGGCGTCGGCGAGGGCGCCCGCAAGCGATCGCCCGGCGTCGTCGTCGCCGACGTGGCCGAATACCCTCACATCGGCGCCCAGCGCGGCAACATTGAGGGCAGCGTTGCCCGCCGCGCCTGGGCGTACATCTTCGCCCTCGTAGCGCAGGACCAGCGCGGGGGCCTCACGCGAAACTCGTGTCGTCGAGCCCCAGAGAAAGCGGTCGGCAACCAGATCGCCCCAGACGACTACGCGCCGGCCGCGGAATGCCTCCACCCAGGGGCGCAGATCGGCAAGAAGCTTCCTGTGATCTTGGGTGACCATCGGGTGAACCGAAGCGATGCCGCCGTGGGCGGCGAGCGGGTAGGCGCTCGCTAACTTAACCGTGGTCGCGTCGGAGCGTCAACTAAGAAGCACTGGTCGCGTGGCCACGCCTACCCCCCCCATAGCGGCTCGAGCCCGTCGAGCGCCTGCTCGGTGGTCAGGCCGGTCATGCAACGGTGGTCGATGGGGCAGTTCTTTGCCAGGCAAGGCTGACAGAACGCGGCTACGCTGGCGATCTGAAGGTGGGGTCCGAGCGGACGTGTGCGGCGCGGATCGGTGGGCCCGAACAATACCAGCGTCGGCGTGCTCAGGGCGGCCGCCAGGTGTGCCGCGCCGGTATCGTTGCTAACCACCGCGCGGCAATGACTCAGCAACGCCGCCAGGTCGATCAGGTCCGTGCGGCCGGCGAGGTTCACGCAGTGATCGTCGCAGCTGCTGTCGACTTGCGCGGCGACGCCGACATCCTGAGGGCCGCCGAGGATTACCGGGAGCGCCCCCCAGCGCTGCGCGGCCGCACTCGCCAACGCGCCGTAGGAGGCCGCCGGCCAGCGCTTCGCGGGGCCGTTGGCGCAACCCGGCACGATTCCAAGAACGGGCTGCTTCGCCTCGATCAACCGTCGGACACGATCCCGGCTGTTTGCTGGCGGCGCCAGGAGCACGTCTTCAGGTCTTGGTGGCGCCGCCTTCAATGGCTCGAGAAGGCGAGCGTAGCGGGAGGCGTCATGGATCGGTGCGAGAGCGTCGGTGGGCGACACCGCCTCGGTCAGCAAGAAGCCGCGCAGTTCCGTGGCATAGCCGATACGGCGACGGACGTTGGCCAAGGCCGAAACGAGAGCCGGCTCGAACGCATTGGGCAACAGCAGAGCACCTGTGGGAGCGAGCCGCGCGACATCGTTGACGGCGCGGCGGAGACCGAGAAGACGGCCGATGCCGGAACGCGGGAGATGTGGCAGCACGCGGCCCCGAACGCCAGTTGCCTGCAGCAGACGCCCATGGGACTCAGGTCCCCAAAGCACGAGCTCGTCCACCGTGCGCCCCAGCGCTCGGATGGTAGGTACGGCCATGACGGTATCCCCGAGCCAGGTGGGTAACCGCACGATCCAGCGCCCGCGCATCTTCTTGGATTCCTCTCTTGCTGGCGCCCTAGGCGGGACGCTCTCTCCAGCGGTCGTGCATCCACAGCCACGCCTCGGGGCAAGCGCGCACGTAGTGCTCGATGCGCGCCGTGATAGAGGTCGTGATCTTGAGCACGGGCTCCGCATGCGTCGACGCCGGCGTCTCGATCGGTGGATCGATTGCCAGCCGATAGTGATCGCCACTCGGCATCCCGAACACCGGCAGAATCGGCGCGCCGGATCGGAGATGGAATTGCGCCACGGCCGGGGTGGTGGCCGCCAGGCGATCGAAGTACGGAACGAATACGGCTTCGGGCGGGAGCGTGTTCTGATCGGCCAAGATGGCGAGTGCGCAGCCCTCCCGTAGGGCGCGCAGGGCTGGCCTAAAAGCGTTGCGTTTGGGTAGCACGCGCGCACCGGTACAGGATCGTAGTTGCGTTACCAGGCGGTCGAGTCGGCGATCATCCAGCGGCCTGGCGATCGATACCAGCGGCACCCCCATCTTTGCGAGAGCAACACCCACCAACTCCCAGTTGCCGTAGTGCGCGCTTACCAGGATCGCGCCGTCGCCGGCGGTGAGTGCCCGCTCCAGATGGGCCATCCCGTCGTCCGGGCGAATGACCTGCTCCATCGGATAGTCGGTCAGCCTCGGGCTCCAGAGCAGCTCCAACGCGGTGCGCCCCATTTGTTCGAAGCTGGCGCGCGCGGTGCGTTCATACCAGGCCTGGTCGCGACCGGGGTAGGCGCGGCTCAAGTTGCTCAGCGCCGTGTCTCGATGACGCCGATCCAGCCGATACGCGAGGCGGCCGAGGCGCTTCCCGCGGGATGCGGCGGTGACAAGATCCCAGTGTGGCACGCGCGCCGCAACCGTCTCTGCCAACCGCGCGACGAGGGTCACGGCGTTGCACCCGAGTTGTCACCGATCTTGGGGAGCAGCCAGGCCTCGAGATCGGTCGGTTGTACCAGGCTCAGGCGATACGACCAAACATGGATTGGTGGTGTCGGCGGTCGCTGCAGACACTCCAAGCGCACGGCGTCCTTTTCGGTAGTTACCAGTGCAGACGCGCCGGCGCTGGTTGCCAAGCGCCGGAGGCCGGTGAGGTCACGCTCGGAGTACCAATGGTGGTCCGGAAAGGTCTGCCGGGCACGCACGTCAATGCCGTGGGCTTCGAGCGTACGGAAGAACCGTTCCGGGCGAGCGATGCCTGCGAAGGCTGCGCAGGCGATATCGAGTTTCGTCGTCGCCTCGGGTGGTGTGCGCGGGTCCCATGCGTCGAGCGGCCAGCTACCCGGCTCGTCGGTGCGCGCCTCGAAGATCGGCCGGCCAGGGTACCGGGCAGCGAGATCGCCGCGGTCCTGCCGGCTGGCTTGCTCCTTCACCACGAGGACGAAACCGTCGGCTCGCCGGGCGGCTCCTGCCCCCTCTCGTAAGCGGCCGCCCGGCGGAGGTGCCTGCTTCCAGAAGGGGCGGTCGCCATCGACGACCAAGAGGTTCACGTCGCGCTCGACGCGCACGTGCTGATAGGCGTCATCAAGTATGTAGACATCGGTCCCCAAGTTACGCTGCTCCAACAGTTTCGCAGCCTTTTCACGCCGCGCCGCAACTGCAACCGGGATGCCCTCCAGCGAGCGTGCGTACCAAGCAGGCTCGTCGCCAGATGATCGAACATCGATGCTCGTGCCGTGGCCGTCGGTCACCACGCTCGGGAGGCGATCGTATCGGCCGTAACCGCGGCTGATTACCGCCGGCTTGTGGCCGGCATGCTGGAGCAGCTGTGCCACTGCTGCCACGACTGGGGTCTTTCCGGTTCCACCCATCTCGAGCGCGCCGATGCTGATCGTTGGTCGTCGGAGCCGTTGTGTGGCAAGAAAGCCCCGTTGATACAACTCGATGCGCCCGCGAGCAACGAGTCCCCAGGGTATCCCCAGGAATCCCAGGACGCTCACGTTCGAAGCTCCGCAAGGCAACGAAGCAAGACCCGCGCGGTGCGTCGGCCGGCAGCCGCATCACGTAGCGCGACGATACGGGCGCGCGCACCCATCAGCGTTCGCCGCTCCGGCTTGCCAATTAGCTCGACGATGCGCTCGCCCAGGTCGTCGGGGTCGGCGACCCGGTAGGCGCCGCCGGCCCGCACCAGCTCGGCGGCCAGCGCTGCGAAGTTCTCTGTGCTGGGGCCGAATACGACGGCGCGCCCTTGGATCGCCGGCTCCAGCATGTTGTGGCCGCCGGTGGAAACCAGGCTGCCTCCCACGAACGCGATATCGCCGAGGCCGTAGGCGGCGGGCAATTCGCCAATAGTGTCGAGCAAGATCACTTCACCTTCGACGGCGCTTTGACGAGTCCGACGGTCGCACTTGAAGCCGGCATGCTGAACCAATGCTTCGACTTCGTCGAAGCGTTCCGGGTGTCGTGGTGCGAGCAGCAGCCGCGCCGACGGATAGTGCTGATGTACACGGCGGAAGGCACGGAGCACCTTTTGTTCTTCGTTGTCCATTGTGCAGCCAGCGACGATCAGGGGCCGCTCGCCATCGGCCTGCAGAAGCTCCTCGAGCCTAGCGTGAAGATCCACCGATGGGCGGAGGGCCTCCGCGTCGGCCTTCAGGTTCCCAGTGACGAAGATGTTTGCGGCGGGGATGCCGATGGTCTCGAAACGCTGCCCTTCGACCTTCGTGCGAGCACACACCACATCAATGAGATCGAATGGTGCCGACCAGATGCGGCGCAGTCGCGCGTAGCGTCGGCACGAGCTCGCCGACAGGCGGGCATTCACCAGCGCTGTGCGTACACCACGCGCAGCGCAGGCACGCAGGAGGTTGGGCCATATCTCGGTCTCAACGAGGAGCAGGGCGCGTGGCGCCAGAGTCTGAAGGTAGCGTTCGACTGCGGTCGGTATGTCCAGTGGCATGTAGAAAGTAGCGTCGGCGGCGGCTTGTTGGGCGATCTCTTGGCCGGTAGGCGTCGTGGTTGACAGCACGATCGGGGTGTCCGGAACCAGGTGGCGCAGATGTGGGATCAGCCCGCGCGCCGCATGCACTTCGCCCACCGAGACGGCGTGCATCCATATGCACCCACGATGCTGCGCGAGCCGCTCGGGCACTCGCCCGAGACGTTCCTCCAGGGCGACCGCGTAGCGGCCGCCGAGTACCCGATGAAGCGCGGCCCGCGGCGCCAGCAAACACAGGCCAAGGGAATAGAGCAGGGTATAGGTGGCGAACACGATGGGACTCTAGCAGGCGGCGGTGGAACATCGATCGGTCTGGCACGCTGGTTTTCACTACAGCCAGCCAGGACACTACGGTAGTGGTTGCCCCGATTGTCGCGCGCCGGTCCCGGGATACGAGCAGCCAGCTAATCATAATCCGGTGCGGATGCCATGAATGACGCGCCCAAGCAGCTGAGCCTACTGGACGTATCGCCTTCCAACTGGCGACAGGCGCTGGCTGAAGTCGGGTTGCCCGCGTATCGCGGCGCACAGCTGGCCCGCTGGGTGTTCGACCGCAGCGTATTCGAATTCGGTGCCATGACCGACCTGCCCCTGAGCCTGCGAGCGGAGCTTCTCGGCTTGATCCGGCTCGAGCCGCCAGCGGTGGAGAGCGTTTTCCGATCCGTTGACCATAGCCGGCGTTATCTGTTGCGGGTCGGCGGGGGAGAGCTCGTGGAGTCGGTCACGATGCCGTATGAGCGCCGCATGACGTTCTGCATCTCGTCTCAGGTAGGTTGCCGCTTTGCCTGCGAATTCTGTCAAACCGGGAAGCTGAAGCTCCGCCGGTCGCTTTCTCCCGGAGAGATACTCGGACAGGTGTTGCGTTTACGCGCCGAGGTGCAGGAGCCGAGCTCACGGCTCAACGTGGTGTTCATGGGTCAGGGCGAGCCTCTCGACAACGCTACTGCAGTGACTGCAGCTGTCGATGCCATGCAGGATCCCAACGGTCTGGCGCTCGGTTGGCGTCGCCTGACAGTCTCGACTGTGGGGTTGGTGCCGGCCATTCGTGCTCTCGGCCGGTTGGGGAGGCGGCGCCCGCGCCTCGCTGTCTCGCTGAACGCGTCGACTGATGAGGTGCGCTCGGCGCTGATGCCGGTGAATCGCAAGTACCCCATTGCCGAGCTGATCGGCGCGCTACGGGAAGTGAGCTGGCGAAACCGCGAGAAAGTGACCTTCGAATACGTCTTGCTCAACGGTATCAACGACGCCGACGCGGACGCCCGCCGACTCGGCAAGCTGCTCGGAAGGTTGCCGGCGAAAGTCAACTTGATTCCGTGGAACCCGATCCCGGGGATGCCATACCAACGGCCCTCGTCGGAGCGAATCGAGCGATTTCGGCGAGTTGCTCGCAGTAGCGGCCTGGATGCGCTCGTTCGCTACAGTCGCGGAGCCGACATCGGAGCAGCGTGCGGACAGTTGGCGACCGCCGCCGAAGGCTCATCCCCGGAACGGTAGCGGATCAGAGACCTTCGCCAGCGAGGCGTTCTTCGAGGTCGGTCTGCATCGTGTCGACGTTTGCGGTCTGCTGGTGGCGATCTGCTTCCACCGTGTCGGCGATGTCCGCGTCGCGCAGCGCCAATATGCGGGCCGCTAGATGGGCGGCGTTGACGGCGCCCGACTTGCCGACGCCAACCGTCGCTACGGGAACGCCGCCCGGCATCTGAACCGTAGCTAACAGCGCGTCGAGGCCGCCCAGTGCCGACGCCACCAGTGGCACACCGATGACTGGCAGCCGGGTATGCGCGGCGATCGCACCGGCTAGGTGGGCGGCGCCGCCGGCGCCCGCGATGATTACCTCGAGCCCTCGATCGGGTCCGCCGGCTGCATACGTTGCCACCGAGTGCGGGCTGCGATGCGCGGACATCACACGCACCTCGTACGGGATACCGAGCTTCTGGAGGATCCTCACGCCGGACACCATCACGTCGAAATCCGAAATGCTGCCCATCACCACGGCAACGCGTGCTGCGCTCATGTAGAGCTCCCCGGGCGTCGGCCGATATCGCGTCGGTAGTGCATGCCCTCGAACTGGATCGTATCGATCGCGTCGTAGGCTGCATCGAGAGCCGCCGACAGAGAATCACCAAGGGCGGAGACGCCCAGTACTCGGCCGCCTGTCGTCACGAGCGTTTCCGCCTCCTGGGCGGTGCCAGCGTGGAACACCATGACATCGTTTCGCTCCGTCGCAGTTTCGAGTCCACTGATGGGCTCCCCCCGCCGGTAGGGACCGGGGTAGCCCTCCGCCGCCAAGATTACGCAGGCGGCGTGTCGGTCGGACCAACGTAACGGACGGTCGGGTAGATGGCCAGCCGCGATGCCGGAGAATAACTCCCCGAGGTCCTCGCGCAGCAGCGGTAGCACGACCTGAGCCTCAGGGTCACCGAAGCGGCAGTTGTACTCGAGCACCAGCGGGCCCTCGGCGGTAAACATCAAGCCGGCGTACAGGACACCGGCAAACGGGCGGCCCTCCGCCGCCATGCCGTCGATCGTCGCCTGCAGGATGCCCTCGCTCAGCTCGTCTGCGGTCGCGGCGGAGATTACCGACTCAGCCGGGGCATAGGCGCCCATCCCGCCGGTGTTGGCACCGCGGTCGCCGTCGAGCGCTTGCTTATGGTCTTGAGACGGCAGCAACGGAACGACACGTCGTCCATCGGACAGCGCCATCAGCGTGACCTCCGTGCCCTCGAGAAACTGCTCGACCACCACCACGTTCCCGGCGGCTCCAAAGGAACCTTCGGTCATCGCGGAATCCACCGCCTCTTTGGCCGAGTTGGCATCTGGGCAGATCATCACTCCCTTTCCCGCCGCCAGGCCGTCGGCCTTCACAACGAGCGGAAAGCCCCACGGTGGGTGGCGGGCGAAGTCGAGTGCTGCGCCTGATTCGGTAAACACTTCGAACTCCGCGGTGGGGATTCCGTAACGCCGCATGAACGCCTTTGCGAAGGCCTTGCTTCCTTCGAGGATCGCCGCCGGCTTACGAGGCCCGAAACACGGAATCCCGACCCCCTCGAGGACCTCGGCGATACCGGCCGCCAGCGGCACTTCTGGGCCGACTACCACCAGATCAACGCCATGTTGGCGGGCCGCGTTCGCCAGCCCCGACAAGTCTCCCGCCTGGATCGGCCAACAGGTTGCCTGGCGAGCGATGCCGGCATTTCCCGGCGCACAATAAACAGTATCGACGCTGGCGCTACGTTGGAGCGCCCACACCAGTGCGTGCTCTCGTCCGCCACCTCCGACCACCAGGACGTCCATCTGCGGCTCCCACCATCGGGTGAACAATGCAGGCAGAGGGTGCGTCGGGCACGGCCTGCCAAATTCAGGCTGGCGGTCCCGGGCGAGCCTGGAAACCGGTGTTACCACACGCCCGAAGAGCGGGCAACAATGCGATCAAGACCTAACGCCGTGGTCGGTGGGTTCTGGGTCGAAAGCGTTTGACGGCCTGACGCGAAGTCAGTAGGCTTGCTGCTTCTGGCCACATCACGGCACGCTCCTCGTGCGCTGGCAAGAAGATCAGGCAACGGCGCAGTCCCTTCTGCGCCCGACCGCAACCAGGAACCCGGTACATGGCTTTTGTCCGCGTCGAGGATGGCGAGTCGATTGAGCACGCTCTGCGGCGGTTTCGTCGCTTCGTGCAACGCGAGAACATTCTCCGCGACGCCAAGCGCCACTCCCACTTCGTCAAGCCAGGCGAGCGCCGGCGTGCGAAGCAAGCGGCGGCGCGTCGCCGATGGCGCCGACGTCAGCGCCGCATGCGCGCCGACCCCTAGATAGCGCTCAGCGATTCACGTTCCCGGACTCTCCGGGGGCGGGCGGTCTCGAGTTGCGTGCTTGCCACACCCAGATCGCGATCGCCGGCAGATATTCCACCATACGGGGCCACCAGGGCTCGATCCACAGATTGCTGTCGCCGGCGTTGACGACCAGAATCCAGTACGCGGTTGGCGCCAGTGTGCAGAGCGCCACCCAGCCGATGTCGGTCGCGGCCGCGGCTAGCGGTAACGCCCAGAGCAGGTACCAAGGGTGAATCGTCGGCATCAGCAGGGTGAACACGAGGAGCAGCCAGTATCCGGCGTGCACCGGGTCGTCGCGGCGCCGCCAGAGCCATAGGAGTAGCCCGAGTCCGAGCCCGGCGGCGAGGGCCTTTGCCGAGGCCTGTGAGCCGCTGACCGCGTGCAGAAGGTAGAACGCTCCATCGTTGAATCGCCAGCGCCCGGCATAGTCGAGCCAAGGCTGGAGCATGGCGACCCCCGCATCGAGAAACGGGGCGTAGCCAAGCAGTATGCTGCCGGCGAATAGCGGCAGATGCCAACGCTGCCGCTGGCGGAGTAGCAGTGGGACGAACACCAATGGCCATGTCTTGAGTAGCACACCGCATGCGAGTAGTAGCGTGCTCAAAACGCCACGCCCGCGCGCATGAGAAAGCAGTGCCGCCAGCACCGCAGCGATTGCCCAGGCGTCGAAGTGTCCGCTGGAGGCGAACTCCAACGCCGGCAGAGGATGCAACGCATAGATCGCAAGTTGCCATCGAGGGCGCCGCCAGGCGCGCAAACACCCCAGAAGCAGGACGATGGTGAGCAGATCACCCAGTGCCGCCACGACCTGAAACATCCTCACGCTGTTGCCCAGGTCATAGGTAACTCCGAAGAGTACCTGCGCCAGGGGAGGATAGATCGTGCGAATACGGGGATAATTGATGCGCGACCAGTGTTCATCGCGCATGCTTTCGAGGGCGGCCGCGGCCGGGGGCTCCGCGTAGGGGTTCCTGCCGGCAGCCTGTACCCTTCCATCCCAGCGATAGCGATAGATGTCATCCGATAGGCTCGGGGGCATGCCGAGTGACAGCAACCGCAAGGCTACGGCGGCCAGCAGGACTGTGGCCGTCGCGATTCGGTGCTTGGACGGTCCCCAAGAAGGCCATGCTCTTGCCAGCGACCAACACAAGAGGGCGTGCCCAATGCCGCCCAACAACATCAGCAAGACGGCCTCGCGGGCATTCGCCCGGAGATCGCCTAGCGTCCAGAGACCCAGCATGCATGCGGCAAGGAGCACAGAGCTGAACGTCATGATGACGAGCAAGGTGCCGGCGTGAGTGGCTCCGGGCTTTTGCTGGCCGGGTACCTCAGCGTGCTGCTGGGGCTGTCGGTGTTCGGGTTGCACAGGCTCTACCTGGTATCGCTGTATCTACGCACTCGGCGCTCCGCACCGAGCGAGCCGCCTCCACCAGAGAGCTGGCCGATGGTCACCGTACAGCTTCCGGTGTTTAACGAAATGCATGTTGTCGAACGACTTATCGATGCGGTAGCTAGCCTCGAATACCCGTCCGACAAGCTCGAGATCCAGGTGCTTGACGATTCGACCGATGCGACGTCGGACCGCATACGGCAGCGGGTCGCCTCGTTGCGATGCTCGGGGCTGGACATTAAGCACCTCCGTCGCTCGGACAGGAGCGGATTCAAGGCCGGGGCGTTGGAGGCTGGCATGCGCCGCGCGCGCGGCGAGCTACTCTGTATCTTCGATGCCGACTTTGTGCCCACGCCTGAGTTTCTGCGTCGCACCGTACCTCATTTCATCGACCCGACCATCGGTATGGTGCAGGTTCGCTGGGGCCACCTGAATCGCGAGCACTCGCCGTTGACTAGGATTCAGGCGATGTTCCTCGATGCGCACTTCGCTATTGAGCACGCTGCTCGGAGTCGCGCCGGCAGGTTCTTCAATTTCAACGGCACGGCCGGCGTGTGGCGGCGAACGGCGATCGAGGCCGTTGGCGGGTGGGAGCACGACACGCTTACCGAGGATCTCGATCTCTCGTATCGGGCGCAGTTGGCGGGCTGGCGATTCGTCTATTTGAATGAGTTGAGAGCTCCGGCGGAGCTCCCGGTCTCGATCGGAGCCTTCAAGAGCCAGCAACGGCGATGGACGAAGGGTGCGGTGCAAACCGCTCGCAAGCTGCTGCCGGCCCTCTGGGCGTCCCCGCAGCCCTGGACTACCAAGGTGGAGGCGAGCTTTCACCTGGCCGGCAACCTGGCCTACGTGCTGATGGTGGCCCTATCCTTGCTGGTGTTTCCGACCATGCTCGTGCGCGCACCGAATGGTGCTTCAGAGCTGCTGCTTCTGGAGTTGCCGATCTTGCTCTTCGGCACCGGATCCGTGGCGGTGTTCTTCGTCGTGGCACAACAGCAGATCGGTCGGTCAGTCGGTGCCGCGGTACTTCAGCTGCCAGCGCTGATGGCGCTCGGTATCGGGCTCGCCCTCAACAATACCGTGGCGGTTGCGGCCGGCCTGCGGCGCGCCCCTGGCGAGTTCGTCCGTACTCCAAAGCTAGCGACAACCTCACCCGGACAGTCAGCGTATCGAAGTGCATCCGGTGCCCTGCCAATCGTCGAGATCCTGATGGCCGCGTACTTTGCCGCCGCGACCGGTCTGGCGGTGGCATTGCAGATGTGGGTCTGCCTACCTGTGTTGTTGCTGTTCCTCGGTGGCTACGGCTGGGTTGCGTGGATGTCGTTGGCCGAGCTCGCGGTGCGATGGGTGCCCTCGGCCTTGGCGCATGGCACGCGATAGCCCTCGACTGCGCTTCGCGCCGAGTCCCACCGGGACGTTGCACCTGGGTAACGCGCGCACCGCGCTGATCAATTGGCTGGTGGCACGAGCTTCCGGAGGCGCGCTGGTGCTCCGTATCGAAGATACGGACACGGCGCGCAACGTAGAAGGCGCCGAGCAACATATTTTCGAGATCCTGCGCTGGCTCGGGATTGACTGGGACGAGGGGCCAGACGTGGGCGGTGACCGGGGACCCTATAGACAGTCCGAGCGTGGCGCGCTGTATCGTGAGGCGGTGGCCCGGTTGCTCGAGGCGGAGCTTGTTTACTACTGCTTTGAGGACCCCGGGGAATTGCGCGCCGCGCAGGCTGAGGCCCGTCAACATGGCCGATCGCTTCAGCATGCATGTCGCGATCTGTCGCCGAGTGAGGCGCGTCGCCGTGTGGAGGCGGGAGAGCAGGCCGCAGTTCGGTTTCGCGTCCCGGATAGACCAGTGCGGTTCGAGGACGGACTACGGGGCTCCACCGGCGTGCAGGCCGGTGAGGTGGATGACTTCGTCGTGGCGCGCCGCGATGGTACGCCGACGTATCAATTGGCAGTGGTCGTGGACGATCACGGTATGTCAATCGATCACGTCGTGCGCGGGCAGGACCATCTTTCGAACACACCCAAGCAACTGTTGCTGTACGAGGCCCTGGGCTGGTCGCCGCCGCGCTTTACACATCTTCCGTTGGTCCTGGGCGCGGATCGGTCGCGGCTGTCCAAGCGCCACGGAGATGTCACAGTCGAGCAGATGCGCGCGGACGGCGTCTTGCCGGAGGCACTCGCCAACTACCTCACGCTGCTCGGGTGGGCGCCGCCCGACGGACGAGAGGTCTGGCGGCTGATGGAGCTCGTGGAGTCGTTCGAGATTTCTGGCCTCTCGCCATCCAACGTGGGATTCGACGTGACCAAGCTCGAATGGTTGAACCAACAGCACTTGCTGGCGCTCCCCCTGGACGAGGTGCTGGAGCGAGCGCGCGGCCGGCTTGCAGACGCTGGCATCGAGCTCGCGGCAGATGGGCCAGCGCGGGATTGGTGGCGGGAGCTGGTGGACCTGGTACGACCTTCGCTACGACGAATCGACGAGCTGCCGCAGCAGCTGTACAAGCTGACCCGGGCCCCAGCGGTTACCGAGTCGACCGAGTCTGCCGCGCATCTTCACGACATGCTGCGGGCGTTCCACCAGGCCAGTCGCGCCGATGAGTTGAGTACCGCGGCGGACTTCAAGACGGCGGCACGGCGCGTCGCCAAGGAGACCGGCATGAGCGGCCGGGCATTGTTTCAGCCGCTACGTATGGCACTCACAGGGGAGGATCACGGCCCCGAGCTGGCGAGACTGGTTCCGCTGATCGAGACAGCGCGAAGATCGGGTGTCGAGCCAGATATCGAGACGGTCGCAGAGCGTATCGCGCCGTTGGTCGCGGCGCATGGCTGAATGGCTGATTGGGCGTCATGCCGCCGCCGAGGCGCTCGCTGGCTCGGCTCGGCAGGTGCATGAGGTCTGGGTGCTTGCCGGCCTCCGATCAGGCGCCGCTGAGGAGGTTCGCCTGCGGGCGCAAGCTGCCGGGGTTGCCGTACGCGAGATCGAAGCCCGAGAGCTCGGCGGCGTCGCGCCGGGCGCGACGATCGCGGCGCGCTGCTCGGCTTTCCGGTATAGGGATGAAGCCGACTTGCCGCCTGCCGACTCGCGGGTGCCGGCACTCTTGGTAGTGCTGGACGGCATACAGGATCCGCAGAATCTCGGTGCCATCGTTCGGACCGCCGAGGCCGCCGGTGCTGTGGCGCTCTGCATACCGTCTCGGCGCGCCGCCCAGGTAACGCCGGCGGTAGTGCGCGCTTCGGCCGGTGCCACCGAGCATCTGCCGGTGCATCGAGTGACGAACATCGCTCGGACACTCGAGCGGCTCAAGGACCTGGGGTACTGGACCGTCGGGCTGGTTGCCGGTGGCACGACGCGGTGGGACCACATCGACTATCAGCGCGCCGTAGCCCTGGTGGTTGGCGCCGAGGGTAGGGGGCTACGGCGCCTCGTAGCCGCTGGCTGTGACCACTTGGCGACGCTTCAGATGCGGGGCCGCGTGCAATCGCTGAACGCCAGCGCCGCCTTTGCTGCTGCGGCATACGAAGTGGTTCGTCAACAACAGGCTGGCTGAGCACCGACACGCAGCCCAGCACCGCCGACAGGCTTGCCGGGTCCCGGAGCAGAACCTATAGTTTTGCCTGCAAAGCAGCCCTCCGCCGCGCGGGTCCCATTGGGCGTGGCCGCACCGATCAGCGTTCATCAGGGTTGCCGGCGGGCTGGCGTAGCTCAGTTGGGAGAGCAGCTGATTTGTAATCAGCAGGTCGGAGGTTCGAGTCCTCTCGCCAGCTCTCAGTTGTATCAAGAGGGAGAGTTGCCCGAGCGGCCAAAGGGAGCAGACTGTAAATCTGCCGGCTAATGCCTACGGAGGTTCGAATCCTCCACTCTCCACTTCAAGCCCGGGACCGTCGGCCTAGCGACGGCAGCTACGGTCCGACACCCCGGAAGGGGAAGAAGTCGTAGCTCGTTCGCGCCAGGTCGGTGATCAGGCGCTCACTGCCGGCGGCGATCCCATGGTCAGTTCGGTCCAGTTCATGTCTTCCGCGCCGCCGACTTGGCGCCCGTCGGGAGGGATGATAGCATACCCGATCTCGCACAGGAGAGCTCTGTGCACACCACGGTACGAGGCGGGAATAGCTCAATCTGGTAGAGCGCCAGCCTTCCAAGCTGGGGGTTGCGGGTTCGAGTCCCGTTTCCCGCTCTGTGCACGGCGTCGGGGCGAATCGGCTGGCCATCCACATGAGACACACCGACGCGATAGCTACGTTTTGCTTTCGGGAGGGCCCACGTGGCTCAGTGGTAGAGCGCTTCCTTGGTAAGGAAGAGGTCACCGGTTCAATCCCGGTCGTGGGCTCCACCAGTTTGAACGGAATGATGCGGCCATCGATGAGCGTGCCTGAACTACGTCAGAGGAGAACCTGATGGCGAAGGAGAAATTCGAACGAACAAAGCCGCACGTAAACGTGGGAACGATTGGGCACGTGGACCACGGCAAGACGACATTGACGCAGGCGATCACGCTGATTTTGTCGAAGCTTGGGCGAGCGGAT
>MPMF02002606.1_pt1 | contig 20484 bp, 19 predicted proteins | sample 1617271 | NCBI WGS metagenome assembly MPMF02 (sample SAMN05944812, study PRJNA350692) | marine metagenome | biome: marine; feature: ODZ; material: water; isolation source: 120 m water sample prefiltered with 30 um filter, filtered on to 0.2 um... | place: Pacific Ocean | collected 2012-04-09... | reverse complement strand
GGGCCAGGGCTGGAAGGTCGCGCCAGCGGTCTGGATCGAGCCCGGTGAGCTCTATACCCTCGCCGAGATCGAAGGCCCGGGTGCCATCCAGAGCATGTGGTTCGCCGGGCTGACCGTGCGCCGCGAGTGCATCCTGCGCATCTACTGGGACGGCCAGGAGCAGGCGTCGGTCGAGTGCCCGATGGGCGACTTCTTCGCGATCGGTTGGGGCGAATTCACCCAGCTCAGTTCCTTGCCGGTCGCCGTGAATCCGCGGAACGGCGTCAACTGCTACTGGGAGATGCCGTTCCGCCGGAGTTGCCGGATCACCCTCGAGAACCGCTCTTCCCAACAGGTGCCCTGCTACTACCAGATCAACTAGACGCTGACCCAGGTTCCGGACGACGCCGACTACTTTCATGCCCAGTTCCGTCGCAACAATCCACTGCCCTTCAAAGAGGTGCACACCATCCTCGACGGGGTCTCCGGTCGCGGTCACTACGTCGGCACGGCGATGGCCTGGGGGGTGAACAACGACGGCTGGTGGGGCTCCGGCGAGATCAAGTTCTTCATGGACGGCGACGGCGAATTTCCGACCATCTGCGGAACCGGGGTCGAGGATTACTTCGGCGGCGCCTACAACTGGGATGTCGATGGGGAATACGTCGCCTACTCCACCCCCTACCTCGGCATGCACCAGGTTTTACGGGGCGGCGAGAAGAACCAGGCGAACTAGCGCTTCGGCCTCTACCGCTGGCACGTGATGGACCCGGTGCGCTTCCAGAATGACCTGAAGGTGACCATCCAGGCACTGGGCTGAGTGGGCGAGACAAGCACGCGCTACCTGCCGATCGAGCAGCAGTTCGGCGACGTGGAAGCCAGCACCGAAGGGCGCCATCTGCCCCTACAGGACGACATTTCCTCGGTCGCGTTCTGGTACCAGGAAATCCCCACCGTCCCCTTTCCCGAGCTACCCGACCGCGACTACCTGGAGATCATCTAGTAGCAGCCACAGGCTGTTGTGTCTTAAGAGCATACGTGGCCGTTGCCGGGGCAGCCTTGCGCGCCGGAGCCCTCTGGAAAGAAAGGCAGCCTGTGGCCGCTGCTATTCGCCGAGTTCGATCGAGCGGCGGAAGGCGGCGTTGATGGCCTTGCCGAAGGAGGCGCGCAAGCCGGCCTCCTCGAACGCCTGCAGCGCAACGGCGGTCGTGCCGCCCGGTGAAGTGACCTGGGCGCGCAGGTCGGCCGGGTGGCGGCCGGTGGCCTCCTGCATCCGCATCGAGCCGATCAGGGTTTCGCGCACCAGTTGTTCGGCGGTGTCGCGGGGCAGGCCGATGCGCACGCCGGCGTCGGTCCAGGCTTCGAGAATCAGGTAGGCATAGGCCGGGCCGCTGGCGCTGACGGCAGTCGCCATGTCGATGTGGCGCTCGTCGTCGGTGTACAGTTCGGTGCCCAGACCGCGCAGGATTCGCCGGGTTTCTTCAAGGTCCGACGGTGAGACCCCGTCCGCGGCCGTCCAGAGGGTCACCCCGGCGCCGACCTGCGCCGGCGTATTCGGGATCGCGCGTATCACGCGGCGGGAGTCCAGGTGTGCGCAGAGGGTGCTGAGCCGGGCGCCGGCCACGATCGAGATCACCAGTTGGTCTTCCTGCAGCACCGGGAACAGCCCGGCGCAGACCACTTCCAGGTGCTGCGGTTTCACCGCCAGGAACATCGCCCGCGCGCCCTTCAGGCCTTCCACGTTGTCGGTCGTGGTGTCGATCCGCAGATCGCTGCGCAGTCGGGTCAGGGCGTCTTCGGCCGGGTCGCAGGCCACGATCTCGGAGGGCTGAAAGATTTCATCGCGCAGCAGACCGCGGATGGTTGCTCCGCCCATCGCGCCGGCGCCGATGAAACACACCTGGTGGGCCATTGAGATCTCCTGTCTTTGCCATTCCACCACCCCGGCCGGGCGGCGACTCACGACCGGACGAACGTCACCGAATAGGTCTCGCCAGTCTGCTCCAATCGTACCGCAGCCCCGCCATCAGCCCGGCGCGCGGGCGCATCGGCCGGCACGATCACCGCCCGCAGCGCCGTCGCCCCGCCGGCCAGTGCGACGGCCCCGGCCGCCCACACCGGCACTACCAATTGCAGCGCCAGACCCACCCCACCACCACCGCTCCGGACAGCAGGATCTGACCCTGGGCTCCCCCGTTTCAGCCGACCTGGCGACCCGGCCATGCTACGGCAATTCCCGCCCGCGCCGGCCCCGGCGACCGATTCCCCGACCACATCCCGCGCCCCACCGTCTAGAATTGAATCAAAGAGGAACTTCCCGCAACCACACTGGAGCACTACATGTTCGCGACCATCGGCCGCACCTGGGACATCATAAAGATCTGCTGGACCGTGCTCCAGAAGGACCGCGAGCTAATCGTCTTTCCGATCATCTCCGGCATCGCCATGCTGATCCTGGCCGGCATCACCTTCGGGGTCGGCTCGGCCACCGGCGCCATCGAGCGCGCCGAGGCCGCCACCGGGAGCCAGTCCACTGCCGCGCTCCAGACCGCTGATTACGCGCTCTTCGCCGGCATCTATTTCGTCGGCTCATTCATCGTCATCTACTTCAACACCGCTCTGGTCGGCGCGGCGATGATCCGCATCCGCGGCGGCGACCCGAGCGTTTGGGACGGCCTGGCCATCGCCAACGCGCGCCTGCCGGGCATCATCGGCTGGGCCATCGTCACCGCCACGGTCGGCCTGATCCTGCGCATCCTGCGCGACCGGCTGCGCGGCAACATCATCGGGCAGATCCTGGTCGCCATCGGCGGCAGCATGTGGGCCTACCTGACCTTCATGGTCATCCCGGTCTTGATCGTCGATAACGTCGGTCCGATCGAGGCCATCAAGCGCTCCGGCAACCTCTTCAAGCGCACCTGGGGCGAGCAGTTCACCGCCAACTTCGGCTTCGGCATGATCAGTTTCTTTGCCATCATCGTCGCCGCCATCCCGGCCTTCCTGCTCTTCTTACTCTCCCCGGTCGCCGGCATCGCGCTCAGCATTGTGACAGTCGGCACCGTCATCGTCACCGTCGCTGCGCTCGAAGGCATCTTCAAGGCCGCGCTCTACGAATACGTCGCCGAAGACGTGCTGGCCGAGGACTTCTCCCCCGACCTGCTCGGCGGCGCCTTCGTCCCCAAAGGCGCCCGCTAGGTCCCTTCGATCCGCCATTCGACGGTCTTTCCTCGAAGGCCGCCAGTCTGCCGAGACCTCCCCTACAGCTCCTACGCCGGCTTGACCGCCTTGCTGTAATACAGATCCGAACCGGGATCGTCGATCCAACGCAATTCCCCGCTGTGCTCGTAGCGCAGCCCCGAGAACAGCCGCTGCATCGCCAGGTCGGCCAGAACGCCCGCTCGGATCTCCATCAGTTGCCTGCTTCCATGAATGGGCTGCCGGCCAGCCGGTAGCGCATGAACACGTGCCCGCCCATCGTCTGCGTCTCCAGCAGGCGCAGATCCGGCAGCCGGTCGGCCCGGTAGGGCTCCCGGCCCTCGACCGCCGTGCGCGGTCGCGACTCGCCGTACATCAGCGGTGACACCGTCAGCAAATAATCATCCGCCAGGCCCCGCGCGATTACCGCGTGATTCAGCGTCGGCCCGCCCTCGCACACCAACCGCCGCACCCCGCGCTCATTGCCCAGGTAGTCGTAGACCGCCGCCAGGTCTACCGCCTCGCGCCCCAGCCGCACCACCTCCGCCACATCCTCCAAACCCGCCGGCGGCAGCGCCGCCTCCGGCATGAACACCAGCGGCTTGAGCGGGTACTCCGAATACCGGAACATTACTCCAGCCGGGTCCACCCGGCCGGAGTTGGTCACGATCGCCATCAGCGGCGGGCCATCGCGACCTAGTTCGCGGCGCGCCTGCACGATCGTCGGGTTCATCAGATTGCGATCCAGGTTGATGCCCACCGTCTTTGCCCCGCGCAGCACCGCGTCGAAATGAATCCGCAGGCGGCGGTAGGTCTGCTGGTCTTTCCGGCCGCCCACTCGCGGGTAGTCCGAGGTGGGCGGTGTGATCGCCCCGTCCACGCTCATCACCATCGTGATCGCCGCGAAGGGCCGCCCGCCGGTTCCACTCGGGAACCTAACCCCGTCGTAAGCCCCGGGCCCGGTGAAGAAGTTTTCGGCGGTCACGGCGGCTCCCTGGCTCTGGTCTCGCGGGCCCCGCCGCGAGTTGCCGCGAATCCTACCCCACGCCACCGCCGTCCATTGCATCCCGCGGGTCCAATCGCCGTATCCTTAGCCCCGGTACTTGCGTCAATCACCGGACTCACCACCTTTTGCCCAACCAACTCGCCACCGAACCCAGCCCTTACCTGCAGCAGCACGTCGACAATCCGGTCGACTGGTACCCCTGGGGCGACGCCGCTTTCGAGCGTGCCCGCGCCGAAGACAAGCCCGTCTTTCTGAGCATCGGCTACTCGGCCTGCCACTGGTGCCACGTCATGGCCCACGAGTCCTTCGAGGACCCGGCGATCGCCGCGATCCTCAACCGGCACTTCGTCTCCATCAAGGTCGACCGCGAGGAACGCCCCGACATCGACGGCATCTACATGCAGGCGGTTGTCGCCCTCACCGGCCAGGGCGGCTGGCCGCTCAGTGTCTTCCTGACGCCGGCTGGCGTCCCGTTCTGGGGCGGCACCTACTTCCCGCCAACCGCCCAGCAGGGCCTGCCCTCTTTTCGGCAGGTCCTCGACTCGCTGGTCGAGGCCTATGAGACCGGTCGCGAGGACGTGATCGACTCGGCGGTGCGCATCGCCGAAATCCTGCTCGCCGCCGCCGCGCCCGAGCCCGACGCCGCCGGCGAGCCGAGCCATTTGCTGCTCAACACCGCCCGCCAGTGCCTGGTCACGGCCGTCGATCCCGACAACGGCGGCTGGGGCGACGCGCCCAAGTTCCCGCAGCCAATGGCGCTCGATTTCCTGCTGCGTTACTACCACCGCACCCGCGACGCCTCGGCCCTGGAAATCGCCGACCACACCCTGCGCCACATGGCCGCCGGCGGCATCCACGACCAGCTCGGCGGCGGCTTCCATCGCTACACCGTCGACGCCGTCTGGCTAGTCCCGCACTTTGAAAAGATGCTCTACGACAACTCGCAGCTGGCCCGCATCTACCTGAAGGCCTGGCAGATCACCGGCGCCGCCGAGCATCGCCAGACCGCCGAGTCGATCCTGGACTTCGTCGCCCGCGACATGACCTCGCCGGAGGGCGGCTTCTACAGCACCCTCGACGCCGATACCGACGGCGAAGAGGGCAGGACCTACATCTGGTCGGCCGACGAAATCACGGAAGCCCTCGGCGACGACGCCCACCACTTCGCGCACGCCTACGGGGTGACTCCCGGCGGCAACTTCGAGGGCGAAAACATCCTCCACCGGGCCGTCCCCGCGGAAGCCGTCGCCGAAGCGGCCGGACTGGACCTCGCAGAGTCGGAGCGCCGCCTGGCTGCCGGCCGCGCCCGCCTGCTCGAACTACGCGACCGGCGCCCCCAGCCGGGCCGCGACGAGAAGGTCATCACCGCCTGGAACGGCCTGATGCTGGCCGCCTTCGCCGACGCCGGCCGCTTCCTGCAACGCGACGACTACCTGCAGGTCGCCCGCCGCGACGCCGACTTCCTGCTCTCCGAACTGGTAACCCCGGAGCGCCGCGTCTTCCGCACCTGGAAGGACGGTCGCGCCCGCCTGAACGGCTATATCGAGGACTATTCGCACACCGTCGAGGGCCTGCTTTCGCTGTACGAGGCCACCTTCGACGAGACCTACTTCGTCGCCGCCCGCGAACTGGCCGACCAGATGGTCGTGCACTTTGCCGATACCGACGGCGGGTTCTTTGAGACCAGCGACGACCATGAGAATCTCATCACCCGGCCACACAGCCTGCATGACAACGCCACCCCGTCCGGCGGCGCCGTCGCCGCCACCGTCATGCTGCGGCTAGCCTCGCTGACCGGCGAATCCGCTTACCGCGGGGGCGCGCTGGCCGCCATCTCCCGCATCGCCACCGCCATCGAACCCCACCCCACCACCTACGCCCAGTGGCTGGTCGCCCTCGAATATCACTTCTCCAGCGCCCACGAGATCGCCGTCATCGGTGACCTAGATCTACCCGCCACCCGGGCGCTGCTGGATGTCGTCAACCGCGGCTTCCGGCCCGCCCAGGTGCTCGCCGCCGGGCCACCCGTTGACATCACCCCGGTGCCGTTGCTGCGCGGACGCGGCACCGTCGGCGGCGTGCCCACCGCCTACGTCTGCCGAAATTTCGTCTGCGATCTGCCGATCGTCGACCCCGACGCCCTCGCCGCCCACCTCAACCTCTAGCTTGCCTCGACGGACTTCTCACCGATTTCTTCACCCGCCGCCAGACCCACCATCTCCAACAACCGCTTACGCTCCCCGACCCCCAGCTGCCGCGTCTGTCCGGTGGCCAAGGCGCCCAGCTCGATCCCCGCCAGCCGCACCCGTTCCAGCCGTCGCACTTTGTGGCCACACTCCTCCAGCATCCGCCGGATCTGCCGCTTCTTACCCTCCTTCAGGACCATCCGCAGCACGCCATCGCCGGCCACTTCGACATCCGCCGGCGCGGTCATTCCTTCTTCCAGTTCGACTCCCTTACGCAGCCGTTCCAGCGTTTCCACGTCCAGCGACTTGTTAACCATCACCCGGTACTCGCGTTCGTGTTGGTAACGCGGGTGCATCAGCCGGTGAGCCAGTTCGCCGTGATTGGTCAGCAATATCAGCCCTTCCGAGTCCCAATCCAGCCTTCCGACCGGATAGAGGCGCAACCGGCGCAGCGACGGCGGCAGCAGATCGGTCACCGTACGCCGCTTGCGCTGGTCCTTCACCGTCGAGAGCACCCCGCGCGGCTTGTTCATCAGGACGTAGGCCTGCTTTTCGACCAATCGCGCCTGCTTGCCGTCCAGGGTCACGATCGCCGTTTCCGGGTCCACCTTCACGCCCATCGCCGTCACCTTCTCGCCGTCCACCGTCACCCGCCCGTCGGCGATCGCCCGCTCCATGGCCCGTCGTGAGCCCCTGCCTGACCGGGCCAGGAATACCTGCAACCGCAGCTCCTCGGCCATCACGCCCGCGCCGATCGAAATGAAGCCCCGTCCGGCTCCGCCGCCCCGTCCAGCCGCTCCACCCGGCAAGCGCAGATCTTGTATTCGGGGATCCGCGAGACCGGATCCAAGGCGTCGATTGTCAGCAAGTTCGCCGCCGCCTCCGCGAAATGCCAGCTCATGTACACCGTCCCCGGGCTCACCCGTTTCGTAATCCACGCCCGGCACTCTAGCTCGCCGCGCCGGCTGCTGACCCGAATCGGTGCCCCGCGCGCGATCCCCAACGCCCCGGCGTCGGCCGGTGATATCTCCAACAGCGCCTCCGGGTACAGATCTTCCAGTCCCTCGACCCGCCGCGTCATCGAGCCGGTGTGCCAGTGGTAAAGCACCCGCCCGGTGTTGAAGATCAGCGGGTATTCGGCGTCCGGCGGCTCGGTCTCGGCGCGGTAGCCCACCGGGTGCATTCGACCGCGGCCGCTTGCGGTCGGGAAGCGCTCGCCCCATAGCCATTCGGTCCCCGGATGCGCCGATGTCGGGCAGGGCCAGCGCAGCCCGCCCACGGCATCCAGCCGGGCGTGGCTCATCCCGGCGAAGTCCGGAGTCAGCCCGGCCATCTCGGCGAAGATCGCCGCCACATCGCCTTCCATCCGGTAGCCCATCCGCCCGGCCAGGTCCGCCAGTATCTCCCAGTCGGCCCGCGCCTGTCCCGGGGCGGCCCGCAGCGGCCGGACCCGCTGCACCCGGCGGTCGGTGTTGGTGTAGGTGCCGTCCTTCTCGGCCCAGGAGGTCGCCGGCAACACCACGTCGGCCACCGCCGCCGTCTCGGTCATGAAGATGTCCTGCACCACCAGGAAATCGATCTTTTCGAACACCTTCCGGGTGTGATTCAGATGCGGGTCGGACAGCAACGGGTTCTCGCCCATCACGTACAGCCCGCGCAGTTCGCCCCGCCCCGCCCCGACCACCATGTCGGTACTGGTCAGACCGGGCTCCGCCGGCAGTTCCACACCCCACATCTCTTCAAACAGCTCCCGCACCGCGTCGTCGGACACCGCGCGATACCCGGGGAACACGTTCGGCAGCGCCCCCATGTCGCTGGTCCCCTGTACGTTGTTCTGGCCGCGCAGCGGATTCAGCCCGGTCCCGCGCCGCCCAACGTTGCCGGTGGCCAGCGCCAGGTTGACGATCGCCAGACAGGCCTCCGTCCCATGGGTGTGCTCCGTCAGGCCCAGGCCCCAGTAGAAGCCCGTTTTCGGCGCCGCACCCAACATCGACGCCGCTCGCTCGATCGACGCCGCCGGCACCCCGGTAATCTCCGCCGCGTACTCCGGCGGATGCCGCTCGGCGACCGCCTTCACCTCTTCAAAACCCTCGACCCGCTCCGCGATGAACTGCTCGTCCACCTGCCCGTCCCGGATCAGGCAATGCAGCAGCGCGTTGTATAACGGCACGTCGGTGCCGGTCCGCGGTTGCAGGTGCAGGTCGGCGAATTCGGTCAGCTCGATCCGGCGCGGATCGGCCACGATCAGCTTCGCCCCGGCCCGGACCGCCGCCTTGATCTTCAGCGCCGTGATCGGGTGGGTCTCGGTGGTGTTCGATCCGGTCACCCAGATCAGGTCGTTTTCGGCGATCTCGTCCAGCGAATTCGTGAACGCCCCCGCCCCGATCGACATTCCCAGCGCCGCCACCGACGACGAATGGCACAGCCGCGCGCAGTTATCGACGTTGTTGGTTCCCAGCACGGCGCGGGCGAATTTCTGCAGTTGGTAGTTGTCCTCGTTGAGACACTTCGACGACCCGAACATCCCCAGCACATCGGCCCCGGATTCCGTCTTGATCTCTCCCAGCCGCGCCGCCACCAGGTCCAGCGCCACGCCCCAGGACACTTCCTTCCAACCGTCGCCGTCGCGCACCAGCGGCGCGGTCAGTCGGTCCTTCGCGTCTGCGAACTCAAACCCGTATCGACCCTTCACGCACAGCCAGCCGCCGTTCACCGGGCCGTCCGGGTCCGAGGTGAGGTGGGTGATCGTGTCCCCGCGCAGGTGCACTTCGAGCCCGCAGCCGACTCCGCAATAGCCGCAGGTCGTGTCTACCATTCGCTCCTCGGTGGCCACCTTAGCGTCGCCCAGTTCCCACAACGCCCGCGGTTCCAGCGCCCCGGTCGGGCACACCTGCACGCAGTTGCCGCAGAACACGCAACTGGACTCTGCCATCCCGATTCCGCCGAAGGTTCCGATGGCCGACCCCATCCCTCGGCCCAGCGGCTGGATGGCGAAGGTGTGCTGCACCGCCTCGCCGCAGACGTCGGTGCAGCGCCAACAGAGCACGCATTTCTCGTAGTCGCGCACGTAGAACGGATTGTCCACTATCGGTGCGGCTTGTTCCGCCACCTCAGCGTCAACTTCCACCCCGTACTCAGCCATCAGCGCCAACACATCCGGCACGGCGCTCAGGTCCACCGCCGCCAAATCGCCCAGCACCCCCCGCCGCACCGCCCGCGCCGTCTCCGCCTGCGTGGCGATCTCCATTCCTTCATCCACCAGGCTCCGGCACGCCGCCAGCACCGCGCCGTCGCCATCCGCTCGCCACACCGTGCAAAGCCGGCAACTGCCCGAGCCGTCCAGCCCTTCGTAGTGACACAGCGTCGGAATCTCCACGCCGGCCTCGCGCGCCGCCTCCAGCACCGTCGTGCCCTCGGTGGCCTCAACCGCCAACCCGTCAATGCGCAGCCTCACCGCCAACCGTTGCTCCTCCCTCTTCGCGCCCCTTCGCGCCCGCGCATCGCCGAAAGCATCGATCCCACTGTACGCGGCCTGCCGCCCCGGGCGATACTGAATAGATGAAGATCCTCGCCGTCGCCGACCAGGAATGCCGCGCCCTTGGCGAGCATTTCGACGCCAACCGCTGGCGCGACATTGACCTGGTGCTGGCCTGCGGCGATCTCAAACCCGACTACCTGGCCTACCTGGCCGATCGTTTCAACACTCGCGTGTTGTACGTGCGCGGCAACCACGACCGCGACTTCGGCGAGGAGCCGCCCGGCGGCTGCGAAGACGTCCACGGCCGCCTCGTGCATCACCGCGGCATCCGCATCCTCGGCATCGAGGGCTCCATCTGGTACAACGGCGCCGGCATCCAGTACCGCGAACGCCAGGTCGCCCTCAGCGCCCTAGCCCGCCGCTACAAACTGTGGCGCTCCGGCGGCATCGACATCGTCGTCTCCCACTCCCCACCGCGCTTCTGCGCCGACGCCTTCCAGATCTGCGAATCCCCGGTCGGAGACCACGCCCTCTGCCCCCACCGTGACCGCCCCGGCGCCGAATGGCAAAATTGTCCGGAGGCCTCCGACCGCGCCCACTGGGGATTCAAGACCTTTCACAACATGATCGAACGCTACCGCCCCACCTACTGGATTCACGGCCACACCCACGCCGGCTACGGCATGGCCGACCGCTGGAAGCAGGTCGGCGACACCGCCATCGGCGACGCCTACGAGCAGCTTGTGTTCGAGTACCCGGCCCCATCGGGCGCCAGCGAATGAGCGCCACCGACCTCTGCCGGCTCGATCTCAGCGAAATGGCCGCCTCAATCAAGACCGGCGCGCTGTCTCCACTGGAACTCACCGAGGCCCACCTGGAGCGCATCGCGTCCGCCGGGCCCCTCGCCAGCGCCTATCTGGAGGTCTATGCCGAAGCCGCCCGCGCCGATGCCCGGGCCGCCGCCGCCGCGATCGCCAACGGCAACTACCGCAGCCCGCTGCACGGCATCCCGGTGGCGCTCAAAGACTTGTGCGACATCAAGGGCCGCCGCACCACCGCCGGGGCGGTGGTGCTCGATGAGACCCCCAAGACCGAGGACGCCGAGGTCACCCGCCGGCTCAAGGCCGCCGGCGCGGTCATCCTGGGCAAGACCGCCCTGCACGAATTCGCCATCGGCGGCACCGGTATCAACCCGCACTACGGCACCCCGCCCAACCCCTGGGACCCGACCCGCATTCCCGGCGGCTCCAGCAGCGGCTCCGGCGTCGCCATTTCGAATGGCATGGCCGCCGGCGCGCTCGGCTCCGACACCGGCGGCTCGATCCGCGTGCCCGCCGCCCACTGCGGCATCACCGGGCACAAGCCCACCTTCGGACTGGTCTCGCGACGCGGCGTCTGGCCGGTCTCGATGACCCTCGATCACGTCGGCCCGATGGCCCGCTCGGCGCTGGACTGCGCGCTGCTGTTGAACGTCCTGGCTGGCTACGACCCGGCCGATCCCTACTCGGCCGACCGCCCCCCGGTGGACCACACCGACGGACTCCGCGCCGGCATCCGAGGGCGGCGCATCGGCGTGCCGACTAACTTCTTCTTTGACGATCTTGAACCCGACGTCGAGCGCCTAGTCCGGGCCGCCATCGAAGACATGCGCGGGCTCGGCGCGCAGATCATTGAAATCGAAATCCCCTGGGCCGAGTTCCCGCTACGCGACGACCGCCGCTTCGTGCCGGTCGAGGGCTCCTGGGTGCACCGCCAGCGCATCGAAGATCCGAAACTCTCCGACCGCATCGGCGAGGATGTCATGGACCGCCTGCATCGCGGCTATGCCGCTACCGCCGCTGACTATCACGGCTGGGCCAACCGCCAGGTCGAGATCGTACGCCTGGCCGATCAGTTGCTGCAAGAAGTCGATCTGATCGCCACCCCCACCACCCACCGCACCGCCGGCGTCACCGCCGAGATCGACACCCGCGAGTACGGCCGCATCCTCACCTTCACCGCCGTCTTCGACGCCACCCACCAGCCGTCCATCTCGGTGCCCTGCGGGCTCGATTCGTCCGGGCTGCCGGTGGGCCTGATGCTGTCCGGCCGTAAGTTCAACGACTCCCTGGTACTGCGCGCCGCCCACGCCTACCAGCAGGCCACCGACCACAACACGCGACAACCGCCTTCTCCCTAATCGGACACCGGCGCACCGGCGCCTTTCTTTAGCTGCGGTGTCCGGTCGCTTCGGCTGCCTCGGCCGACCGCAGGATCTTGCTGATGTCCAGTTTAGTCAGCACCAGCACTACCACTGGTACCACCAGCAGCGCGGCCACGAAGAACGACGCCGGCAGCGACACCACCGCCGCCACCGCACCGAGCGACATCGGGCCCAGCGCTCCGCCGCCACCGCTGAAGGTGGCCAGCGTCCCGTAGGCCGTGGCCCGGCGGTCCGGCGGCGCCGCCAGCCCCACCAGCGACTGCACCGCCGGGCCGATCAGCCCGAAGAACACCCCCTGCACCATCCGCGCCATGCCCAGCGCCACCACGTTGGTCGCCAGGCCCTGGGGTATGAACATCGCCCCGAAGCCGACCGATGCCCACAGCAGCACCGCCCGGAACCCGAAGCGATCGATCAGCCGGCTCGTCGCCACGATCCCCACCACCGCCGCCGCGCTGAAGAGACCCTGGATGATCCCGGTGGTCAGCGCTGCCGACTCCGTGCCACCCAGGTCCTGCACGTGCAGGGTCATGATCGGGATCGTCCCGTGGCCCACCATCCACAGCAGCCCCTGTAGCGCCACGAGCACCATCAGTGGTCCCTTCAAGGCCGCAGCCGCGTTCTGGAACACCGACGGCCGCGCCGCGCTCCGCTCCGGGCGCTCGAACCGTTCCACCACGAACATCAGCACCAGGAGACCGGCGAGCAGGCTGATCGCGCCGCCGATCAAGAATGTCACGCGCATCCCGACCAGCCCCACCAGCACCCCGCCCAGCATCGGCCCGCCGCTCATCCCCACCACCTGCGCCACCTGCATCGCGGAGATCGCCCGGGTGAGTTGCGAGCCCGGCACCGTCGCCGACAGCAGCGCGTTGGCGGTGGTTCCCGGCGCCGCCGACGAGCCCCGCAGCGTCACCACCAGCAGTATCAGCCAGGGGTCCTGCATCAGCGCCACCGACGCCACCCCGAAGCCGCTCACCACCATCGCCCGCACCACCATCGGCTTGCGCCCCACCCGGTCCGCCAGCATTCCCCACAGCGGAGCCGACAGAGCGAATGAGATTCCCTGCCCCGTGCCGATCGCCCCCGCCCACAGCCGCACATCCTGCGCGTCCCTGATCCCGATCTCCTGAAGGTACAGCGGGATCAGCGGGTACATGAACCCGATCCCGACAAACGTCACGAAGCCCGAGACCGTCAGCACCCAGACATTGCGCCGCCAGGGAATCGGCGGCGGCTCGCTCCGCTCCGCCGTCAACTACGTCCCCATCTCACCCGCCAAGCACCCGGCCCGCCCCCTCATCCGCTTCCCCACATCCCCCCCGAATAGCGTCCGTCGCCGGCCTATGCCGACTCTTCTTCGCCCGGGTTCATCCGCGGTTTGGCGACCTTGTTGAAGATCGTCGCGATGACGCTGAGGATGATCGCCATCCGGATCAACTTACCAATGAACTTGAACACGCGAGCCTCCCTTGGTCTGCCTACGCTACACCTGATCCCCGCCTCGGCTGGCGGGCGGCGTTCGCCATCGCCAACGCCGGGACCCACATTCTAGAGCTATTTGCCCGCGCTGCCACCCCGGTTGGTCTCGCGCTGCCGCGCCGTGATCGGCCGCAGCGTCCGATCCAGATACGCCTCTACCATGGCCGCCAGGTACAAATCGAACATATCGGTGATGCGTTCGAACATGCCCTGCCGCGAGGTCACCCCTTCAACCGTCTCGATCCGGGCGATCAGCGGCCGCCGAAACAGATTGAACGCGACAATCAACTCCCGCAGCGACATCCCCAGGTCCGCCGCGTGGACTCCGTAGCACGCCCCCTGCCCCTCCATCGCCACGGTCACCTCGTCGCCACCACCATCACCCAGGAACGATTCGATCAGCCGCAATGTCTCGCGCCCGCGCTCCCGGTAAGCTTCGCGATCCGACGCCTGCAGCAGCCCGTACCAGGGCTGCTCGCGCGCCTCGGAGACCTCTTCGTGCCGGTCGGTCGCGGTCAGTGCCGCCAGACCGGCCGCCTCCTCCGAGCACAGGTTGCGGTCGGTGTACTCCAGCAGGTCACCCACCTTGTAGCGCCGGTGCCCGCCGGGAGTCACAAAGGCCTTCAGACGGTTCTGCTTGGTCCAGCGACGCACCGTGGCCGGCCGCACTCCTAGAAGTCGCGACGCCTCGCCGATCCCGACCCACCGATCCAGGGTCTCTCCGAGTTCCTCTGCCTTGGTCATAAGATCCGTATCCAGGCTCGCAGATCCCCCATCGAACCCGCTTCGCGCCCGCTCACAATCGCACCACATTCTACTATCCCATGAAGGTCTGCACTCCCTAGATTCATTTGCACAGTATTGTGAGTTTTACTACATACATCGGTCCCGGATCGGGGCAGTATGGTCTCGACAGATGCGTTCCCGGACGCCCGCCCACACCGGCGGCGACCGAAGGCGGCAATCAGAATGATTCTAGAACCCAACCAGATGCGCCGACTCGAAACCGGGCTCCGCAATCTCGGTTTCACCCTGCACCAGGTCCGCGCGCTGTTGCCGCTCCGCCCTGGCGCGCAACCCGGAGCCGATCCCAATTCGCGTCTCTCCGCCGATCCCGCGACCGCACGTCTAAGCAGCCGGCGTCCTGGCCGGGCGGATATCATTAGTGCGTCTTCGTCTGGGCACCCCGCGCCGCCTCCGGCCGGGCAATTTGAAGGGCTAGCCCCGCATGGCTGACTACGATCTAGCCGTCGTCGGCGCCGGTTCTGCCGGCTACCACGCCGCCCGCGTTGCCAGCGACCAGGGCAAGTCGGTGGCCCTCATCGAAGGTGGCGAGCGTTTCGGCGGGCTCTGCATCCTGCGCGGCTGCATGCCCACCAAGGCCATGCTGCGTTCGGCTGAGATCGCCCAATTGGTCCGCGAAAGCGCCGAGCTGGGCATCGAAACTTCCGAGCCGGTCATCAACTGGTCGCGCATCGTGCAGCGCACCGCCGACCTGGTCACCAAGTTCGCCGACTACCGCCACGACTCCGCCCGCGGACTTGACCGAGTGGACATCATCCGCGACTGGGCCGCCTTCGATTCACCGGAGAGCCTCCGCCTCAGTAACCGCACCCTCACCGCCGACCGCTTCGTCATCGCTACCGGCTCCGTCCCCCGCACCCCCGGCACCGAATCCGACAAGCACCCGCCCGGGCTGGAAGAGACCGGCTACCTGACCAGCGACGACGTACCGCTCCTGCCGGAGCTGCCCGAGTCGATCATCGTCTTCGGCGGCGGCGCCATCGCCCTCGAATTCGCCCAGCTCTTCTGCCGGCTCGGCGTCGAAGTCACCGTCATCCAGCGCAGCCCGCTGATCCTGAGCAACATGGACGCCGACATCGCCACCGCGCTCACCCGCTACATGACCAACGAGGGCGTAATATTCGTCACCGACACCTGGCTCGAGAAGGTCGAGCTCCGCAACGGGCTAAAGACCTGCACCGTCCACGTCGACGGCCGCGTCGAGACCTATTCCGCCCAAGAGATTCTGCTGGCGGTCGGCCGCCGGCCGGCCATCGCCGGGCTGAACTGCGACGCCGCCGGGGTCGTCTGCACCGACGGCTGGGTCAAAGTCAATGAGCAAATGCGCACCACTAACCCGCGCGTCTTCGCCGGCGGCGATGTCGTCGGCGGGCCGGTCGTCGGCGCCCACCAGCTGGTCCATGTGGCCGTCCGCCACGGCGAGATCATCGGCCACAACGCCTTCAACGACTCGCCGCTCACCTTCGACCACCGTCTGGTGCCGGAGGCCGTGTTCACCGACCCGGCCATCGGCATCGTCGGCCTCACCGACGAGCAGGCCGCGAAATCAAAGCGTCCGATCCTGACCGCCATCGAGTCCTTCGAGGAGCAGGGCAAGGCGCTGACGATGGGCCAGGCCAAGGGGCTGGTGAAGATGATCGCCGACGCCGATTCCGGCGAAATCCTCGGCGTCCACATTCTGGGGCCCGAGGGCGCCGACCTGATTCACGAGGCCATCGTGCTGATGCACTTCCACGCTACTGTCCACGACGTGGCGTCCATCCCCCACCTGCACCCGACCCTGGCCGAGATTATGGTCGATCCCGCCGAGGCGATCATCGACCAGGTGGGCTAACGCCCTGGCGGCGGACGCTTCCGCGTGGTCCCCACGCCCGCTAAAGGGCTAGTATGGCGAACCCCGACACCCGCCCCCGGTAACAGGGAATCAGGAGTCATCCGCATGACCGATTCGTCCGCCGCCGACAAGGCCGCTCCCCGGCCACGGGCCCGCCGTGACCTGCGCGAGCGCATGGAGACGGCCGTCATCTCCGACATCGAGATCGTCGGCCCGCACCAGCTCGGCCTTTTCCGCATCGCCCGCCCCGACGGGCGGCCCTTCCGCGAGTTCAAGCCCGGCCAGTACGCCCAGCTCGGGCTCTGGTCGCAGCCCGCCGCCGACCCCCGCCCACGCCAGTACTCCATCGCCTCCTCGCCCTACGAGCTCAACGAGCTGGAGTTCTATATCTACCTGGTCGAGTCCGGCGGTGCCCTCGGCGAGGACACCCCCGGCGTGCTCACCAGCGCGCTGTGGGGCAACCGCGTCGGCGACGAACTCCTATTCATGGAGCGTCCCGCCGGCCACTTCGTCCTGGACCGCACCACCAGCCCCAACATCGTCGCCGTCTCCAACGGCACCGGCCTGGCGCCGTTCGTGTCGATGGTCCGCAAGATGCGCGAGGACCTGCGCCGCGGCGAGCCCATGGAGCGCACTCTCACCATAATCCACGGCGTTTCGTACACCAGCGACCTGGGCTATCGCGCGTACCTGGAAGAGTGTGCCGCCGTGCCGGGCCTGAACCTGACCTACATCCCGGCGATCAGCCGCCCGCACCAGAGCCCCGCCTGGGACGACCGCCTCAGCGTCGGCCGCGCCAACGATCTCATCCGCCTGATCCTGGGCGAGACCGGCGACAGCCGGATTGCCCCGCGGCTCGAGCCGTCGCTGCTGGAACTCATGCAGTCGCGCCTCGTTCCCGAATCCGCCGCCGTCTACCTCTGTGGCCATCCCGGCATGATCGAGGACTGCTCCGTGGCCCTCGCCGGCAAGGGCTTCGTCACCGAGGGCCGCGAGGCGCAGGTCATCACCGAAGACTATTGGTAACATCCCCGCGACCGGCCATACCGCGCCGGACCCGCCACCCCCAGGAGCCAGCCCCGTGCCCACCAAACTGACCCCCGAGCAACTCGAAGAATTGCGCCAGGTTGACAGTCCGACCGTCGCCAACGCCATCGAGACCTTCGCTGTCCGTGACCCGTTCGACGGTTACTGCGGACCCGAGATCGAGTGCCGGTTCCCCGAGATGGATCCGGTGATCGGCTACGCCGTCACGGTTGAGATCGAAGCCGTTCCCACTGGCGGCGACAAGAACCGGGCCAAACGACTCGACTTCTTCCAGGCCATCGAAGACAGCCCCAAGCCGGTCATCTGCGTCTTCAAGGACGTCTCCCCCGAGCCGCGCCGCGCTTCCCAGTGGGGCGAGATGATGACCACCGCCGTCAAGGGACTCGGCGCCGTCGGCGTCATCACCGACGGTGTCATCCGCGACCTTGATGAAATCCGCGAGATCGGTGGCGTCCAGTTCTTCGCCCAGGGGATCTGCGTCTCTCACGGCTCGCTGCGCACGGTCAGCGTCGGCAAGCCGGTCGAGATTTCCGGCTGCGTCATCGAGCCCGGCGACATCCTGCACGGCGACCTCAACGGCGTCGTCAAGATCCCCCACGAAGTCGCCGGCAAGGTCATCGACGGCGTCAAGCAGGTCCGCGACAGCGAGGGCGCTTCCCTGGCGAAGATGAAGCCGCAAATGACCGTCGCCGAACTCAAGGAAGCCTTCAACTACTAGGCCCCACGACGATCGCCGGAGGAATTCGGTGGCCGGTTCCGTCCCGCCGTTTGATCCCGGCCGCCTGCGCGCGCGCCTCGCGCCGGGCCTGATCTGGGATCTGCGCCACGTCGCCGTCACCGGCTCGACCAACGACGACGCCCGCGCCGCCGACGCCGGCCACGGCGCGGTATTCCTGGCCGATTTCCAGACCGCCGGTCGCGGGGCCCGCGGCCGCACCTGGCAATCGCCGCCGGGCGGTTCGTTGCTGGCCTCGGTCGTCCTGGCGCCTGATCCGCCCCTCCCCGCCGCCGCGCTGACCGCGCTCGGTGCGCTGGCGCTGGCCGACGGACTTGGCGCCGCCACCGGGCTGGAGGTGCTGGTCAAGTGGCCCAACGACTGCGTCATCCACGACCGCAAGGTCGGCGGCGTCCTGGTCGAGACCACCACCGGCCGTGCGATCGTCGGACTCGGCGCCAATCTCAACTTTCCGGCCAGCACAATAATTGATCCCGACTACCCGGCCACCACCGCGTCTGACGAACTCGGCGCGCCGTGCGATCGCGAAGCGGTCACCGCCGCGGTTCTGAACGGGCTGGCCCGGCTCTACGGGGAGTTGCGCGCCGACTCTGGCGCGCTGGATTCTGCCTGGCGCGAGCGCTCCTCGCTGATCGACCGGGCGGTCCTCCTTGAGACTGAATCCGAGGCCATCCACGGCGTCGTCGTTGGCTTCGGCGAGGATGGGCGTCTGTTACTGCGCCTCGAGGACGGCGACGAGCAAAGTTTCGTCGCCGGTCGCGTCCGCCTGACCGGCTAGAACGCGTCCGCGCCCCCGTCCACCGGACCCATCACCAGCCCCAGCACTCGCGTCCGCGCGCCGGTCAGCTGCGCCACCACCCGCGCCGCCCGCACCCGGTCGGTCTCACCGTGGGTTGCCACCAGCACCACCCCGTCGCACTCCGGCCCCACCGTCAACGCCACCGCCGAACCGGTCGCCGGCCCGCAGAGCGCCACCACCCAAGATCCGGCATCGCGGATTGAGGTCAGGTACTCGGTCGCGGTGGCCGAAGCCGCCAAGTCCTCGGCGTCCGCGCCGCCGTCACCCTCCACCACCACCATCAGACCCTTAATCCCGCTGGCCTCCGGAGCCGCCGTCGGCCCGTTGCTCTCGCGCAGCGCCTCGGCCAGGCCCCGTCCGCTGGTCACGTCGTAGCGCCGCGCCATCCCACCGCCGCTGCCCGGCAATTGCACCAGCACCACCGCCCGCGCCGTCGCCGCCAGTGATTCCGCCAGCCCCGCCGCCACGGCTGCTGCATCATCGCCGGAATCCAGCGGCGCCACCAGTACCGTGCGCGGCTCCACCACACCCAACCGCCCCAGCACCTGCGCGCGCAGCATCGCCGCGCCCTCGGGACCGCTCATACCGTGTCCTCCAGCGGATCCCGGTACCACTTGAATACCAGCCCCAGCGCCAGCCCGGCCAGCGCGCCCAGCACCGAGCCCAGCGGCAGCGCCATCCGCGGCAACGGCCGAATCGGGTTTTCGGGCACCCGCGCCCATTCGATCTGCGCGATTTCCAGCCCGCCACTGCTCAGGTCGGCCCGCGCCGTCGCCACCGCCACCCGCGCCAATCCGTCCACCACGTCGGCCGCCCGCCCGGGAGACTCGTCCTCGAACTCAATCACCAGACGCATTTCTTTGGGCAGCGCCCGCGCCGCGGTGTGATCCGCGATCGCGCGGACCGACAACCCGCCGCGTTCCTCATCGGTCAGCCGGGCGGCGAAGCTCTCCGACTCCACCCACGCCGCCGTGTTCGCCGCCAGCCGGTCGGCCGCCTCGGCCACACCCAGGTCAGCAGAGGTGGCTCGCAGGCTCACGCTGGTGCCGGCGCGGTATAGCGGATCCTGCATCAGCACCGTCAACAGCCCGGCCACCAGTCCGGCCACCGCCGCCGCCACCGTCATGAAGATCACCAGGCTGTATTCGCTACGCAGCGCGCCGCCGCGGCTCTGCCGCCCGGCACCCATCAGTCGAACCTCGCCAGCACCGGTAGATCCAACACGTCGGGCACGTCCTCGGCAAACAGCCGCCGCCGGCCCACGTCCCAGAAGATCACCAGCATCACCGCGATCACCACCGCCGCCACCTCGCGCAGGGCCACGTCCAGCACCAGGTCGCCGGCCGGCGCCGGCACCGGCGCCAGGTCGATCAGGGTCAGTGTCGCCACGTCGTAGATGGTCGGGAACAGCCCCTCCAAGTCGCCGGCCAGCGCGTCGGCCCCGGCCTGCGCCAGCGCGATCGACTTGGAGGCGTTGTCGGTGGTCATGCGCAGTTCGAGCCCGCGGTGAGTCCGATCCGTCGCCAGCGCTCCAGCCACTTCGCCGGGCGCGATTTCGAGTCCTTCATTCAGCGCGTAGCGGGCCGCCACCAGCTTCGCGAACTCGCTGCCGCGCACGATCCGGCCCAGGTCGTCGACGATGAAATCGCTGGCCGTCGCGCGGCTGACTTCCACGTCATACTGCTCGCCGCCGGACATCCGCGCCGCCACCAGAACCTCCATCCGCGCCGGCTGC
>MPMF02052250.1_pt1 | contig 20499 bp, 20 predicted proteins | sample 1617271 | NCBI WGS metagenome assembly MPMF02 (sample SAMN05944812, study PRJNA350692) | marine metagenome | biome: marine; feature: ODZ; material: water; isolation source: 120 m water sample prefiltered with 30 um filter, filtered on to 0.2 um... | place: Pacific Ocean | collected 2012-04-09... | reverse complement strand
TTAGGGCTAAAACAAATTCAGTTATTTGATTTTGTCATTCCTGCAGCCATTGCGGGGACTATCGGAATGGCATTTTTATGGTTGGTGGCTCCTAGGTACCTACACGATCACAAACCACGTGAGAGTAAAAAAGAAACAAGAATGTTCGAGGCAATTTTCTATGTTAACCAAGACAGTTATCCAAACGGGAGAACCATCGGTGAGTTAGTAGAAAAAGCAGGCAATGATTTTGTAATCCAAAAAATAAAACGATCAGACAGTCTGTTTGTGGCAAAAATACCAGGTGCTGTTCTCGAGGCGGGTGATCAAATTTTCGTCAAAGACACCATTGAACAACTCAAAGAGTATGAACAGTTACTCAACGTGACCCTGTATCAAGATGAAGATATTATGATCGATGACCCAGCCGAACAAAAAAAAGAAGATATTCATCTAGCTGAAGTGGTGATTAACTCCGGTTCATTATTGGATCAGCAAACACTTAATGCACAAAAATTCAGCCAACGTTTTAATATAGTTCCTTTGGCTATCCATAGAGGCAGAACCGGCACCGAAGTGGTCGGAGACATAGCCTCAAAACGTCTTATGGTTGGTGATGTGCTATTGGTTCAAGGCACAGAGAGTGCCATAGAAAATCTAAGAACCGGAGCAAATTTACTGGTCATTGATGATGTTGTTCATTTTACAACTGCGAACCAGACTTTTTTACCTTTATTCATTATGTTGGCTGTGGTGGTGGTCGCAGGAGTAGGGTTGTTGCCCATTTCGATCAGTGCTCTGGCTGGTTTGGCAACGATGTTAATTACCAAATGTCTTAAATGGAGAGATGTTGGCAACGCCATGAATATCCCAATCATTATGATTATTGTTGCCAGCCTGGCACTGGGTAGCGCACTCGAAGTCACTGGAGGATCTGAATTTCTAGCTGAATTATTTGTGTATACAACCCAATCGTTATCAGCCCCTATTATCCTCAGTGCACTCATGCTGTTAATGGCAATTGCCACCAATGTGGTTTCCAATACTGCTGCTGCTGTTATTGGAACCCCAGTCGCAATCAGTATTGCTCAACAATTAGGTGCTCCAGTTGAACCATTTATATTGGCCGTCATATTTGGGGCCAATATGAGCTTTGTAACCCCGATTGGTTACCAAACCAATTTATTAATTATGGGGGCTGGCAATTATCGATTCTCTGACTTTGTCAGAGTGGGGCTGCCTTTGGCTGTCATTATGTGGATTTCTTTGTCAATCATATTACCCATTCTCTATCCGTTATAACCCTATCTTCTGCTTGACGATTGATCTTCAAGAAGCGATACTGCAACTAATTATGACTAAGCGATTGTTAAATCAAAAAAACTGGTGGACTCTGTCTTAGGAGAGGGTCAGACTTAGCTGATTGAATTAACAAGTTAGCCCATCTCCGTTAAACGGCGATGGGTTTTTTTATTATTAGAGAAAATTATGGACAAACCTTTTGATATTGCTGCTGATTTAGATACTCCTGTTTCAGCTTATTTAAAGTTGAAACCTTTACAGCCAAGGTTTTTATTAGAAAGCGTGGAAGGAGGAACCTACCTGTCCCGCTATTCTTTTTTGGGCTTAGGTGATGTTATGAAAATAGAGATCAGAGATAACACTTTTTTTATCAATGAGGAAGCGGTTGAAGAGTTAGGCGACTCCCATGATCTTTTAACATGTTTCAGACAAGCGCTTGTAGATGTTCCTGAGCTAAAACCAGCTGCTGAAGGTGTGCCTTTTACCGGCGGACTGGTTGGTTTTGGTAGTTACGATTTGGTTCGTTTTTTTGAACATCTTCCCAAAAGTCAACACCAAGTCACCACCACAGAACATCCAGATGGCTGCTATATTGCACCGGAGTCGTTACTAATCTTTGACCATTTAACACGAAGGATTGCATTACTCCATGTCTCAGGTGAAGATCAACGAAGTCAGCTTAAAGATAAAATCATAGAGTTGCTCAGAGGCCCCATACCATATAGCGATGAGCAACATGCTTTCACTGCCCCTGAGCCTAATATTACCGATTCTGAGTACTACCAAGCGGTTGAAAAAGCAAAAAATCTTATCCGCGAGGGCGATATTTATCAACTGGTGTTGTCCATTAAATTTAGAGGCAGCTGTCATCTGGATCCTTTTCAAGCCTATCGGGCAATGCGATTATTGAATCCATCTCCATACATGTTTTATTGCGATGTGGGTCATTTCCAAGTAGTGGGCTCATCTCCTGAAGCCCTAGTTAGATTAAATGGCACACAAGCCTCTCTAAGACCCATTGCCGGGACCAGACCAAGAGGGAAAAACTCACAGGAAGATGCAGTATTGGAAGCCGACTTGATTAGTGATGAAAAAGAAAACGCAGAACACGTTATGTTGGTTGATTTAGCACGAAACGACTTAGGCAGGGTAGCAAGAACAGGAACAATTAATGTTCATCCCTATAAATCAATTGAGCACTATAGCCATGTAATGCATATGGTCAGCGGAGTGCAGGGGGAACTAGGACAAGACCAAGATGCATTTGATTTATTTGCTGCCGCTTTTCCGGCAGGCACACTTGTAGGAGCTCCTAAAGTTAGAGCCATGGAGTTGATAGATTCAATTGAACCAGAACTCAGAGGTATCTATGGTGGCACGGTTGGTTACTTTGGAAAAAATGGAGATATGGATCAAGCGATTGCAATTAGAACCATTGTCTTTTCTGAAGGGCAGTATAGTTTTCAAGCAGGAGGTGGAATTGTTGCTGATAGCAAACCCGATGATGAACTTAAAGAAGTTATGGCAAAAAGTGAAATACTGAGACAGGCTTTAGAGATGGCTGTGGAGGGCATGCATTGAAAAAAATTCTTTTAATTGATAATTACGATTCATTTACCTATAACCTGGTCCAGGCTTTTTTATCATTGGAGGCAGAAGTTGTGGTTGTTCGCAATGATGAAATAGATCTAGCCGAAGCTGCTTTAATTAAACCAACCCATTTAATCATATCACCAGGACCCGGCAGGCCTGAAAGTGCAGGTATTTCTTTGTCTGCGATTGAAAACTTTCACCAGAAAATTCCTATTTTGGGTGTTTGCCTAGGTCACCAATGCATTGTGGAAGCTTTTGGTGGTGATGTCATTCATGCAAAAAGCTTAATGCATGGAAAAACATCACTGATTAACCACGATGGCAACGCAATTTTTTCACACATTGACAATCCATTTGAAGCTGGCAGATATCACTCACTTGCAGCAGATCAAAGAAGCATTCCCCCAACCTTAGCCATCACTGCAACAACGGAGGATGGAGAAATTATGGGCGTGCGTCATCTGGAGTTGCCCATTGAAGGCGTTCAATTTCACCCAGAGAGTGTCTTAACCCCACAAGGGGAGACCTTGATGAGTAATTTTTTACAAACCTAGAGCTCCAGCACAATCATGAATGCCTCGGCAAATCAACTATTGGATCAACTTTTAAACAAGGAGGACTTAAGTGAGTCGACTACTTATGCATTGATGGAAGATTTGGCAGAGGGATCCGTTGATCCTGTTGTGGCGGGAGAACTTTTAATTGCTTTAAGCGCCAAAGGAGAGTCTCCAGAAGAAGTCAGGGGCTTTGCTCTGGCAATGAGGGATCTGGCGACATCTATTTGCCTAGAAACGAGCCATAATACAATCGATATTGTCGGTACAGGTGGAGATGGTTCCAATAGTTATAATTTATCTACAGGCACTGCTCTGTTGGCGGCTGCCTGCGGTTTATCAGTTGTTAAACACGGCAACAGGTCCGTTTCCAGTAAATCAGGTAGTGCTGATGTTTTGGAGGCCCTAGGAGTGCCTTTATCTGATAATATTTCAACGATCCAGAATTTGTTGAGTCAACACAATTTTGTGTTTTTATTTGCACCTTTTTTTCATCCAGCGATGAAGAACATTGCACCTATTAGACAAGCACTTGGTGTCAGAACCGTGTTTAATATTTTAGGTCCTTTGACCAACCCAGCCAAACCTAGATACTACCTGTTGGGCGCGTTTAGTGCCGAAATGGCAAAACTGATGGCTGAGGCAATGTCAGGGATGGACATCGATCGAGCATTTATTATTCATGGAAATAATGGGTGGGATGAGCCTACACCAATCGCACCATTTGAGATTTACGATGTCACCTCTGAAGGCATTCACTTAGAAACAAGAGATCCTCAAGAGTTTGGAATTCCAAAATGCAACAATACGGATTTATTGGGAGGTGATGCCAATCATAATGCAAAAGCTGTATTAGATGTTTTCAATAATAGAGACCAGGGCCCCCATAGGGATGCATTAGCACTGGGCACTGCCTTGGCTTTAGAACTAACAGGAGCAGTGGATAATATGCACCAAGGGATCATCGAAGCAAGAGACACCATTCACAATGGAACCGCTGCTGAGTTTATAAACAATTTAATGTTATTGGAATAATAATGACTCAGAATTTTTTAACCAGTATGGCCAAAACAAGCCAACAACGCTTTCAAGATGCATCCAATCGTTTGACTGAGAGAGAGCTGCTATCTTCTTGCGAAAACATGGACGCCCTCGAACCAATCAATTTGCCAACAGATGATTTTCATATCATTGCTGAAATCAAAAAACAATCACCTTCATCAGGCAACCTCGCTTTGAAGAACTTTGACTTACAAAAACAGGCAATGAGTTACATTGAAGGTGGTTCAAGCTTGCTCTCAGTTTTAACTGAGCCTTCCAAATTTTTGGGAGAACTGGAGGACTTAGAATTAGTTGCAAGCTTAGAGAATAATATTCCAGTGATGAGAAAAGATTTTTTAGTGCATCCTTATCAGATATCGGAAGCTAGGTATTATGGCGCAGCAGGAGTTTTGATCATTGTAGCAATTCTTGATGAGAGAGCGCTCCAAGCTATGATCCAAAGAGCTCTTGATCATGGCATGTTTGTTTTGCTTGAAACATTTACCAAACAGGAACTCCGTCTTGCCACTAACATACTAAATAGATTTGCTGACAATGCCAGTCAGTTATTGATTGGCGTTAATTGCAGGGACCTCAATACATTGCAGGTTGATTTCTCTAATTTTACCAAGTTGGCAGCCGATTTACCTCACACAGCAATGTGCGTTGCAGAGAGTGGAGTGTATGACTTGATGGATCTTCAGCGTATTATTGAAATGGGTTTTGGCTCGGTATTGATTGGCTCGGCCTTGATGCAATCAAACAACCCTAGAACAACACTCAATGAGATGAAAGCATTTGCTCGCAAAACAATAGCTGTTAAATAATGAAAACATTGATCAAAATTTGTGGCTTAACTAATCAAGAATCTGTGGATGTTGCTGTGCAATCAGGTGCTGATCTCATCGGTTTTGTTTTTGCAAAGAAATCACCTAGATGCCTTACCCCTGCATTAGCAAGCCAGCTTTCTGGCTCTATTCCCGCACAGATAAAAACCACTGCGGTGATGTTGCATCCAAGCGATGCAGAAGCACGAGAAGTTTTTAGCAAGTTTCTACCCGATTATTTACAAACTGATGCTAAGGATTTTATATCTCTACATTTACCCGAAGGATGTCGTCCCCTGAAAGTCTACCGTGATCTTCCACAACTCCATTTCGATGAAATGAATCCTAATGAGTTGTCTTTATTTGAGGGGCAGAACAGTGGGGCTGGAGAACTGGTCAATACCGATCATGCAGCGGCAGCAGCCTGCCACGCACCCATTATTTTGGCCGGTGGATTAAACTCTGGCAATGTAGTGGGTATGTTACAGGCGGTTCAACCTAAAGGCGTTGATGTGAGTTCCGGTGTAGAAAGTGAGTTGGGCGTTAAAGACGTTCAAAAAATCAAGGATTTTATTAATATTGTCAGAGACTATGATGCAATGAAACAGAACGCATGAATAACACAGAAAAAATATTACTGAATAAATTATTGAATGGGGAATTTCCAGACCAGAACGGCCGATTTGGTTCATTTGGGGGTCAATTTGCCCCAGAAACACTGATGCCGGCCTTGAAAAAACTTGAGAAAGGCGTCAAACAGTTATTAAACGATAACTCTTTTCAAGATGAGTTAACTCGAGAACTACAGCAATGGGCAGGCAGACCCACTGGTCTCACGTTCGCTGGAAAACTCAGTGAGGCTTGGGGAGTTCATGTTTATATTAAACGCGAAGACCTAGCTCATACGGGGGCTCATAAAATCAATAACGCACTGGGCCAGGCGTTGTTGGCAAAGCGTCTCGGTGCAAAAAGAGTGGTTGCAGAGACCGGAGCTGGTCAACACGGTGTTGCCACAGCAGCTGCTTGTGCTCGTGTTGGCATTCCCTGTGTGGTTTACATGGGAAGTGTGGATATAGAGCGACAATCACCCAATGTTGATCGGATGCTACAACTTGGAGCTGAAGTTATTCCTGTTGATTCGGGCGATAAAACACTTCGTGCTGCCATTGATGAGGCTTTTCGCGATTGGGTAGCACATCCGGATAATACCTATTACATTATTGGCTCAGTTGTCGGTCCGCATCCATACCCACTATTGGTCAGGGAACTGCAATCGGTCATTGGCAAAGAAGCTAGGGAACAAATCATTGGGGCTACAGGAAACCTTCCGAATTCAGTGTTCGCCTGTGTTGGAGGGGGTTCTAATGCCATTGGTATCTTTCATGCTTTTTTGGCTGATACAGAGGTGGAATTGGTTGGCGTTGAAGCAGGGGGAACAAGTGATGCCTTGGGTGAAAATGCAGCAACACTGGCTTCAGGCAAGCCAGGAATTTTGCATGGGAGTTACTCGATGTTACTGCACGATGCAGACGGGTTGGTGCAGGAGACTCATTCCATTTCAGCAGGGCTGGATTACCCTGGCGTCGGACCGGAGCATGCATTCTTGCAGTCCATTGGCAGAGTAACTTATATTTCTGCAACAGATGATGAAGCACTTGGGGCGGTTCGCGAATGTTGTTCCGCGGAGGGTATCTTGCCCGCTTTGGAGAGTGCCCACGCACTTGTCGGAGCTCGGAAATGGGCGGCTGAGAATCCGGGTAAAACAATTCTGATTGGATTGTCAGGAAGGGGTGATAAAGACATGCCGACTTTAAGCAAGATGCACAAAGATCTTTTTGAGGAATAAACTTTATGTTTGGCAGTGAATTTATCGAACAAAGCATTTTGAGTGCTGCTACAAAGGGAACAGCAATTATTCCCTTTATCACTGCTGGCTATCCGGAGAAAAATGAATTCTCCAACCTGGTTTTGTCACTGTCCAAAGCTGCTGATGTTATTGAAATAGGGGTGCCGTTTTCCGACCCAATGGCAGATGGCGTCACCATCCAAAGATCCAGCCATCAGGCTATTGAGAGTGGTGTTCGTTTGCAGTGGATTTTGCAGCAGTTACAAGCGATTGAAATCAATAAACCGGTTATTTTAATGAGTTACCTGAATCCGTTGTTTGTTTTCGGCTACGAAGCATTGGTTCATCAGTCTCTTAAAGCAGGTGTGGATGGTTTTATCGTCCCAGATTTACCTATTGAGGAAGGAAGTGATTTTAGAGACATGCTGAATGAGGCCAATCTGGGTTTGATTCAATTGGTGACACCGGCATCTCCCACGGAGCGAATTGCCAAGGTGGCTGCCATGAGCTCTGGATTTCTTTATGCGGTGACTGTCAAAGGTGTCACTGGTGGCGCTGATGGTTTGTCTAATACGGTTACTGGTTATCTGGAGCAAGTTCGGCAGCTGGCAACGATACCGGTTTGTGCTGGCTTCGGCGTAAGAACTGCAAAAGATGTTGCCTTATTGGAGCCCTATGTGGATGGGGGCATTGTTGGCTCTGCATTGCTCGAAGCCATTGAATCCGGACAACAACCGGTTGAATTTTTAAACAACCTTAGAACCAAAGAGAAGTAATATGCTTACCAGTCTTTTATAATGCCAAGAGGCAGCGGATCAATAAGATAATAAGCTGCTACTCGACAATCTTCGAATCGATCAGCACGGCAATAAACAGTGCCGATTCTGTACCGTCCACCACCCAGGCATGATTGGTGCCACGCTGAACCACCACATCAAACGGTTGTAGTTGCACTTCATCGTCATCAAGAAGCAGTTTGGCATTGCCAGACAAGAGAATAATATAGTCGATGGTTTTGGTTTTGTGCATACCCGGGTGGCGTGTTGTGTCAGGTTGCTCGTGGGCTGCACCCATTTGTTTAAAAGCTGCCGCCATCCCGGCTTCTAACTGTTCACGCGTTGCCCCCTCAGGTGTCGGTGCTATCGCAAAGTACCTAAACTTGGTACCACCTGCTGACGGTGACAAGGTCACTTTGGGCTCTACCCGGTCTGTGGGATCCTTAGTATCAACAGGATCCCCGTCTGTATTCCAAATTTCAAACAAACCGCCTTCTTCACGGCCAAGTGTTTGTGGAGGCGGGCTATCAATGATAACTACCGACTTGCCTTTTTCATTGTGACCGGTAACGATCCTGCGCATTGTTGGAAACATAATTTTCTCCTTATTGAATGATTGCTCAAACCTTGTTTTTCAAAGATCAAATTCAGTGATATATTCTTTAAATCTCTCCCTGACTTGTTTTTCTGTGAGTCCAAATTCTTCTAAAGTGTATTTATGGGGGGGTGTTTTGTTTGTTACAGATTCGGTTAAGAAACGATCCATATGGTCTTGATTTTCTTCAGTGAGCTCCAAACCAAAATGTGAATACATCAGTCTCATTTGTCTCATTGGGTCTGAGACTAGATCAGTAAAATTAATATCGAATATCTGATTTTCAGGTATTTGGGATCTATCCATCAGGTATTTTTCCATTGCATGACTCCAAAAAGAAACTGAATTGAGACCAATTTCATTTTTGTCCACATGGTTTGATAAACCGAAACGGATACCGGCAGACAAACTACTAATCGAAGGGATAGCCTCGATTGGATTTCTATGGGTAAAAACAAAACATGCTTTTGGGTAGGCAGAAAGAAATTCCGGAATATGTTGAATATGCCACGGATCTTTAAGTAGCCATGTGTCCGGTTTATTATTCCTTTCAAGCGCGCTCAAAAATCTTGAATGCCACAACATGGCTGATGAAAAATTACATGTTTTAATGTAATTTTCATAGTTGGGCACTCTTGCCATATACGCGAAGTGAATACTTCTTAAGTCAAGACTTGTAATTAGTTGACACTCTTCAGGATGTTCTGCATGCAGAGGATGTATACTGTCAAAATTAGGAACGACCACTTTGATCATTCTGAAATCAAAATTCGTTCTTCTGATCCTTGCTCTGGTTTGCTTTTTTGTTGTTGCTAGTGGCAGCGGGTAAAAAATTTCCCAAGCCAATGGCCCTCTATATCTGGTGTCACAATGCAATAAATCCAATAAAAAGGTGGTTCCAGATCTTGGGAGTCCGGTTATAACCAAAGGCATTGATGGAGGAGGTAAGGATTCTTGGTTGACCAATGCGTACAATTTCGCTCTTGTTTGGAGTTTGTTGATGATATTTTGTCTAATGCCAATAGACCCAAATGTATTGAGGCTAGCTTCATTTTTTAAATCATTGAGAAAAAGCTCCAAAGGCTCAAGAAAATCTTCTTCACCCAAGGGTTGGTTTATGGTTTTTAAAACAGAGTCAAGTGTTAACAAAGCCTTCAATTGTGAATTTACTCCTTGTCAAATTATTTAGGTTTTGTTGTCAAGATTATGATAGCGCTTATTGCAACCATTACCCATCCAGGCCAAAAAGAAATCTCCTTAATTGCCAATAACAGAATACCTCCAATGAAGAATCCCATCCCTATCATTCCAAGATAAAGTCTTTTCAATGTCGTGATAATATCCGTATTGGTGAGGGCTGATTGATTGTGATTGGGTCGTTCTTCGAGTAGATTTCTTGCAACTTCAGGCAAGCGTTCCAGAGTCTCTCTTAGTTCAGGCGCATCTTTTCGAAGCTTTTTGACTAATCCTTTAATATCCAGTTGTTTTTTTCTCCAATCATCCAACACTGGCTTGGCTGCCGACATTAAATCTAACTCCGGATACAGTTGCCGGCCCAACCCTTCAATGTTCAATAATGTTTTTTCCAATTGAACCAGTTGTGGTTGGTTTTCCATTTCAAATTGTCTTGCAGTTTGCAACAGTCTGAACAACAGATTTCCAAAGGAAATATCTTTAAGTGGTCGATCAAAAATTGGATCACAAACTGTTCTAATAGAGGCTTCAAATTCATCGATTCGCGTCTTTCTAGGCACCCATCCTGCTTCAATAAAGCACTGCGCTATTTTTTTATAATCTTGTTCAAAGAAAGCTGAAAAATTTCTAGCAAGATAACGCAAGTCTCTTTCATTAAGACTGCCTACAATCCCAAAATCTACTGCTACATATTTAGGCTGATTTGGATTAGAAACATCCACAAAAACATTACCTGGGTGCATGTCTGCATGAAATAGGTTGTGATGAAAAACCTGAGTGAAAAAAATGATCACCCCATTGATTGCCAACTGTTGTATGTCCACACCCGCTTTGTTTAATTCATCAATGTTATTGATTGGAATCCCATCAATACGTTCCTGGACCAGAACATTAGGTCGACAATAATCCCAGTAAACTTTAGGAACATGAATAATGTCAGAATCCTTCCAGTTTCTCCCTATTTGGGCACAGTTTGCAGCTTCCCTCATCAAGTCCAATTCATTATGAACAACTTTTTGATAATCACTGACTACTTCCAAGGGTCTTAATCGTTTGCCTTCTTTGGAATAGCCCTCTATCAATTTGGCTAAGATAAACAGGATCTGCATGTCTTTTTCGATGGCATCTAAAATTCCTGGTCTTAGGATTTTTACCACCACTTCTTCCCCTGATTGAAGCTCTGCAAGATGTGCCTGGGCAACAGAAGCTGAAGCAAAAGCATCAGAATTAAATGATTTAAAAACCTCTTGTGCCGAACGTCCAAAGGCGGTTTCTATTTCTTGTTCGGCTGCTTCTGATGAGAAGGCTGGAACATTATCTTGAAGCTGAGTTAATTCATTTGCAATATCTTCAGGCAACAGATCAGGTCTAGTGGACAATGATTGTCCAAATTTAACATACAAGGGCCCGAGTTTCTCCAGCGCCCTTCTAATCCGGATGGCTCTAGGTAATTGATTTTTATTAGACAACCATCTTTTGGGTGAGAAATAAAATAACCATTGCAATGGCTTTAAATAGGGAATGTCTCGTATAAGATCATCCAATCGGTAATCAACCAGTATCTTATGAATATGGAGTAATCGGGCTAATATCTTGAATTGCTGCATGGTTACTTTATAAAAAAGTTAAATTTTATACCCTATATGCAAAGCCACAATACCACCGGTCAAATTAAAATATTCACAATTGGAAAAACCGATTGTTTCCATCATTTCTTTAAGTTTCTTTTGGTCTGGATGCATTCGTATCGATTCTGCTAAATATTGATAGCTATCAGCATCATTGACCATCCAATCACCAAGCTTGGGTAGCACACTAAAGGAATAAAAATCATAGAATGGGCTGATCAGTTCATTGGGTTTTGAAAATTCTAAAATCAACAGTCGTCCACCAGGCTTGATAACTTGCATAATGGACGCAAGAGCTTTTTCTTTGTTGGTGATATTTCTTAATCCAAATCCAATAGTTATGCAATCAAAGGAATCATTAACAAAAGGCAATGATTCGGCATTGGATTGAATTAAATTGATCTGATTTAGTTTGCCTTGGTCCAGAAGCTTGGAACGGCCGTTGATGAGCATGTTGAAGTTAATATCAGTTAATACAACCGTGCCTTTCTTGCCCACTTGTTGGCACAAGCTTGAAGCTAAATCCCCGGTTCCACCTGCAACATCGAGTGCTGACATTCCTTCAATCAATCCAGTATGCATCATTGCAAATCGTTTCCAGAATCTATGTAGGCCCAGAGACATTAGATCATTCATAAGATCATATTTTTGGGAAACAGAATCAAAGACAGCACCCACTTTATCTGTTTTTTCTTCTTCGGTTACGCGCTCATATCCGAAATCAAAATTTTTATTAAGATCTTGCTTCATTTTTTTCCAGATCTAGGATGGGTCTTGTCATACGTCTCCGCTAGGTGTTTAAAATCCAAGTGGGTATAAATTTGAGTGGTGCTGATGTCTTTGTGTCCCAGTAGTTCTTGTATTGCTCTTAAATCGCCACTAGCCTCCAAGAGATGTGTAGCAAAACTGTGCCTTAATAAATGTGGATAAATATTTTGTTGCATACCAGTTTGCTTAGCCCAGTGATCAATTCTTGATTGGACTGCACGTTGACTTAACCGCCTCCCTTTTAAGCTTACAAATAATGCTTCTTCATCCATATGAGCAAGTTGCACTCTAACCTCTAACCACTGATTAACGGCTTCTATTGCTTTCTGACCTATCGGTAGCAACCTGGTTTTCTCACCTTTACCTTGAACAGTCATACTTTTGTCTTTCAAGTTTAAATCGATTGGATTTAAAGAAACCAACTCAGAAAGCCTTAATCCTGAAGAATACAACAATTCCAAAATAGCTTTATCCCTGAGACTAATTGGATTGGTTGTTTTAATGTTTAATAACTGATTAACCTGATCAACATCCAGCACATCGGGCAAACGTTTGGGTGCTTTCGGCGTTCTAATGCCGTTAGCAGGGTTGGATTTTATCAAATTTTCTCTCAATAGATAGTTCATAAAACTACGAATACCTGACAGGCGCCTCTGAATACTTCTGGGCCCTAATCCACGGTTAAAAATTTTCGAGGAAAAAGCTCTCAAGTGATGAGGCTTTAATTCTTGCCAACTGTTAATCTGGTTATCAAAGCAATAACTTTCAAGGCTGGCCAAGTCTCTTTGATAGCTTGTTATTGTGTTAACAGAGAATCTTTTTTCTGTCTCTAAGTGGTGAAGAAAATTCTTTTTCAACTGTTCAGCATTCTTATTCATGAGGTGGGCTTGAGTATCAATTTCTTTTTCGATCTTTTAAGTCAATTAAACGGTTATCGAATCGATGTGTCAGTCGTTATTTAGATTCATGGCTTGCTCAAATGCTTTGATCGCAGCGTCTTGTTGTCCTAATTCAAGCAAAATAAAACCTAGTTGATTATAAGCAAATGGATTTTCATTAATTTCAATCGATCTTTCAATAAATTGTTTTGCTTGTTTCCAAAGCTCATCGCGCTTTGCTAAATGACTTGCAGCTTGCCATAGGTTTGCATCGCGAGGTCTATCCACAAGCCAACGATCCATTTGTTTACTCAGTTTTGAAAGATCTGGACTTTCAAGCTTGGCAAAAAGGGCGATTAATTTTTTATCCCATGTTTTTGGAATATGCTTTCTTAGTTCTTTTTCTGCAGCATTTACCTGGCCATTAAGCATCATTGATTCAATTTTTGTAGTCAAAATCAAAACGTTATTTGTCAAGGAGTAGGGCACTTTGTGCCATAAGGTTTCCATTTGTTGCTGATCTTTCACGAGTTCTTTAGCGCTTTCTGTAAACGCTTTAGCAATATATAAATCAGTCATTTGATTAGGTTTTACTTGCTCGATAATAGACTTTGCTTTTTGTGTAAGAAGTCTCCACTGCTGAGTTTTGTAAAGGCATTGAGATAGAAGTTTCAGCGCTATTGGATTATTGGGATCTTTATCCAGTATGGTATTAATGTAATCCTGTGCAGCAGTGTAATCCTGCTCTTTTATCCTTTGTTGAGATGCATGCAATAGTATATATATTTCTGATTCGGGGTATTTTGCAAGGGCTTTTTCCAACCATGCATCTCTGCTTTGTTCGCCCCCATTTTTCTGAGATATATCGGATACCATCAAGAAAGCCAGCAAAGAGGCATGAATATCGTCTATCGATGCTTTGAGTTTTTTTTCAGCCTTGGTAAAGTTACCTTTCCCAACTAAATTTAACCCCTCATGCAGTAATTTGTTTGATTTTTCAAATTTTTTTGCAGCCATTTTTTGTTTGAGAATCTTAGGTGAATGCCAAATCAAACCAAGAAGCCTAACTAAGAGATAGAGAACTATTAATACTATGATAAAAATTGGCAGCGATGTTTCAAAGGAATAACTGAGAAATTCAATCAGAACATAGCCATTATCTTCTAATAAAAAATGGACTCCCAGGCCGATCAGAACCAGTAACAGGAATCCCCACAGAGCAAATTTCATAATGAGTCTACCGCTTCTAACAAAGTTATTGCATCTTGAATTTCTGAAATACTTGGCTTTAATCTAAAATCTTTTAATTGTTTAAGCTCATTGAGCAGTTCGATGACACCAGGTGGTTGTTCAGTGATGCCCGCTGCGTTTATACCGAGTGTTTGCTTAATCAACTCTTCACAACCGTCCAGTGAGGATTGAAATTGATCATCATTACTCTGCAAAATTGCAATCCTTGCCATGTTGAGATTAAGGCTAACCATTGATTTCATTATTTGTTCTTGGGTTTTGCTGAGTTTTAAGCTTCTGGTATCACCATCTGTTCTTACAATGATCAGTTCTTCGATAGCTTTAGTTATTTTTGTACCAGCTGCCCTCAACATTAGATCAAATGTTTTTTTAGTGGTTGACTGTTCTTCTATTTGATTCATATTAATTTTATTGCTTAAAAGCAAAACAAAGGATCTATCAATATTTTGCAATCTTCCTATAATTTGATTTTTCTTTATTGTCGACCCCTCAGGATCAAGTTTTGATAAAGCTAATTTTATTGCCTGATTGATTGCTAAATAACGGTCAGGTAAAAGCTGAATAGATTGTAGTGCAGAGCGTAAGGCAGACTGTGCTGATGCTTGGTTCCCAAATAATAAGAGTTCTGCTTGTGCCATAGTTAAAAAATATTTAGCTTGGCTGATCAACCAATTGTTTCGATCATCGGCAGGCACTGAAGGTATCAAAGCCACTTGATTTTGTAGATCAGTTAATAGCTCTTGCTGTGTCATACTTTTGTTCTGTAATTGCTCTAGAATAGTAGCTTGTGCTTTAAAAAAGCCTGCCATATTTTCTTGATCAGTCATAATAGAATCCAGCACTTGATTATTTTCAGAGAGCGCACTAGCAGTTGCTTCAAACTGTTTAGTTGTTTGATTTAAAGATTCATCAAACGAGAGTATTAACCGTTGTCCATACCAGAACGAAGTCCCGATTCCAGAGATTAATAATACCAGTATTACAAACCATGCAAATTTAGATACAACTCCTGTTTTTTTTTCTGGCGCCTTAGTCGGAAGATCGCCTTTTTGGGATGATTGATTAGTAGTCATTTTTTTAAAGCTATACTAGTTAATTCAGTTGTTCTGCTTATGATTAATGATAATACTTAAGTTTTTACAAGGAATCGATGATGGAAAATAATAATTTTGAAGATTGGACGAAAAAAATATCTGCATTGTTGCCCGACTCTGCACTGCAGGCTAAGGAAGATATTGAGAAGAATATTAGATTTCTGATCAAAGATGCGATAAAAAAGATGGACCTGATAGAGCGAACTGAATTAGAAGAATTTTGTTCGATTCAGGAAAAAGCAATACAAGAGCTCCAACAGCGCATCAATGAATTAGAGGTAGGGATAAAATAATAGAAAAATCTTTCTATGAGCTGCCATCGTAGTTAAAACTAATACTTTGATGTAGTGATTCAGCAAGGCTTTTAGCAACAGGGCAGTTTAGTGCCGCTTGCTCCAGTATTATTTTTGTTTTTGAATCATAACTATTGGGGAAAAAGAATTCGATTTGTATTTCAGCAATTCTTCTTGGTTCAGTGCCCATTATTTTTTCTACATCAGCACGAGTTCCATCAATATTAACCTCGTGTCGACGGGCAACAATCCCCATTATGGTTAACATACAATTTGCAAGGGAAGTGGCAACCAAGTCAGTTGGTGAAAAGCCCTCACCCTTTCCTTCGTTATCGATTGGGGCGTCGGTAATAATTTTATTTCCAGATTGAAGGTGCTCGCTCTCAGCTCTCAAATCGCCAGAATAAAAAACTACAGATGTGACCATCAACTTTAAAATTGCTCAAGCATATAAACAACAGCACTTTCTACTTCCTGGTCAGTAAGATCAAGACGACCACCTTTTGCGGGCATAATGCCACTATTGCCTACATAGCCTTCAACGGCGCGCTTGGTGAGAGTCCCAATACCTTGTTCCATTCTGGTTTCCCAAGCCGTTGAATCGCCCAAAAGGGGTGCGCCTCCCGCTCCGGTTGTATGACAAGCAAGGCAAGCAGAGTTATAGACTGATTCACCATTCATTGCAGTCGTTAATGAAGTAGGGACAGTTTTCACAGTTGTGATCTCAGATGTTTGTTGTTGTTTTTTTGCTAGCGTGAAGACAGGTGAAATTCTATCTTCTTGCGTTCTGTCTTTGTTGTATTTACTCGTGGTGTCTTTGACTTGAGCTTTGATCAAATTACCGCCGAAATTGCCTACAAACTCAAACAACAATATACAGCAAGCAAAAACAATGATTAAAGCTATAAATTTTTTATAAGAGAAACCTAATCCCGAATCACTCACGATAGCTCCTTATTTTCTGTTTGTGAAATATCAAGACAATGATGTCTCGAATGCTGGAAAGCAGTATAAATCGGATTTGCTTTGTAATAAAGAAGAGAAAGGTATATTTTTTATAACTAATGAACAGAGCACAGAATAAAAAAATATGTATATTGGTCAATCGGTTTGCTGGTCATGGTAGAACAGTAAAAAGGCTACCAAACATTTGGCAATCTTTTAAAGTGGCCAGCATTGATCATGATACTTTTTATAGTGAATATCCTGGATATTTTTTAGATTTTATTACCAACGAAAAGTTAGAAAAATACGATGGTTTAGTTGTTGTTGGAGGAGATGGCACTATTCATGAAGTAGTCAATGGGTTGATGAAATCAGGACAAGGATCACATCTTCCATTGGGAGTTATTCCAGGAGGAAGCGGCAATGCTTTTGCTGATGACTTAGGCATCAAAAACTCTTCACAAGCGATTAAGCAAATAGTTTCTGGCCAACTGCATTCAATTGATATCATGCGGATCTCAAGAGGGGATAACATTAGTTATGCATTCAATATCATTGCTTGGGGTATAGCATCGGATGTTAATATTCGTGCAGAAAAATTAAGACGACTCGGCAATAGTCGATATTCTTTGTCTGCGATTATAAGCATCTTAAACCTCAATAAAAAGCCTATTTTATTACACCTAGATAACGATGTTGTTGATGACAAGGTCATTTTATTTGTTGCTTTGAATACCGTACATACAGGCAAAGGAATGAAAATGGCTCCTCATGCAAAATTAAACGATGGTTTAATAGATCTGCTACTACTCAAAGATGCGTCCAGATTGAGAATTTTAAAAATTTTTATTCAATTATTTTCAGGCAAACATATCACTGATCCGTTGATCGAGTATAGACATGCAAAAACGTTCTCCATTCAAACCAAAGGTGATCGTTTAAATATTGATGGGGAAAATATTGGTCAGACACCAATAGAGGTTTCATTGATACCGAGCGCCCTGAAAGTTTTTACCGATTTAAAATTGTCTTAAACTAACAGAATTGTGAGCGTATATTTGAGACTATTTCCGATCTAATTGAACCGATGAATTATCCTACTCTATTATACTTATCCTGATATCGGATGATGTCTGATTCTCTGAGTATGTCTCCATATTGCACTTCTAATACTTTGAGTGTTTCTTTATTATTATTGGATAATCTATGCTTGGAACCTTGAGGAATCAGAATAGATTCATTACGTTTTAAACGACTGTTTTTCCCATCACACTCGACTGTGGCAATTCCAGAGATAATGAGCCAGTACTCACTCCTGTGTTGATGGGATTGAAGAGATAGTTCCTCTCCTGGATTAACCATGATAATTTTTACTAAGTAATCTTTATCTTTTTCAAAGGTTTTATATGAACCCCAAGGTTTGTTGACCGTTTGTGAAACCAAACTGGAACTGGATTGGATTTTGCCTCCTCCAATATTGAATTCCATGTCAATTTGGTTATCTTTGCAAACGGTTGTTTCAGGAATATCTTTTTCATTTCTTCTATCTCCTCCATTCGCAAAAATTTTTACATTTTCTTCTTTAGCAAGGAGATTTAACGTTAGACAAACGGTCAAATCAGTATCAATTGATTCAACGACTTTATTGACAACACTTATGTTTTTAATTATTTCTATTCTCTCCTCAATGGGCATGAAAACATAACCTTTCTTCTGCATGAGAAAATTATCGTTATTTACAATAACAACTAACCTTGAAGCCAGTTTGGCAGCTTCTTGGAACATCTTGACATGTCCAATATGAAGAGGGTCAAACCCCCCACTAACAACTACAGACTCACTTTGATCCATTAGATTACTTTACATGGTTTTTGTGTTTTGTTCATTGCCCATTAATATCTAGTGATTTAGTTTTATTACTCCATGTCCAGTAAGAATTAATTGAATAATTAGAGACAGTGCCCATGAATATGCTGATAATGATTGAAAACATATCATTAAGCCCTAAAGTTTGGGTTAAAAATAAGAATATCAAATAATAAAAGACTAAGCCTGTGAATCCTGCTGCTAGATGAAAGTTGAGTATTTTTCTAAAAAGAGATAATTTTTGTGGTCTGTTAGCAAACGTCCAAAAGTTATTGAGAAGAAAATTTGAAATGATTGCTGATTCCATCGACATCAAAGGTGCTATTTCTATAGAGAATTGAAAATATCTTGTAAATAAAATATAAGCTAGTGTATTAACCATTGCACCAATCATTCCAACAAAACAATATTTTATGAATTCTCCAGAATTTCTATAAGCAATTTTTGTAAGATTAAAAACAAATTCAATTTGGTCACTAAAAGAAAGCTTGGATAGGCCCTTTATTCTGGCATCAAATATAATAGGAATTTCAATAGTTCTGGCATTATTTCTAAGCAGTTCACAAGCCAAAGAAGATTGGAACGAATATCCTCTCGTAGAAAACATCCCCAGATTGCATTTAGGAACAAGATTTGCCTTAATACACCGAAAACCCGAAGTGCAGTCTTTGACACTAGTAATCCCCCCAGCGATACGCACTAGCAGATTTCCAAACACACTTAGAAACCTTCGCCAAATAGTGAAATTAGGTGTACTGCCTCCCACAACGAATCTTGATCCAATGACCAGATCATAATCCTGATTAGTAAGGCCAATAAATTGCGGTATGTGCTTTGGATCGTGTTGACCATCAGCATCCATTTGCAATAGCAGATCTGGATTAAATGTTTCTAATGCAAAAGCAAAACCTCTTGTGTAAGCATCGCCCAAACCAGTTTTGGGACCGGAGACTAGGTGAAGACGAGAGTATGTTTTCATTTGTTGCTCAACGACATCTGCAGTGCCATCGGGTGAATGGTCATCAACAACAATCACATGAAGATGGTGTGTGTCAATATTCGATTGGGTAGTAAAAATTTCTTTTATCAGCGGTTCAATATTTTCAGCTTCGTTATATGTTGGTAGAACAAGGCAGGCTCGTGGAAGGGCTTCTGTTTTCTGAGCATGATTCATGGCGTTGTCGTTAATTCAGGATAACTCTTTGAGATCATCATGACCACTAGCTCCATGATCTAAACCAAATTCTTTGAAACCAGAATTCATTTTCTAAAGGCATTCCAGTTTGGATAGGGAGCCAATAGATGAAAGCAGCCATAATTAGGATCAGCATCCCCCAAGAAAGTATTCTATATTTGATCGATTTGGCAGATATCAAATGAGCTAAGTACCAAGCAAGAGCGATAAACGCAAAAATTGAAGCCGGCTGGTAACTATAAAGAAAAGCACATCGAGAGACCCAAGCCCAAGGTAAAAAATTGGCACAAAAACCACATAATATGAAGGTGAAAAAGAAAAATGTATTTGATACCTTTTTTTCTCTAATCCAGTGCCAGACTAATCTCAACCATTCCAAACCCATCAACAGAATTGCAACGGTTGAAAACCAATACAGAGGAGGGTTTGGGAATAAATGGATATCTTGAAACATGGTTATCTTGTTGCCCAAGTACCCGACAATTTCATAGCTATTAAAATAATAACCCATGGGTCGTATCATAAATGGCCATGAGTACCACTTAGAACAATAAGGATGCTCATCTTCTGTCACCATTATTTGGTGGAAACCAAGCAATTGCTGGTGTTTTTCTAGGAAATTATATTCTGTATTGAAACGCAGATCAGGAATCCAGATTAAAGAATAGACAGCCAAAGGAATAATTAAAAAATACAATACATATTCCCAACTGAAGGCATTGTTTTGTCCCACTAAATCATGCGACAGTTCTACTGCTTTTTTTGGATGCTTGAGTCTGAAAGCATCGATGGCTCGAATCGCAATAACAAACGCCATAAAAGACAGAATAGTGAGCAAATAGCCCAAACCATTCCATTTGATTGATGCAGCGAG
>MPMF02041926.1_pt1 | contig 20540 bp, 18 predicted proteins | sample 1617271 | NCBI WGS metagenome assembly MPMF02 (sample SAMN05944812, study PRJNA350692) | marine metagenome | biome: marine; feature: ODZ; material: water; isolation source: 120 m water sample prefiltered with 30 um filter, filtered on to 0.2 um... | place: Pacific Ocean | collected 2012-04-09... | reverse complement strand
GACCTGCGGCTTCTTGGTGGCGGGGGCAAGATTTGAACTTGCGACCTTCGGGTTATGAGCCCGACGAGCTACCAGACTGCTCCACCCCGCAGCGAAGATGCTAACGGTCGGGCCGGTCAGCGCCTACCCGGCGACGAGCCTCCCCACGAGTTGGCTCAGCCGGTCGGGTCGGCGACGGCGGCTAGCCATTCTCGGGCGGATGGGCCTCAAGGTGCTCGAGCAGGAGGACGTTGAGGGCATCGCGGCAGTCTCGGGGACCCAGTGGTCGACGCCTTCGAGGATCTCGAACCGGTAGGGCGCGTCGACGAAGTGCGGTGCAGGTTGAGCCCGACGGGTTACCAGATTGCTCCACCCAGCAGTGAGAAGCCCAACGGGGGCAACAGTCGGCGCCTACTCCTGCCGGACGTCGAATCCGAACCCGGTTCGGGACCGGACCATGACAAGTCCGAGTGCGCCAAGAACCGCGGGGAGCGCCAGGAGGAGGGCGGCGAGCCTCGGTCCCCCGACGGCGGAGAGCAAGCCAGAGGACAGGCTTGACACCGGCCGCACTCCCATGAAGGCGATGCTCCAGAACGCCATCACCCGACCACGGTGGTCGTCCGCCACCAAGATGTGTATGGCTGTGGTCGCGAGCATCACGGCCGCCAACCAGCCAAAGCCGGCTATCCCGAGTCCGATCAGACCGAACACGGGGCCCTCGGAGACACCGAACAGGACCATTCCCGAGCCGCCGGTGATCAGCATCCAGACCACGAACCTGACACTGGGCAGCCCGACCCTCGAGACGACGAGCGCCCCGGCGACCGCACCGACACCAAAGGCCCCGATCATCCACCCTGTGAAAGTGTCTTGGTATCCATAGATCCGGGTGGCGAACTCCGGACCGATCGTGTTGATCGGATCGGCGGTCAACGACGCGAGCGCGACCACGGCCAACAGGCCAAGGAGGCGCCGGTCCTGTCGCAACATCGTCGCCGTGTCCCGAAGCCTCCGGGATCCAGGTCTTTCACCCGAGCCACCTCGGGGCCGGATCACGAGGAGTGCCACCACGAAGACCAGGAAGGATGCAGCATTGAGGAAAAAGGCCCACGCGAACCCGAGGCCGGCGACCACCATCGCGCCGAGGACCGGTCCGACCACCCTCGCCAAGTTGAAGCTGACGGCGTTCAGCGACAGCGCCCTCGAGAGATGTCCCTCGGGGACCAGCGCCGGCACGAGGGACTGGAGGGCGGGCACCGAGAAGGCCATGGCCGTCCCCATCATCAGGGCGGCACCGACGATGAAGGCACTGTTCTCGGCATCGGCGACCACGACCAGCCAGAGGGATGCGGCAATGCACAGCGCAACAACCTGTGTCAGCAGGAGTAGTCGCCGCCGGTCGTGGCTGTCGGCCATCGGCCCCGCCCAGGGAGCGAAGGCGACGAGTCCGGCGAACATCGCGAAGTTCACCACCCCGACGAGGAAGGTCGATCCCGTCATCCGGTAGATCAGGATCGACTGTGCGACGTTCTGGAACCAGGTTCCGATGTTCGAAATGCTGGAGCCGGCGAAGTAAGCGCCGAATACAGGGTTCCTGAGTACACCGACCAAACTGGGGTTATGGCCCCCACCCTCTGCAGACACAGACTGTTCTGATTCAGCGGAGGGCTGGCAGAACCTCTCTGCCGAGCAACTCGATTGATGCGAACCACCGCTCGTAGGTGAGGCGCAGGTCGAACACCAGGTGCTCCACGCCGACCTCCTCGAACCGCTTGACCTGGTCGACGACCTCTTCGGGATTCCCTGCGATCAGGGACCCTTCGATGTCCTCTGCGGTGGCGAACTCGCCGGACGCTGGCTTCACCCACCACTTACCCCTCTTGTTGGCCCAGGCGAGCAGGCCGTCAACGTTCAACCCGTCAAAGGCAATCTCATGCGTTGCGGCGATCGACGTCGGCGGAATGACCCCGATGGTTGGCATCGGACGCCCATTCTCAGCCGTCAACTCGCGCATCGTCTTGACACGCTCGTCGATCGTCAACAGCGTCGTGCGACCCGGCATCCACCCGTCTGCGTACTCGGCAGCGAGTCGCGCCGACCTCGGCGTCGCTCCGCAGTACCAGAACGGGATCGGCTTCGTGGGCTTAGGATCTATCGAGATGTTCTCGAACGAGTAGACGTCGTCGCTGTGGGAGACCCCGTCCTCAGTAAAGAGCCGGCGCATGATCTCGGCGTTCGAACGGACGAGTCCCACTCGGTCGAGGTCACCCATGCCGACGAGTTCGAACTCGTGGTCGAAGGTCCCGGCACCGAAGCCCATGATCACGCGGTCCCCGACCAGCCTCGTGAGCGTGGCGATACTGATCGCGAGGTGGACTGGGTGACGAAACGGGACCAGGGATCCAGTCCCCAGCGAGATCTTCTCGGTGACCGCGCCAATGGCGCTCAGCGTCGTGAGTGCCTCGTAGAAGGTGATGTTGGCTGCCTCCATCTCGGCGTGTGGTTCGAAGACGAGGTGGTCCCGAACCCAGAGTGAATCGAAGCCGAAACTCTCCGCCAGGACCGCTCCGTCCAGCAGGGCGCGCCGGTTGGCATGTTCGCCAAAGTGCGGCATTAGCAGTCCAAACCTCATGCCCATCGTCTCCTCATCACCATGCATTCTCCTCGCGACTCAAATCGTCGGCCGGGCTAGGCGCCCCCAACCAGGCTCACCCACAACCTCCCGGTCCACGTACACGTCCCGCCCCCGGACCATGGTCCGGTGGATACGGCCCCGGGTGACACGGCCGTCGTAGCAGGTCCAACCACACTTGGACAGGGCGCTGTCCGAAGAGTGCCGCGTCTGGTCCTGCGGATCGAAGATCACGACATCAGCGTCGAACCCGGGTCTCAGGAAGCCCTTTTCGGCCAACTTGAACTCCCTGGCAGGTTCCTCGGCAACCACCTCCGCGACCCTGGACAGCGAGATCTTCCCATTCATCGACTCGTCGAGGAGCAACGGGTATTGCTCTTGGATCCCTGGCGTCCCGGTGTGACAGGCCCAACAGTCCTCCCACCCGACCTCCTTTTCCTCCCGGGTGTGGGGCGCATGGTCCGAGGAGAGCATGTTGATCGTGCCGTCGTTGAGGGCCTCCCAGACTGCCTCCCGATGGTGGTCGGGGACCCAGTACGAGAGCGCATAGGGGCCAAGCTTCTCGACGTCGGCCCACCGTGAGAGGAAAAGCGCCCAGTGGTTGACCTCACAACTGACCTTCACACCCCGCTCCCGTGCCCGGCGCACGAGCTCGATCGAACCCTCGGTCTGCATATGAACAATGTGGAGTTTCGTGTCCGTCGCCTCGGCCATCTGCAGGAGCACGGCGATCGCCGAATCCCAGATGAGACCGTTGTGGGTCGCCAGGGTCTGCGCATAGGCGGCGGGGCTACGGTCTCCCGCTTCCCAATGGGATTGCTCGATCGTGTCCATGATCGCCTGGTCGTGCGGATGGACCATGAACGGGAGCCCAGTCGGGTGGATCGCCTCGAACATCCGAAGCAAGTGCCCGTGGTCGTGGATCCCGGTCCCGCTGGGATGCGGGTAGTCCCGACCTGTGTCGACAACCATGTAGATCTTGTAGGCAGCTACGCCGGCCTCTGCCATGGACTCGACCTCGTCGAGTTCGCTCGGGACCGGGTTGTGGTTCCAGTCCACGATGCTCTTGGCCTCGTAGAGGTCGAACAACTCGTCGAGGATCTGACGAGTCTTCGTCACCGGGTTGAGATTGGGCATCCCGAACACGGTCGTCACGCCACCCGCCGCTGCGGCCTGAGTACAGGTGCTGATGTCCTCCTTGTGGACGTAGCCGGGCTCTCGAAGATGGACGTGGACGTCGATCATCCCTGGCAACACCCACTTGCCCGAAGCGTCGATCCTCTCCACGTCGTCGTGGAGCGGCACAGTCCCCGGCGCTGCGACCGCGACGATCTTCTCGCCGGCGATCAGGAGGTCCGCCCGCTCGACACCGATGCCGGTGACAACCTCGCCATTCTCGATGACCCGGTCGATCCGGACACGGTCAACCATCACTGGCTGCCTCCTTAACGAGGAGGGCATCGATCTCGGTAGAGACCGCCGACCTCACGCGCACCGCCCCCCCATCGAAGTGCCTGGCGTACCAGTCCACGATCAGGGGGATCACGTGGTCGCCGTATTGCTTGTATGCCGCGTAGTGGGTCGTGTGGCCTTGCATCACGAGCTTCTTCGGCGTTCCGGCCCTCTCGTAGAGAGACACTGCATGGTCGGTCGGCGTAGTGGCGTCGTTCTCGACACCGATGACCATGAGCCCTGCCGGAGAGACCTGGTCGACCACATCAATCGGCCGGTACTGCATGATCGCCTCGGCGCAACGCAGCGGAACGGACGACGGGATCTTGTCGTCGACGTCCGACTTGACCTTCGTCGCGCGACGTTCAGGTGTCGGAACCATGATCTCCTCACGCGGATGGACCATCTCGCCGCGGCCACCGACCACCCGCTCACGGCGATCCGCCTCCAAGCGGTCGAGGAACTCCTGCCACTCGTATTCGCGGCGCATCCGATGAAGCCAGTCCTCGCCGTCGGCGACCGGTACCTGGGACACCGCGACGCGGACCCTGCGATCGGCGGCCGCTAGGAGCACGGCATTGCCGCCGCCGGTGCCGCCGCTCCCGAACACGCCAATGTTGTCGGCATCCACGTCCTCGCGTGTTGTCAGATAGGTCACCGAATTGACGAGGTCCTCCAACTGGAGCTGCGGGAGAAGGATCCCGCGATCCCCCTCGCTCTCACCGAATCCCCGATAGTCGAAGATCAGGACGTTGAATCCCGCTTCGGTCAACGCCTCGTGGTAGGGCAAGTACAACTTGGCGTCCTTGAGGCCGAGCCAGCCGGGGCCTTGGACGATTCCGGGCGCCGGGGCACCCGGTTCGTCGGGCTGGCGCAGGATTCCTGCCAGGACACATCCCTCGCTATAGAACGAAACCTTCGTCTCCCTCATCTTTCTTCCCCCTCCCCGCCCGAGTCCGGCGGCCCGGGCGGTCTCGCGTCGGTCAGGATTTCGCCATTGTGCACAAGCCGGTTGTAGATCGGCACGGCACCACGCAGGAGGCCGTAGACGGGGCACCGGCGATTGGCTTCCGTCGCCATCGCCTCCACGACCTTGGCGGCCGACGGCGACGTCACCGTGGCGGTCACCAGGAACCACTGCGGATGAACGGGCAGGCCGGCGACCAGGTGCTCACCTCGCATGTCCATGAAGGTCTCAACGTCGATGTCGAGGGCCTCGATCTCGCAACCAACGATGGCGGCACCCTTTGCGTACCAGACCTGCTGACAGAAAGCGAGAGAGGTCAGCAGGTAGCGAAGCGGGCTTGGGGCCTCGCCCCGACCACCCCGTCCCTCGGACTCGTCGCATCGGAACTCGAAGTCCTTCCCGTACTGCGTGAACCTCGATACGGCACGTACGTCCTCGAGGAGGGTCGTGCTAACACGCGGTGTGACGAAGCCACTCGCCGGATTGCCGGCGAGTCGGTCCGCCAGGCCATCCAGATTCTCCTTCAACAACTCGCTGTCGATAATTCCCATGGCCTCTCTCAGAGTTGAACGTTCCACGGGACGAACTCGTCCCGACTTCCGCTTGCGGTGGAGGGTGGACGGGTGGCCGGGTTCGATGCCCGGCCACCCGTCCGACTCCTTCCAGTCCGCTACCGCCTCGCTATGCCCAGCGCGTCCTGCGCGGCATGAAGCGCATCGAGGTCGGTATAGGTGTCGAACGCCGGAGCCGAGTCGAACGCACCGAGGTCGACGAGCTTGCCGAGTGCCTCATCGAACGCCGCCGGGTCCAGACCCATGTCAACGTCGTAGAGAGCCAAGTCCTCGCCATACACGGCGGGATCCTTCTCCGCATCCTTCGGGTTGAACCCGTAGTTCGGCGCCATCGTCTGCACGGCGTCCTGGTTGGACGGATCCATCCAGTACTCCATCGCACGCAACGTCGCCCGAATGAACCGGGCCGTCGTGTTCGGATTCGACGCCACGAAGTCGTCCGCCGCAGCGATCGAGTCGTTCGGCCACTCCTTGAACACGTCCAACACCACGTTGTGGCCGGCATCGACGATCGACGGCTTGTGTCGGGCGAAGAACACGGTCATGTCCAACTCGCCCTCCAACAGCAACTCGACCCAGGCATTCGAACCACCGGGCACCGACACCGGGTTCACATCGACACCAGAGATGTCGTACCCGTTCTCGGCCATCACCCCGGCCCGCAGGTCATAGTCCAAAGAACCCGGCGTGCCACCCAACAGGATGTCCTTGCCCGCAAGGTCCTCCGGCGACCCGATCGACGAATGCGTCGCCACATAGAACGGCTGACGGTTCCGATACCCCGCAATGATCGAGATCGGCACACCGATGCTGGCCGCATCGACAACATCCATCGACTCCGCCAACGCGAAGTCCAAGCTGCCGCCGACCAGACCCTCACGAACCGACTCGGTCTCGACGATCTCAATCGTCAATCCCTCATCGGCATAGAAGCCCTGATCGATACCAACGAAGAGCGGAGCATTCGAACCGACATTCGGAATCCGAATACCAATCGCCAGATCCGCCTTCTCCGCAGCACCGATATCGGGTGCTTCCGTGGTCTCGGGAGGAGCGGTAGTAGTTGGAGCAGCGGTGGTCACCGGAGCAGTCGTCTCGCTCGGACTCGCACCGTCACTCCCACAAGAAGTCGCTAGCAGCAGCGCCACGAGCGACGACGTCAATACTTGTCTTAATTTCATCTCTCCTCCTTAGGAGTTGAGTCTTGGTTTATTGCTGTTTCTCCGTTACGAGATCTCACGGACCCTCACGCCGTCATCGAGTACCAGGGAGCGACCACGCGTCGCACGACGTCGACGAGGAACATGCCGATGTTCGCCATCACCACAAGCAACACGGTCAGCGCGAGCGCCGTGTCGAGCTCGAACTCGAAGGCTGAGCGGTCGATCAGGTAGCCCAGCCCCTTGCTGCCGCCGATGAACTCGCCAACCACGACACCGACCATGGCCCTGGCGACACCCATCCGAATGCCTGTGAGAATGAGCGGGACGGCGGCAGGCAACTCGACCTTCACGAAGCGCTGGAGACGATTCGCCCCGTAGACCTCGGCGGCGCGGAGGAGCGACCGGTCGACGGTTCGAAGGCCTTCCATCGTGTTGAGGGCGACCGGAAACACCGCCATGAGGAAGATGATCAGGATCTTCGGGCCCGACCCGAACCCCATCCAGATGACGAGCAGGGGCTGGAGGGCGATCCGTGGCGTGGAGTACGCCGTCCAGAACGGAGGCCCGAGGATGTCGTCGATCCAACGAGAACTGCTCATGAGCAGCCCGACGGCGATGCCGACGATGGTCGCAAGCAGGAACCCGTACAGGGCGTTCTTCATACTGAACACCCAGTGTTCGCCGAACCGTCCCGATGAGACGAGGTCGACAAAGGCGCCGAACAATTCCGACGGTGGAGGGAAAAGACGCGAATTCCACACCTGCAGCCCACTGATCAGAAACTCCCAGACCAGGACGACGATTCCGACCTCGACCACGACGGCGGCGTTCCAGCCCGCCTTCGAGATGAGCCGGCGGGCTGTCCGGTTCCGGATGAAAGTTCGGCGGCGGACATTCCCACCGCTCCGGTCCACGAGGTTGGCGACTCGGGGTCCGAGCGTTCGCTCCTGGGTTCCGCCCCGATGGCGGTGGTCGAGGGCCTCGACGATTTGGACGAGGGTCACGGACAGCAGAACCAGCACGAGGATCACGGCAAACGTCCGGTCAGTCCGGAATCGACTGGTGTTCAGGGTGATCAACGCGCCTAGACCTTTCGAGGAGCCCAGCAACTCTCCGATGAGGAGGGCGATGATGCTCGTCGGGATCGCCAGGCGCATGCCGGCGAAGATGTATGGGCGGGTCCAGGGAAGCCGGATCTTCCTGAACTCCTCCCAACGGTTGGCTCCGAACACCCGTGCTGACCGGATCAGGCTGCCGTCGACCTCCCGGGCGCCGGCGGCGGTGTTGAGGGCGATCGGGAAGAAGGTCCCCAGGAAGACGAGGAAGATGATCGGCCGGTCACCAAACCCGAACCAGACTGCTGTCATCGGTCGGAGAGCGATCAGCGGCGTCGCCCAGAGGGACCACACGATCGGCGCCCCGAGTCGGTAGGTCGCGTTCGACGTTCCCATCAGAACACCGAAGGCGACACCGGACACGGCACCGATAAGGTAGCCCTTGCTCCAAACGGTGACGCTGAACCGGATGTTCTCGGCCAGGACTCCCTCTTCCCACAAGTCCCCCAGGGCCCCGAGGACCTTGCCGGGCGGTGGGTAGAAGAGTGGATTGACCCATTCGAAGGTCACGACGGCCAAGTGCCAGAAGGCCAGCATCCCGAGGAGTTCCAGGACGATGATCGTCGGTCGCCGGAACGGACTCCGGCGCCTCGGGCCGTTAACGGGTGTCCGACCTGAAAGGCGCCTCGAACGGACACGGGTGGAGGTGTCAGCCATGGTCGCCCCTCACCGAGGCGGCGGCATCGTCCCTGAGCAGCGTCCAGATGTGATGGCGCAACTCACCGAATCCCGGATCGCCCTGTGTATGTTCACCGTGCCTCGGGCGACTCAGGTCGACCGGGATGATCTCGCGCACCGATCCGGGGTTCGACGCGAAGATGACCACCCGGTCGCCGAGCAGGATCGCCTCGTCGATGCTGTGCGTGATGAACACGACGGTCTTGCCGGTCTCTGCGATGATCCGCTCGAGTTCCCCCCGCATCACCTCTCGGGTCAGTGCATCCACCGCGCCCAGGGGCTCGTCCATCAGGAGGATCTGCGGATCGGCAACCAAGGCCCGCGCCAGTCCGACCCGCTGCTGCATACCGCCGGACAACTCGTAGGGGTAGGAGTTGCGGAAGTCTTCGAGCCCGACCAGTTCGATGGTCTCCTCGATGGCACGCTTACCGTCTTTTCGACCCGACTTGACCATTTCGATGCCGAATCGAACGTTGTCGTACACGGTCCGCCAAGGCAGCAGCGCGTAGTCCTGGAACACCACGGCGCGGTCGGGACCGGGGCCCCGGACGGGCATTCCGTCGACGGTCACCCTCCCGGCCGACGGGTGGACGAGGCCTGCGATGACGTTCAGAACGGTCGTCTTGCCGCAGCCACTGGGTCCGAGGATGGTCAGGAACTCACCCTTGGCCACCGAGAACGACACGCCGTCGACGGCGACCAGTTCGCGGTCGTCCCGTTCCAGGTAGTAGACGACCTGGAGGTCCTCGACCGTGATCAGTGGGCCTGTTGCCGGATCGGCTCGGTGGCCGGTATCTGTCGTGTCAGGAGCCATCTGCACAGTCATTCCCGGGTTCCCGCGGAGGCATACTGGAGGCGAACCGACTCGGGAACCTGGTCATTGTGGGCATCCACGAGGTGGTCGCGAATGACTCGACTGGCAACCGAGCCGTCCCGGTTCTCGATGCAATCGCGAAGTGCCTGATGGGCGTGGATGCAGCCGTCGTCGCTACGGAGTACGTGAAATCGAGAAACGTGGTCGCGGAGTTGGATGATCGTCTCTGCCATGCGCGGGCGGCCACTAATCGAATACAGCTCCAGGTAGAAGGCTCGACGGGCGCCCATCGCCGCGAGTGGCTCTTGGGGATCGGCCTCGTCCATGGCCGTCAGTAACTTGACGAGGCGGACCGCCTCCTCGTCGCTGAGCCGACTCACTGCAGCGGCGGCACAGGACGGTTCGAGGAGGATGCGCATCTCGAAGATCTCGTCGAGTTCCTCCAGGCTGATCTCGGCAACCCTTGCACCGCGCCGGTCGTCCATGACGATGAGACCTTCCACCTCGAGGCGGCGGAGTGCGTCCCGGAGCGGGATTCTGCTTACGCCCAACTGTTCGGCGATCTGGGCCTGTGGGAGCCGCTCGCCCGGCGTGAGGCGACCGTCGAGGATGGCCGATCGAAGCGTGTCGGTGACGGCCTCGCTGATGCTCGCTGGAGGTTCCATGTGGAGCGCGCTGGCATCCGGTCTCGATTCCTTCTTAGTCATGCAGACCTCCAGTTGGCAGTATCGCGTATACCGTATGCGCGCGCAAAGTTTTCAGCCCCCGGTGACGATCAGAACGACGACATCGGCCTCTGTCAGGACATCCAACTGTTCCCGCTCCTCAGTCCGTCGGCTCCCGGGCCCAGAGGCCGAGCCGACCCGATGTACTCATGAGAGCTCACCGGATGCCTCCAAGAGGTCCCGGAACCTCCTGAGGAACGCCGACGCCTCCACGCCGTCTACCGCCCGGTGGTCTGCGCTCAGGGTCGCCGTCATCATCCGACGGACAGCAACCTCTCCGTCGACGGCGGTCGCCCGTTCTCCGACAGTTCCGGTGGCGAGGATCGCTGCCTGCGGCGGGTTGATGATCGCCGTGAACGCCGACACGTCGTACATGCCCAGGTTGCTGATGGTGAACGAAGCGCCGGTCAGTTCCCGTCCGCGGAGCCTTCCACCCCTTGCCCGTTCGACCAGGTCGGCGACGCCGTCGTTGACCTCCTCGAGCGAGAGTTCGGAACAGTCGAGTAGCGCCGGGGCAATGAGGCCGTCTCCGGTTGCGATGGCGATGCCGACCGACACATCTTCCCGGGGAACGGGGCCTTCGTCGAGCACGTGGACGTTGATCTCGGGATGCTCCCCGAGTGCGATGGCGAGCGCCCGGACCATGAGTGCCGTCACGGAGATCCGCGTGTGCCGGGCATTGTTGCGATCGTCGAGTAGGCACGATGCGGCTTCCATGTCGACCTCCATGGAGAGGTAGAAGTGCGGCGCACTTTTCTTGCTCTCGCTCATGAGCCTCGCAACGGTCTTCCGCATCCGGTTCATCAGCCAGGCTCCAGGTATCCGAGGACTCCACCGACCGGGACCTCGTCGCCGGGTCCGTGCACGACCTCCACGAGCACTCCCTCGTCGAGCGCTTCCATCTCAACCTCGGCCTTCTCGGTCTCGACGATGAGGATCGGGTCACCCTTGGCGACTTGGTCGCCGACCGAGACCATCCATTCAATGACGACCGCGGCTTCCATCTCGTAGGCCAACGACTGCATTTCGATTGCTATCCGCAACTCATCGTCCTTTCAGGCTGAGGTCCGAACCATTCCCAACACCACTTTCCCGACCCGATCGCGGTTGCCGAGGAGATCGAAAGCCCGGTGGAACTCGGCGAGGGGGACGACGCAGTGGACGGGGGCGATCATCCCCTGTTCGCTGAAGGTGGCCAAGGCATTGACGAACGCCGCCCGGGTGGAGGCCGCGCTGCCCGTGATCGAAACGCGGGTACGGAAGAGCCAGAAGAGGTCGAGGGCCACCTGTCCCCCGACGTGCGCGCCGCAGACGACGATCTGGCCACGCTTGCCCATGGTCGAGACGACCTGTTCCCAGAGGTGCGGTGCTCCGGTGGTCTCGATGCAGGCGCTGATACCGGTCGGAGCGAAGTCACGGACCTCTTCGGCGAACCGTGGCCGTGACCCGTAGTCGATTGCGAGGTCGGCGCCGAGCTCGAGGCACCGTTCGACCCGAGCGGACGAACCACCTGCCGCGATCACCCGGGCCCCGAGGTGTTTCGCCATCTGGACGGCGGCGACACCCACCGCTCCCGCTGCACCGGTGACGAGGACCGTGTCCCCTTCGCCGACCTGGGCGCGTTCCCGAAGCATCTGGAGCGCCACCGGGAACGAGTGGGAAAAGGCTGCCGCCTCGGCGAAGGTGAGGGCCTCCGGTATGGGGTGGGCGTTGTCCGACGGAACCGCCACGAACTCGGCGAAGCCGCCGGGGCGGTGGACCCCCACATAGGCCAACGAGTCGCACGAGTCGTCATGGCCGTCGGTGCACCAGACGCAGGTGCCGCAAGCGATCACGGGTCGGACCACAACGCGCTCTCCGACTCTGCGGTCGGTAACCGAGTCGCCAACCTCGACCACAGTCCCTGCCGGATCGATGCCGGGAACGTGGCCGAGTTGCACCCCGTGCGCAAGACCCTCACGACGCATGGTTGCGAGGTCGATCCTGTTTACGCCGACGGCTTCGACCTCGACGAGCACCTCATGTGGCCCGACGTCGGGCACGGCGACCTCCGTCAGATCGAGGACCTCGGGGCCCCCGAAGCCGCTCATTGCGACGGCCTGCACCCCGGATCACCGACCATCCACAACGGCACGTGCCGCTTCAACGATCTTCCCAACGGTCGGTTCAACGAACTCCTCCATCGGTGCGCTGAAGGGGACCGGGACGTCGAGTGTGGTCAGTCGGCGGATCGGTGCCACCAGGTCTCCATGGGCCTGTTCGGCTACGACCGCCACGATCTCGGAACCGACGCCGCAGCGCTGATGGCACTCGTCGACGACCAGGAGTCGGCCGGTCTTTGCCACCGATCGCAGGATCGCCTCCTCGTCGAGCGGTACGAGCGTCCGAGGATCGACGACCTCGACGTTGATGCCCTCAGCGCCCAGTGCCCCGGCAGCCTCGAGGGAGCGGCACACCATCCAGGACGAGGCGAAGATCGTCAGGTCGTCTCCCTCGCGGCGGATGGACGCCCGACCGAACGGAATTGGCTCGATGTCGTCGGCCACCTCACCTTCGGTGTCGAAGAGGCGCACGTGGTCGACCCAGATAGTCGGGTTGTCGGATGCCACGGCGGTCTGCACGAGGCCGATGACGTCGGCGGGATGCGAGGGGGTGATGATCTCGAGCCCCGGCGTGTTCCACATCATCGCCTGGGGGCTATGGGAGTGCTGGGCGGCACCACCGCCGCGAACCCCGTGGTTGTAATGGATCACAAGGGGTACCGACGTCTGTCCACCCGACATGTAGTGGATGTTGGCCGCCTCATTCAGGATCTGGGCGAAGGCCTGGAAGGTGAAGCTGGCGGTGGCACAGTCGACGATGGGCCGGAGCCCGGCGATGGCGGCACCGATCCCGGCTCCGACGTAGCCCAGCTCGGCGATCGGTGGGAAATACACCCTGTCCGGGTACTCCCGGTAGAGGTCGCCGACCATGGTCCGGTATGGGGTCAGCCCCAGGAAGTACTGGCCCATCAGATGGACCCTGTCGTCACCCTCGACCGACCGGCGGAGGGCCTCGACCACGGCCTCGGCGTAGAGCATCCTGCGCACGGCTCAGTCCCCCGCCGGAGAGAAGACGTGTTCGAGCGCCTCCTCCGGATCCGGGTAAGAGCTGTCGAGAGCGAACACCAGGCCCTCCCGGACGTGTTCGGTGGTCTCCTCGTCGAGGCGCAGGACGGCCTCGGTCCTGAAGTTCCCTTCAGCGAGGAGTTCGCGGGTGAAGCCGAGCAGCCCGTCCTGTTCCCGATGCCAGATCGCGTGCTCTTCGGGGACCAGAGAGTCCTCCCAGGCCATCGAAATGTCGGTCCTCCCCGTGGCGAGTTCTGGCCAAATCGGACGATTACCCGGCCACCGCACCGTCCGTGCCTCGATGAAGGTCGGACCCTCGCCGCACCGGGCACGCAGCACGGCTCGGGACATCGTCTCGTGGACGGCCCGCACGTCGAGACCGTCGATCGCCACGGCCTCGATGCCGAAGACGGAGGCGAGTTCGGTGAGGTCGCGGACCGCCATGGTCGACGATGGATACTCCCCTGCCCGCTGGCCCAATGCCTCAAGGCTGTTGTTCTCGCAGAGGAAGACGACCGGAAGGCTTTCCATCGCCGCGATGTTGGCCGACTCGTGCCAGGCGCCTTCCTCCAGCGCGCCGTCGCCCATGAGACAGACCGAGATCCGGTCGGAGCCGAGTCGGCTGAGACCCATGCCAGCCCCGACTGCCAGAGGGATGCAGCCGCCAGTTGCCGACGAAGTGGTCGGAAAACCGTGTTCGACGGAGGCGAGGTGGAGGGTTCCCCCTTTGCCCCTGCAGTAACCGGTCACCCGTCCGAGGATCTCGGCATACATCGGGCCCGGATCGGCGCCCCGGGCAATGAGATGGCCATGGTTCCGATGGTTGGTGAAGGAGAGGTCGCCGTGCTCGAGCAGCGAAAGGGCGGGGATGCCCGTCGACTCCTGGCCGACGTAGACGTGGAAGTGTCCGATGTCGCGGTCCTGGGCCAGTTCGATGAGCTCCTCCTCGAACCGCCGTGCGATGAGCATCCGTCGGAGCATCGCAACCTGCGCGTCCAGGTTCAGGTCGGGAAGCATCAGATCACCAGGCCTTCACCGCTCGGGCAGAGTCTCGAGGACCGCTGCGATGACGTCGTCGACACTGGGTACATAGAGGCGCTCGAGGTGTGGGCTGGCGGGGACCGGGGTAAACGGGGCTCCGACACGGATGGCCGGCGACGTCAGGGAGTTGAACGCCGCTGCGTGAACCCCGGCCACCAATTCGGCCCCCAGGCCGCCGGTGACGACTGCCTCGTGGGCCACTACCAGACGACCGGTTCGCCGTATGGATTCGGTGATCGTCTCCAGATCAATCGGTGACACCGTCCTCAGGTCGACGACCTCGACGTCGACCCCGTCCGCAGCAAGCTTCTCGGCCGCCGACATGGCCACCTGGACCATCCGGGAAACCGCCACGACCGTGACGTCGGCTCCAGGGCGCACCACCGCCGCCAGGCCGATGGTCGCGGGATCGACGTGGGACATGATGGATCCCTTGCTCCAGTAGAGGCCCCGGTGCTCCAGATACACAACTGGGTCGTCGTCCCGAATGGCCGCCGCCAACAACCCGGAGGCATCGTCGACTGAACAGGGTGCGACGACCTTGAGGCCGGGTATGTGCAGGAACCATGCTTCGAGGCTCTGCGAATGGTGTGCGCCATAGCCCCCTCCGACCCCGCCCTGGACACGGATCGTCAGCGGCACCGAGAGTTGCCCGTCGGTCATGTAGCGGAGCTTGGCGGCGTGATTGATCAACTGATCCATGGCGAGGGTGATGAAGTCGGCGAACATCACCTCGACCACCGGGCGTCGACCGGCCAGCGCGGCACCCACGGCAAGGCCCATCACGGCACCCTCGCTGATCGGCGTATCGACGATCCGGGTCGGGCCGAACATGTCGCTGAGTCCGGCAGTCGCACCGAATGGACCACCGTAGGAGACGTCCTCACCGAGGATGATGACGTCATCGTCCCGCTTGAGTTCCTGCCGGAGGGTGGAGGAGATGGCGTCGATATATCGGATCGCGTCCGTCACGGGCCGGCCACCACATTCGCCAGGAGGTCTCCCTCCTCCGGCCAGGGAGCGGCGAGCGCCTCCTCGGCGGCCAGTTCGACGGCCGCACGGGCACGGACCGCGATCTCTTCAAGTTCGGTGTCCCCAAGCATGGGTTGGAGGAGTCGGGCGTAGCGCCCGATCGGATCCGATGCCTCGGCTTCGGTCCGCTCGGCGTCGTTGCGCCTGTGCGTCGGGTCGCCCTCGTAGTGGCCGCGCAGTCGCTGGGTCAGGAATTCGAGGAAGCTCGGGCCACGACCACTGCGCGCCCGGTCCACAGCGTCGTCCATCGCCGCCCTGACGCCGGGGAGGTCGTTGCCGTCGGTGGTCTCCGTGGGGATCCCGTAAACATCAGCATGGTCGGCGAGTCGTTCGACGACCGTGTGTGCCGAGAGGGGCGAGAATTCGGCGCGGCCGTTGTTCTCGCAGACGAGGACGACCGGCAGTCGCCACAGGCTGGCGAGATTGAGGCACTCGTGGAAGAGCCCGGTCTGGACTGCACCATCGCCGAAGAAGGCCACAGCGACGTCGGTCTTGCCCCGGCCCTGCGAAGCGAGAGCCGATCCGAGGGCGAGCGGGAGGTTTCCGGCTACGACTCCGGTCGCCGTGACGAACCCGACCTCCGGTGCGGCGAGGTGCATCGATCCACCCTTGCCGCCGCAGTAGCCGGTTCGTCTACCTGCCAACTCTGCGAACATCCGACCGATGTCGGCCCCCTTGGCGATGGCGTGGGCGTGGGGACGGTGGCCGCTGAAGACCTGGTCCGATGCCTGCAAGGCTCCACAAACACCCACTGCCGTGGCCTCCTGGCCGATGGCCAGATGGAGCAGACCGCTGATCTTCCCCCGGGCGAACAACTCCGACGCCTTCTCCTCGAAGGCGCGGATGCGCCACATGGTCTCGAGGTCCCTTATGCCCGATGGACCCGACGATCCGGCCGCCATTAGGCGATGCCCCTGAGCCTCTTTGTTCGTTCCTCGTCGATCATGTTCGTCGTTGGGTCGATTGCGACGCCATAGACGCCTTCAGCCGCCTCGATGGTCACGTAGTTGTTGATCACATCCTGGAGCACAGCCTCGGGGTCCCTCTCGAACGGTGCGCCGACGCCGCCGCCGCCACCGCTGACCTTGCCGAGCACTTCCCCGGTCCTAACCTCGATCATGCGGTGGGTGCGGACGGTCTCGACCTCGTCGCCGCGTCGGATGTACATCTTCGACAGAGGACCCGGTTCGCCACCTGCAGCTCCGGAGGGTTGAGTCAGGTCGCCGTCGGAACTTCCGGTTGCGATGCGGGCATCACCTCCGAGGTTCCGGATCTCCCAGACCATGCCGGAGCCACCGCGCCACCTTCCTGCTCCCGAGAAGTCGGGCGTGAAGTGGTAGCGCTCGGTCCGCCACGGATACCGGATCTCGATCTCCTCGATGCTGCCGCGTTGGATCGAGCCGAGACCCGACATCCCCATCGCACCTTCGAAGCCGTCGAATCCACAGACGGCGCCGGCTCCACCGTCGGCGTCGGTCGTGGTCTGCGTGTAGCGCTGTCCGCTGCGCGGGTCGACGGCGGCAATGTAGTGGCCTCGACGCCGGCCCCATGCGGCGACGGCCTTCTCCGGTATCGCCTCGGATAGGGCGGCAACCGTCGCCTCGAGCACCTGGGTTCCGACGTTGACCGGCGACCCGCCAACGGTCGCCGGGTACTGCGCGTTGCAGACCGATCCCTCGGGGGCGATCAGGGTGATGGGCCGCATGCTCCCGGCGTTGTGGAACGGCGAGTATTCGGGGTCGAAGAACAGGAAACTCCCGGCGACTGCCCGACTGTATGTCGAGGCGAGGACGCAGTTCACGAATCCGGTGCGCTGGGGGTCGCTCTTCGTGAAGTCGAGCGTCATCTCGTCGCCGGCGATGGTGGCATCACAGCGGACCCACACCTGTTCGTCGAGGGTGGTGCCGTCATCGTCCGTGGCCGACTCGCCGTAGTAGGTACCGTCCGGCATCTCGCTGATCGTGGCGCGGACGTTGGCCTCCATACGGTCGAACATCTCCTCGACGCAATCGAGGACCGCCTGCTTCCCGTACTTGTCGAGCAACGAGTGGATGCGCTTCTCACCGACGGTGAGGCCAGCCATCAGCGCGTAGTTGTCGATCTTGACACCCTCGGGGAAGCGCACGTTGTTCCATATCAGTTCGAGCACGTCGGACCGTTCGACGCCGCGGTCGTAGATCTTGATCGGTGGGATCATCAGCCCCTCGGCGTGAATGTCGTAGCCGTTGGCGAAGTAGCCACCGGGGAACGAGCCACCGGTGTCGAGTTGATGACCTCGTGTGAGCAGCACGAAGACCAGTTCGTCCTCGTAGAAGACCGGGCGGATGAATCCCCAGTCCGGGAGGTGGTTGCAGTGACCCTTGAACGGGTCGTTCGTGATGATGATGTCACCGGGGTGGAGGTCGTCTCCGAACTTTTCGAGGATGGCCTCGACGGCGAAGTGCTGAGAGAGGAACATCGATGTGGGTCCCTCGGGGACGGCTACGGTGCGTGCACGGGCGTCCCAGATGCCTGCTGCCATGTCGTGCAGTTGGGCCAGCAGGTAATTCTGGGCGGTCCGGTCGACGACGTGGCGCATCTCTCGGGCGATGCTCTGCATGCCATGCCAGACGGTCGACAACGTGATCGGGTCGACTGCCCGGCGGTTGTCGTCTGCGCCGTTCACGAGCCCTCCCCTTCTGCGGTGCCTGCGGATCCCATGTCGGTCCGGCTGGTCAGCACATAGCCGCGTTGGCGGTCAACTTCACAGGTGAAGGTAGACGGTATAACGACGGTGGTCGTGGCCTCCTCGATGATGGCGGGCCCCTCAAGCCGGTTGCCGGCACGCAAGAGGTTGCCGTCGTACACCGGGGTGTCGACGACCACACCGGCGAAGACGCATTCCCGGGTCGACTTCTGCGCCCCGGCTGCGTCCCATGTCCCCGCTTTGGCCTCACGGAGTTCGAACCTGGCCTTCTGCACGGTCGCCTTGAGGTAGAAGGTCAGGAACTCGGTTCCCTTCCAAAGCATCTGGAAGGTATAGAGCTCCTCGTGGCGGCGGTGGAAATTGGCGACGGCTTCGGACAGGCTCGCAGCGGTCACCTCGCCAGACGGGAACGACACCTCGACTTCGCTGAACTGGCCGATGTAGCGCATGGCGGCCGTCCGGACGAACTCGACCTCTCCTTCTTCGGCCCCCATGGTCCGGAGGCCGGCGGAGGCCTCATCCTCCATCTGCTCAAACAGGTCGGTGACCCGTCCAAGGTCGGCGGCCTCGGCCCAGGTGACGTACGAGCGGGCGTAGTTGCGGCCGATGTCCATAGCGAACATGCCGAAAGCCGAGAATGTCGCTGCGACGCTTGGGACGATGACCGTGGGGATACTCAGTAGTTCGGCGATAAACGCAGCGTGCACCGGTCCTGCTCCACCGCCGGCGACGATGGCGATGTCGCGAACGTCGAGGCCCCTGGAGGTAAAGACCTCGCTGATCTGGTCTGTCATGAAGGAACTCACCGCCGTGAGGATTGCCTGGGCCCCCTCGGTCACGGTCATTCCGAGGGGCTCGGCAACCCCGGTCCGGATCGCTTCGATCGCTCTGGACCGGTCGAGCGTGATCTCGCCACCGAGGAAGTAGTCGGGGTCGACGTAGCCCAGCAGGACATCGGCGTCAGTCGTCGTCGGTGAGGTTCCGCCCTTGTCGTAGCAGGCAGGGCCCGGGTCGCTTCCAGCGGACTGCGGACCCACGCGTAGGAGTCCGAGCGAGTCGATCCAGGCGATCGAGCCCCCTCCGGCGCCTGCAGAGTGGACGTCCACCATCTTGATGCCGACGCGCTCGTCACCCGCCCAGCTCTCGGTTCTGGTCGGAACCTCGGCGTCGATGATGACCCCGATGTCGATCGAAGTGCCGCCCATATCGAAGGAGAGAACGTTCCTATGGCCGGCGGTTTCACCGGCGTAGATGGCAGCCGCCGGCGCTGCCGCTGGCCCCGAGCCGATCAGGTAGACAGCACGCTGACGGCAGCGTTCGACTGTTTCGACCAGGCCATCGGAGAGCATCATGAGGAGCGTCCCGACGAAGTCGTTCTCATGGAGTCGGCCCTCGAGTGCCTCGAGGTACCGCTCAACGACCGGTCCGACGTAGGCCGAGACCACTGTCGTGGAGAACCGCTCCCACTCGCGCCAGACCGGGAGGATGTCATGGGAGGTCGCCACGTGTGCGTCGGGGAGGATCTCCCGGACGATCTCTTCGGTCCGGCGCTCATTCTCAGGTGCTGCGTAGGAATGCAGGTAACAAATTGCCACGGACTCGACACCATCGTCTCTCAACTGCTCGGCCGCCCTCCGGACGTCGTCCTCATCGAGGGCCGTGACGACCTCGCCTTCGTAGGTGGATCGTTCTGTCACCTCGAGCCTGCGGCGACGGGGTACCAACGGTTCGTAGGGAGGGACGAATACGTTGTACATGGAGGTTCGGACGTTTTTGTAACCTCTCCTGATCTCGATCACGTCGGCGAAGTTCCGGGTGGTGACCATCCCGGTCATGGCGCCGTCTTTCTTTATGAGGGTGTTGGTCGCCAGTGTCGTCCCGTGGATGAGAAGACCGACCTGTGCAAGGAATCCGGCGACCTCGAACCCGTAGGCGACAGCGGCCTTCTCGAGAGCGTCCATCAGTCCGACCGACGGGTCGGATGGCGTGGTGGGCGCCTTGAACTGTCGGACGTCGCCAGTCGACTCGTCAAGGACGAGGCAGTCGGTGAAAGTTCCTCCGACGTCGATCGCTATCCGGTACACGAAACCCCGATTCGCCCTAGTGTCCGATGAACTCGTGGTGGACGGCCCCTGCGGACCGTTGTGCGGCGGATATCGCTCTCCTTCCGGCCTTACTCTCCACGAAACGTGTCGTTGGACCTCGGTATACCAGCAACACTCTTTAGATGCAAGCCCCTGCCCGGCCGGTCGATGCCCACATTCGAGTGATCGGGCTGGAGAACACCGCCACGACCACGTCACTCACATTGCCACCGATGTCGAGGGATCGACGAAGTTCAGCGACCGGTGGGCTGTCCGGGGAGGCGTTCCAGCACCTCGAGGCAGGCGACCAGGTCGACGACCTCGACGAACTCGTCGGGGCGGTGGGCGACGCCGATGTCGCCGGGGCCCCACACGACAGATGGGATTCCTGCCGCCTGGTAGAGGCCCGCCTCGGTGCCGTAGGCGACCACGCCCACCGGCGGGTCGCCGCCCAGCAGCGACCGCATCAGGTCGACGGCCGGGGAGGTGTCAT
>MPMF02010119.1_pt1 | contig 20558 bp, 25 predicted proteins | sample 1617271 | NCBI WGS metagenome assembly MPMF02 (sample SAMN05944812, study PRJNA350692) | marine metagenome | biome: marine; feature: ODZ; material: water; isolation source: 120 m water sample prefiltered with 30 um filter, filtered on to 0.2 um... | place: Pacific Ocean | collected 2012-04-09... | reverse complement strand
GCCGCAGCGAACCGCCAGCATCGCCTCGGCGAGGTGCCGGGCGCCCCGCCCGATGGTGATCGCCGCGGTGAACTTGCCCAAGGACATTCGCGCGTTGGTAGAGCATCAACTACTTCTGCTGGGTGACCATCCAGATCACCTGGATGTCGTTGATCTGGGGTAGCGACAGGAACGACGAATCGAGAAACGCGATCACGAACAGCGTCCGTCGCGTGTCACCACCGCGTGTCACCACCGGGGATTCACCGCTCTCCGACCTGCCGCGCCGGCACTCCCGCCACGACCGCCAGCGGCGCGACGTCCTTCGTCACGACCGAACCGGCTCCTACCACCGCGCCGTCCCCTATGGACACGCCGTCCATCACACGCGCGCCGGCACCGAGCCAGACGTCGTTCCCGACCCGCACCGGACCGCGACTGTAGACCGCTTGATGGCGAATCGGCGTTCCGTTCCGCTCCGTGCGGTACCGTCCGCCGCCCAGATAGCACTGCGACGCAATCAGCACATGGTCGCCCAACTCGAGGCCGCCGGACGACCCAAGATAGCACTGGCTGCCGATGGAACAGTCGTCGCCAATTCGGAGGACCCCATCCTTGGTAATCAGCATCGTGGCTCGCGCCACGAGCGAGTCGTCGCCGATGGAGAAGTCCCCGACCGCCTTGGCGCCGCGCGCACACAACAGGCAATCGTCGTCGATCGCGACTCGCGCACCCAGGCGCATCTTGAAGGGATGACGCAGCGTCAGATTACGCCCGAACTGCGTGCCCGCGCCCACCGTGTCGCACAGGCCAGGGTACAGTCGTCCGCGCAGCAGGTAGCCGAGCGCCCCGACCCAATTCGCCGCCACCATCAGCCTGAGTTCGTACCCGAGCAGCGCGCCGAGCCCGCCGCGACCGACGAAGAAGTCCGCGTACTTGCGAAGCGCTGACCGACGCGCATCGGTCACGGCATCGATGACGTCTACCTTGTCCGCCAGACCGCTCACGCTCCCTCTCGCAGCACAAACGACGCCCCGTGGCGCGGGTACGGCCCCAGAGCCTCGGCTCGCAAGGTCGGCTGCGCCTCCAGGAATTCCTCGAAGGCCTTAGGCTGTCCGAGCCCAGGCTCCAGGTCATAGCTGTCCCAGTCGTCGAACAGCAGGACCGTGCCCGGCCCCACGAGGTTGCCCAGCCAGTGCAGCACCGTGCGCGTCGACGTGTAGTAGTCGCAGTCCACCAGGACGATCCGCGCCTTGCGTCGCGGCAACGATGCCTTAAGGTCGGCCGTCAGCGACGCCTCGAAGAAGCCCTCCACCAGACGGGTACGTGCCATCGACATCCCCGCGGAGGCCAGGTGCCGCTCGACCTCGCCTCGCGAGCACGCGAACTGCCCTTCGAAGAAGCGTGCGTCGCCCGCGTCCGGACCGGTTGCCGCCGGAAGTCCTTGAAACGAATCGAACCCGTAGAAGCGAGCCTCCTCGAGACCGAGACGGGCGGCGATCTCGTACGCCTTGAACAGGGTATAGCCGCGAAACAGGCCGAACTCGTAGTAGTCGCCGAACGGCTCAGCACTGCTGGCGACCGCATCCTCGCGCTGCGCCAGTTCGAAGGCGCGCGCGAGCGCGTCGACGGTGTCGGGGTTCAGCGACCGCATCCCGCCGCGCAGACGATGATACGCCGTCGACGCCAGCCGAAACAGCGGCGGGTACGGACGCAACATCGTTTCGATGGTGGACTTAATCGTCACTACGGCGCGCCCTTCGGACGGCCGCCTCTGTCGCCGACGGCGCGTACGAGCCCGGTCAGGCCGATCGGCGAATAGCATACCAAACACCGCCGGCCATCCCGTGCAGCAGGAAGAGGCCGAACTCGATCCAGGCGAACGCCACGGCCTGTTCACGCGTCACGGCGAACGCGCCGAGCAGAAAGATGAAGACGCTCTCGCGCAACCCGATACCGTTGATCGAAATCGGCAGGAGCATGACGAAGAACGCGATCGGCACGATGACGAACCACTCGTGGTACGCGATCTCCAGCCCCAAGGCCTGGGCGATCGCGAAGTAGAACGTCACGACGTTCAACTGCAGCACGCCCGACCAGCCCAGCGCCGGCGCCAGAGCGCCTCGGCGGTTCCGGTACGCCGTGGCGGCCCACAGGGCCTTCTCCCCGACCCTTCTGACGAGGCTCGGCAGCCCCGCGACGGTCCGCTCCGCCAGGCGAACCAAGGACGACGCTGGCGCGAACATCGTCCAGGTCACGATGCCAAGCACGCCCGCGGCGACGGTCACCACGCCCCAGGCGCCAGGCAGCCGGGCCGCCATCCGATCGGAAAAGCCGAGCGCGATGACGATGAACGCCAGCAACGCCACGAGGCCAGTCAGCCGATCGACCACGAGGACGGTCAGGGCCACCGACTTCGATGCGCCGGCGCGCCACGAGTCGTACGCGCGGACCGCATCGCCGCCGATGGTGGAAGGCAGGAACTGCCTAAAGAAGCCTGCGACGACGAGCGACCCGAAGAGCGCCCTCCGCCGGAGGTGAACGTCCTGGGCGGCGAGCAGGCCGTGCCACCGCATCGTCATGATCGCCGGGCCCAGGATCAGCAGCAGCACCGCCAACGCCAGCCAGCCCCCGGTTGCGCCTCGCGCGGCAGCCCCAACCGCCGCCAGGTCGGCCTGCATGAGCACATACCCCAGCAGTCCGCTCGAGGCGATCGCCCTCACGGCGAACAGCGCCCAACCCCGACCGCCCCGACCCGCGCCCGCCGCGTCGCGCAACTCGGAGAGAGCCGCCACGCGATCGGCTGCAGGTCGCTCAGTCACGTCCGAATACTGGCCTGATCACGGTATCCGCGCCGACCAGATGCCAGAGTTCCTCTGAGCCGACGGGTCGACCGTTGACCCACCACTCCACGAAGTCGGCCCTCTCCTCGACGAGTGACAGACGAATCGCCTGGCCGGCGAAGTAGTACCCCACGCAGCCCGCCGTCGCCGGGTATCCGTCGACCTCGAACGCGAGAAAGACCAGCGACACCCCGAGCAGGCCGGCCGATCGACAGCGTTCTGACTTTCTCGCTCATTCCTGCCCTCTACCTGCTATGGCACATCGTCCGCTGCCTCCGCGGCTCTGGCTCATACCGGGCTACTCGAGGATCTCGCGGATGACGTAGGTGGCCTTGTCCTGGGACTCGTGGTACGTCCGGGCCTGCAGTTCCGCGAGCAGCCCGAGCGTGCCGAGCTGGACGCCGGTGAAGATCAACAGGATACCGAAGAGGAGTAGCGGCCTGTCGCCGATCGGCTGATTCCCGAAGAGTCGCAGATACGCCAGCCAGCCGGTCACAGCGAGGCCGGCGCCGCCCATCAGCAGGCCGAGCAGCCCGAATATCTGGAGGGGGCGCGTGGAATAGCTCAACAGGAACTTCACCGTCATCAAATCGAGGATGACGCGCACGGTCCGTGACAGCCCGTACTTCGAGCGGCCGCGCGTTCGAGGCCGGTGGTTCACGACCATCTCGTCGACCCGGACGCCCATCTCGCTTGCCAGCGCCGGAATGAACCTGTGCATCTCGCCGTAGAGCTTCAACGGTTTGACGACTTCAGCGCGGAACGCCTTCAGCGAACAGCCGTAATCGTGGAGGTGGACGCCCGTGGACCACGAAATGAGCGCATTGGCGATCATCGACGGCAGCCGCCTAGTCAGCCACGTATCGTGCCGGCGGCGGCGCCAGCCACAGACGATGTCGTAGCCTTGCTCGAGCCGGGCCACCAGGCCGGGGATATCCGCGGGGTCGTTCTGCAGGTCGCCGTCCATCGTGACGATGATCTGGCCCGTCGCATGGGCGAACCCCGCCGAGAACGCTGCGGTCTGCCCGAAGTTCTTTCGGAAACGGACGACCCTGACCCTGGGGTCCTGCGACCGGAACCGCGCCAGCAGGTCGAAGGTGGCATCGGTGCTGCCGTCGTCGACGAACAACAGTTCGTAATCGCGACCGCACGTCGAGAGCGTCTCGGTCAACTCACGATGGAGCTGATCGAGGTTGGGCGCCTCATCGTGCAGCGGAATGACGACTGTCAGGTCGCGGACCATCGTGGTCGATTATAGGGGGTGTTTCAAGGCGGGTCAACTCAAGCCACTGGAAACATTGAAGTTATCCGCCGTCTGCCGACGGGGCCAGATGCCGGCGCCGCCAGAGCACGTAGCCCACCCCGGCCCCTGCCACCAGGACCGACACCGCCAGCGCCACGCTCGCGCCGTTCTCGCGGACGAAGTCGATCGCCCGATCGCCGTAGCGGACCGCGAGCAGTCCCTCGGCAAGATACCGGGCACCGCGGCCGATCGTGATCGCTGCCGTGAACTTGGCCAGCGGCATCCCTGCGACCCCGCCCATCAGCACGAACACTTTGAAGGGCGCCGGCGGCGGCAGCAGGGCCGGCACCAGCAGAGCGAGCATCCCCCATCGGTGGAACTTGGCGAACGCCCGCTCGAGCTGTTCCTCGGAGAATCGACGCCTGAGCAGCGCCTCACCGCCCTTTCGGCCCACGGCATACAACGCCAAGCAGCCCGCGACCGAGCCCGCCGTCGCCATCGCCGCGTAGTAGAGCATCAACGACTTCTGCTGGGTCACCATCCAGATGACCAGGATGTCGTTGATCTCGGGCAGGGACAGAAACGACGAATCGAGAAACGCGATCACGAACAGCCCTGGCCCGCCGATCGACATCGCGAACCCCTGGAGCCAAACGACCGATCGCTCCATCAACTCGACGGCCCTTCGTGATCCCGGATGATCGTCAGCATCGCATCGTGAATCCGCCCGTTCGAGGCCAGCACCTGGCCTCGGTGCGGATCGAACTCCGCTCCACCCAAGGTCGAGATCCGTCCACCGGCCTCTTCAACCAGCAGCGCGCCCGCCGCGATGTCCCACGCCTGGAGTCGCTGCTCCCAGAACCCGTCGAGGCGTCCCGCCGCCACGTAGCAGAGGTCCAGCGCCGCCGAGCCGAGCCGCCGCACCGCGCGGGCGCACCCGACGAAGCGTTCGAACAATCCGACGATCTCACCGACCGTCTCGTGCACGTCGTACGGGAAGCCGGTGCAGAGCACAGAATCCACGAGCTCGGCTGCCGGCGAGACCCGCATCGGGACGCCGTTCAGGAAGGCTCCCCCGCCACGCTCCGCCGTGAACAGTTCGTGACGGGTCGGGTCGTACACGGCCGCGATCTCGATCCGCCCCTCGATCTCCAACGCCAGCGACGCGCAGAAAATCGGGAGTCCGTGCGCGAAATTCGTGGTGCCGTCGATCGGATCGAAGATCCAGCACGGCGTCGACCCGTCCGGCGGCAGCGTCGAGGCCTGCAGCTCCTCGGCCAGCACCCCGTGATCCGGGAACCGTTCGCCGACGAGCGCCCGAAACATCCGTTCGACGGCGACATCAGCCTCCGTCACGAGGTCGATGACGCCCTTCTTGTCGATCCGCACGCCTCGGTCGAAATGCGCGAGCTGAATCTCTCCGGCACGGAGCACGGACTCGATCGCGGTCGCCAGGAACAGCGGTGGGTGCGGCATCAGGGGAGCCGACGGGACGGACGCGTTCGGGCCTAACCCCACCGCCCGGGGCGCCGCGGTCGAGGCACCATCAGGACGGCGAGCCCGGCGACTCGGCGAGCGCCGAGTCAGCGTGCCCCGGGAGCTTCTTGACGAGATGCACTTCCATGCCCCCTTGCGGTGCGCGGTGCATGCTCACGTCGTCCATGAAGCTTCGCATGAAGAAAATTCCCCGACCACTCGACTTCAGAATGTTCTCTGGCGCCAGGGGATCGGCGATCTCGACCGGGTCGAAACCTTCGCCTTCATCGAGGACCCTGACGTACATCTCGTTGGGATCGGTGCGGGGGGTGAAACCGAATTCAACGGTGACGCGCTTGCTGGGGTCCTCGCGGTTGCCGTGCTTGATCGCGTTGACGACGCACTCTCGAACGGAGACACCGACCCAGTGCATTCCGTCCTCGTCGAACCCGGCCATCTCTCCGATACGATCCGAGACGACCTGCACGAACTCCAGCGCTTCGAACACGCTGAACAGCTCGAGGCGCACGCTGCTCGCGTCCTTCATCACCTGTCGGCGAGAATTACACAGTCCCCAGAAGCGGTCAAGTTTCGCCGGTGTTATAGTGCGCTCCATGCCCGCTCTGGCCGCCACCGATGTCGTGGTGCAGCCCGCTGCGCGCCTCGGCGGCCGGTTGACGTGCCCTGGGGACAAGTCGATCTCGCATCGCTACGCGCTGCTGGCGGCGCTCGCGACCGGCCGCACCACCATCACCGGCTACGCGTCCGGTGCCGACTGCGCGTCGACACTTAACTGTCTGCGAGCCCTCGGCGTCCAGATCGCGCAACCGGGCGACGGTCTCGTCGAGATCGAGGGCCGCGGGCTCGGAGGCTTGGCCCCGCCGACCGCGCCGCTCGACGCGGGAAACTCGGGGACGACGTTCCGACTGCTGGCCGGTATCCTCGCGGCGCAGCCTTTCGACAGCACGTTGACCGGCGACGACTCGCTGCGCCGCCGGCCGATGGAGCGGATCATCGCGCCGCTGCGCGCCATGGGTGCCACCCTCCACGCCGACGACGATCGGCCGCCGTTGACGATCTCGGGCGGCAGCCTGCGGGGCGTCGAATGGGCGCCTCCGGTACCCAGCGCCCAGGTGAAGAGCGCGGTGTTGCTCGCCGGGCTGCACGCCAGCGGCGCCACGACAGTGCGGGAGTCCGCCGCCACGCGAGACCATACCGAACGTGCGCTCTCGGGGTTCGGCATCGACGTCGAGCGCCTGGGCCTCACCGTGACGGTGCGTGGTGGCACGCCGTTGACGGGTCGCGCCGTCCAGGTCCCGGGCGATTTTTCTTCGGCGGCCGCCTGGGCCATCGCCGCGGCGGCGAGCGACGGTTCGCACGTCGTAGTTGCGGACGTCGGGATGAACCCGACACGCACCGCGCTGCTGGACGTGCTGCGCCGCGCCGGCGCCACGGTGACCACCGAGATCGATCGCGCCGCCGAGAGTGAGCCGATCGGACGACTCACGGTCGCCCATCGGAGCCTCAGGCCCGTCGTGATCGAGCCGAGCGAGGTGCCCGCGCTCATCGACGAGCTCCCGCTCCTCGCGGCGCTCGGCACCTACCCTGGGGCCGCTCTGACAGTGACCGGCGCGGCCGAGCTACGCGCCAAGGAGAGCGACCGGATCGCCGCACTCGTGGCGGGGCTGCGCGGGCTTGGCGCCACGGCCAGCGAATTGCCGGACGGCTTCACCATCACGGGCGGCGCCGTCTCCGGTGGAACCGCCGACGCCGCGGGAGACCATCGGCTGGTGATGGCCTTTGCCGTCGCCGCACTCGGCGCCAAGAGACCGTCGACCATTCTCGGCGCCGATGCCGTCACCGTGTCGTACCCAGACTTCTTCGAGACATTGACATCACTGCGAGCGTAGGCCCGCCCCTTTCACAGTCCTCGACATCCTCCGTGCGTGCAGACAAGATCTACCTCGTAGGGTTTATGGCCGCCGGCAAGTCGATCTTGGCCCGGGCGCTTGGCAAGCGTCTCGAATGGCCCGCCGAGGACGTTGACGACCGCATCGAGGCGCGAGAGCAGATGACCGTCAGCGAGATCTTCAAGGCGCACGGGGAGCCGTACTTTCGGAGTGTCGAACGCGCGGTGCTGGTCGACTTGCTGCCGATCCGCCCGGCGGTCGTCGCCACGGGCGGCGGAACGTTCTTCGATCCCGACAACCGTGCGCTCATTAATGGGAATGGCGCCTCCATTTGGCTCGACGTGCCCCTGGCGCAGATCGTGGTTCGGCTTCCACCCGACAATCGCCGCCCGCTGGCGAGCAGCCGGGCACAACTCGAACAGCTGTACGCGGTGCGGCGATCGGCCTACGCTCAGGCCCATCTGCGCCTCGACGCGGCCCGTGCGCCCGTGGACGAACTGGTCGAGCGGGCGATCGACTGGCTAGGGACCTGATGCGCTACCTGATCCTCAGCGACATCCACGCCAACCTCGATGCGCTCGACGCCGTTCTCGACGCCGCGCCGCGAGACTCCTACGACCGCTTGCTCGTCCTTGGCGATCTGGTCGGCTATGGCGCCAACCCGAACGAGGTCGTCGACCGGATCTTCGACCTGGCGCCGGACGTGCTCATTCGAGGAAACCACGACAAGGTCGCGGCCGGACTGGAGGACACCGAAGCCTTCAACTACCTGGCCGCGCAGGCAGTGCGATGGACCCGCGAGTCGCTGACGCCCGAGAACCGCGACCGCATCGCCGCGCTGGTCGCCGGACCCGTGATGGTCGACGCACGAGTCGAGGTCTGCCACGGCACGCCGTTCGACGAGGACGTCTACATCTTCGAAATGGAAGATGCGGTGCAGGCACTCGACGCGGCCGAGCGGCCGCTTTGCTTCTTCGGACACACGCACGTCCCCGTCGTCTTCGAGCGGGACGGCGATCGCCTCGGCGTCATCGGACCCGACCTCGACAAGCGCCTCCCCGTGGCGATCCGCCCCAACCGGCGCCACCTGGTCAATCCGGGATCGGTCGGTCAGCCGCGCGATGGCGACCCGCGTGCGGCGTTCGCGACGTTCGACTCGGAGCGGAGCGAAGTGGAACTCAGGCGGGTCGTCTATCCGATCGACGCGGCACAGCGGAAGATCGTGGAGGCAGGGCTGCCTGAGAGCCTGGCCGACCGTCTCGGCCTGGGTCGGTAGACTTCAGTCGCGAGCCGCCTTGCGGGCCGCCCGCTCCTCGCGTCGACGGAGTTCGGCCGCATAGGCATCCCGCGCCGCTCGAGAGCCGAGGATCCAGCCGAACACGATGCCCACGAGCAGCACCGCCGGAATGAACAGGAAGTGCCCGGCGGTCATGGCGCCCATCGTGGTGACTCGCGGCGAGGCCGTCGGCGGGAAGTGGGCCGACGGCTACCGCTCGGCCGCGCGGCGCGCGAGTTCCGCCAGCTCCTGCTCCACCTTCGTCAAGCGGCGCCAGATCGACCAGAGGTAGCCGAAGATGGCGACCCACGCAAAGGCGTAGGCCGCCACCAACAGCGGCGCCGCCGGAAGCTGATCTTCGGGCGGAAGCTCATCGATCGGGACGAACTCATCCTGCTGCGCCGGTTGAGCGGCAGACCACCCCGCCCCCCGGACCTCGCCGCCGGCCACCGTCACGCACGTCGTCACGATCGTCAGCGTCAATATCAGCATCCGTCGCCGCATCTGCATATCGCCTGTCTCACCCCTCGTTGTGCGGCTGCCCACCCCAGTCGTCCAGATCTCGATACAGCTGATCCAGCGCGGCGCGCTGGCCTTCGAGCCTCACCCGCGCCATCATCGCCGCCGTGTACAGCAGCAGAAACGCGACGAGGCTCCACCAGAGCGCGCCAGCCATCCCGGGCACCAGCGTGGGGACCACGTTCGTCGTGGGATGGATGGTCCGCCAGACATTCACCGACCAGTACACGAACGGCACGTTGGCCAAGCCGAACAGCGCCACGCCGGCGGCGAGCTTCTCCGACCCCGGACCGCCGTACTCGCGAAGCAGCAAGTAGGCGGTGAAGATCATCCAGAGCACGAGCGCCATGGTCAGCCGCGCATCCCACTGCCACCAGACGCCCCACGCCTTGCGGGCCCAGAGCGGTCCGGTCACGAGACCGATCAGGCCGAAGATCACCGCCAACTCGGCCGCCGCCGCCGCGACCCGATCCGCCGCCACCCGCCCCTTGAACAGGAACACCGCGCTCGCCACGCCGCAGACGAAGGCCGAGAGAAACATCATCACCCACGAGGCCACGTGGAAATAGAAGATCTTCTGCACGAGCCCCATGGTCGACTCATACGGCGCCCAGGCGATCAACACAGGTGCCCCGGCAAACAGCAGCGTCGCGACGGCGATCAGCGGACCGAAGAGTCGTCGTGTCATGGCGTCAGTCTCGTCATTCTGTCATGACGGGTTCGAACGTCCATAGCGAAAGCGTGATGAAAACGACATCGAAGAACACCAGCATCCCGGTCCACGCGCCCGCCATGGCCAGATCCGGCTCGGGCTGCAGCAGCGCGGCCGTGCCGCGCACTCCAGCAATGATCACGGGGATGGTGATCGGATACAACAGGACCGGCAACAGCACGTCACGGCTCCGGGCCCGGACGAGCATCGCCGCAAACAGCGTGCCCACCGCGGCGAACCCGATCGTCCCGAGCCCCAGCAGCGCCGCGGCCCGCAGCGGGTACCGAAACAGACCGGCCTGAAACAGCAGGGCCACGAGCGGGACGACGACCGCCTCGACGGCGGCCAGCAGCGCCACAATGCCAAGCAATTTCCCGACATAGATCGCCGGGCGGTCGACGGGCGCGAGCAGCAGCGCGTGGAGCACGTCATGATAGCGCTCCCGCTCGAAAGTCCGTCCCAACGCAAGCGTCCCGGCAAAAGCGATCGCGATCCACAGAATGCCCGCCGCGGCATCCTCCACCGCCCGGCCGTCGCGCACGAACCCGAAGGCGAACACCAGGACGGTTGACACGGCGAAGAACAACGTCGTCAGGAGCAGTTCGCGACTGCGCGCCTCGACCGTCAAGTCCTTGCGCATCACCAGCCACGCGACCTGCGCGAAGCGGCTCATACGGCGCCTCCCGGAACAGCCTCGCCTCGCATCGCATGGCGGTAGCGGTCTCGCAGTGACCCGGTGGACGAGTCGATCGCCGCCACCCGGCCTGCCTTGAGCAACATCACCCGATCCACGACCGCTTCGGCGTTCTCGAAATCATGCGTCGTCAGCAAGACGATCCGGCCAGCCGCCTTGAGCGTCCGCAACCGCTCGATCAGCACCTCCGCCGAGGCCTCGTCCAGGCCGGTGAATGGCTCATCGAGCAACAACAGGGTGGGGTCGTGCAGGAGGGCGCGCTCGAGCGCGACGCGCTGTCGCATGCCGCGGGAGAATCCGCTCACCGGATCGTCCGCACGCGACCCCAGACCGGCCCGCTCGAGCGCCTCGACCGACCGCTCCGCCACCCGGTCGAGACCGAACAGCGCCGCGAAGAATTCGAGATTCTCCCGCGCGGTCAGCTCCGGGTACAGCTGCAACTCATGGGCAAGCAACCCGACCCGCCCCCGCAGAGCGGGGCCGAGTTCCGCGGCCGACCGGTCGCCGTAGCAGACCTGACCACTCGACGCCTGCAGCGTTGTCGCCGCCAGCGCGAGCACGGTCGACTTCCCCGCGCCGTTGGGCCCGACGAGTCCGACGACCTCGCCGGCACAACTCTCGAACGAGACGTGCGCAAGCGCGCGCCGCCGGCCGAAGTACCGCGATACGTCATCGAACACGAGTCGGTCGAAGTCGACCGATGACGCCTGGCCGATCGTCGCGGATGGGAGTGACACCGTCGCTGGTCCCGGTGGGCGGCCGCGTCAGCCCGGAAGTCCCGCAGTACCGCGCGGCATGGAAGAGACCGCCGGCTCGAGGCGCCGATAGAGGCGCTCCAGCTGGGAGACGAGTTCGTCGCGGCGCTTCGTATACGGGCCGGCTGCCAGCTTGCCCACCCGATGGTCGATCTCGACGTTCACGAGGTCGTCGAACAACCGTTCGCGTTTCGACGCCAGGCTCGTGCGTCGGCGGTCGCCATCCGCACCGCGCGGCTCGGTACTCAACGACCAGAACCCCCAGACCAGCATGACGCCAATGAGCGCGAGCGCCACCCACCGGGGCACGCGGCTGTGATGCGGCAGGCCACTCAGCGAAATTGAGAGGATCCCGCCGGCCGGCAGGCGCGGTCCGCCGCCGACCAAGAACGTGCCCGCCTCGGCGTTCATCTCACGCTCTTGGGTGATCTGCGGAGAGCTGAGTCGCATCTCCCCGCGCTTCTCCGCCACGACAGCGACCTGTTCGACGGCCGCGGGCACGGATTGCTCGATCGTTAAGGTCCCGCCCGAGTACGGAAGAATGTAGGCCACATTCAGCGTCGTCCGTCCGGGCGACAACGGCCCTTCGAGCGACACCAGTCGACCGTCGAGCCGCGCCTGGGTGGTCGTGCCTTCCAGCAACACCGCACCCTCCGCGCCCGACGGCAACTCGAACGCGACAGGCGTCGCGGCCACCACCGCGGCACTGCTGTTGTTGAACGCCTCGAGCAGGTAGTAGACCTCCACGGCTTCGTCGGACATCTCCACGATCCAGCGCGTGTCGCCCCCGAACACGATCTCGCCCTCACGCGCCTCGGGCGCCGGTGCCGGCGGTGCGGCCCCGACGCCGGCGACCAGCATCACGCGGACACCGCCCTGCACCGGCGCCCTGAACGCGCCCGATCCGAGCGCCTCGCCGTCGACGGTCGTCGACACCGAGACCAGGCTGGCCGGGATCCCCTCGAAGAGCGCCCGACCGTCCTCATCGGTCGACACAGTTCGGGTGTCGCCCGCGACGTGCAGATCGACCGGATGGCCGCTGATGTTGTTCCCGAGTTCTTCGCGAACCAGGCGGACACTCACCGAACCGTTCGGAAGATCGCCCGACGGCAGCGGGATGCCCGACATTTCCGATGGCGCCGGCATGGCGACCTGCGCCACGAGCGCCGGTGTCGCGCCGAGCGCTATGAGTATGAAGAGGGCGACGGCAGCCCTTCGACTCCGCACGCGGCCGGTCATCTCAACGTCTCCCCGCACTCCTTGCAGAACTTCGCATCGGCATCGTTCACCGTCTCGCAGCTTTCGCAGGCATCCGCCTCGTCGCACGCGTCCTGCGCCGACGACGCGGCCCTGGACGAACTGCCCGCTCCGGGCGACGCTAGCCTCGCCTGCAACTCCCGCTCGATCAGGTCCCGGTACTCCGACGTACCGGAATCGAGCTGACGCATGAAGCCGATCGCCCGCGCCTTCAAGCGCGTCGCCATCTCCTGAAAGTCCTCGTCGGCAACCTTACCCATCGCTCGGTCGAACTCCAGTTCCTTGATCGACCGGAGGACGAGCGCCTTTTCCCGCTCGATCGCCTCCCGCGCCCTGTTGCTGACGGCGCCGCCATCCACGCCGAACTCAACGCCCGCCAACGGCCAGAGCGTGCGCAAAAGGGCCAGGCCGCACAGCGCGGCCGCACCGATGGCGAGGCTCAGGAGGATGGTGGCGGCTGGCGGCGTCTCGGCCGATCGCAACACACCGGCCGTCGCCGCCATGAGCGCGCCGAGAACGAAGAAATGCCAGGGCCGGAACGTGGAACGGTCAGTCGAGGTCTCGGAGTTCATCGTCCAGGCGCACCAGCAGTTGCGCGTCGGCGTCGGTCGGAACGCCGGCGGCCAGCGGCATGTCGGCGGCCTCGCGCGTCGACCAGCGCAGTGCGATCGCGCCGACGCCAATGGCCCCGGACATGCCGAGGAGGTAGGGAAACAGCCACGCCAGGCGATTGAAGCCCTCATCGAGGGGCATCGCGAGCGGTTCCTGGCTGCCGTACTTCTCGATGAAGTAGGCGAACACCTCGTCCTTCGTCTTGCCCTCGTCGACCAGCAATGCGATCTCCTCGCGCATCATGGCCGCCACACCGCAGGTGCACTCGCCCACCAGCTTCCGACCGCACGTGCCGCACATGCAGACGATCTCGCGGTGCAATTCGCGTTCGGTATCGCTCTGGGGGACGATCGGCACGGTCTGGGCCGATTCGACGTGCTGCGCGTGCAACGGCGACGACGCCAGCCCGAAGGCCAGCACCAGGAAGAGCACCGACGTCGTCGCGGCCCCCTCCGGGAACCGAGCCGTGGCGAACGAGAACGCCCGCTCCGGCAGCAGGGCGATGCCGGTCCCGAGCGCCATGATCCCGAACCCGAACCAGATCCAGTTGACCAGCGGGTTCACCGTGATCTGGAAGCTGGCCGACTGATCCTGCATGTCGAACGCGGCCAGGACGATGTAGAGGTCCTCGGAGATGCTGCGGCGGATCGCGACCTCGGTCGTGGGCTCCTCCTCGTGCTTCCGGAAGAACCACCGCGCCGGGTACATCATCCCCACGTCCTCACCGTCCTCGAACACCCTCATCCGCGCCGTGATCATCTGCTTCTGCCCGTCGTCACGGACCGTGACGGCCTCGTGCCGCACGACGAAGGGGCCGACCTCGACCTGCTGGTCGGGGCTCAGCAGCACCTGCTCCTCGAGCTTGTAGCCTTCACCGGCAAAGCCGAGGAACATGAGGACGATCCCGATGTGGACGATGTAGCCGCCGTACCGCCGTCGCGATCGCGCCACCAGCCCAATGACCGAGGTGAGGAAGTCGGCGCCGGTGGCCTCCTGACGTACGAGGGTACCGCGGATGAACTCCTGCCCGATCGTGCCGCAGACGAAGGCGCAGAGGGTAAAGCAGATGCCGGACGACCAGATCCTGAAACCGAGCGCGTAGAGTGCCGCGCACGTGACAAGGGCGCACGTGACCGGCCAGGTGAACTGCTCGCGCAGATTCGCCACGCTCGACTTCCGCCACGCCAGCAGCGGCCCGACGCCCGTCAAGAACAGCAACAGGAGGCCGATCGGCAGCATCCACTTGTTGAAGAACGGCGGGCCCACCGTGAGCCGCTCACCCCTGACCGCCTCGCTCAGCGTCGGGAACATCGTGGCGAACAGGACGAAGACCGCGCAGAACAGGAGGATCCAGTTGTTCAGGAGGAACGCCGCCTCGCGTGAGGCCCACGAATCGAGCTCGTGTCGCGCCCGCAGCAGCGGCATCCGGTAGATGACCAGCCCGAAGCTCACGACCAGGATGATCACCATGAACACGCCAAACATCATCGCCAGCTGCGGATCCTCTCCGAACGCATGGACCGACTGCACCACGCCCGACCGCGTCATGAACGTGCCGAAGATCGTCAGGAAGAACGTGGTGATGACCAGCGTGACGTTCCAGACGCGCAGCATGCTCCGCCGCTCCTGGACCATCACGGAGTGCAGGAACGCCGTCGCGGTGAACCACGGCAGCAGGCCCGCGTTCTCGACCGGATCCCAGCCCCAGTAGCCGCCCCAGCCCAGTTCCTCGTAGGCCCAGATCATCCCGAGCGTCAGCCCGAACGAGAGGAAGATCCAGGCGAACATCGTCCAGCTACGAACCGCGCGCAGCCACGAATCGTCGAGATGCCCGGTGATCAACGCCGCCATCCCGAACGCGAACGGGATCGTCATGCCGACGAACCCGATGTACAGCGACGGCGGATGGATCACCATGTAGGGGTTCTGGAGCAGCGGGCTCAACCCCCGGCCGTCGGCGGGCGCCGCGGTCAAGTAGGTCGAGAACGGATTGTTGTTGACCACCATCACGAGCAGGAAGAACATCTGCACGCACGCGATGACGGTGACCACGTAGGGGACGAGTTCGCGCTGGCGCTCCCGGTTCGCCGCGACCGCTATCGAGCCGAACACCGCTAGCAGGAAGACCCAGAACATGAGGGAGCCGTCCAGGCCGCCCCAGTACGACGTCAGCTTGTAGAACAGCGGCTGCGCCGAATCCGAATAGCGGTCGACGTACTTGATCGCGTAGTTCTCGGTGACGAAGGCGTGCACCATGATGGCCGACGCCGCCGTCATCAGCGCGGTCAGGAGGTAGAACGCGCCGATGCCGCTCTCGATGAGGCGCGGCGACCGGCGACGGCCGCCCACGAAGCATGTGATGGCCGCGTAGGCGCAGACCACGAAGGCCGCAAGAAGAGTGGTGGACCCTAAGGAAGCCATAGGAGTTGAAGTGTAGCGCGGGGCTCCGGCTCCGCGACGCCAGACGCGGGAACGCCGGCACGGGCTACCGGCCTACTGGCCGCCCGAGTACGTCGCCGCCGTGGAGGGCGCGCCGGCCTTCGGCTCGTACTTGGACGGGCACTTGGCCATCACGCCGTTCGCCGCCACGACGAACCCGTCGGGTCCGAGCTGGCCCTTGACCACGACTTCGGCGCCGTCCTGGAACGTGTCAGGCACGATGCCGCTGTACTCCGCCCGAATCACTTCGCCGTTGTTCTCGATCTCGAAGCGGTAGTCGAGGCTGTCCGGGCGACGCATGATCGACTTGTCGACGATGAACCCGTGCACCTGGAGCTTCTTGCCCTCCCACAGCGCCGGGTCGACCGTGACCTCGTCGACGTGCTTGTAGTACTCGGTCCCCTCGCTGAGCGTGGACCAGAGCAGGCCGCTGAAAGCCAGGGCCAGAACAACCGACGTGATTCCGACGCGGACGGCTTTGTGACTCATGGCGAAGGACTTATCGCGACCACTCCTCTGTCGAAAGAATAGCCCGTACACCACAGCCCGTCAATCGGATCCGGCCTGTGCCCCGTCGCCGCCACGCCGCTTGGCCGCCGGCACACCCGACCGCTTAAGCAGTTCTCGCACGAGGCCGAGCGGCAGCCCGACAACGTTCGAATAGGACCCGTCGATCCGTTTAACGAAATCGGCCGCACCGCCCTGAATCGCGTAGGCCCCGGCCTTGTCGCGAGGCTCACCCGACGCGACGTAGCGCGCGATCTCGACAGGGGACAGCTGCCGGAACTCGACTCGCGTGGTGTCGACGCCGTCGGCGTGTCGGCCCTCGAACCGCACTGCCACCGCGGTCAGCACGTCATGGGCCCGCCCGGATAGCCGCCGCAGCATGGCGCCTGCCTCCCCGTCGTCACGCGGCTTGCCGAGCAGCTCCCCATCGACGGCGACGACCGTGTCCGCGGCGAGCACCAACCGGTCGGCCACCGTTCGCGCCACCGCCTCCGCCTTGTCCGCGGCCAGCCGCGCCACGTACGGCTCCGGCGCCTCATCCGGCCTGGGCGTCTCGTCGACATCCGCCGGCGCCACGTCGAAGGCGTATCCCGCCGACGCGAGCAGGTCGGCGCGTCGCGGCGATCTCGATGCCAGCAGGAGACGCATCGGTGAATGATACGATCTCGCTCGGACGACCCGATGGATCCGATGCTCTCGCTCCACCACTGCGTGCCGGGCGCTCTCGCCGACCTGCTCAGCCGTCAACCCCACTCGCCGGCCAAGGTGGCCTTCGCCTGGCGCACCGCCGTCGGCGACGCCATCGCCCGCGCGACGACCCCCACGCTGACCGACACCGGAACGATGCGTGTGCACGCCAGCGATCAGCACTGGCGTCGGGAGGTGCTCCGGTCGAAACCACTCGTCCTCGAGCGACTCCGCTCGATGCTTGGCCGCGAACGCGTGGCCCGGCTCACCGTGAGTGCCCCGGTCGAACAGCGCCCGCGCCGACGCCGCCGCGGCGAGCCGAAGCCGGAGGTCGGCGGCGACGACAGATGACGACGAACACACTGCGTGATTCGGTGATCGCCTCGGCCGTGCGCCTGCCCACCGGCAAGTTCCTGGGCAGCCTGAAGCATCTCCCGGCCCCGACGCTCGGCGCGCACGTCGTCCGCGAAGCGGTGCGCCGCGCCGGCATTGCACCCGCCGCCGTGGACGAGTGCATCATGGGCAACGTGATCTCGGCCGGCCTGGGCCAGAACCCAGCCCGGCAGGCTGCGCTGGGCGGCGGATTGCCCGACGCCGTCGCCGCCCTAACGATCAACAAGGTCTGCGGCTCCGGGCTGAAAGCGGTCATGCTCGCTGCGCAGGGGATCGCCACCGGTGACATCGACGTCGCCGTGGCCGGCGGGATGGAATCGATGAGTCGCGCGCCCTACGTCGTCGAGCGGATGCGTGAGGGCCTCCGCCTCGGTTCCGGGACGCTCGTGGACACCCTGGTCCACGACGGGCTCTGGTGCGCCCTCGAAGACTGCCACATGGGCATGACGGGTGAGGAGGTCGCGACCCGCTACGCCGTCTCTCGGCAGGAACAAGACGCCTACGCGCTCGAGAGCCACCGCAAGGCCAGTGCCGCCGCCGCCAATGGCTGGTTCGCGGACGAGATCCTGGCCGTCGACGTCCCGCAGCGCAAGGGCGATCCGATCCGCTTCGCTGCGGACGAGCCGGTCCGCGCCGACGCCTCCGCGGAGGCCCTGGCCGCGCTGAAACCGGCCTTCGCCAAGGATGGAACGGTGACCGCCGGCAATGCCCCGGGCGTGAACGACGGCGCCGCGGCGCTCGTCGTCATGTCGGCCGCGCGCGCCGAGGCGCTCGGTATCACGCCGCTGGCGCGCATCGTCGCCCAGGCCACAAGCGGCCTGGCGCCGATGCTCGTCATGATGACGCCGGTCCAAGCTGTGCAAGCGGTCGTGAAGAAGGCCGGCTGGGCCCTGACCGACGTCGATCTCGTGGAACTGAACGAGGCGTTCTCGGTGCAGGGCGTCGCCGTCACCCGTGAACTCGGCCTCGACCCGGCGCGGGTCAACGTGCACGGCGGCGCCGTCGCACTCGGCCACCCGATCGGCGCCAGCGGCGCGCGCGTTCTGACGACGCTCCTCTACGCGATGCAGCGCCGCAACGCGAAGTGCGGCATCGCCTCACTCTGCCTCGGCGGCGGGAATGGTGTCGCGCTCGCCGTAGAACGCGGCTAGGCCGCCCGATCCTCCACTACGGCCCCGCCGGCACGCGGGTCTCGAAATCGACCTCCGTTAGCGGGACGTCCCAGTGCGCGTCGACAATCTCGAATCGACGCTGCTCCTCAGCTCGAAACGCGTCGAGATCCGGGAAGAGGCCACGCGCGATCTCCACGTCGTTCGCCGGCGCCATGAGCGCCTCGCTGTCACGAAACGTCATGACGGTCGCAAACGTCCAGTCGCCTCGCCCGTCGCCGTGATACGTCGGGATGTAGGCCTTGAAGCCGGTGACCCGGTCGCCGAGCTGGGCCTTGAGTACCGGGTAGTGGTTCTTCTGGTACAGATCGAGGAACTCTTCCTGGTGGCCCCACTTCACACGGTAGAAGTACCAGACGGTCCGCTCGCCGCCCGACGCCTCCTGCAGCGACGGCGCCCCGGCCCGGGCCGTCGGCACAATCCACTCCGCACCCCCCACCATCGTGACGGTCACTAGAACGAACATCAGTCGTCTGGTCATCTTTCCTCCTTGCTTGCAGTGCTCCGACGACGGACCTCACCTTACCAAGGATCGGGTAGGCTGATGAGCCGTGGCCGAGATTCAGACCGTCGGCGTCGTGGGCGCCGGCACGATGGGCAGCGGCATCGCGCAGGTCTTCGCGCAGGCCGGCCTGGGCGTCCGCCTCCAGGACGTCGAACCTGCCGCCCTCGACCGTGCCGTCGCCCGCATCGGCCGCAGTCTCGACAAGCTCGTCGGAAAGGGCGCGCTCGAAGCCGCGGCGGCTGACGCCGCCCGCGGTCGGCTCTCGACCGGGACCGACCTCGATCCGCTGGCCGAGGTCGACTACGTCGTCGAGGCGATCGTAGAGGACCTCGAGGCGAAGCGAACACTCTTCGCGACCCTGGACGGCCTGGCGGGCGAAGAGGCATTCCTGGCCTCCAACACCTCGTCGATTTCGATCACGGCCCTCGGCACGGCCACGCAGCGACCGGAGCGGGTCCTCGGAATGCATTTCATGAATCCGGTGCCATTGATGCCGCTGGTCGAACTGATCCGAGGACAGGCGACGTCGCCGGACACGATGGCCGCCGCGACCGCGCTCTGCGGCCGGCTCGGCAAGACCGCGGTCGAGGCTGCCGACTGCCCCGGCTTCATCGCGAACCGGATCCTGATGCCGATGATCAACGAGGCAATCTACGCGTTGATGGAAGAAGTCGGCACCGCCGATGCGATCGACACCGTGATGAAGCTCGGCATGAACCACCCGATGGGCCCGCTCAGGCTCGCCGACCTCATCGGCCTCGACGTCTGCCTCGCCATCATGCAGGTCCTGCACGGCGGCCTCGGCGACGACAAGTACCGGCCGTGCCCACTGCTCGAACAGATGGTGGCGTCGGGTCGCCTCGGCCGCAAGTCGGGTCAGGGCTTTCACGAGTACTCGACATGACGATCCGCCTGGCCGAATCCGACGACGACATCGCCTGCTGCTGCCACGTCATGCGCGAACTGCGCCCGGCGATCGCCGAAGCCGAGTTCGTCGCCCGCATCCGTGTGCAGGAAGCGACAGGATACCGGCTGGCGCTGGGCGAGGCCGACGGCATCGCGGTCGCCGCGGCGGGGTTTCGGCTCGGAGAGAATCTGGCGTGGGGCCGCTACCTGTACGTCGAAGACCTCGTCACCTCATCAGCCCAGCGCTCGAAGGGCCACGGCCGCGAACTGCTCGCCTGGCTCGTCGAGTTCGCCCGACGCGAAGGCTGTGACGAACTGCATCTCGATTCCGGCGTCTGGCGCAAGGAGGCGCACCGATTCTACGAGCGCGAGGGGATGGAGATGGCGAGCTACCACTTCAAGGTCGATGTGAGCTGAGCCGCGCGCTGACGGCGGCGGGCTGTGATGTCATCGTCGCGAATGCGCGGCGGGTGCGGCTGATTGCCGAGCACGACGCCAAGAGCGACCGGCTGGATGCGGAACTACTGGCCCGGTTGGGCGCGGGTGGCCCCGCTGTTGGCCATCCTCGAGCATTTGACGGCGACCATCCGGCAATTTGATCGCCAACTCGCGCGGCTGGCCACGACCCGCTACCCCGTGACCGCGGTGCTGCGGCAGATCCCCGGCGTCGGGCCGT
>MPMF02199640.1_pt1 | contig 20562 bp, 15 predicted proteins | sample 1617271 | NCBI WGS metagenome assembly MPMF02 (sample SAMN05944812, study PRJNA350692) | marine metagenome | biome: marine; feature: ODZ; material: water; isolation source: 120 m water sample prefiltered with 30 um filter, filtered on to 0.2 um... | place: Pacific Ocean | collected 2012-04-09... | reverse complement strand
GACGAAGGCTCTGAGCTCGTTCGCATCTCCCTGGACGGCTCCAGCGTGGAGACCGTGAGCGTGCCGCTGCTCGCCCACGACTTCGTCGAGCTCCCGGATGGCACGATCGCGGCCATGGTCGTGGAGTACCGGGACTACGAGGGCGAGGCCCTTCGGGGCGACAGCATCGTCGAGATCGCCCCAGATGGCACACAGACAACCGTGTGGAGCAGCTGGGACTGCTGGGACGTGGAAGAGACCCTCGACGACCCCGATCTGGGCTGGACCTTCGCCAACGCCTTGGACTACCACGACGGCGGCTACCTGCTGGGCATGCGCAACTTCAGCAGCATCGCCCGCATCGACCGGGACGGCACCTGTGACTGGGTCTTCGGGCGGACCGGGGCGACCTTCGAGGCCGCGGACGGCTCCGCGACCTTCCTGCACCAGCACCAGTTCGAGCTCTTCGACGGTCGCCTGCTCGTCTTCGACAACGAGGGCCTCGCCGGTAGCCAGTCCAGGGTGCTGGAGTACGACTTCGACCCCGACGCCGGGCTGGCGGAGGAGATCTGGAGCTACAGTCCCACGCCCAGCATCTACAGCTTCGTCCTTGGCGACGTGGCGCGCATGGACGACGGGGACACGCTGGTGACCTGGTCCGCGTCGGGTCAGATCGACAGGGTCACGGCGGACGGCGAGGCCACCTGGACCTTGAACACGCCGGTGGGCTACGTGCTCGGATTCGACACGGTCTCGACGAGCCTCTACCCGCAGTGATCCTGCTCGTCGCGAGCGCCCAGGCCGCTGGGTATTACGCCAGCGAGGGCGGCATCAGGGCCACCGGGCGCGCAGGTGCCTTCGTCGCCGGCGCCGATGATCTCTCCGCACAGACCTACAACCCGGCCGCGCTCTCACGGATCGATCGCCAGCTGACCTTCCAGCTGGCCGGAGTGCACCAGCAGGTGGTCTTCGACCGGGCGGACGAGGACGAACTGTCCTTCGACCCGGTCAGAAACGGCGCGGCGCCGATGCCCATCCCGGCCCTGGGCTTCGCCTTCAGCCCGCTCTCCAGGCTGACTTTGGCCATCGGCGCATACACACCCTACGCCCCCCGCTTTGCCTTCCCGGACGCGGGCCCCCAGCGCTTCACCCTGGTCGACTCGGTCGTGCTCAGCGGCAACGTCGGTCCCAGCGCCGCGTGGTCCTTTCGCGACCTGCACGTCGGCGCCGGTGTCGCCTGGACCTTCGTCTCGGTCGAGCAGAGCCTCGTCAGTCACGTGGCACCCCTGCAGTTCGCCCCAGAGGACAACCCGGACTACGACGTCGCGGTCTCCCTCGATCTGCTCGATCCCTTCGAGATCACCTGGAACGCGGGCCTGTTGTACGACCGCGAGCGCTTCGCCGTCGGTCTCTCCTACACACCGCCGGTGCACTTCGAGCCGACCGGCACCCTGACCGCTGACTTCAGCCGGAACACCTACTACGTGGGCGACAACGACCTGGGCAAGATCATCGCGAATCCGACGGCGACCGACGGGGACGTGGGCCTCGAGGTCGTGTTGCCGAGGGTCGTGCGCGCCGGGGTGCTCCTGCGACCCCATCCCAGGGTCGATGTCGAGGCCGACCTGGTGTGGGAGCAGTGGTCGTCGATGCCCACGCTGGAGGTCCAGGACCTCGACCTGGTGATCGAGACGGAGATGGCAGAGGACGTGCTGCTCGATGGGACCGTGTCGCTTCCTGGGGAGATGCAGGACGCCTGGGCGCTGAGGGTCGGGGGCCAGTTCGAGGCCACGCCGCGCTTCGACGTCCGCGCCGGGCTCTCCTACGAGACCTCGGCGGTGGCCCCGGAGTACCGCTCGGTCTTTCTACCCGACGGAAACGAGATCGGCTACGGACTCGGCGGCAGCCTCGGTATCAACGACGTGCTCGCCCTGGATCTGGCATGGTCGCAGGCCTTCGTTCCTGGTCACGAGCTCGATCCCTCCTGGGTCTACCAGGTACAGATCGACCCCAGCTCCGGCGAGGTCGGCGCTGGCAAGCGTGTCGGAGGGGGTACCTTCCGCTCGACCACATCGATGTTCGGCCTCGGGCTGAACTGGACTCCCCAACGCGAGGACCCCACATGATCCTGCTCTTTGCCTGCATCGGAGAGGGTGAGCCCGTCGACAGCGTCCCCGACGAGGCAGACACCGACACCGACACCGACGCCGACACCGACGCGGGCAACTCCGCGCTGACCGGGCGGCTGGGCGAGGCCCTCGTCGACACCGACTACCTCGGCACGGAGACGCTCTACTTCGTCGCCGACGAGGGCGCTGGAGAGGACCTCTGCCGCGTCTCCTACACGATGACCTCCACCGGTGCCCGCACGGACTGCAGCGACTGCGAGTGGGCCTTCGACCTCGTGCTGAGCGACCCCGTGGCCGAGACGGACGTGGGCTGCAGCGACCTGGACGTGGACCCGGCCGCCCTGGACGGAACCACGGTCTCCTATGGCTACACCTCCGAGTACGTAGGCCACGGCAAGGTGCTCTTCGTCGAGCAGGACGCGGTCTGGACCGCCGTGTCCTTCGCCACCTACGAAGCCCCGAACTTCGACTACGACTGGGAGTCGGGGTTCGTCGAGTACCGATGAGCAAGCCGCCGTTGTGCCCGCGGCTCGTTGGCGTCACGGATGCCGGTTGTAGAAGATGCCGATGACGTCTTGGTCCGTGTGCGCCCCCGCGTCGAGCTCTATGCCCACATGCGGGTCGCCTGCGATCAGCTCGTCGAAGCCATCTCCATCGAGGTCCTCGGCCACCACGTTCGGCCCGGAGTAGTTCCGATAGCAAAGCCACGCTCCGTCGTGGTCGATCCGCCGGGGCCAGTCGGCGAGGTCCAGCAGACCCGTCGTGGGGATGCCTGAGGGTGCCAGGAACGAGAGGCCATCCGCCCCGCACACGACGAGGTCGGGCTCCGTGCCTCCGAAGTCGCCCCGAGCCATGCCCACAATGCCAGCGCTGGATGAAGTGGAGCTGACGATGCGGCCATTCGCGTCATGGTAGGTGCTCACCCCGCCCGCCCAGAGGTCGGTGAAGACATCCACCCGCCCCCCCCACGTCTGACCGTCGAGGATGATGTTCCCGGTCTCGTCATAGAACCCGACCTCGCCGTGTCCATCACCGTCGAGATCGCCCAGGCTCAGCGTAGTACGCGGATCTCCACCCTTGCCCGAGTCCGTGTAGTCCTCGGCCCAGTAGAACACCGTCGAAGTCGCAATATCTTCAACGAGCTTCCCGTCTTCCAAGCGATCAGCCTCCACCAGGTAGACGCGGTCCCACGTCGCGATGGCCAAGCTCGCATGACCGGTCCCCTGCAAGTCCGGCAGGAGCGCAATCTCAAAGCCGAGGTAGTTCGCCTCGTCCATCTCGACGATTGCCCGAGCATCGGTCATGAACTGAACGCCCCCGGCAGAGAGCTGCGACCAGTCCACGACGTTCACCCGGCCGTAGTTCCCGTTGACCCAATGCTCCCCGAGGATGAGCTCCTCGATGCCGTCTCAGTCGACGTCCACGACCGCATAGGCACTGCTTTGGCCGGAGGTTGCCCGTTCCAGGCTGAAGATGCCAACAAGCGCATCGGCCCCGCTGAGCGGTGACCCCGTCGCGAGGTCGGCGGCGGACAGAATGAACACGAAATCGGCGTTCTCCCCCCTCCTGATCCCGCTTGCGGAGACGATGACGTCCTCGTCTCCGTCGACATCAGGAACGGCCCCCGGCCTGTACGTGGCCCACCACCCCCATGGCTCCTGATCCTCGGTGTGGTCGAAGACTGCCCAGGCACTGTCGAGCCCGTAGCCGCCGTAGTCGACATCTGACGGCAGGATCGCCAAGCCCAGGCCGGCGGGCGCGGCAATGTCACGGACACCGTCGCCATCGATGTCGGGAATCACACCGATTCCGTTATCTGAGAGGCCGGTCCACAGACCCTCCGGGTCGTTCCAGTCGAGCTCGTTTCCTTCCCAGAGCACATCCGCATCCCAGGTGGTCATCACGTCCCAATCGGCCAAGCCATCACAGTTCTCGTCCCGGTAGGTGTCCGGGAGTTCGGTGGCATCCGGCGACACCTCGGGGTCGAGGTCGTCGCAGTCCGCCCCACCAACCGCTGACGACTCCCATCCGTCCCCGTCCGCATCGGTGACATCGGACCCGTCGCAGTCCTGGTCGATGCCGTCGTAGGGCACCTCCTCGGCGCCCGGGTGGACCGTGGGATCCGAGTCGTCGCAGTCGTCGTCGGTGTGGCCATCGCCGTCCGGGTCCCGGAGTTCGCTGTCGGGGTCGCGCTGTCCACCGCGGCGGGCCCGGTGTCGTCGAGGCCTTTCGAGCAGGCGGCGAGTACGAGCCAGGCTGAGACACCCATGTCGCCACCGTAGACGAGGTGGCAGACATCGAGCGTCGAATCGACGGCTTGGCCGGCCCGCCGACGATGCGCCCAGCGTGCTGGGTGGCTGGGCCGACGGGAGACCCACGTGGGTCAGAAATGTCATGGAAATGTCAAGGCGGTGCCTGGCCGTTTGACGGTTTCGGGGGCCTCGAAGTGACCCGGTCCTCGGTCTCCGCTGGCAAGGGTCTCGAGGGCTCTGTACGGCCCCTGAGCCGTCGCGATCGCGTCGTTTCGACCGCGACCTCGCGAAGCGACGAGTTCGGGCCGTCAGGAGCGCCGCGCGAGGCGCTAAAACCCTGATGTTAAAGGACTAGTACAACTTCAGGGGGAACCCATGGTCGCTCGGATCGATCCCACGCTCGCACTCCACGAAGCCATCCGTGGGCTCGAAGGTGACCGTGACGCCGGTCTGCATGCCCGGGGGAACCAGGACAGACATCAGCGACCCGGACTCGAAAGGGGAGCCCTCGTCGCTCGTGTAGATACGGACACCGAGTCGCCGACCGCCACCGGCTCGAAGTCGACCCATGCTGGCGTCACGGCCTCTGGAGGGAATCTACGCGCGGCGAGCGGACTTCGTGACAAACAACAGGACGGCTGGAGGATCGGTGTTCCAACGTTGGGACAGCCGACGGCGAGCGTCAGAGTTTCCGCTGTTGATGAAGTCGGCAGAAAACTGCCGATTTGGATCCCAACAACGGCGCTACAAGAAGCGCCCGACGCCCTCTTCACCCCCGCCCTCGCCATCGGCGAAGCGGTACTGCGTATCGACGAGGCCGTCGATGCGCTCCATCACGATGTCCGTGATCGCTCTGAAGGGCTGGGCGTGGAGCTGGCCCGCCTCACGTGAGAGCGGCACGAAGTCCTCGCGCACCCTGTGTGGGGCGAGCTCCGGGCCGTCGACCTCGAGGGGCTCGCCGAAGCGGTAGACGATGCGTCCTCCCTTCGAGAAGGGCGAGTTGCCCGGGTAGCAGAGGTCCGAGCCAGAGCAGCCCACCGGCACGATGGGGGCGCCGAGGTGCTGGGCGAACTGGGCCAGGCCGATGTGCCCGCGTGACAGCCGCCTGCTGCGAGTCCCCTGTGGGAAGACCAGCAGGTGGAGTCGCTTGTCGTGCAGCGCCGAGCGGTTCAGGCGGGCGACCTCGCGCATCAGGGCCTGGAACTGTCCCTCGAGGTCGTCGGCCTCTCCCGCGTCGAGGCGGTCGCGCAGGGCCCGGTATTCCTCGGGGCTCGCGTCTCTTCCCAGCTCGCGCCTGAGCCTGGTCGCCACGAGGTAGCCGCGGGAGGGCAGGGGGATGTTGTTCGTCGAGGACAGGAACCACGCCAGCAGCGGGTTCTCGAAGTACTTGCCCTTCACCCAGGTGGCAGTGAAGCGTCCGCCGAGCTGGCACATCCGCCACTGCAGCGGCCAGTAGTTGAAGCGGTCTGTGTGGTTCATCGCGATGAACACGCCGCGGTCCTGGGGGAGCTTGTCGTAGCCCTCCAGCACGATCTCCGTCCGCCGCGGAAAGGCGTAGTCGAAGCGCAGACCGAGCTGGCCGACCAGGAGCTGGCCAACGGGGCGCTCGGACAGCTCTGTGCGTTCCAGGCGGGCGAGCATGACCGGGCTACTCGCGGGACTCGTCCAGCGCGAGGCAGAGCTCGGCGAGGCGGAAGGGCTTGCTCACGAAGCCGAGCGCGCCGGCGTCGATGCAGGCCTGGACCTTCTCTTCGCGCGCGAAGCCGCTCATCATCAGGACTGGCAGGTCCGGGTGGCGGTGCTTGAGCCGCTGGAGCACCTCCTCGCCGCCGAGCCCGGGCATGCCGATGTCCAACAAGACGAGCTCGATGCCCTCGAGCTTGTCCGCCATGCGCAAGGCCTCGAGGCCGTCAGCGGCCGAGTGCACGACGACGTCGTGCGAACCCAGGAGCGAGGCGAGGGAGTGGCGGACCGCGTCGTTGTCCTCGACGAGCAGGACCGAGCCGGGGAGGTCGATGACCTCGTCGTCGTCGAAGATGCGCGTGACCGTCGTGCCGCGCTCGTAGACCGGCAACAGGACGCGAAAGAGGGTCCCGGCTTCCGGCGAGGACTGCACCTGGATCGTACCGCCGTAGCTCTGCACGAGCCCACGGACCAGCGCAAGCCCGGTCACGGGTCGCTGGCTGGCGTGGCGGGTGAAGGGCTGGAAGAGCCGGCCCTGGATGCTCGTGGGGATGCCGACGCCGTCGTCCTCGATGTCCAGGATGGCGTCGCCGTCCAGCTCGTGGCCCCGGAACCAGATCTCGCCTTCGAGTCCCACGGCGCGGATCGCGTTCACCCCGAGCTGGTGGAGGATCTTGATGACGCCGCTGGGGTCCGCGATGACACGCACCGAGCCGAGGCCGTTCTCGCAGCGCACGGTGACCCCGGAGGGCGCCGCCTCTGCGAGGCGCTCGACCACGCGGGCGAGCAGGTTGCCCAGGTTGACCGGCCCGTGCTCGAGCTCCTCGCGGCGGCCAAGGTGCAGCATGTCCCGGGTGGCCCGGCGGCTCTTCCTCAGGGCCTTCTCTGCGTCGACGAGGGCCTCTGCGGCGTGCCCGTGGACCGCCGGGAGGCTGTCGAGGGCGCTGGCGATGACGGTCAGCGCGTCGTTGATGTCGTGGGCCATCGAGCCGGCGAGCAGGCTGAGCTCGGCGACCTCCTTGCGCGCCTGGGCGCGGAAGACCCCGAGGAGCTCGCGCTCCCTGGTGATGCTGCGGCAGAGCAGGAGCGCACCCTGTCCCGCCAGGGGCTCCAGCTGGGCTTCGTAGGCCCGGGGGCCCTGCGGACCCAAGAGGCGCACGTCGCCGACGACCGACTCGCCCCCCATCGCGCGGCCGAGCCCGGAGGCGACCCAGTCCCGGTCCTCTGGGTCGATGAGCCCGAGCACCCCGGTCGGATCCCCGAGCAGGCGCCGCTCGGCGACGCCGGTGGCCCGTGTCACCGCCGCGTTGACCCGAAGCACACGCCGCTCCTTGCCGAAGACGACGATCAGGCTGTGGAGGGCTTCCAGGACCGCCTGCATCTGGTTGCGCTCGTCGCGCAGAGCTGTCAGCGTCGTGGCCCGCTCGGACATGTCCCGCAGGGCCACGAAGATCATGGCGCCGTGCTGGGAAGTGCTGCTCTCGAGCTCCGCGATGCCCCCGTCGAGGCGTCTCCAGACGCCCATCTTCAGGCCGTCCTGGTCTCGCTCCTTTCCTGCCCGCAGCCGGGCGACGTTCGACCCGACGGGGTCCCCGCCGAGGAGGTGCTGGGCGATCCGGTTGGCGTAGACGACGCGTCCATCGGCGTCCAGTTGGAGGATGCCGTCCGGAAGCAGCTCGAGAGTGCCCTGGCCCACCGCCGGGAGCCTACCAGAGCCCGTCGCGAAAGGCCTTTCATCGAGATAACCGCGGCCCGTGGACCGAAAGCTCTATTCGACCTGCGCGGCGCTGTTCCTCATCAGCTTCGGTCTCGTTCTCTTCGAGCTGTTGCTCACCCGGCTCTTCGGGGTCGTGCTCTTCGCGCAGTTCGCCCACCTCGCGCTCGCGCTCGCGCTGCTGGGCATCGGTGTCGGCTCGGTGGCCCAGCACCTCTGGCCGCAGCTGGTCCCCGAAGAGGGCCTCGAGCGCCGCCTCGGCTGGATCGCCCTGGCCCAGGCAGCGCTCACGGTCGCGGCTGTCGTGGCCACCCTCAGCCTGCCCGTGGTCACGCAGTTCGAGGTCCCGCCGGAGTCCTACCAGGAGCGCTCGGCCATCAAGGACGACCTGCTGGACCCCTTCTGGTTCGCCGTGCTGTTGCCGATCCTGGCGCTCCCCTTCACGGCTGCAGGCCTGGCCTTCTCCGGGGTCTTCCAGCGCCTCCGCCACAAGATCGGTGTGCTCTACGGGGCCGATCTCGTCGGTGGCGCGTGTGGCGCGGTCGTCTTCCTGCCCCTGCTCGGTGTCATGGCCGGACCCGACACGGTCTTTCCGATCGTCGCGGCCCTGGGCATCGCCGCGGCCGTCTGCTTCTGGGCATCCGGTGCTCGAAGAGGACTCGTCGTCGCCTGCCTCGTCGCTGTGCTGGGCATCGGCGCCACGGCCACGGGCATGTCCGAGGTCGAGCTCCTGCGGGTGCGCTACGCGGCTGGCTACAGCGAGGACGGCGTCGTCTACACCAAGTGGACGCCGCTGGTTCGGCTGTCGGTCTACGAGGCAGAGCGCGCGGACCTGGTCCTCCTCGACAACTCGAGCGCGTCGGAGATCGCCAAGGAACCCGGGCGGGTCGACGAGCTCGCTCAGGAAGCCAACCGGGCGCTGGTCTACGAGCTGCACGAGCCCGACGAGGGGCGCGTCGCCATCCTCGCGGCCTCCGCCGGACCAGAGGTCGCCTGTGCACGACGGGCCGGCTTCCACGACATCGACGCCATCGACGTCGTCGGCGACATCTTCGACCTCGTGCGTGAGCGTCACCCCGACAACCCGGTCAATCCCTACCTCGACCCAGAAGTGCAGACCCTCGGGATCGATGGCCGCGCCGCGATCCTCCACGCAGAGCAGCCCTACGTCATCATCCACATGGTGCACGCCAACCTGTGGTCCTCGGCCGGGTTGCTGAGCAACGCGTGGTCCCCCTCCCTGCTGGAGACCGTAGAGGCCTTCGAGACCTACCTCGACATGCTCGAGGACGGCGGCACGATCAGCTTCGGCCGCGGCAGCCAGACGCCCCAGCTGGTGAGATCCGCAGCTGTTGCCCTGAGGCGGCGGGGCGTCGAGGAGCCCTATCGGCACATCGCGGTCCTTGGAGGGGGCGCGAGCGTGATGCTGCTCAAGAAGGAAGCGTGGACCCCGGAGGAGACCGCGGAGCTGCTGGAGGCGATCCCGTCGTTCCGCAGATCGGTGCTGGTCGGCGACCCCCGGGTCGAACCGGAGAGGCCCCTGTGGTGGGGCAAGCGGATGACCGACGACCGCCCCTACCTCGACGATCCGGGCATGGTCGGGCGGCACTTGAAGATGGCCCTCCGCCACTCCACGGGCGAGGAAGAAGAGCCGCTGACGGCGCTCTACCGCAGCGTCGTCATCCAGGTGGCCTTCGTCCTGGTCGCCGGGCTGCTGTTCATCTTCCTACCGATGCTGCGGCGTGGTCCCACCGAGCTCCGCGGCGTGCGCTTCGTCGGTCTCGGGCTGCTCTACGTCTCGGGCCTGGGCTACGGCTACCTCGCGGTCGAGACCGTGCTCATCCACGAGCTGGTGCTCTTCGTCGGGCACCCGACCTACGCCGTCACCATCGTCATCCTCTCCATGCTCCTGTCCTCGGGCATCGGCTCGGTGCTGGCGGGTCGCGTGGATTCGCAGAGGCTCCTGCGCACGCTCCGCGTCGTGCTCGTCGGTGTGCTGGGACTCGGCGCCATCCAGGCCTGGGTCGTGCCAGGGCTGCTCTACGACCACGCCCTGGGTCTGTCGCCGGTGCTGCGGATGGTCGTCGTGGGTCTGGCCGTCGCGCCGCTGGGGCTCCTGATGGGCATGCCCTTCCCCCTCGCCATGCGCCTGCTCCCACGAGAAGCCGGGGGCATCGTGCCCTGGGCATGGGCGCTCAATGGCTGGACCAGCGTCGTCGCGGGTCTCGCGACGGTGCTGCTGAGCCGCATCGAGGGCTATGACGTCGCCTTCTCCGTGGCGCTCGGCGCCTACGTGCTGGCCCTGGCGCTGGCTGGGTTCCTGCCCCGCCTGAGGAGAGCTCAGTCCAGGTAGCCCAGCGCCCTCAGCTCGTCCTCGCGCTCCGGCGTGACGCCCGGCATGGCCTGGAGGCTCGGCGCCGGCACCCACGTGGCGCCGACCTTCACCGCTCGGCTGCCGTCCCCGAGCTGGAGGAAGGTCTCTGCGCGCCCCCTGAGCTGGACCTCGCCTTCGCCCTCGTAGCTGACCTCGCGGGTCTCCCGATAGCGCGTGACGACGAGCTCGAGTCCCCGGGGATCCCTCACGTCCGCGGGCAGGGCGTAGATCTCTCGGGGGACCTGCCGCTCCGAGGAGTCGATGTGGAGCTCCCCGTCCACCAGCTTCGGTGAGGCCAGGGAGTCCAGCGGGTCGTAGCCGGACCAGGCCGCGGAGAAGCCAGCGGGGTGCCTGAGCACAAGCGACATCGGCGAGGACATGACGCGCTTGTTCGTCCTCTTCATCCCGATGCGCCAGGCCGCGTGTACAGGCCGACCCAGGGCCTCTGCGAGCTCGGCGGCAAGCTCCGCCGATCGCTCGGGAGAGGGCCGCTGCGGCTCCTTCTCCGCCGGATCGACCGCGAGGTCGTAGAGGCGCTCGCCCGCGGCGCTGAGCACCCACTTCTGCTGTCGGGTGAGCAGGCCCCACTCGTCGGTCCCGTAGAGCAGGTAGCCGAAGCCCAATGCCCGCTCTCGGAGGGGGTCGAGGTCATCGAGCAGCGAGGCGCCGTCGAGGTCGTCGTAGGGCAACTCGAGCGCGTCGAGGATGGTCGGTGTGATGTCGAGCAGGCTCACGGGGACATCGCTCCGCCCGGATTCGACCCCCGGGCCACGGACCATCAGGGGGACCCTGAGAAGCTCGTCGTGCAGTGTGTGTCCGTGCTCGAAGGAGCCGTGCTCCCAGAACTCCTCGCCGTGGTCGCTGTAGAAGACCACCAGATCGTCGTCGTCGAGGACGGCCAGGAGCCGCTGCAGCTCGTGGTCGAGGTACCTGACGTTCTGACGGTAGCGCGCGCGAACGTAGGGCTTGGCCTCCTCGCGGCGGGCGGCGCTCAGGGTCTGGATCTCGCCGCGGGACATGCCCTCGGACAGCCCCACGGGGGGTTCGGGTGCCCACATCGAGCGGAAGGGCTCCGGCTCCCTGTAGGGCATGTGGGGCTCCATCAGGTGGACCATGAGCAGCACGTCGCGGTCGCGCCAGGCCTTCAGAGACCCCAGCGCCCGGTCGATCTGCGTGCGGACCGGAGAGACGAAGCCGTAGGCATAGCGGGACCAGGCGCCGCCCATGCCGAAGGGGGTGTCGAGGAAGGCGTTGCCCACGACGCCGTGGGTCAGGAAGCCCTCCCTCGCCAGCCGTGCGGGCAGGTTGTCCTCTGGATCCCAGTGGTCTGGGTGTCGCCCGGACAAGGCGGTGCGGGCCGATGGCAGGGTCCACGGCGCCGATGATCGAGCCTGCTCGAAGACGAGCGCCTCGGCGGCCCAGGCGTCGATGTTCGGGCTGTCCTCGGCCGAGGCCCCATAGACCCCGAGCGCATCGACGCGGAGGGTGTCGACGAAGATGAGCACGACGCGCCTGGGGTCCTCTTTCGGTGTGTAGAGCGCGGGCTCTTCCAGGAAGACGTAGTCGAGGTCGTCGCTGTCGCCCCCGTCGACCCGCAGCCGCAAGTCCACCCGCTCGCCGGCGTGCTCCGAGACGTCGATGCGGACACGCCGCCGGTGCCCGCCGTGCTCCAGCGCCAGCTGGTGAGTGATCTCTCCGTCGACCTCCAGCACCACGGTGGCGCCGTCACTCCTGGGGCCGAGGACCCACGGCGGGTCGAAGATGGTCGCCTCGAAGCCCACCACGCCGCGCTCGGGGACGAGCACGTCCTCCCAGGTCAGCGCGGTCGGGGCGGGCATGAAGAGACCGCGAAATGCGTCCTGGCCCGGCTGCAGGCTGCCGGTGACGAACTCTTCGGGCTTTAGCCCGGACTCGGCGAAGTTGAGGCGTCTCTCCTTGTCGGTGGCGCGCTGGTAGTGGAGGGAGGCGTCCTCCGGCGGGCCCGCATCCTTGTCCCGTCGTACACGCACGAGCTCCTCGCGCACGCTCCACGTGTTCACCGGCAAGGGATCGTCGTCGCTGACGCGGTCGTAGCGAGAGGTCGAGCCGTCGAACATCAGCTTGAGGCGCTGGGGGCGCTTCCTGGTGGAGTGGCCGAAGTCGATGTGCGACACGGGCAGGTCCGTGCGCCACTCGACCACGCCGTCGTCGTCCCTTCCGACCACCCACCCCGAGAGCGGGACCTCGACCGGCGTCGCCTCGCCTCCCGGGCGGCTGGAGTCGGGGAGGTCCTCGATACTGAAGTCGATCCCCCGGGACAGGGGCACGACGCCGGGTTCTCCGGGTTGGTCGCAGGCGATGAGCGCTAGCAGCACCGCGCCGACCTAACCTCATCCGGCTCATCTTGACCGCAGCCCACTCGGTGAGCAGTTAGCTGGCCGCGCGGAGATACCCATGCTCGATCCCAAGCTCGTCGAGAACGACCCGGAGCTCGTGCGCGCGGCCCTGACCCTGCGGAATGCCGACGAGGGCGCGCTCGCGACCCTGGAGCGCGTAGCCGAGATCAACGGCCGCCGGCGTGCTGTCATCCAAGAGGGCGACGCCTGCCGTGCCCTGCGCAACGAGCTCAGCCCGCAGATCGGGCAGCTCTACCGGGGTGGGCGAGGCGGCGAGGCCACCGCGCTGAAGACCCGGGTCGCCGACGCCAGCCAGAAGGCCAAGGCGCTGGAGACCGAGCAGGCGGAGCTCGAGGCCGAGCGTGACGCGCTGCTGTTGGCCCTGCCCAACCTGGTCGATGCCCGGGTCACTCCCGGCAAGGGCGAAGAGGACAACGTCGAGGTCCGCAGCTGGGGCGTGAAGCCCGCGCTGGACTTCGAGCCCAGGACCCACGACGAGCTAGGCGCTGCCTTGCAGATCCTCGACTTCGAGCGGGGCGCGAAGCTCAGCGGCGCGCGCTTCACGGTGCTCCGAGGAGTCGGCGCGAAGCTCGAGCGTGGCCTGGTGAACCTCTTCCTCCACATGGCGGAGGAGCGCGACTACACAGAGGTGATGGTCCCCTACATCGTGTGGCGGGACACGATGGCGGGAACTGGCCAGCTGCCCAAGTTCGAAGACGATCTGTTCAAGCTGAGCGACCCGCTCAACGGCCAGGACGGCTTCCTGATCCCGACGGCCGAGGTGCCGGTCACGAACCTCCACCGAGACGAGATCCTCGAAGAGGACGACCTGCCCATCGCGTATGCCTGCTTCACCCCCTGCTTCAGGGCCGAGGCCGGCAGCTACGGAAAGGACACCAAGGGCCTGATTCGCCAGCACCAGTTCCACAAGGTCGAGCTCGTCCGCATCGCCAGGCCAGAGGACGGCGACGACCAGCACGAGCTGCTCACGAAGCACGCAGAGGAAGTGCTCCAGGCCCTCGGTCTGCCCTACCGGGTCATGAGGCTGTGCGGGGGCGATCTCGGCTTCAGCGCTCGCCACTGCTACGACCTCGAGGTCTGGCTGCCGGGCCAGGGCAAGTACCGTGAGATCAGCAGCTGCAGCACCTTCGGTGACTTCCAGGCTCGCCGGATGAAGCTGCGCTATCGCCCGAACCCGGTCGACGGAAAGAAGCAGAAAGCACGCCTGGCGACGACCATCAATGGCAGCGCATTGGCGGTCGGGCGAACCCTGGTTGCGATCCTCGAAAACTACCAGCAAGCTGACGGAAGCATAGTGATTCCGGAGGTCCTGAGGCCCTTCGTGGGCGGCCTTGACCGCATCGCGGCGGGAGATTAGTTCTGCGGGGCTCGCCGCCCACCATCTGGAGGCGTGGCCGAGTGGTCGAAGGCGTCGGTCTTGAAAACCGATGACCCTCACGGGTCCGTGGGTTCGAATCCCACCGCCTCCTTTGTTCTTTTCAGGTTCTGGAGACGTGACCGAGTGGCTGAAGGTGCATGATTGCTAATCATGTGAGTGGGGAAACTTGCTCCGAGGGTTCGAATCCCTCCGTCTCCGCCATCCCGTCTCGTGCGCACCCATAGCTCAATTGGATAGAGCGTCGGACTACGGATCCGAAGGTTAGGGGTTCGATTCCTCTTGGGTGTACCCGAAGCCCCGCAGCCTCCACCGGTTGCGGGGCTTCTTCCTTTCCAGGTCTACTCCCCGTTTCGCTCCACCGTGGTCTCGCCGCCCAGGTCGGCAGCCCAGGCCAGTGCCGCCCGGGCGTGCTCGGGGTCGAGCGTGCCCACTATCGGTTGGACTCCACGCTCCAGGAGCCACCCGATGGACTCCCGCGCGTCGAGGCGGCCGCCGTCGAGTGGACGCGAGGCCTGGAAGAGCACGCCGTGTTCCCTGCAGAAGGGGAGGATCTCCGCCTCGACGGACCGCTGACCCGAGTTGTACTCGGCCTGGACCACCTCGAGCGTGACACCCTCCTCGCCCGCGACGCGCCAGGCCTCTCGGAGCTGCCCGAGGTCGTGGTTGGAGACCCCGATACCCTCCGCTCGCCCGGAGTGGACCAATGCGGCCAGCTCGCGGATCCAGGCGCTGTTGTCGCGCACCTCGACCGGGAAGTGGAGCAGGCAGAGCCGGACCGAGCTCGCCTGCAGTCGAGCCAGCGAGGCGTCCAGGGCATCGGCCACCGAGCTGGGGCGCCTCCAGGGGTGGGGCATCACCTTGGTCGCGACGAGGGGCTCGCCAGCCAGGGCGCGCTCCGAGCGTCCGAGCCCGTAGACCTCTGCGGTGTCGAAGAGCACCGGGCCGCCCTCGGTCCACGCGGCCCGCACGGCCCGCACGGCCTCGCCTGGCCGGTAGCGATTGGTCCCGGCGGCGATGGGTCCCAGGGGGAGGGGAGCAGACACGTGAGCTATTGTCAGCCATGGCCTCCGTCGCGCGGCGAATCGCGTACTCCGCAGTCGTCGCGTTAGCCCTGACCCCCGTGCTGGTCGAGATCGGCGTGCGCGTCTGGGACCCTACGCCACGGCGCATGGTGATCCGTCCCGGCCCGGAGCTCGTCGTCGAGCGCGTGCAGGGCACCCCCCTGTGGTGGGCGCCGGAGGATGCCCCGCGCCTGCGCGAGCCCGAGTGCGAGGGCGACCGCCGCGTGCTCATCGTCGGCGACTCGATCCTGAAGGGCTGGGGAGTGCCCGTGGAGGAGTCCTGGTCCGTCCTCTGGCGCGAAGAGGCGCGTGAGGACGGTCTCTGCGTGCACAACTACGCCTCTCCTGGCTACGGCCACGCCGAGGAGTGGGCGCTGACGCAGGAGTACGTTCCGCAGCTCGAGCCGGATCTGCTCGTCTACGAGGTCTACGCGCTGGCCCACCCCGACCACGCGGACGTCCAGCGCATGGTGGGGGGAACCATCTTCGATCTGCGCGGCCTTCGTGTCGGTCCCGACGGCGCGCCCCGGGTCTTCGCCGTGCCGGCTTCGCTGAATCACTGGCTCTTCGCCAACTCCTACGCCTACCAGTACATCAACCTCGCAGCCGGTTCACCCTCGGCGACCGTCGGCAGCTTCGTTCCAGCGGTGCCGCCCGAGACCCTGCAGCGGGTGGCGGACTTCGCCCTCGAGCAGGGGGTGGAGGTCGCCTTCGTGCTCTGCCACCGCCTCGACATCGCCTTTCCCTTCCTCGTCGACGCCCCCCCCCCCTCGCCTGACGGGGGCTCGGGAGGTCGCGGAGAACAACGCCCACGTCCACCTCGTCGACACCGCGGAGCTCCTCGCGGATCAGGACGTCACGGCCGTGCGCCTCGACGAGTGCTGCCACTTCAACAAGCGAGGTCAGCGCCTGCTCGCCGAGCGGCTCGGCGCCGCGCTGGAGGCTCACATCCCCGGGCAGACGCCGGGCCTGAGTCCGAGCTCCGGCGCGTTGCGGTAGATCCGGCCAGGAGAGGTCCGCTGCACCTTCAGGCGCGGATCCGGTTCCAGCCGGAAGAGGTGGATGCCGTCCCCGGAGGCCACCGGAGGGCCGAGGGTCTCTTCGAGCTCGACCAGCTCGTCCTCGGCGTCGACGTGGGGAGCGACCCAGGTCTCGTGGTAGGCGAGCCAGGCGAAGCCGTGGCCCTCGATGCAGGAGATGGTGTCGGGCCAGCTCTCGCTCACACCGAGCATCACCTCGCGCATGCCGTCGAAGGCGGTCGAGCCGAGGTTGATCGCGACCGGCAGTGGTTGCTCGTGAGAGGTCTGGGCGAGGAAGATCGCGCCCGGAGCGAGCGCCCGACCGTCTCGCACCCGGGGGACCTCGACCAGCGGTCCGTCGACGAGGTCGTAGAGCCCTGGAACAGAGGCCGGCGCTGTTCCGACGAGGAGGGGAACGGGCAGGGAGAGCCCCCGCTCGATGGTCCAGCCGACGAGCAATCCCGCGGCTAGCCACCACCGGGGCCACCGTGCGAGGAGCGCCGCCACTCCCACGGCTGCCAGTGGACCGAAGGCGCCGACCTGCTGCCAGACCGGCGGGATCGCTCCGTAGGTCGGCACGAAGGCCGAGAACAGAGCGAACAGCGGGTTCGGGACTCCGACTCCGCCAAGGGTAGAGCCCGTCGCCAGCAGCGCCATCAGCACTCCGACCGCGACGACGACCCGCACGTCGAAGCGCCCCGCCCAGGCGCCGGCGAGGCCGGCCAACAGCGGGATCCAGCCCAGGTAGACGAGCTTGTGGAGGCGATCACCGACCAGCGTCGTCCCCATGTCGCGGGACACGGTCACCGGGTCGAGCAGGGTGGTGAAGGTGGCCACGTCGGGGGTGTGTCGAAGACCCAGGGAGAGCTCGGTGCGTCCAGGCTGGATCGACGCGGACCAGGGATCCGTGGCCGCCGCGTGGACCAGCGCGTAGACCGCGATGAGCCCGACACAGACGGCCAGGAGCGTCGCCGCCAGCGGGATCCAGTGGGTCTGCTGGCGGCCTCTGAGCGCCCAGATCGGGAAGCTCAGCAACAGCACAACGACGCAGAAGACGCCGTAGACCTGGCAGCCGGCGGTGGTCACGGCCACCGCCACCGCGGCGCCCAGACCCCAGCGCCACGAGCCGTCACGGGCCGCCTTCAGCAGGCCGAGGACGAGGAGTGGAAAGACCCAGACGGTCAGGCGCTCGTGCACGCCGCTCTCGAGGGCGTAGCCGTAGAGGTAGGGCGCGCTCTGGGCGAAGAGCCCGGCGAAGGTCGCGCCCAGCCTGCTGCCGGTGAGCTCTACCGCCAGGCGGTAGGTGGCGGCGCCGATCAACAGGAAGCTCAGGAGGATCCAGAGGTTCGCCGCTGCCACCGGACCAAGCGCGAAGGCGACCGGGCTCATCAGCAGAGCCGGTACGAGCATCACGTCGAGGAGGTTGGCCCCGCCCGGCGCGTTCAGGAATGGCGTCTCGAAGAGGTGACCCTCGGCGAGCACGGCGGGAGCGTGCCAGAAGGACCATGCGTGCTTGTAGACATCGCCGTAGTCGTCCCCGGGGAGCGCGCTGCGAAGGCTTGCCAGGACACGGGCCAGGGGAAGGGCAGCGCCGAGGAACAGCGCCCCCCAGGGTCCAAAGCGCCGAAGCGGGCTCAGGGCGCCAACACGAGGTAGGCCGCACCCCTCTCGGCGTCATGGCCGTAGGCCCCGATGAGGAGGTCGTCTCTTCCGTCGCCGTCGATGTCCCCGGGCCCTGTCACGGAGGCCCCCGCGCGGTCGCCGTCGGTCTCGCTGTGGAAGAGCTGGTCGGCCTCGTCGAGCGAGTACGTGCCCGTGGGGCCGAGGCCCGCGGCGTACCACAGGTAGGCGGTGCCGCCCTGGTCGCCGGTGAAGAGCGCGCCGAAGATCAGGTCGTCGAGTCCATCGCCGTCGACATCGCCGGCAGAGTCGAGCGCGTCGCCGCTGTAGTCGTTGGGGGCCGAGCCGTCGAAGACCAGGTCCGCGGCGCTGATGTCGTAGGTGCCGGGCTCGGGCAGCGCCGCCCCGTAGAAGAGGTAGGTGTGGCCAGCGCTGCTCGCCGATCCGAAGGGGCCATGGGCTCCGACCAGGAAGTCGGCGAGTCCGTCCCCGTCGACATCGCCGGCGCCTGCGACCGCGCGGCCGAGCGAGGCCCGCTCCTCCATGCCGTCCCAGGAGTAGTCGAGGTCCGCGGCCGAACCGTCCGCCAGGCCCCCGAGCGAGAGGTAGGCGCGCCCCTGGTTGAGCTCGTCGCCGTTGTAGGTCCAGGCGCCAATCAGCACGTCCCCGAGCCCGTCGCCGTCGACGTCTCCGACCCCGGCGACGTCCATGCCCATGTTGTCCGCGACCGCCTCGCCGAGCGCGCAGGAGCTGGCCACGTCTCCGAGGGGGCCGCTCTGGAGCGCGGCGCCGCTGATCTGGCAGACACGTCCTCGCTGGTTGTCCCAACCCATCGAGCCGACGAGGAGGTCGTCTTCGCCGTCCCCATCGAGGTCCTCGCCCCCGTCGATGGACCGACCGACGAACTCGAACTCCTCCTCGCCACGCACGATGATGTCGGCCTCGGCCAGCGGATGGGAGCCGGGGGTGATGCTCGCGCCGAGCACGACATAGGCCGAGCCGGCCTGGTAGGCATCGCCGCTGTAGTACGAGCTGATGAAGAGGTCGGCGAGCCCGTCGCCGTCGATGTCTCCTGCCGGGGAGATGTCGCGCCCGGCGTGGTCGTCCTGGCCCTCGCCGTACCACTTGGAGGACACCTCCGCGATGTTCGTGGACAGCCCGCCCGAGATGTCCGTGGCTGTCACCAGGTAGACCTTGCCGGCGTCTTCATCCCCCTCGTCGTCGTAGCGACCGGTCATCAGCAGATCGGGGCGTCCATCCCCGTCGACGTCACCGACCCCCGCCACGCGCCACCCGAACCAGTCCGCGGCGTTGAAGCCGGTGCCTTCCCTGCTCTCTCCCAGGAAGACGTGATCGGCGTCAGCGAGCTGCTCGGAGAAGACCGACTCTGCCGAGTCCGACACCGAGTCCGACACGCTGTCCACCGGGACGGACTCCGGCAGGCTGCGCGGCGGCTGGTCGGGGGCAGGGCACGCGAGGAGCAGAAGCACGAGACAGCCTAGCGGCCGGCGAGGGCGTCGTCGACCACCGGCGCGAGCACTTCTGCCACCGCGCGGTGCCCGCCGACGCTGTAGTGGACGACGTCTATGTAGTGCTCAGGTGGTTCGAGGCCCCCGCCCTCGGCCCGCAGCGCCGCGTTGACGTCGGCCAGCGCGACCCCTTCGTCCTCTGCCACGGTCCTGATGATCTCTACGGTGGCGCGGTCCGCGCGGAGCGGCAGCGGGTCGGTGTCCCTCAGCTCGTCCAGGATCTCTGCGTCGGCGTCGAGGACCGCTTCGAGCCAGGCGATGTCCCGGCAGTCCTTGTCTTCGGCCGAGAGCGCGTCCTGATCGACCCCCGAGAAGTCCCAGTCGGGGGACCTGCCACTGAGCCCCAGCCGCCGGAGCGCCGCCGGACACTCCCACTCGGTCGTCGGCTGCCAGGGGTTCGAGGCCACCGTCGCCAGCACGACCTCTGCGCCGGTCTCCTTTGCCACGCGCACGATGCGGCGGAGTCGCTCCTCGAAGTGTCTCCGGACCTGCTCACGCCGTTCGGCGTCGACCGTCCAGAGACCCTGCGCCTCGGGGGTCGGGATCGGGAACTCGTTCGGCGCGAGGAGCACCTCGAGCCACTGAAAGAGAGCGAGGTTCCCGAGGGTCCCGCGCGCCTTGTGCGTCAGGACCGAGCGGAGGTCCCCGTAGCGATGGAAGAACACGGCGTTGCCGAGGTCGTTGTGCCCCGTGTAGAGCACGATGACGTCTGGCTGGAGCACCCCAGCGGCCTCCACGATGCCGACGAGGTGACCGGTGTCCAGGCCTGGCCCGCCGAGGTTGCGGACCTCGACCCCGAGCAGCTCGGCGAGCACCCCCGGCATCTCCTGGTCCAGCCGCAGGCGCTCGGTGCCACCCCCGTGGACGCTGCTGCCGCCGAACATCAACACGCGCGGCCCCGACTTCTCCAGGGGGATCGGCGCCACGGGGAAGGGGCCCTGGTAGTTGGGGACGAGCGTGCCGTCGGACTCCGTGAAGGGAGCCCGGTTGCCGTCCGGCATCGTCACCACCAGCGTCGGCTCGGGTGGGTCGCCGGCCAGTCGGAGGACTCCCTCGATCGACAGGAGAAGGAGCGCAGCAGTGAGCAGGCCGAGCCCCAGCTTCCGTCGGGCCCTCACCCCCCGGGGTCCTCCGGGGGAGGCTCGGCGGGAGGCTCCCCTGGTGGCGCGAGATCAGACGGTGGCGCGTCCATCGGCGGCGCGACCAGCGGATCGACCTGGGCGCCGTCCGGCGGTCCCAAGGCTTCCCCGGGAGGTCCACCAGGTCCTCCAGCTCCATCCGGTCCGCCAGGTGCTCCACCGGGTGCTCCGCCTGGTCCACCGGGTGCTCCGCCTTGTCCGCCAGGTGCCCCGCCTTGTCCGCCGGGTGCTCCACCGGGTGCTCCACCGGGTGCTCCACCGGGTGCTCCACCGGGTGCTCCACCGGGTG
>MPMF02328325.1_pt1 | contig 20587 bp, 19 predicted proteins | sample 1617271 | NCBI WGS metagenome assembly MPMF02 (sample SAMN05944812, study PRJNA350692) | marine metagenome | biome: marine; feature: ODZ; material: water; isolation source: 120 m water sample prefiltered with 30 um filter, filtered on to 0.2 um... | place: Pacific Ocean | collected 2012-04-09... | reverse complement strand
CCGAACGGGACGGGGGGGTCCAGCCTCATCGCAGCGATGTTGTTGTCACCGAGGTTCTCGAGGGTCACTACCATCAGCCCGTGCCCGAGGCCCTCGGGCCACTTGGTGCCGATGGAGAGGAAGAAGCGATTGACGAGGAAGGGGCTGGCGGCCTCCTTCACAGCGACCGGGCCGAGGGCGGTTATCGCCTTCTCGAAGGACTCGGCGGCGGATTGCAGGTCGTCCCCCTGCAGGCTCTTCCTACCCTGCCTGACTAGGGTGAGCGCGATGTCCTCCGTGTCACTGAGGTCCCCCAGCTCGTTGAGGTGGCGGTTCAGGGTGGCGAGCGAGCGTCCCAGGCCCTCGGGCCCGAGGGCGGCCACGGCCCCCTCCAACGTGTCGGACGCAGCCCCCCAATTCCCCTCTCTGAGGAACTGTAGTCCCAAGTTGGTGAGGTCCCATGACGTTTGGTCCCCCTCGCTCATCTCCTCCAGCTCCTCCAGCGACCTCTCGAGAGACGACAGGGCTCTGTAGAGGCCGAGGACCTGCTCCTCGAGGAAATCAGTCTCCTTGCTGAGCTTTTTGAGCTGCCTGACGGCCCGCATGGGCCGGTTGCGCCAGATTGAGTTCTGAATGACGAGGGCCTCGTCCTCGATGTAGTCGAGGACCTTGAGGGTGGCTTCAGCCCCTCCCACCCCGCTAGCTCGGGAAGCGGCGCCTTTCGCCATCTCAGTCTCCTCCCGTCCGGTATTCCCGCTCCGAGGCCCCGGCTCCCGACCTCGCGCCGACGCTCCCTAGGATTCTCTTAATCTTGATAGCCCTGAGCTCTATCTCGGCCAGTTCCCCGTATAGCCTGTCATACGACTTGTCGAGGAATCTCAGTATCAGGTGAACCAGGATCGGGGAGGCGATGAGGAACAGCACCAGCGCCACCAGTGAGATGGGGTCTGTGTCTGTGGCCAGCGCGGGCGAGATGAGGACGAAGGGGAGGAATGCGTAAGGGGCGCAGGAGACGATGGCTCGGAGTTCCTTTCGGGTGTTGGCCTGCTCCTTGTCGTGGTCTTCCAAGACGGAGCGAGCCCCGATTCGTGCCTTTTTCCTGTCGTCGTGAATGGTCTGTAACTCAGCCGAGCTTATCCATGCCACGACACCAGAGAAGGCGATAGATGCCCCTGCTCCTGCCGCGATTGACCACGAAGCCATGTTGCTGAGAGATATGGTTCCGAAAGACGCTGCGGCGATGTATGCCGACATGTGCAGATGGCTCGGCTGCTCGTCCATGCCCTTCCGCAGGAACGAGAAGGCGAAGAAAAGCAGGAGTAGGCCGAGTATGATGGTTATTGGCAGGCCGATTATGACTCCGCTGAGATTCACATCCAGGTCGGGTGGCCCCCAGGAGGATATTTCCAAGGCTACCTCTGAGTTGTCATTGGAGGCGTTGTTCCCACCTACGGTCGAAATCGAGCCCGACAATGAGGCTTCGCAGTCGAAGGGCTCGGAGGTGCTCCACCATGGTAGGGGTTCGGTGGTCACAGACCACGTGGCGCTGAAATTGCCGCCGGCGGACAATGCAGGGATGCTCATCGACGGGGCGGAAGTCACTCTTGCGTAGTCCCCTTGGCATAGCAGGGTCACGAGCGTGTCGGTTGGCATGATCGCGTTGCCGGCATTGATTATCACCACGTTGACCGAGGTCTGCGATCCCTCGACGCTGGTCCCATTGAACGAAATGCTCTCTATCAGCGGGTCGGACGATTCGGACATTCTCAGTTTCACGGTGAATTCCGTCCAGAAATCATCACAATCGCATTGGTCGTCCTCTACGGGATTCTTCAGCAGGAGGCTGATGTCCCATCCGTCCTTGGGCGCGAGCTTCTTCTTGTCCGGGATGATCACTTGTAGGACTATGGTGCCCGTCCCGTAGGGGGTCACTGTGTCCAAGTCGAAGCCCGAGTCGCAGGACGAGCCCTCTTGCTGCGCGATGCCGGGAGGTTGCTCGGAGGAAACCATGAGGCAATGTCCGTCGATGTCGAAGGCCCAAATCGTATCGGGGTACTGCCCATAGTTGATGGGCCCCTCCTCTCCTCGTCTTTCAGGTACTTCAGCCAAGGAGAGGTTGAAGGCCACGGACGATGGGTTCGGGATGCCCGTGGGCACGTACTGCCATGGAATCGCGATCTCGACGCAGGACGCGCCGCAGGTGAAAGGCCCGTCGGCGTCCAGTTCGTACACGTCATCAGTTTGGACCCGGACGACCTGAATGGGTGTCGTTAACACAATTGGATCCAATTCCACCCCCATCGGAGAGAAGATGATGGATAGCGCGGCATCCTCGTTCTGGTAGTGATCGTCCTTCAATGGGGATACGTCCACTCGAAGAGCTACAGTGTCTCCGATATTCAGGTTGACAATGTTATTCGGTGCTGTCAGAGAGATGTCGAATCTTCCCGGCTCGTCCTCATCGAGTTCCCATTGGAAGGAGATCGTCATTGGAGCGTTGCCGACGTTCTGAATCTCGTACTGCACCGACCTGTCACTGTTAGGCAGGACAGCAATCCTATCTGGTTGAGCGAGGACGTTCAACGCGAAGACTGGGAGGATTGTGACGGTTATGTTCGAACTGCCAATCACGATGTTGTCGGAGATGTTCAGCACTTGTATGGGAATCTCGAAGACCTTGTCCGCAGCGAGGCTCTCGCCTGCTTCGAGAGGTGGCAGGGTGATGCTCAGTTTCACCCATGCGCCCTCAGCACCCGGCTCGATTGCTATGGCAGAGTCGTTCGCAGACTGGTTCCAGCCCACCGGAGCGAGTGCTGAGACGTTGACCACCTCCAGGAGGTTCCCACTATTTTCCAACAAGATAGGGACTTGGATGGTGCCCCCGGGAATCGCATTGTACTCCTCGTTCATCTTGAAGATGATGAAATGGAATGGGTTCACTTGGACGTTGATGCCGCTACGGTCCAACTCGGTCCCATTGCTCGACACCACGACTTCGAACTTGTTCACATCATCGGCCCTCGCCGTGGTCCCGGCGAGGGCATATACGCGGACGATGGCCTGGCTAGCCGGGGCGACGGTTTGTGTCTTGGAGAGGACGACGGTTCCGTCGTCGGCGAAGGAAAGTCGGATATTGAGGGGATTGTGATTGTCGAGCGTCAAGTCGAAGGTCTTGTTCGAGTTTCCGCTGTTGTTGAGCAAGATCATGATGGTAGTTTGGCCGAGCCTGTCGAGGACGGCCGTGGCGTTTGCCGGGCTTAGCTCCGCTGAAACGAGCTCGGTAAGTTGGAAGTACGCAGGGGCGTATGATAGCAACTCGCCGGTATCAGTCGAGTTGGCATAGACCCAAATCTCGTGCGTTTCGTCAGCGCTGGCAGTTGATGGGGGGGTGGCCGTGATAGTGAACGACGTCACATCCGAGTCATCATGGCCCTCTACGAAGGGATAGAGGTTGGTCCTCGACTTCAGGGCGTTCACAGCGGGCTTGCTGACTTGAATGTCCCAGCCCTCGATTGGCAAGAAGCCGATGGAGAAGTTGTCCGCGTCGTTGCCGGTGTTCTTCAGGGACATCGTGGCGGGTATGGCGGTGCCGGGGTCTCCCGTGAAGATGCCGCCTGATGCAAGTTCGGCCGCCCTGAACTTCTCGACCCTGTAGGTTATCTCCGCTGAGTCGTCCTGTGAAAGGGTGCCATTGAAGTCCCCCCAATCAGAGGTCGTCGTGAAGTCGAAGGTGAACCTACCCGCGGCAGGATAGGGGTGGCTTTGGCTGCTTTTGTGCTGATGCGTGATCGATACAACGCCGTACCCAATCTCCCCGGGAGACAGGTCCATGGTGCTCGGGGTAATTGATGCGTAGAACCTCTCATTCTCCTTGCCACTCACGTCTGGGGTGAATGTGATTCCAGTCGTATCGCCGGAGGCTACCGTCGGCGCCAAAGTCACTTGGGCCTGGCTGTTGTTGGAGCCGAGGTTGTGCACCATCTGCACTTGGAAATCGACGTATCTGTCCGAAGACCCGGACAATAGCTCATCGACGGAGACATCGCGAGGCTGTCCCAAGATCTCGAGATCCATCTCCACCATGCCGTCGACGATAATCATCGTCAGGTTGGACGAGGGCAGGCCCCCCTCGACGGGAATGGCTTGGATGCCGATCTGTATCTGGAGGCCGGCTTCGATATTCCAAGCGGGGTTCAATGGCATCTGCAGGGTGGGAGTGGTGATGGTGACGGGGATCGTCCTGGTTTCATTGGCTATCATCACGTCGGTCAATGTCACTGGTGAGTGGATTGTCCAGTAGGGGACTGACTGGGTGGAGGCCACGAAAATTTGGAACTGGGCGGGGGCGGTCCCGGTGTTCTTCAGGGTGTAGTCAAGTGTCAAGGGGTCTCCAGGGGTGATATTCGCGTACTCAGCGCCAAGATCGTGGCTGTGATTCTGAGTTATCTCGGACTGGTACAAGCCTCCTGCCATGACTATAGAGGAAGCATCGAGCACGTAGCCGGCGGCGAGGCTCTGCACGGTGATGGTGATTCGCACGGATTCGGACATTGCTGCGGTTGATGGAATCTCGACGGGGACCTGGATAGCCACGGTTTCTCCTGAGTCGACGAACAGCGGGTCGTCTTCGGTATGGATGCCCGCCGAGATGTTGGCCCAATACTCACCGGGGGAGGAGGTGTTGCTCTGGGTGACGGTGAAGTTGTCCCCCTCGTCACCGGAGTTCTGCAGAATGAAATTGAGAGTCGTCACGCCGCCGGGATCTATGTTCCTGTTGCTCGCGGCTATCAGCGTGGCCCTCAGCGCGATGAACGAGACAGTTCGTGACTCGATGGTCACTGTGCTCGGAGTCCCGGAGGGACCTGTGATCAGTAGGCTTCCCGCCAAGGTGTAAGTCCCCTCTAGGCTCGTGCCGTCGAAGCTGAGGGAGATGTTCTGAGGATCCGGTGGGTTGGCGAGGCTGCCGGATGGTGCGGTAGCTGTGGTCGATATGACCTGCGTCTGAGCCGCCGTTGATGTCGAGGTCAGGGTCAGCTGGGCAGTCACGTTGACCGGTTGGTTGCCGGTGTTGACCACGGTAATCCCGCCCACCCACTGCGCTCTGGCCAGCGTATCCCCATTGTCTGGTAGGGAATCCGCGATGGGTGCTGCATCCTCGACCGCCATGACACTGATACCAGTTATGGCCATCTCGTCATTGCCCGAGTCGGAATCGGTCGAGGTCGACAAGTTGACGTCCCAGACTGCCTTCAATCCGAATCCGGTGCCCACCGTGGTAGCGTCCCAGTAGAGCAGGTGAACCTCTTGCTGCCCTGAGTTGATGCTCACCGTCCTTACATCTACCTCCGCATAACCAGAGCCGGTATTGGCCTCTAGGGTTAGATTCCCGTCTGCTGAAGAGCCGCCGAGGTTCAGTATGTTAACACGAATGATGTGAGTCTGTGGTGCGAGAGTGGGGGTCCCACCGACCATGACCGATGGTGTCGTGATGTTGATGCCAGTCACTGCGACATCGGCTTCCAAGGACCTTCCCGAAGTTGACTGAGCGCGTGAATCCACTGAGTAGGCCGGGGTGTGTGCGAGTAGCGGCAGGATGAACAGCATGGCGATTAGGACCGCTGCTCTCCTCACGAATCTACCTCCGAATTAATGAGGGACGCCTGCTGGTCGGAAATCAAGAGTGTTAGCATCGCTTCCGCTCCCCTCCTCGTAGAGGAGAGTTACTATGATTATGAAACAACCGGCGCTTGTGTCTGTTTTGGGCTGAGCAACGTGTCTGTACGACCGATGTTATCAAAAGAAAGCTCTCACGTTCGGTGGCGTGGCCTTCGACCCTGTGTCCATTGTCATCATCGTCCTTGTCCTTGCCTTTACTCTTCATGGAATCTACAGAATTGCCCGTTCCGGTAAGCGTAGAACAATCCTACCGTCCACTCGAACCAACCTGACTGAGCACATCTCTGAGGGAGCTAAGGCCAGACGTTCTAGGGGCAGGGGCTCAAGAAGAGACCGGTCTCTAATTTCGGCCACTACAGAGTCACTAGGTGAAGGATCGACAATCGGGGCGGGGGTTCAGGAGACTGAAGTCAGTAGTCGAGAGATCTCTGTGCTCGAAAAGCGGCTTGAGAGGGAAGGGGCGAAGAGGGGGGCTGTCCAAATTAGCCTGATGTGGAACAACTGGAACGACCTTGATCTCCACGTCATCACTCCTTCTGGAGAGCATATCTACCACGATCACAGGAAGTCGACTTGCGAAGGGGAATTGGACGTGGATATGAACTTCAAGCCGACTTCCAAGACGCCTGTGGAGAACATAGTCTGGACTCGGACCCCGCCCGCAGGGGTCTACCGAATTGGCATTCGCCACTATAAGATACACAAGCGCGGACTGTTCGCATGGGCACCGGTGCTCTCCAAGATACACATGAAGAATGCAACTGACTACACCGTAAGCGTCTCGATTGGAGAGAGCAAGCGGTTCTACGAGGGAACGGTGGAGAAGAGTAACGAGTTGCAGTTTGTAGCGAAGTTTGCCATCGCTGAACCCGGACAGAGCGACGTTATTGAGAAACCCCAAGAGGCCGAAGAGCCCCAAGAGGCCGAAGAGCCCCAAGAGGCCGAGGAATTCTCCGAGGCCAGGGAAGTCGATGCCCTGCGACGTAGGGTAGGCACCGTGCATGACGGGGTTTCCGTCACTCTGAACTGGGATTCGTCCAGTGATTTGGGGCTGTCTGTAATCACTCCGGACGGGAGTGCGGTCTCGTTCTTCGACCCAGAGGAGTCGAAAGGTGGGTCGTTCGACATCGAAAGTTTCAATCCGAACGAGGGCAGACAGGTTGTGTCTTGGTCCGAGAATCCCCCTGCTGGAGACTATTCAATCATAGTCCAGCACTTCGAAACAGAAGGTGAGGGGGAGGATTCGGAATTCACGGTCTCGATTGACAATCGTGGAGACGAAGAGGAGATTTCTGGCACCATTAGCAGTGATGGATCTCAAGTCGAAGCCGGGACCTTCGTAGTGAGTTGATTACAACTCGATTCCTAGAATGTCTAGGAATCTAGCCATCCATCTCAGTTTCTGGAGTTTGGTTTGCTCTTGGGTGAACCCCGACCAACGGCCGACATAATCAGTCCTCGTCCCCATCACCAAAATTCGATCCATTCTGACACCGAGCGCCCTGAGGAAACAAACTGCCCTGTCACCATCGGTAAATCCACCCGGGTTGTACATCCCCTCTATGCCCGTGGGAGTCTGATGAGTTAGTATGAGACTGGGTGGATTTGCTGAGATTTCGGCGATATCCAATAATGCACTCCACTCTTGCTCGTTATCACCATGGGCGTGGAGAATGAAGGGGACGGATCGCCTGACTGCCTGTTCGGTTCCATCACCACCGTCAGCATCGCTTACGACACATACTAGTCGGGACCATGCCTTCTCTGACAGCGAATCCGGCAACTCTGACAGCACAGCTGAAGCACCATCAGCTGCAACGAGAAGCACCGGACGCTCGAGGATAGGAGTCAGATCTTCGGGTTCGATTGCCGAACCGAGAACCGCTACTTCGGGTTCTCTGATAACCAGCCTTCGGAAGAGGTGTGCAATTGTGGCAAGACGATTGTGCCTAGCCCACGACTCAATTTCTGATTCCTCGACTCTCGCAATCAGCAGTTGCGCGCTATCCACGTCATCCCTCAGATCCCAGTCAAAGAACTCACGCACTTCATCCTGCAGATCAATCAATACTGGATCAACAGGAGCTAGGTCTGTGGGTCCATCACTGTCTGACATGCTCCAGTGGAAGGGCTCGGTGAGTATTGAAGAACCCTCGCGGAGAATTACCATCTATGCCCATGCCGCTAATCCTTCCGCGAATCGAGGACAGGGGGATGCTTGCTCGTTATCCCTTTCTTCCCCAGGGCAGTGAATTCATCAAGGGTATACTGGAGGAGAACGGAATCTCAATCGAGGAGTTGATCGATGCTCCGTGGCTCGAGGATGTAAGGATTAGAGGGAGGGTCAGATTAGTGGATTCGGTGCTTCAGGACGGTGGAATCGAAGAGGCGTCAACCATTGACATATCTACCGAAATCGGGAGGATGACGGAGGCCCTCTCGTTCCTCCACGCGATGCTGGTTGTTTGTGCCTCGTTCGACGAAAGGCTGCTTGCGAGATGGATTGAGGGGGAGGCAAGCAGGGCCGATCGACTCCTAGGAATCGACAGCGAGAGTTTTCCTGAAATCTCTGGTTCCTACCTCTCTGACATAAGAGCAGATGGCAATGGTACCAGAGACGTTGAGTTCTGGGTCCCACTAGCTGATTTCATAGAGTTGTGCCCGCGAATATCGGGCAACTACTGGAGGCTGGTAAATAGACCAGTGCGAGATGGATGGGTATGCTTGGATGCTGGAGTTGGAGAATCAAGCAGAGAGAGGACTGCGCGGCTGATTAAGGAAAGGATTCGCGAGCATCTCCATCGGAGTTGCCTAGACCGGATGGAAAGGATGGACGATGAGTTCGCAGCTAGGTTCTCTGAGCCCGTTGAGCGTATCACGGGTCTTCTTTCGGAACGTGTCGAGGCCGAGATGCCCATGACCGCTGCTATTCGTGAGGATTGGCCACCGTGCTTCGAATCGGCAGTGTCCGAGTTGAACCAAGGGGTAAACGTCAACCACGTGGGGAGAGTGTTCATAGCGGCATTCTCGAGTGCCCTCGGACTCGCTCGTGAACAGGCCTGCAACTTCTTTGCCAATGCCCCTGACTACGAGGTTGAGACCACTTCCTATCAGGTTAGTCAGATATACGAACGTGGTTATACCCCCCACGGGTGCTCGGCGCTGAAGACGAATGCCAGATGCCCTGTTCAGCTGGGTGACGATTCGCTATGCGACCAAGAATGGATGACGCACCCTCTGAAATACATCAGGGCCAAACAGAGGCGCCGATTTCAAGACTCGTCAAATCCCGAGGCCCGGGTAGTCGAGGGAGAGGGGAGCGATTCGGCCAATTCCTCATAAGTAGAGGTAGCCCAAGTGCGAGCAAACGGAGGGGAACATGGTTCGCACGCTCGTCCTCACGATCGATAGGGACAACGATCTCGGTGTCAAGGCCGGAATCAGGGGGCCGGTGGTAGGACGCAAATCCACTTTAACGGCTGCCTTGAGGCTGGGTATCGCCGATCCAGAAGAGTCCGACACCAACGCGATACTCGGTGCGCTCCACCACCACGACCGGATTGTGGAGCGTGCGGGGGCCGGTGATGAGGTCGAAATCGCCATTCTGACTGGCGATGTGAGGGTCGGTCCGAGGAGCGACCGAGCGATTGCCAGCCAATTGGATGAGGTGATTCAAGAATTCCAACCTGACAGCGCACTGCTGGTCACGGATGGAGCGGACGATGAGGCGGCTCTGCCAATCGTCACTTCCAGAATAAGGGTCGACACCGTTGAGAAGGTTATCGTCAGGCAGTCCAAGGGTATCGAGGGGACATACTACTACATCATCAAAGCCGTAGAGGACCCTAGGTTCAGGGCACGTCTCCTAGTTCCCCTGGCAATCTTCCTGATGATTCTGGGTCTCGGGCTAATATTGCCCAATGGCATCGTGCTCATTGGGGCTCTACCACTCATCATGGGAGTTTGGCTTCTCGGCAAGGGACTTGGGTGGGAGCAGCAGATGGAACGCCTGATGATGGACATGAGGGAGAGCGCCTCGGGGGGTCTGTTCTCATCCTTGCTCTGGGGGCTCTCGATTGTTTCTATACTACTAGCTGTGCTCCTCTCATACCAGAAAATGACGGGTCCCCTCCCCGATCAGGGGCTCTTGTGGCTGATCACGAAAACGCTCGATGAGGTTCTTCCGTGGATACTAATCTCACTCTTCTCGTTCGCACTCTCACTAGGCGTCTTACGCTGGAAGGAGGGCAGCTTCACGGGACGGAGTGTGCTTCTCCTCGGTCTGAGCGGCGTGGTCTACACCTTCGCTGATGCGATTCTCAAAGTCACGCTACAAGTCATTACCGAAGGAGACTATGTCCTCGTAGTGTCGCAGGTCTCCGAAGACTGGGGGCTCCCTGTGTTCTCCGTGATTCTCTACTATCTGCTCAGGACCGTTGTTCAATCGTTCTCGGAAGGTGATGACCTTGGTTCTGGGAACAGGTTCTGGGGAGTCTGAGACGCATCGACAGAGCGAGGATGACAGAGGATAGGCATAGGTCGTCGCAGCATGGGAGTCGCCGAGGCTGAAATCATCTGGACAGGAGATAGAGCACGTGCAGAGGCCCTGATGACATCCATTATCCCTGATGACCCGAGTGAGTTCGAGGCATCGTTATCAGAAGGAGAGGAGGGGGTCGAACTACGAATCGTCGTGCGGTCCGGTAGTCTCAGTAGAACGAGATTGACGGTGGATGACATCCTTGCCTGCCTTGCTGCGGTGGAGTCGGGTCTAGATGCAGTCGATTGATGGCTCGAAGACCCGATGCGATGTTCGCACCCTTCAATACATGGCATCGTCACGTAATCCCGTGAAAACAATCCCACATGACCGGTCCTCCCTGCTCTGGTCGGGTAACTTGGAGACCGGAGAGGCCACCGACCTCTTCCTAAATTCAATAGATGGTTGGGTGGATGCGATGGTCTCAGATGAGCAAGGAGGGGGAGGGGGTCCTGAGGGAGAGGTCGTGGCGAGGGTTGTCTCCCGGCAGCCGGGGAGAATCTGTGGCATTCCCGTAATCGAACGATTATTGGAACGTCATTTTGATGAATGCGAAATCGAGTGGCATGTCACAGAGGGAAGGGGAGTATTCGAAAACAGCGTAATTCTAGAGCTTCTTGGTAGTTCCATCCAAGCCCTGCAGGCCGAACGTATACTACTGAACATACTGGGCGGCCTTTCGGGAATAGCGACTAATGTGGCACTTTGGTCAGAGGTTGCTGGAGAAATCGGTGTTGCAGCCACGAGAAAATCTGATTGGGGGCTTCTGGATAAATGGGCCGTCCATGTCGGTGGTGGTCTAACGCATAGACTGAGTAGAGGTGATGCTCTGATGATCAAGGAGAACGACCTCGTTGCAATGAAAAGGGGTGGGGAAAGTGATGCAGATGCGTTGACTAGGGTTGTGACCTCGATGGACATGGACGAACACGCGAGATTCACTGTGTTTGAGGTGCGAGAGGCCGAGAAGGCGTTGGTCGTAGCCTCGGCTTGGAGCCGTGTGCAGAAAATTCGTAATGCTGGAGAAAGGGTCGTACTACTGCTGGACAATATGGGGCCCGAGGAGGCTCTGCAGGTTGACGAGATTCTATCCAAAAGAGATCTGCGGCAGTGGTGTGTGCTCGAGGGTTCAGGTGGGGTGGAGTTGGACTCTTTGTCGGAGTGGAGCGGGAGCGGGGTCGATGTCATCTCTTCAAGCGCACTCAATAGAGGGGTCGCCCCTCTTGATCTCTCGATGCTATTCGAAGGAGGGGGTTGAATGGCAAAGATTTCGGAGAGTCATCCTCGGAGGGACTCCCTATTGACTAGGCAGAAGCTCGTCGATGCCGCTGAAAGGGGTCTGCTTGCCGAATCTGCAATGATAGCACACGGCCGTGGCGAGGCCTACGACTACCTCCTCGGAGAGCAGACCACCGAGTCCTCGCTCCTCGCCATTCGGGAAGTGGTTGCGCGGCTTCGGGCGGCTGCGCGGCCCGTAATCTCAGTGAATGGCAACACCGTGGTGCTCGCAGGCGAGAATCTGATTCGTGTGGCTGCGGTAATCCAATGTCCCATAGAGGTCAATCTATACTATCGCAGCCCGGAGAGGGTCGCTGGTTTGCTATCTCTCCTCTCAAAGCAAAGGGAGGAGGTGAGGAACAAGGGGGCTCCCGAGGGATACACGGGAGACTGGTTCGACGCGGTCGGTTCAGTACGGCTGATGGGCGCTGAGGAGGACGGTCGGATAGAGGGATTGCTAGGACCCCGGTCCATTTGCAGTGCTGAGGGCATTGGAAGCGCAGATACGGTGCTCATTCCACTCGAAGACGGTGATCGTTGCGAGGCCCTGATAGATCTGGGCAAGGAGGTCTTGGTAATCGATCTGAATCCACTCTCTAGAACTTCGATGATGGCTTCGGTTACAATTGTAGATGAGGTGGCCAGGGCCTCCGAGGCCCTAGTTAGGGAGACCATCACCGGCCAGAGTGGGCCCACTCAGTGGGACAACCAACGAGTTCTTCGTGATGCGTTGGATACCATGGCCGGAGCACTTGAGCGCGTCTAGGCATACTGTTTCTTGAGCAGATCTTCACAGCGCTTGGCTATGGCCTCACCGACTTCAGTAGTAGATGCCTTGCCTCCGATATCATATGTCACGGGGCCGCCTGACGCGAGGTGCCCAGTAATTGCCTGCTCTAATACGTTTGAGCAGGTCGCGGCGTCGGGATCGTCATGACGCGAGCCGAGGTATTCGAACATCAGTTGGACTGAGGAGATGGCAGCGATGGGGTTGACCTTGTTTTGTCCAGCATGCTTTGGCGAGGAGCCGTGAACTGGTTCAAACAGCATGTGCTTATCCCCAATATTGGCACTTGCTGCCATTCCCATACCACCTTGCAAGACTGAAGCGAGATCGGTAGCAATGTCACCAAACATATTTGGAAGCACGACGACGTTCAATTCCTCCGGATTTCGGACCAGCCACATCGTGAACGCGTCGATATAGGCCTCGTTGGATTCGACGCCTTCGTGCTCTCTCGCGACCTCCCTGAAGACCTCCCTGAAAAGGCGGCACCCCCTGGTAACGTTGCTCTTGTCAACACATGTCACCTTCTGGGGCATCCCAATGCGAGACTCGCGGCGCTCTGCAAGATTGAAGGCGAACCTGATGACTCGCTCGCTGCCCTTACGAGAAATTGGCCTAGCGTCCCACGCAACGTGCCCGTTCAGTCCGGGAAAATGATCGATGGTGATGGGTTCGTCCTTCTCACCTCCCTGAGCAGCCCGGCCGGATCGGCGAAGCAGAGAATGATAGAGTCCTTCGGTGTTCTCTCGAACTAGGGCCATATCAACCAGATTGGGGTCCCAGACGTCTTTGAACACTCCGTGCACCTTGTGGTGGACCCCGTGGAATAACTTGACAGGTCTCACGTTGGCATAGAGGTCGAGGGCGTATCTCAAGCCGAGGAGAACCTGAGCCCCCGCTACATCGCCATTGGGCAAGTGGGAGTCCGGCCAGCCCACGGCTCCAACTAGAATGGCATCGGAATTGTCTCGGCAATGCTTGAACGAGCCGTCAGGCCACTCCTTCCCTGTTTCCAGATAGTATTGACCGCCGCAAGGTATCTCGGTGATGTCGAACGAGAGTGGGCCAAACTGCTCGAATGCATCAATGACTCGCCTGGCCTCCACAATTACCTCTCGGCCCGTGCCGTCACCGGGCAAGATGGTCAATCGATAGGGTGCCATTGGTTGTGGCACCTGCTTTTCATTCATCAATACGACCCATGAATAATCTGGAATTGGAGTGCGATAATTCATAGACGGTCGAGAGGCAGACTCAGCACATGGACCGGGCTCCTGGAGAAGGGAAGGAGGGACCAAGAATTGACGTCAGAACACTCCCAGATTCAGTTGCACAACTCTGGGAGACGATGCTGCGACTCGACCCCCAATGGAATCTGTCCAAGTGGCTTGACGAGAGGGCGACGGAAGAGCTTGAACTGGTCGAGGTTCACTTGGGGAGAGAACGACTCAGGCTTGAACAACGACTTCACAGAATAGAGGCTCTAGTGAAGAGATTAAAGAGGAAGCGAGAGGCTGCACAAGGAGCCTCTTGGACCGATCCGCACCAAAGAAACCTCTTCGACGTGTATGGGCCGACTCCCCGTAAAACTAGTTTTGAGAACCAAGAGCCGGAAGAGTCCATCCCAATGGTTGATTTGGGCGCACTGGGAACAGATGACGACCCTCTTCTCACCATCATCTCAGAGCACATCATGAATACGATCGAAGAGGTGGACGCGAACAACACTGGCTTGCATTTTGACGAAATCAGTGATGCTCTGGAACCCATGGGCATTAGGGTGGATGAGATCGACGAGGCTTTGGCATGGCTGCTACAGAGAAGACTAGTGGCCGAGATAGACCAAGACATCTTCGGGATTGATGGTTGACACACAACCATTTCTGCCATACAACCTTTGAAAATAGATGGGGTTTTGGGCGATGTGCGTACCATGACGAGCGAGACTTCAGGCTGGTATGCAAGGCTCGATCACGAATGCCCTGACAGGGTCGAGCAAATCGAGAGCTGGCTAGACGCTTGGCTTCTAGCGACCAATCAGGGGCAGCCCGTTGCCGCTACTCTCCCTAGGGGGTGGCCCACCTTACCGGCGGGGTTGCTGAGCGATCCTGGTTCCGTACTTGATCATCTTCTAGCAAGGTACGAAGCCGAGAGTGACGGGCGTTCGCCTCGTGGCGTCTATGCCACGCCGGTGAGGTTCGTCGATGCCATACTATGCGACGAGTTGCACCACGGCAGAAGCCGAAAGAAAGAGCCCCCGGCTACGCTATCGCTCACTGCACTGCCGCCAAGTTTCAGAGTCTTCGCTGAGCAGTTCAATGAAAGCATCAGAGGGCAATCATTCGAAGATGATTACAGTCAAGAATCGGACGAGTCTCACACCCTGTCTGGAATTCCCCTTCCTTTCGCTGACCCCTCTGTGGGAGCGGGCCTATTCGCTGATCGCATCATTAGGATGCACGCGGACAGATGCAGTGGGATGGATGCCCAGCAGCGGAAGGAGGACACGCTCAGACTTCTAGAAGGGTTCCAACTGGTGGATGTCTCGGATATCGCCGTGGAGAGCGCTCGCAAGCGACTTCTCATCGTACTCGCACGCCTGAGACTGGTTGATCTAGAAGGAGAGGGGAGCGAATCACTCATTGGAAGATCCGAAGCCAATCTCATTATCGAGAGCAACGTTAGATGCGCTGATCCCCTACGGGGAGAGTGGCCGTGGAACGAAAGTCCGAGGCTCCTTGTTTCAAGGCCTCCATGGCTTCGAATCAAGGACCGGTTTCGAGGTCATCCCGAAGGTAGCCAGTTGCGCAAAAGCTTGTCCAAGGAACTCCGTCAGATCAAAGGTCCTGACGGTAGTCTCCGCTTCTCTGCAATCAAGGGCAATGTCAACCTGTACAGGCTGTACATCGAGCGATCCCTACAACTGAGCCAGAAGGGAGGGAGGGTCAGAATGGTTGTCCCTGAGTCTGTCCTTCGTGAGAAAAGCAGCGCGCCATTGAGGAAACTGATAGTCTTGCAGAACGAGTGGGATAGCGTGTGGTCATTCCCCGATAATCAACAACTCCCGCTTGTTGGAGCACAGGGTGTTTCCGTACTGGGTATTACTGTCGCCGGTACTACTGAGGTCCTCACGAGTTTTGGCCCGCTACATTCGAGGGACATTTCTGCTCGTAAGGGGCTCGACAAAGGCGCGCCCTTCCTTGAGCTGGAGCGTGGTCCGTGGTCGGTTTGGACTGATGCCTCTTGGGCTGTGCCAAAAATGCCCAAGTCCTTGCACGAACGGAATAAGACGCTGAGAGCTATCGGCACCTTGGCAGATCAACCACGTCTTACCGAAGAGGGCACTTGGCTGAATCCTAGTGGCAAAGCTATTCGCGTGAGGGCGGGTGAAGTGGATCGTGGAAGTTGGTCAAGCCACATTTCAGATTGGGGCACCGGTTCGAGTGGGTCTCCTTTCGTTCGCGGTACGCACATAGAGCTGAATGATGGCGAAGTGAGTCTTCGACACCCCGCCTTCGCGGATGTTCCGGAGGGCGTCCAGTGGAGTCATGCAGTGTGGAATGGCCCCTCAGACATGCTGCGGCCACCGAGAATAATCTGCCGGGCGATGATAAACCCCCAAAAGGAGAGGCGTCTCCTCTGGGTAGTCATACCCTCCGGGTGCGTACTCGGAAACTCTGTGAGTTTCCTCGATCTGCCAAATCAGGTCGTCGAAAGACTGGTTGCTGAGTTTGGAAATCTTGAGGGGGGTTTAGCAGCCCTCGCATCGCATCTAAACTCCGAGGGTTTGAATCTCTGGTCCAAAGCATGGGCGGCAAACAACAATGTCAACAACTACGAAATTGAGACGCTGCCCTTCCCACCTCTTGAGGGAGTAGGGCCGGTTTCACTAATGGGGAACGATAGTGAAATCTGATTTACTAAGTTCGGATTTTCGTTTCCTCGTTCCGGAAATACGCTGCCCCTCTAATCCAAATGAATTAATATCGGTGCTTCGCATACGCTAGGCGTTCCTGTCGCGGGAGTGAACATTCAGAGGAGAGTAAATATGGGAATTAATCCTAAAATCGGCATCACTGGCCTTCCTAGATCTGGTAAGTCCGCAGTACTGCAGAAGGTCATCGATATGATTTCGGCGGATGGGGGGGGATACGGTCGATCGCGTGGTCATATTTCTCCTGAGCACATCATTGGAGGGATGAGGTGCGAGGCCGTCGTAGAGGATGGAGAGAGAGTCGGATATGCTTGAGTCAACATACTAACTGGCGAGAAGGGCGTTATGGCGCACAAGAAAATAGACTCCCGAAACCGAATTCTGGGCTTTGGAATTGATCCCAGTGAAATTGATCGAGTCGGTGTCCCGGCGATACTAGACAGCATTGGAAATTGTGAAATCATGGTAATTGATGAAGTTGGGAAGTTCACTGTCGAGAGCGAGGGCTTCGTGAATGCGGTTAGGATGGCACTGAATAGTGACCTTCCGACCTTGATGACACTTCACAAAAAGAGCCGCCACCCCCTTCTGCAGGACATCAGAAGGCGGGACGATGCGAGGATTCTCGAAGTGACCCCTGTGAACAGATCCCTCCTTCCGTACAAAATCCACAAACTGATACAAGAGTTGGGATGACGCTCTGCTCGGTCAACTTGATGCGAGTGATACCCGGCAGGGAATCGTGGAATCTCCAGGGGGACGGCTCGGGAGGTTGTTGGTTGGCGTCTCACTCGCCCTGTTCCTCATTTCAGCACTGGCGATGCTGGACGGTCGACTAATTGCCTCTGGGGATGATATTGATGCGAGCATGGACAATCCTCTGGCATTGATTGTGGTTGTACTCGCCATCGTCACTGCCGCATTTGCGCTGTTGCTAAATCTCGCCAAGGACTGGCCTCACGACTCTATGCCGCTTGACAAGTGGTTCAGCAGAGAAGAAGAAGGGATTATGCGCCTACGCCTCGAAGAAGAGTTGGAGGATGCGAGTATCGCTAACCTAGGCACGGGCTGGGCTAGGATGGAGATGGAACACCTAGAGTCGAAGCACGAAGAAGAGGAATAAGGAGCGAAACCTTGACCCACGTTCAGCCTTCGCCGAAGGGCGGAGCGAGGGTATGGGCGAGATTCCAGAAGACCTCAGATACACTCAGGAACATGAGTGGGTTCGTAGGGATGGGGGCGAGGTGGTGGTCGGAATCACCGACTTTGCCCAAAGTATGCTAACTGCAGTGGTCTGGGTGGAGCTCCCTGAAGTCGGTACCGAGGTCCCGGCAATGGAAGGCTTCGCAAGTCTGGAGTCAGTCAAGTCTGTCAGCGCGATCCACGCCCCGGTGTCTGGAGAGGTAGTTGCCGTGAATGAGAGCCTAGAGGATTCTCCTGAGAAGATAAACGAAGACCCTTATGGAGAGGGATGGATTTGCAGAATGGCTGTATCTCATAACTCCGAACTAGATGGTCTCCTGGATGCTGCAGGATATGCTGCATTGATTGGAGAGTGAGCATGCATCAGTCGCGCAAGCTTCACATCTATGTGGATGGCTCCTGTTCGGAGAATCGTAACGTCACCGCGACTACTGAGGCGGGATGGGGCTTCTGCGTCATAGAAGGAGACAGCGGCACTGGCAATGGAAAGGGCGTTCTCTTCGATGAAATGTATGGAGAGGTGGTCACAAATCCTGAGGCAGAGGATTTTCTCGGTGCTGAGGTTGGTTCAAACAACACCGCCGAGCTCTCCGCCATTGCTCATGCACTAAGGTGGCTGCTCACTCATGAGGGAGTGTTTGCAGCAACGATACGAGGTGACTCTGAATATGCCCTCAACATTTCGTCGGGGGCTTGGAGGGCTAAGGCCAACCGCGATCTCGCTAAGAGGCTGTAGAGCCTGTGGCATGAGGTTTCACTGCACATGGAGTTGAGCGGAGAACACGTTGCCGCGCATAGGGGGCATCGCTGGAACGAGCGGGCGGATCATTTGGCCTTCCGTGCAATGCAGGGGGAGAAGCCTCTGCCACTACAGTTCTGGAAGCCCGGTGTGAGGTAGTTTCAATCCTCCCTGAGAGGACCAATGCTGAGCATGACATAGGCCGATTGGAGGGCAATCAGAAGCCCGACCAGAGCAAGTAGCAAGCCAGTTGGATCTGGAAGATAGGGCTGCAGTGGGTTACCGGCCACCCATGCAATGGCCAGAACAAGGGCTGCTACCATCATCTCGACCTTGGCCGTTCTCTTTGGGTCCTCCCATTGGTCCAGCCATGGAATCAGCCCCCTTCTCTTGAAGGTCACCCGGTACCATGCGACGTATGCAAGTGACATCCCCACTAGTCCAATCACTCCCCTGGAGAAGCCTGAGTCGTCCCACGGCCCGCTAGGGGCTATTCCGATTACTACTGAGTCAAGAACGAGTATTGCTGCAATTGCAGTGTGGATTCTCCACTCGGGCTCGCTCCCCTCAGACACGGATTGTCGAGGAGGGGGTGGTGCTTCAAGACGCCGCAGAAATGATGAGTCGCGGTTTCCTCGGAGGCTTGGTAGTGCAATGCAGTATGCGATATCTTTCAGTGATGTCGAGAGCGCTGCAACAAGGCAAGAGGGCGTTGTCATTAGGACTCCAGTACTAAGTTCGCCCGATATCAATGGGCTAGCAGGCCGCGAGGTGCTCATGAAATGTGAGAACCTCCAGCATGTGGGTGCATTCAAGTTTCGAGGAGCAAGCAATGCAGTAGGGCTATTGGGAGATGCCGCCGAACCGGGCGTATGCACACATAGCAGTGGAAACCATGCTCAAGCAGTCGCTCTAGCAGCAAAGCGACGGGGTGTGCCTGCGTACATCGTGATGCCGGACAACGCACCGAGAATAAAGGTGCAAGGGGTAATCGGCCACGGTGCAGAGATAACATTCTGCGAGCCTACTCTCAGAGCAAGAATCGCGACGGCCGAATCAGTATTGGAAAGGACTGGTGCGACTTTTATCCACCCCTTCGATAACCCTCATGTTATTGCTGGACAGGGGACAGCGGCCCTTGAGTTGATTCAAGAAGTCGGGAGTCTGGATGCTGTGATGGCACCAATTGGCGGGGGTGGTCTGCTCTCTGGCACTTCCATCACGATACGGAGGCTTGTCCCTAATGCACTGATATTCGGAGTTGAGCCAACCGGTGCCGATGATGCCGCTCGCTCGCTGGCAGCAGGCGAGCTGATTCCACAGACCAACCCTGACACCATTTGCGATGGCCTCCTCACTAGCCTTGGTGAAACTACCTGGCCCATCCTGAGGGATCACCTCGAGGATATCGTTACCGTTAGCGATGAAGAGGTTCTACAAGCCATGAGACTGCTGCATGATCACCTGGGGATGGTTATAGAACCCAGTGGAGCGACCTGCCTTGCTGCTGTGCTAAAGCCGGAGTTCAAGGAACTCGAAGGAATTGGTAGAATCGGAATCATTCTTTCTGGTGGAAACGTTGACCCAGAGAGCCTTCCCTTCTAGCTCGCGCACAGGGAGTCGGTTGGAGCACGAGCCGGGATTTGCACCCGGGTACATGGATCTGCAGTCCATTGCATAGCTGCTCTGCCACTCGTGCTTGTCCTACCGACCCTCCTTCCTCTCTTGAAGGCTCTCCGAGCACCCTGCATACCTTCATTGAGTGCATGTGTCACGTACTGATATGCCCCGGGTATCCTCTCGCTACGAAGGACTGGGTGTGGGGTTCGCACCCTATCTCCAACCCCCTGGTCCGGGTGTTGTGAGGTGGACGGTTGGCGAACCCGGTTTCGACACACCTAACGAAATCATCGAAGCAGCGATCAAAAGCCTGCAGGAAGGGCGGACCAAGTATACGCGCGGAGCGGGAACTATAGAACTCTGCCAAGCGGTTGCCGACTACCTCCAAAGGCACCACGGCATCGAGGCGTCTGCTGAGGACATCGTTGTTACGCCGGGTGCGAAGCAAGCAGTCCTATACTCATTCCTAATCACTACGATGCCGGGCGACGAGGCCATCCTCCTTGCCCCATCGTGGGCCTCTTACGAACCCATGCTCGAATTCATCGGCGCCGTGCCTGTGCATGTGCGTGTCAAATTCGACAACTTCCATCCGGATATCGAAGCCATTAGGGCGGCTGTCACGGACAAGACTAGGATGATTCTAATCAATTCGCCCTGCAACCCTACCGGGGCTGTGTTCACCCCAGAGGAAATCCAGTCGATTCTCGACATAGCTATAGAGCACCCATTTACGACGATTGTCCGCTCCTTGCCACCCGGGAGGGTTGCCGGCGAGACATGAGGCCAATCTGCCCAGACCATACGGGCATAAATCTCGTCTGAGACGAT
>MPMF02194808.1_pt1 | contig 20654 bp, 15 predicted proteins | sample 1617271 | NCBI WGS metagenome assembly MPMF02 (sample SAMN05944812, study PRJNA350692) | marine metagenome | biome: marine; feature: ODZ; material: water; isolation source: 120 m water sample prefiltered with 30 um filter, filtered on to 0.2 um... | place: Pacific Ocean | collected 2012-04-09... | reverse complement strand
CCCTGCGCCACCCTTCGTAGGACAGGCGTCCCCGCCTGTCGCCGCCCATCCGTCCGTGCCTGCGGATCTCCTGATCCGCTCCGTCGCCGTCGCAGGACAGGCGTCCTCACCTGTCGCCGTTCCTCATCCTCGCACCATCTCCGCCCACCCGTGTCAGACACTTGTTTTGCCGCCGTCTGCAAGACGGGTGTCTGACACTAGAACTCCCAACCCTCGACCGCCTCCGCCGTCCCTCGCTGTGCTCCGCACATCTCGTAGCATGAGCTTCCAAGCTCATGCACGCCCCGCCTCTCCTGCGCCCCCTCGACGATCATGCGATCCCGTCACGCCACCCACGCATGTTTCGGCCGTGGCGGCCCGCCTTAACTAATAGACGGGCCGGCACGCCGCCCGCGAGCGACCAGGCAGCAATTCGGGATCACGACCTGGTCGACCGCGCTCCACCTTCCCCTGCGAGGCAACGTCCATGGCATCGCGGGGCTTCTCATACAGGGCCAGGCGATCGAGGTAGGCATCGTAGAGACCCTCGTTTCGGATGGTCACCTCCGCGCTGGTGGCAGTCGGGCCGGTACAGGACCCATGCTCGTCTCGACCGGCGGCAACGCGAGCAGTTTCCGGGCTCCACGGCCGCATGTGCAGGTTCCCGAAGTCCAGTTGCTGAAGCAGAGCACTGATGGAAACACATCGTTAGGCGCGGGAGGGTGGAAGTATGGCAGACAACCCCTTGAGAGCGCAGATATCCGAACTGATTCGTCAGAAGTGCCCCAGTCGTCTGTCCGCGGCCGCCGAGCAATCGGTAAAGGAATCCCTGGTCCTGAGAGCTAGCTCGGTGCGTGATGATCGGATAGCAATCGGCAAGTCCAAGCTTGGTGGCATGCCGGATCTCCCTCCCGGTGTAGAGTGGCCTGCTTGGAACGAAGAGCACCTATCCTTCATTGCGCAGATCAATCTGTCGGATCTTCCTTCGCACCGGTTCCTGCAGGTTCTCCCGAGCAATGGGATTCTGAGTTTCTTCTATTCCGCAAGGCAGAAGACCTGGGGATTTGACCCCAACGACAAGGGCAGTTGGCGAGTCCTTCACGTGGATGAGCACAATCTCCATCGTCGCGCTTTCCCAGTGGACCTCCCGGAGATCAGTGTCTACAAGAGCTGCAGCCTCGATCCTGAAGTATCGTTCACGCTCCCCTGCATTGAATCGCCTCACGTCGACTTGGACTTCGACAGTCCCCAGTGGGATGAGATCAGCCAGTACGGGGATCTGTGGGAGAGTTTCCAGCAACTGGTCGGCGGGGGCACCCCTATCCACAGATTGCTCGGTCATCCCGACCAGATGCAGAACGATATGCTGCGGGTGGCGCAATTGGCTTCCCATGGAGTCTATTGCGGGGGCACCACCGACGATCCGAGAGTAGGGGAGCTGGAACCAGGCGCCACTGATTGGGAGCTCCTCCTTCAGATCGATTCGGATGACAATGCCGGAATGACGTGGGGGGATCTAGGCAGGATATACTACCTGGTGAACTCGGAACACCTGAGGAACGGTGACTTCGATGCTGCGTGGATGATACTCCAATGCGGATAGGTCTCGCCGGCCCGACGCGGTGAAGTGGGTAGACTTGAGCCCCCCGTGCGGGATCTGCCCCCAGTTGGGGAACACGAGTGGATCCCCCTCGGCGCCCTCCATATGTCGCCCGAGTGCCGTTCCCAGCCCGTGACGAGGTCCGCGCCCGAGAGGACGACCTCCCCGTCGTCGGTTGCCACGAAGCTGATCGGAGCGCCCTCGGACGCGCTGCGCGGCAACCACGGGCGATGCTCCGCGCTGTCCGAGAAGGGGGTGCACAGGCGAGCCTCGGAACCCGCGCGGAATGGCGTCCGACCTACACTACACGCTCGGGGTATGGTGGGATACGGCCCTCGTGCCGATGAGGCGGTGCTCGCGATGGCGGGCGTCTTACCTCTGCTGGAGGGCGGGGACCTAGAGAGCGGTGCTGCTGCCAACTATTTCTCTATGCTGAGAGACGATGCAGTACCGTCTCTGCTCCACTTGGCGGGCTCTGGGGCCGCCCCCACCAGGCGCCAAGTGACAGAGGCGCTCGTCCATGCTGACTCCTTTGGTCTAGAGAGCCCAGCTCGGGGGTGTTTGACACGGTTGTCTCGCGACCGGCTTCTCCCGCGTCTTCGGCCCGGTGTCTTCATTCACGTGTGGGAGCTGCGCGCGCTCAGGTTCGCTCCGGACCTTCTCCGGCCCTGCGGGGAGGCGCTCGGTGTGGTGACACCGGGCATCCAGACACAGCAACGCCCTGACGCCCGCCGCTTAAACGAGTCCACGTTCAGTGTTAGTTTTCAGCCAGCCCGGGCCATCTGAGCCCGGCTTTCTTGGGTTGCCGTCGAGCCGTCCGGGTTGTCCCTGCTCCCCCCCATGGGGGGAGCGCGCCGCGGCTTGATCGGCGTACTCGTCTGGCGTCATATTGCCGAGGGATCCGTGCGGTCGCTCTGAGTTGTAGTCCTCTCGCCAAGCGTCGACTCTCCCTTGCGCATCGGCCACCGACAGAAACCAATACTCGTTCAGGCATTCCTGCCGGAAACGGCTGTTGAAGCCCTCGATGATCCCATTCTCCATTGGCCTACCGGGTGGGATGAAGTCGAGCACCACCCGGTTCCAGTAAGCCCATTGGTCCATTACCTGGGACGTGAACTCCGTCCCGTTGTCACACCGGATGCTGTGGGGCCGACCACGTTCGGCGATCACCCCGTTCAGCGGATCGGTGATCGGCTCGGTCCGCCACGCCTCCAGCGATGCCGTCACATCCGAATCCAACCCCTCATTCAGAAGCCAAACCAACGCATCTCCACACGCTTCGCCAGGCCGACCCGTCAACGACCGAAACGTGAAATACCGACCCACACGATTGACAGCTAACGGCTCTATCCCTATCGTCAACATGGAGCCAATCTCGCTCAGACTCGCGGTCTCTCACACTCCGATTCTCAGAGCGATGGGTGGCTCATCCTAACCCGTAGAATCACCAGCCCTGAAGCTTCGATACGGGCTCCGTTCGCGGACGGGAGGGGCGCGTCGCGAGATTGGGGAAGGACGCGCCACGTCTTAGGTTCCAGGAGGAGTACGATGCTAAGCATGATGCTGGCGGTGATCATCCAAGGAGCAGCTACCGTGAACGCTGATGTCGCGCCGCTGCACCTGTACGTATCGACTGACGGCGATGAGGCCCGGAATGGTCGGCGGCCGAGCATGGCCTTCCGCACGCTCGAGCGCGCCCGCGATGAGATCCGCGACCGGAAGGCATCCGGGAAGCTCCCCGAGTCGGGCGCTATCGTAGAGATCCGCGCCGGGACGCACGAACTCCGCGAGCCGCTCCAGCTCACAGCCGAAGACTCCGGCACGGAAGCGGGCCCCATCGTCTATCGCGCGCAGGAGGGTGCCGAGGTCAGGCTGAGCGGCGGGCGCGAAGTAACTGGTTGGGAGCCCGTGACGGACGAGGCCGTTCTCAGCCGGATGCCCGATGAGGCGCCAGGCAGCGTTCTGCAGGCCACGGTCGATGTGGACGATCTCGGCGAGGTCGCGACCGTCGGCAAGCGACTGGAGCTGTTCTTCAACGATGAGCCGATGACGCTCGCGCGCTGGCCGAACGAGGGCTTCGTGAAGATCGTCGACATTACCGGCGTCGAGCCTCACGAGATCCATGGCATCCCCGGCGACAAGGTAGGTAAGTTCGTCTACGACGACGACCGGCCGCTGCGGTGGAAGGACGAGCAGGATGTCTGGCTGCACGGTTACTGGTTCTGGGACTGGTCCGATTCGTTCGAGCGCGTAACCAACATCGACACGGACCAGAAGATCATCGACCTGGCGGAACCGTACCATGGATACGGCTATCGCAAGGGTCAGCGCTACTACGCGCTCAACGTGCTGGCCGAACTCGACCAGCCGGGCGAGTTCTACCTCGACCGCGACACGAAGACTCTCTACTTCTGGCCGCCGAGTGATGTCGATGAGGGACGGGCGGTCGTGTCTGTCCTGCCGTCGCTCATCAACATGAACGCGACCTCGCACGTGACATTCGAGGGCTTCACGCTGGAAGCGACGCGCGGCACGGTCGTTAGCATGACGGCCGCGACCCAGTGCCGAATCAGCCGCTGCACGATCCGCAATGGCGGGAGCTGGGCCGCGCGCGTCAGTGGGGGCAGCGGCAGCGGCGTCTCCCACTGCCACGTCTACCAGATGGGTGAGGGCGGGGTAGGCATCAACGGCGGAGACCGGGCCACGTTGACGCCCGCGGGCAACTACGCCGAGGACAACCACATCCACAACTTCGGGCGCATTGCCCGAACATATCGCCCGGCCGTCGGCGTGGGCGGCGTCGGTCAGCGTGTCTCCCACAACAGGATCCACGACGGGCCACACAACGCGATCCAACTCGGCGGAAACGAACACATCATCGAGTTCAACGAGATCTTCGACGTCTGCTACGAAACGGGTGACGTGGGCGCGTTCTACATGGGGCGCGACTGGACCTCACGCGGCACCGTCATCCGGCACAACTTCTTCCACGACATCAAGGGACCGGGCCTTCATGGCGCGATGTCGGTCTACCTCGATGACGCCGCGAGCGGCATAACCATCGCGGGCAACGTCTTCGTCCGCGCGGGCCGGGCCATGTTCATCGGCGGCGGGCGCGATAATCTTGTCGAGAACAACATCTTCGTGGACTGCAACCCGTCATTGCATGTCGACGCGCGCGGGACGAACTGGATGGCGTACCACGTGGAGGACGGCGGAGTCATGCCCGAGCGCCTGGCCGCCATCCCCTACAAGACGCCGCCGTGGAGCGAGAAGTACCCGCAGCTTCTGACGCTCCTCGAAGACGAGCGGGGAGCGCCGAAATACAACATCATCCGTCGGAACATCTCCGTCGGCGGAAAATGGACCGGCATCGAGGCGTCCGCGCTGCCGCTGCTAACGATGGAAGACAACATGGTGGATGAGGACCCCGGGTTCGTCGATCCGGAGAACCTGAACTACCAAATCAGCGATGACTCGCCTGCGTATGAGAAGATCGGCTTCGAGCGCATCCCGTTCGAGGAGATTGGGCCGAGGGAGTAGTCGCCATGACCGACATCAACCGCCGCCAGTTCATCGGCACATCCGCCGCAGCACTCGCAGCCGCATCCACTGGGGGGATAGCGATGTCTCAACCAAGTAAGCGCCCGAACATCCTGTTCATGATGGGCGATCAGCACCGAGGCGACACCATCGGCGCGGACGGCAACCCGTGCGTGCAGACGCCGCACCTCGACCGCATCGCCAATGAGGGCGTGCTGTTCAGCGCCGCATATAGCTCGACGCCCAGTTGCACTCCGGCGCGGGCGGGAATCCTGTCGGGGCTCAAGCCTTGGAACCACGGTCAGCTCGGCTACGGACGCGTCGCCGACGCCTACCCGCACGAGTTCCCGACGATGCTGAACGAGTCGGGCTACCACACGCGGTGCATCGGGAAGAACCACTTCCACCCTCAGCGCCATCCGCACGGCTACGGCGATGTGTTCGTCGACGAATCGGGCCGCGCTGAGTCCGACGTGTTCGTCAGCGACTACCGCCAGTGGTTCGCCACGGTTGCGCCGGACCGCAATCCCGACGAGACAGGGATCGGCTGGAACGATCACCGCGCGAAGGCGTATGCGCTGCCTGAGGAGCTGCACCCGACACGCTGGACGGGCAATGAGGCTGTCCGGTTCATCGATGAGCACGAGGGCGACGAGCCGTGGCTCCTGAAGGTCAGCTTCGCGCGCCCCCACAGCCCCTACGACCCGCCCGCGCGCCTCATGGACATGTACGCGGACGCGGACATCCCGCCGGCGGCCATCGGAGACTGGGCCGAGCAAAACGCGATGCGCGGCGCCAAGCACGACAACTCCCTCGCCCGCGGCGACCTCGGACCAAATCAGCCCATCGTCAGCCGACAAGGCTACTATGGCAGCGTCACCTTCATCGACGAGCAGATCGGGCGTATCGTGGCCGCCCTCGAGGCCCGGGGCGACCTCGACAACACGCTCATCGTCTACACGGCCGATCACGGTGACATGCTCGGCGACCACCATCTCTGGCGCAAGACCTATGGCTACCAGGGCTCGGCGCGGATCCCGATGCTCGTGAGGTGGCCGACGACTCTCGCTCCTGATGCCGAGCGCGGGCGCACGCTCCCAAATCCTGTGGAACTCCGCGATCTCGCACCGACGTTCCTGCACGCGGGCGGCGCGGAATACGATCCCGAGTGGTTCGACGGACGCAGCATGATTGAGGCCATCAACGGCGCCAGCGACTGGCGAGAGTTCATCGACCTCGAACACAGCCGCTGCTACTGGAAAGAGAACCAGTGGACCGGGCTAACGGATGGACGGTGGAAGTACCTCTACTACGCCCCGACAGGTCGACAAGAGCTGTTCGATATGGAAAGCGACCCCTGCGAGTGCCGTAACCTCGCCGACGATCCCGCCCACGCAGCGGATACGAAGCTCTGGCGGCAGCGCATGGTCGACGAGTTGGCCGAGCGCGGCGAGCCGTTTGTCATCGATGGCGATCTCGGCATCCGAGAACCCGCGATGCTCTGGTCGCCCAACTACCCAAAGAAGCAGGAGGCGTAACATGTCAGATACAGTCCCGGTTGCCTGTCATCCGTGGGTCTTTGCATCAAGACTCGAAGGCTACGATATCTTTCCAGTCGTCGATCAGGTCATCTCGGACATGGCCTACGCGGGGTTTGATGGCATCGAACTGATGCACTCCGCGCTGACGCACGATGACGCCGTCGAGGTCGTCGGCGAGGCGAGCGCGCGATACGGACTTCCCGTCACCGGCTCGTCATTCGGCGGCGCCATGTGGGACGCGGCGCAACATGCCGAGATCGCGGAGATGGCCGACGCGGTCACCGGACGTCTCGCCGAACTAGGCGGGCAGACGCTTGGCGTGTCCACCGGCCAGACGCCGGAGAAGAAGACTCCCGAGCAGTTCGACGCGCAGGCCGCTCTCCTGAAGCAGATCGACACGATGTGCGCGGGGCGCGGGATGGTGATGAACCTGCACAACCACACCTACGAGGTCGCCGATGGCGAGTACGAGTTGAGCGAGACGCTGAAGCGATTCCCCGAGGCGAAGCTCGGACCGGATCTCGACTGGCTCACGCGCGCGGGGGTCGACCCGATCGACTTCATCAAGCGCCGGGGGAGCAGAATGGTGTTCATGCACCTGCGCGACAACAGAGACGGGCGCTGGGTCGAGGGAATCGGCGAGGGCGAGATGGACTTTGCGGCTATCAAGCAGGCGCTCGACGAGGCTGGCTTCAAGGGCGCCGCGGCGGTTGAACTCGCGTGGGAACCTGACTTTGAGCCCACCCGCCCGCTGCGCGAGACGCTGAAGCTCAGCCGCGAGCACATCCGGAACACGATGGGCTGGTAGGAGGGCCGGAATGCTGTCCCCGATCACCGTCGCCGCCGTCGCCGCGGGCGCTCAACAGCCCGAATACCGGGACGTGCTGGCGACGGCCTTCGATGCGCCGTTCCAGACGACGGCTGACGTGGAGATGTACTACTCGAACACGCGCGGGCGCATTCTCGTGGGCGAGAACCCTTCCGTGCAGATCCGACACCCCTACAGGTCCCTGGTTGAGATCGACGGCGAGACGGCGCAAGCGAGCCGCATCACCGACTTCATCTCGCTGGTACAACTAGAACCCGGTCCGCACAGCGTCAGACTCGTGCCCGGCCCCCCGGCCCCCCACCCGGATCCCCCTCCAGTGCCTCGCCCTGGTGCGGTCGGGACACCAGAGGAGTTGGAGGCGGCTCTCGCGGACGCCAAGCCTGGGGAGACGATTCCCGTCGGCACCGGGATCTACGCGGATTGGCACATCGACGTGTCGGCGAGCGGCAGTCCCGAACAGCCCATCATCATCGAGCCGGAGAGACCCGGAAGCGTGACGTTCCGTCGGGATTCGATGATCCGTCTGTCCGGGAGCTACATCGTGTTGAAGGGCTTCCGCTTCGATCACTGCGGGCCAGGGCTCGTCGTCGCGATTACCGGGGACGACAACCGCGTGACGCAGTGCCAGTTCAGCCAGTGCGGCAACCCGCAATCGACCTTCTCCCACATCTGCGGGGTCGATATGGGCGCCGATCGCAACCGCGTTGACCACTGCTACTTCACCGGTTCGAAGTCGATGAGCCTCGCGCAACGCATCCGAGCCGGCGCCCCGGTCGGGAAGGGCAACCACTTCCAGGGCAACATCTTCCGCGACATATACCGCTACTGGATCAACGGTCAGGAGAACATCCAACTCGGTCAAAACCAGCGTGGCGAATCCGGACAGCAGGCGCCTGAGTGCCTCATCGAGGGCAACCTGTTTGACCACGCGTGGGGCGACGGGGAGATCCTCAGCAACAAGTCCTCCCGCAACACGTACCGGCACAACCTCGCGGCTCACTGTATCCGCTCGGCGTTCACCATCCGCGGCGCCGACTACGTCACGTTCGAGGAGAACGTGATGATCAACAACAGGACCGGGCTGCGGGTGATGGGCAAGCGCCACACGATCAGGAACAACCTCATCGTCGATCAGATCGATTCGGGTATCGTGCTCGAGACGGGCAACGTGGACGGCGAGCTGCAGGTCGCGACCGAGGGCACGTTGGTCGCCGGCAACACCATCGTCAACTGCCCCGGTGGGGGTGTGCGCGGCCAGCCGACGAGCGAGGGCCGCCCGCACGCTCCGACGGGCAACACCTTCGAGAAGAACGTGATCGTCGGTCGCGCCGGCAAGCTGCTCGACACGCAGTATTTCATCAATTCGACCGTAAGCGGCAACGTATTCTGGTCCGCCGACGCCCTGGATGTCGGTGAGCTGAACGGGGCCGCCAGGTGGGCCGATCCGGGACTGAAGGGGACGGACATCTCTCTCCATGCCGCTGCTCGGGACGATGTGGGCGCGCCACCAATGACCGACGTCGCTGAGTTTCCCGACATGCCGCTGGAGCCCATCGTTGCGCCGGAGCTGTACATGGGCGACGTGATCCACGCGCAGACCGCCGGGGACGTGCTCGCGCTTGATAGCGAGAGCGCCGAGGTCGGTGTTGAATTGCCAACAGACTGCGTCATCGCCTGGGACTACCATCCGCTGGCGTATGCCTCGCGGGGAGAGCTTAGCTTCTCGGGGTACATGCTCTCGTGGGGAGGCGTGGACGATGAAGGCCGCCCGATTGGCGTGATCGAGCTACGACACTCAGGCGACGACGCCGTCATCGCGGACGCCGCCGATGTCGTGCTCTACTGCCAGGACTTCCGCCATCAGGGATGGCTGGACAAGACGCTCAACGACTCGCCCGATCCAAGCGATGGTCTGTGGTATCGGTTCACGCTACTGAAGGAGCGCCAGCGGATGGTTCTGCTGCTCGGTTCGCCCAGGCTTGGCGGCGAGAGCATCCCAGTGCTGACGTTCGAGGACCATCGCATGCCATCGACGGACACGCAGCTTCACCTGGTACAGGCGGGCACCGGGCGGTGGCGCAACCTGGTCGTCTGGCAGCACCAGCACGCCGGCGATGAGCCGCCGCCCGTCCCCGTCGCGCTGACGGCAACGAGCTTCGGCGGCGGACGCATCGCGCTGACTTGGAGCGACGTGCGGACAGGGAGAGCGGAGAACACGTACGAGGTCTACCGCTCAACCGGTCCTGACTTCGAACCATCCGATGACACGCTCATCGCGACGGCCATCGGTAACACGCACTTCGATGACTTCAGCATCGAGCCGGACACTGAGCACGCCTACAAGGTCCGAGCGGTCAACCGTCTGGGCCTCGCGTCTGATTACGCAAACACGCGCGCCACGTCCGGCACGGGTGGCCCAACGTACACCCTCATAGATGCGTCAGAGGCCTCGGCCATCGAGGCGCCGATGGAGATCGTGCCGGACGATGATCGCCCCTACTTGTGGGCGCCGAATGGCGCCGGTCGCTTCCTCGAGGAGCCGCCGGAAGCCGGTGAGGCCGAGTACCGATTCACGGTCGAGGAGGCCGGCACTTACTCCGTGTGGGGACTCGTGATTGCCCTGGATAAGAGTACGGACTCGTTCTACATCACGACCGAATTGCCGGGCGACGATGGGTTCGCCACCTGGTCGGTCCCGCTCAACTTCGCCTGGGGCTGGTGCCAAGCGCCGGGCGAGTTCGACTTCGCCGCGGGCGAGCACTCGGTCCGACTGAAGCCGCGCGAATCGGGCACCAAACTCGCTGCGCTTCTTATCACTGGTGACATGCAATTCGTGCCCGGAGGCAGAGAATGATCGCATGCCTGCTTGCGCTCGCCCTCGCGGCGTGCGCCCAGTCCGTCACCACCGAACCGCCGTGCGAGATGTCGCAGCAGATGGGGCCACCATACTACTCCGGCGTCGTGATGCCGACACCGAAGCAGGCGACGTACGGGGATGAGTACGTGACTCTGGTTGACGGCCCAACCGGGCAGTTGTGCGTCAGGAGGGATGTGGCGCCTAGGAGCGAGAGCGCCGCGAGGCTCGCGACGCGGCTCGTGTTCGAACGGGCGGGCGCGTACTCCCAACAGTTCGACGTGCCGCCCGGCGCGGCGGGCGAGCTCACCAGCATCTGCATCACGCTCAGCGAGGCCAACGTCCAGATGCCGCCGCAGGGCTATCACCTGCGGATCAACGCAGACGGCGTGCGGTGCGAGGCGGGTGACGGCGCGGGGCTCCTCAATGCCATGGCGTCGCTCATTCAGCTCATGCATGTCCGGGACGGCAAGCTCGTGGTCCGTTGCGCTGACATCGTCGACTGGCCCACCTTCGAGACGCGCTACACCTCCGAGTACTGGCTCCCCGGCACGGCGTTCTATGACTGGATGATGCTGAACAAGATCAACGGGTTTGCCGCGTGCTATCCCGGCATGCGGTGGCAGGGCGACAGCGACGAGAAGAAAGCCGGCCTGCGGGAGATTGGCGAGTACATCGAGGCCTACGGCACGATGAGCTTCCTGGTGGAGTACCATATCGGCGGGCGCGGCGGCTGCCCAGCCATCGACTGCGGCGACGAGGCGCAGATCGACCGACTTCTCATGACCATCGAAGAGACGATGCGTCTCTCCCACGCGTCTCACGTGATGATCTGCTATGACGACGTGGCCGAGGAATTGCAGCCTGAGGAAGCCAAGCGCTTCGACCGGCCCGCGCAAGCCCATGGGTATGTGATGGAGCGCGTCTACGAGCGCGTGAAGTCGATCGATGCGAAGTGCACCGTCAGTTTCTGCTCTCCCTGGTATCAGGGCCGCGGTCACCCAAAATGGACCGAACGCAACACGCGGCTCGCCGAGGCCAAGCAGTACATGGCCGACCTCAAGCAGTGGGAGAACCGCGACGTCAGGATCGTCTGGACGGGACCCGTCACCGAGAGCCGGCACATCGTGCAGGAGGACATCGACCACTACCTGGGGATGATCGGTGAAGACCGCAAGCTCTTCTACTGGGACAACACGTGGCATTACCACCAGCCACTCCGCAACTTCCACGCCCGATACCTCGATGGCTTCGTCGACTACTGCGCCGATAGCACGAGCTACATCAACGTGAATGGCGTCCAGCCGATCGGTAGGTTCTTCGCGGCGACGGCGAACGACTACTACTGGAACCCGGAGGCCTTCGACTCGAAACGCTCGCGCAAACAGGCCGTCGCGCAGTTCATGGGGCCGCAGGCCATTCCCGCCGCCGAGGCGCTCTATCGTCTGCGCGGCGACGATTACTTCGTCTTCTTCAGTCGCGATGTCGACCTCGAGGCGCTGGACGCCGCGGTGACGCGCGTTGAGGAAACCAGCCTCGATGAGGCGCTAGCGAAGCTCTGCCGGACGACATACGAGGGGATTGCGAAGTCCCGGACTGGATCGGAGTAGGTGAGCGGATGGGCGACACGAAGACCGACTGGCGGAAGCTCCGCCTCCGCATCAGGAAGGCTCTACAACCACGCCCGCGCGGTCGGGCACCGGAGGGAATGCCGCGTGAGGCCAAACGCGCGCTGCTCCTGATCATGGCATTTCTCCTTGCACTGGTCATCTCAGCACCGATCGTGGAGGCGTGGCGAGCGCGCCAGGCAGCGGACCCCGCTGAACGGCGCACGCCACGACCGATCGTGACCCCCAAAGGCAACGTGCTGCATCCCATCGAATGCGACCAGTGCAACGCTAGCGGCGTGGAGAGATGCACGTGGTGCGGTGCCACAGGCCAGACCACCTGTCTGCTCTGCGGCGGCGGCGGCACGAGCAGTGGGACCGACGGCAGCCCGCGCGCGTGCGGCGAATGCAGCGGCGCGGGTGTCGCCACATGCCGATTCTGCAAGGGCACTCGCGCGCGCGACTGTCCTAAATGCGTGGATGGTAGCATTCCATGGCCGCGCGAGGCCCGTGGCTCCTCCAACACGCCATCCCCCCCGACCTCGTCCACCAACGAGGGTTGATCCGCTCGGCGGCGAACGGTTGTCCACTTCCCCGAACGGAGCGCCTCGATGAACCTGAGCCTGCGCGCGCGTGTCGAAGTCCCCGCCGGCAGCGACAGCTGGGAGGCCGTCCTCCAGCAGAGGTCGGCAGATCCCGCCAAGACCGCCATCGTCATCTGTGATGTTTGGGACGACCACTGGTGCCGCGCCGCCGCAAAGCGATGCGCGGTGATTGCGCGGAAGGTAGCCCGAACCGTGGATGCGGCCCGGACCGCGGGCGCGCATGTCGTCCACGCGCCGTCGGGTTGCATGGACTTCTACGCCGACTTCCCTCAGCGCCGGCGCATGCTTGAGATGGAACTCATCGACCCTCCGCCCGAAAGTCAGGTCGCCGAGGGCGATTTCCCAATCGCCGCGCCGCCTGACCAGGGCTGCTAGGACGAGACGTATGAGGTCCACTCGCCATGGACCCGCCAGGACGAGTGCATAGAGATCGCGGACAGCGACGTCATCAGCGATGACGGACGGGCGATCCACAGCTACTTCGTCCAGCAAGGCACCGAGACCATGCTGATCATGGGCGTTCACACCAACATGTGCGTCGTCGGAAGGTCCTTCGGCATTAAGCAGATGGTCCGTTGGGGGATTGACGTCGCGCTCGTCCGCGACCTCACCGACGCCATGTACGATCCGCGCACGTGGCCCCACGTCACGCACGACGAAGGAACCCAGCTCGTCATCGAGTGGATAGAGAAGTACTGGTGCCCAACCGTACTCAGCCAGGACCTGCTGTAGCGAGGAGGCCCATCAATGCCGAAGCTCCTGCTTGCCTCACTCCCACTGATTGCCATGTTAGGCTGTCGCGCGGACGCCGACTGGCCGGACCTGCGTGACCGCGACGAGGCGGCTCAGGCCGCGCTTGAGCCGAGGCTGGACCTAATTCGCGAGGATCACCCGCGCATCTTCTGCAGCGAGGATGACATCGCTGCGTTGCGGGACCGCGTCGCGAACGATCCGCCCATAGCCGAGGTCTGGGAGTGGATCGAGCCCTGGGCGAAGGGCAACCACTACTACCAAAACCTCTGGGCGACGCCGAGCCAGATGCAGGCCTGCGTCATTGCCTACCGCGTTAGCGACGGCGACCCCGAGGTCCTCACCCATTGCATCGCCATCGCCGACTTCCTGGCGCAGGCCGAAGGCGATGGCTGGACATGGCCGCGCATCACGAAGGGCCTGGCGATGGCGTACGACTGGCTCCATGATGACCTCACCGACGAGCAGAAGGAGCGTTACGGACAGGCGGCGCTCCACGCGGCTCGCGAGTGCTACAAGACGTGGCGTCATTCGGAATTCAACAACCACCTCTACCTCGAGTACGGCCCGGTCCTCTACACGGGAATCGCGCTCCACAACGAGGGAATCGACGACGACGCGGCCCGGCGCCTGGCGCTGGACGGGCTCGACCTCCTGGTCAATCGCATGATGCCCGCCCACGACATCGTCACTCGCGGCGAGGGCGGCTGGCATGAGAGCATGAGCTACCACTCATTCTTCACCTACGAGTTCGCCCATCTCGTCGAGCTTTGGAGTTCGGCGACGGGCGAGAACCTGTGGGAGGAGTTCAGCGGGCTCGATGGCGATGCGCAGTGGCTGATCCACAACGCCCGCCCGTGGGACGACTCGCGGGTCAGCATGGCCGATATCGGCGGACACGATTCGTACGAGGCAAGCATCGCGTCATACATGGTCCTGCTCCAGCGTCGGAGAGGCGACGGCGTGGCCGGATCGTGGGCGGACCAGATCAGAGCCAAGGCCAAGCAACGCCACGACGCCGGGCGGCAGTATCAGCTAGGGGACGGCAAGTGGTGGCCCTACCTGCTCTGGCACGACTCATCCGTCCCGCCGGTCGCGCGTGAGGAGCTTCCCCTCCAGCGGCACTTTAGCGGGATCGGCTGGGTAGACATGCGAAGTTCATGGGAGCCTGACGCGACCTTCGCGCTCTTTGCCTGCGCCCCGCTCTACCTCGGCGGGCACCAGCACTCCGACAACAACAGCTTCGTCATCCACAAGAACGCGCAACTCGCCCTCGACAGCGGCGTCTACGACACGGCCAACAACCACCGCGGCCGCTACTATGCGAGGACCATCGCCCACAATTGCAGCACCGTGACCGATCCATCAGAGCAGTTCTCCGGCGCAACATGGGCGGGCGGACAGATGGGCGAGGGCCCCAACGAAGGTGGCCAGCTCTACGGCGGCGCGCCGGACTTCGTCTACGAGGTCTCGCCCGGCGACCAGTACCACCGGGCCGAGATCGTCGCGTATGAGGCAGCCGACACGCACGTTCTGGTAGTCGGCGACGCGACCAAGTCCTACTCGCCGGACAAGCTCAAGGAGTTCACGCGCGCCTTCGTGTACATCCGACCCGACCCCTTCATCGTCTTCGACCGAGTGGAGTCGACCCACGCGAGCTTCGCGAAGCGCTGGTTGCTGCACTCGGCGGAGGAGCCATCGATTGATGGCAACCGTGCGGAGATCATCAATGGCGATGGACGTCTGACCGTGGAGACGCTGCTGCCCGTGTCGACGAATGTCGTGACGATCGGCGGACCGGGGCATGAGTTCGAGGTGGATGGCGTCAACTACGCGCCGAAGAAGGACTACGATCCCGTCGAGGCCGGACGCTGGCGCATGGAGATCAGCCCGACTGAGGGCGCAACGCGCGACTACTTCGTCCACGTCCTGCGCACATCAGACGCGACCTCCAAGGAGTGGCCGGAGGCCACAGTCGATGAGGACGCGGACAGCATCACAGTTACTGTCGTCGGCCGCGCGAGCGTGACTTTCGGCAAGACGGGCGAGCTGAAACCCGAGCTGGATATCGAAGAGCAGGAGTAACCAATGAGAACGACAACCACGACCATCATCCTCACCTGCGTCATCGCCGCGCTTAGGACAGCTCCGACCGTCGCGGAGCCCCTCAAGTGCATGGACCGCTTCAAGGTGAAAGACCTTGTCATCGGCGCCTGGTGGGGGCCGGACCCGTCACTCGAGAACTATCGCACGTATAAGGACGCGGGCTTCAACGTGCTGATGACGTACCGCAATCGCGCTAACTCGAAGTACGGCGAGGACTACCAGAACCCGGACGCGGAGTTCAAACTCGCGCGGAAGATCGGCGTCTGGGTCATGCTCGACACGTATATGAAGAACGAGACGCCGTGGGGCGGCGTGGAGCCGGATCCCCCGGTCGATCACCCGAACCACCACTCCGCGCGGCCCGCGCAGCTCGACTGGTTGCTGGGCCGCTATGGCAACAGCCCCGTGCTGGCGGGCATCCTGCTCGGCGACAACTGCGGATTGCACACCTACATGGCCGAGAACGCCCGCTCGCTGGCGAAGACCAACCCGGGCCTGTGGCCCTGGCTCAGCACCAACCCTAACGTCGACGCTCAGGGCAAGGAGCCGATGCCGCTGCTGACCACGCAGAACTACCCGTTCCTCTACGAGATCGGCCAGCCCGAGCCCGTGAAACGCGAGCACTTCTGCAACCGGCTCGACTATGACCGCAACAAGGCGAACGAACTCGGCATCGCGCTCTGGCCCTTCAACAACTGCACTGCGGCGGTGAGTCCGTCGCAGATCCGCTTCCAGGTCTACGCGATGGCGGCCTACGGTTCGCAGGGGATCTGGTACTTCCATTACAACGACGGCGTCTGGGACCCAACCGAGGAGGAGCCCGGCCACCTCTACGAGGCGTCGAAGGAGGCCAACTGGCATCTGCGCGGCGTCGGCGACCGCATCATCGGCCGCCGCTCGCCCGGCGCGTTCCACACGCCCGGCCCCGAGCTTCCCGGCGGCATGCTGGTCCCCGGTGAGGGGCAGATCATCGAGCGGATGTCAGACGCCCTGCTCGCCGGCGTCCTCGTGCCCGAGGATCGTTTCGATGCCGGCGACTTGACGCCCGACACGATCATCGTCGTCGACAAGCGCACCGTCACGCCCGACCAGGACGAGCCGGGCCCACGCCGCGTGTACGTGAAGTTCAGCGACGACATCACAGCCATCACGGTGAGCACGGCTCACGAGACGTACGAGAAGACGCTGCCCGCCAGCGGACGCCTGAGCCTCACGCTCAAGGCGGGCGAGGGCGCAGTGATTGGGTTGGGGTAGATACCAGTCGACCATCGCGGCTGAACCTGCATTCCAGGAATTGCGCGATGTCGTTGGCAGGGCGCCGGTGAGAAACACTCCTCGCACCCATCGCCGCGCGCCCTGATCTGCCCACCCCTGTAAGAGGGGCTTCAGCCCCGACGCCGTAGACGCCGGCACCGGCAGAGGCAACGGCGTCGGGGCTGAAGCCCCTCTTACGGGGGTCGACGGCAAGCGGGCATGGGGAGGTTGGTGACGAAACCAACGGCAGAGCCCAGGAACTCGCCAGTTGCTGGAATGTGAGTGAAGCCGCTTCCGCAGGGACGGAGACGGCAACGGCAGGGCGCGATGAATCGCGCCACTACACGAATGAGCCAGGCCTGTTGCTGACGGACGGATGTGCCCAACGCTCGCCCGGAGGCGCTTTGATGCCCCACCCAGTCGCTGCGGTTCTACTCTTGGTCCTCCTCGCCGGCCCAGCTGTCGCCGAGGCGGCTGTCCTCATCGACACGGAGTTCGGAGGCGCGACCGAACCGGTAACCGAGCAGGGAGGCCAACCCAACCCTCGCGTGACCGGCGTGATGGCCGGTGAATGGCACGACAACTCCATCTGGAGCGAGAATGTCGAGGCCAACTGGGAGGCCATCGAGGAAGAAGGCCGGTCATTCTTGCGGCTGAATGCGACGAAGGTCACGCCAGACCGCTACCAGCTCTCCCACGCCCTTCCCCGCGCCGAGGGCGAGACGTTCTACCGGCTCACCCTCACCGCGCGCAGCATGTCTGAAATCCCCATCCAGATCGGCGTCCGCGACAGAGGGCAGCCGTACGAGTTCCACTGGTCCCAGAGCGTCGCTCTGAGCGCGAGTTGGCGCGACTTCGCTCACGACTTCCGCGCAGAGAAGATCGACAGCGACATTGGCTTCTGGATCAACACGAGCAGTGAGGGCAGCGTCGACCTCATGCGGCTCAAGCTGGTCAGTCTCTCGCGAGATGACTACATCGATGAGCTGAAGGCCCGCTACCCCAATGGCGGCCCGAAGAACCTCCTGCGAACATCGAGCTTCCCACTCGGTCTGCAGCAAGGGTGGACGCTGGGTCGGGACAACTCAGACGGCGACGACGTCGTTCTCTCGCCCGATACGGACGCTATCGGTCCAAGCGGCCAGCCGGCTCTGAAGATCGCGGCTGACGAGAAGACGGTAATCTGGGGCGCGCCCTTCAGCGTGCCGCTGGCGTTCCAACCTCACACAGCCAGCATCCATACAAAGGGCTCGGGCGACGTCACGCTCACGGTCTTCCGCGAAGGTCAGCACATCGCAGCCAATCGCGTGACCGCCACCGACGGGTGGCAACGCCTGAGCGTCAAGTTCGACCCCGCGTTGATGGCCCAGAGCTACACGCTCAGGATCGAGGGGACGGAGACGTACTGGATCGACGCCGTCCAGGTCTCGCCAGGCGACGAGCCCATCGGGTTCCAGCCGCAGATGGCGTCGGAGGTGCATCTCGCCATCCAACCGTCGGACGCTTCGGCGGCGCTGGTGCAGTTCGAGGACGAGACTCCGCTGGTGCATCTGCTGGCGGTCGGGGATGCTGCGGATGACGGGCTTCGTGCTCGCGTTCTGAACGTCTACGGGGACCAGCGCGACCTCGGTCGGTTCGAGTCGAGGCCCACTCGAGCCATCCAGGTCGGGGCATTCGGGAATTACCATGTCGTGCCGACCGCCACGCCGCTCGACTATGCCGTCTTCCCGGATAGGCCATTTGGCCCGCACCGCATCGAGGCCTGGGTCGAGGACAACGACGGCAACCGCATCAGCCCCTACAACGAGATTGTCATCAACCGCCTGCCTCGGCCGAAGTACTGGGGCAAGGACGCGCCCGATTCGCCGTTTGGCGTGCACACGCTCTCGACCACGCGCCACAATCTCATGGCCAAGGCCGTCGGCGCCAATTGGACGAGGCTCCACGATGCCGGTCTCACGTATCTGGGTTGGTACCACCTCGAGCAGGAGCAAGGCGAGTGGACCTTCCACGACAAGGAGATCAACCGCTACCGCCGCGATCATATCAAGATCCTCGGCGAGCTGGGCACCGCGCCCGAGTGGGCGAGTTACCATCCCGGAAAGAACCACAATGGCTACTTCGACCGATACTACCAGCCGCGGCGCATGGAGGACTACGCGAACTATGTCCGCACGGTCACGGAGCGCTACAAGGGCGTGATCGATGCCTATGATGTCTGGAACGAGCCGTGGATCTGGGCCTGGTGGGGCGTGGGCTTCGATGAGACGAAGGGAGATCGCGCCGGCTACATCACGAGCGAGAACCCTCAGGCCGACTTCACGCGGTTGATGCAGACCGCCTTCGAAACGGCGAAATCCGTCGACCCAGGCATCACGATTTTAGGCTTCAACAGCACCTCAAGCCCCGGCTGGGGCAACAGCATGGGCGGCGCGGAGTGGACGAAGGGCGTGCTCGATTCGGGCGGTCTCGATTACTGCGCCGCGATCTGCTACCACGAGTACATCGGCGGAAAGCCGGGATACCCAGGCGACGTCATTACCACAGGCTTTGAGACCGCCACCGGCGCCATCCGGGAGAAGCTCGGCGAATTACCCAAGCCCGTTTGGATGACCGAGGGCTCCGCTGGCCGCGACACCATCGGCCCCGGCTTCTACAACCACACCCTCCCCTACGAGAACCCGGAGGATGTGGTCGAGACCTCGGATCGGCTTGCGCGCTACGTCATGCGCCTGCTGGCGCAAGGGTGCAGCCGGATGTTCCTGTACTCGATGCACGCGCAGAGCTTCCTCGGCGCGGGGCAGTCATGGAGCGTGATCGTCACGCCGGAGGGGCAGCTTCACCCGAGCGGCGTCGCCCATGGCATCGCGGCGTGGCACCTGGAGGACACCGAGTTCGTGACGGAGACAGAAGTAACCGAGGGCGTGACCGCGTACATCTTTGAGGCGAAGGATGGCTCCCGGTCGGTCGCCTGCATTTCAGCCGGTCCCGACGCCGGTGAGTGGACGCCGCCGACCGACGGGAAGCTGACAGTTACCGACCTGTTCGGCAATCCAGTTGCAGCAGGCGAGCCGGCCGGGAAGACGCTTGTCTACATCTCGCTGGAGGGCCCCGCCAACGAGCTGGAATCGGCCATCAGGTAGAGCGGCTTTCCCTCGCGACCTCGAGCAGTGCGAGTATATTCTCCGTCGGCACGTCGCTCTGGATCGATTGCGCGGGCGAGAAGACGTAGCCGCCGCCTTCACCCATCAGGTCGCGCACGTAGCGGGCCTCGGCTCGCAGCTCATCGGGCGTCCCATACGGCAGTGTCTGCTGCGTGCTGATGCCGCCCCAGAACGCGAGCCGATCGCCATAGTCGCGCTTCAGAGCCGCTATGTCCATGGCCTCGGGTTGGATGGGGTTCAGGACGTCGATCCCCATCTCAACCAGCCTCGGGATGATCTTCTCGATGTTCCCGCACGAGTGAATCCACACGTCCTTCCCGTAACTGTGGACCAGATCGAACATCCGCTGCTCGCCCGGGGCGATGATCTCGTCCCACGCCTCCGGCGACATGAGCAGGTCGCGCTGGGAGCCCCAGTCGCTCCCCAGCAGCACGCCGTCGATCTCGTTCAGGCAGAGGAAGTTCTCCATCATCACCAGGTTGCGATCGACAATCGACGCGTGCAGTCGCTTCGCGAACTCCGGCTCTCCCACCATATCGGCCAGCAGATTCTCGATGCCCCGCGCGACGTAGGCCATCTCGAAGTGAATCCCATACAGCCGCACCAGCAGGTACTTGTCGCTCGTTTCCTTGGCGCGTTTCACGCTCTCGGTCAGTTCCGCGTAACTCCCCCGCCCCATCACCTTCGGTCGACTCGCGGGCGGGTCCATCCCCCGCCAATCCGCCTCGAGTTCGTGCCAGTACCACCACGGCACTCCGATGTCCAGCACGTCGTTATCGACGAACTCCTGCAGGCTCTTGCCCTCGGAGATCGGCTCAAGCT
>MPMF02270717.1_pt1 | contig 20663 bp, 12 predicted proteins | sample 1617271 | NCBI WGS metagenome assembly MPMF02 (sample SAMN05944812, study PRJNA350692) | marine metagenome | biome: marine; feature: ODZ; material: water; isolation source: 120 m water sample prefiltered with 30 um filter, filtered on to 0.2 um... | place: Pacific Ocean | collected 2012-04-09... | reverse complement strand
GATTTCGTACCCAAGAAGCCTACGAGACCGCGCTCTATCACAATCTCGGCGCGCTCCCGGAACCCAACTTCACCCACAGATTCTTCTAACGAAGCTTTTGTTTTAGCCGTTGTGACTTTGGCGCAAGGTCTCAGTTTCGTTGCGATGATGTGGAGCTTCGATCTACCTGGTTTCAGAGCCTCAATGTCGTGGATCACAGTTTCTGCCGAAGTTTCTGCTTGGGGAAGTCGGTTGTTGGCAGTCGTCATTCTGGCGACGTCGTTTGTGGAACTGGCGGCGGGAGACCGACGGGACTGGTTGCACTGGACAGGGATTGTGACCTTTGTGGCGATAACAGTTGCCGCCCTGTTGTGGACGATGGGGTCCTGGTTTTTTCGTTAAGGCGACGGCGTGGTCTCCCTTGCGACACGCCACACACTCCGACGTGTCAATCCAGGGTAACTTCTTGCTTTCGACTGTCTCCATGCCACGCCGCCGATTGAGGCATGTGGAACATGGCAAAGGATGTCTGGATCGGGTAATTGCAGACACAACCGACCGAAAAGCACGGTGCGTTGAGCAGCCCGTCGGCCGCCACCAAGCTGTTGCTGCAGCCCGACCTCAGGTTTCGGATCGCGTATTCCTGTCGACTCTCGATGTCGACGTACGTCGCACAGTTCGAGCGCAGGAACAACAGATTCTTTCCCCCCACCGCATAATTGCATCCACCTCGACGGAACAGCGCCGACCCGCTGACCAGATCTCCCGTGCCGACACTGTAGGTGTGCCCCGTCTGGTTGATAAACGTCTCGGGTCCGAGGATCAATGGCTGTTGGCCTCGCACCGGTTTTTGCCACACCTGCTTCCCTGTCTTGCCATTCAGGGCGAACGTCCGATTCGCTTTGCCGCCGAGCAGCAGACCCTGATCGATCGAATACGCCAGCCAATCGTCCTGCGTTCGCAGGCCCATAAAGTGGAGTGACGTCAGGTTGGCCGGAGGGTCGTTTCGGACGGTCTTCCACAATTCGCGGCCGCTGCGAGTGTCGAGTGCCAGGATCGTCGATGGAAGTGTTGCAACATCCTGTCCGCGGCGACGCATAAATCCGATCTCTTCGGGCGAGTGCGAATCAATACAGAATACACGTTGACCTGACACAGCAATCGCAGCGGTATTGTATCGCAGTTCGGCGGGGCGACTCCACAGCTGCCGCCCGGACGAACGATCCAGAGCGACCAGCAATTCGCTGTTCCAGCATCCTTTTTCGATCTGATTTTCTTTGTTGAATCGCACCCCGATCAGGATGATCTCGTCTCCAACTCGAATGTCTGTCGCGCTGATCGGGACCTCGAGTGGCCGATTCACATCGATCTCAAACGTCTCCTGTATCTCGCCGCTTGCCGGATCGAGAACCAGGCATTTTCGCTCGTCGGCGACATACACGGCTTCGGGCAATGACGCGTAGCGGGCGGAGCCGCCAAGTTTGCGCGACCACAGCAGTCGCCCCGTGTAGGCATCGACCGACTTGAGTGTATTCGTGGCGATTTGAAGCGCGAACAGCCGCCCGCCTGCGACCTGCGGTTTAAGGCCGTGACCATAGTCCTTTCGTTTGTAGAAACCGTGATCGCGACCGTCGCCGTACCATAGCACTGCCAGTGGAGCCTGAACCAGTTCATCGCGGGAGAAGAATGACCTTTCGGCGTCGCCAGTTTCGTGAGACCATACGGAACTGCCTGGTAACGGCCCGGTCCGGCTGAGGGTCGACAGCTTGCCTGTCGTTTGAATCTTCACTCCAGAAAACTGGTCGGGTGTGGCCGTCTTTAGGAGTGCATCGTGGCGTGATTCGTCAAACGGAAGACATAGTGTACCGCCATAGGGTCGTAAACTGTCATAGAGAGACAGTAGCTGTGATCCGGCGTCGAGTTGCAATTTCTCTACATCTTCGGTCGTGATCAGATTGGCGATATATGGCGGCAGCCTGACGTCAGCTGGGTCATCGACGATCGCCTGAAAACGTGTGCGGAATCGCTCGTCAGATCCGAATGTTCGACGCAGCTGATCAATGGTCTTTGAGTTGGCATCGACCGCGATCACGTTGAACTCACTCCTTCGCAACAGTTCTCCAACAAGTCGACCGTTCTTTAGTCCCGCGACAATCGCATAACCGTCGTCGTCGGCGACTGCGTCGAGAACTGATTTCGCAAGTTCGCTCCAACCATCCCGTTGCACTTCATCGACATACCGTGCGCGAGCATGTTGCCGTGGCTCGACCTTCTGGTTACCGAAACAGTGAATTGACCCATCACCCGTGACGACAAACAGCTGGCCATGGGCCGCCAGCATACTTGTTGGTTCGGCCGGCAGTTCCTTCGTCCAAGTCACCTCACCGGGCTTGTCTTTGTTGGCATCGAGTTCGATCGCAAAGAGGTTCCGTCCGCTGTGAGCGTAGAGTTGATTTCCTGCCTTGATCAGCGACGTTGTCTCCAGTTTCTTTCCGAAGAATTGTGTCTCCAGTCTCCATAACTCCGGCGCGTTCCAGCGGGCCGGCTTGATGTCCTGGCCGTTGAACTGCTGATCCTGGAGTGAAGTTGTCGAATCTTTCAGGTCGTAGGCATAAACGGTGCCGTTCTCGACGCCGTAAGCGATGCCATCATTGATGACGGAACGAAAATCACAGCCGGGAAGAAATTTGTAGGGGAACAAGGGACCTTCGAAAAGATCGGCCTTTGAACCGCTCCAGCCCTCTGGTGCATCTTTGCCGGCGGCCGCCCAGCGGCTGGCGATCTCACGGCCATCAGACAGGCTTACGACACCGGTCCGGCCAACTAGCGCGATGTCGCCACTTATGACGACGCGGCTGTCGCCGTTGCGGTAGCCCTGGACAAAATAGTGCAGCTTGCCGGTGTTTCGATCGAGCCGTGCCGGCATCGACCGCCCGTTTGGAACAATCAGCATGTCTCCGCGGACCAGCATGTGTCCCTGCGGCGAGATGCCGGATTCCTGCAGATAGTTGTGATCGACACGGACATTCTCGATCGCGTGACTGTCATCGTTCGTCCAGATCACACGTCCGGTTTGGGCATCGACGGCGCGGACAAACACACCAAGTGTTGGCCAGATGCCTGCTCCGAAATACACGGTGCCATCTGCGAAAACAGGTCCTCCTCGCACCGGCCAGAACGACACAAGGCGCGCATTGCCGAGGTGCCGATACGGCTCGCGATCTTCTGGTGCACCGGAGACTTTCCACAGCAATCTGCCGTCGGCCGCATCGACGCAATACAGCCAGCCGTCGTCCGAGCCAAAACAGACGCGTCCGTCAAATGCGGCCGGTGCCAGGCGAACGGGGCCACTGGTGTAGAAACGCCAGAGTTCGTCGCCGGAGGCGCAGTCCAGTGCCGTGACACTACCGTCGACCATCGATCCGACAAACATCCGCGAGCCGAGCACGACCGGTTCGTAAGATGCATCGAAATGCAAACGTGACTCATTCGGCCAGGCAGGGATCGGACCTGAAAGCTGTCGCGTCCACTGCAAGTGCAGTTTCGTCGGCAGCGCCGCGGACGAAGCGCCGCTCCTGGCCACATCGTTTCGCCACATCGGCCAGTCGGCGGAGTACGCATTGCCGGCACAGGAAAGGGTGACAACAGCAGACAGTATGCAAAGCAGCCGCAAATGGACCATCAAGTCAATCTCCGAGTTTCTCGTCCGTTGTATTCACATCGTTCATTCAGAATCGCCAGCGTGGTTCCTAAGAATAACCTCTTTCAACGCGTCTTTCCTCGTACTGCCAGCGAAATCCTCTGCTGGCGATTTGGAATGACCTGTTTTGTAGACGCAGGCGGCGAAACGCGGTAGCCTGAAACCTCGCAATTTAGGTTCCAGGTTAGAACCAACCATTTGTTTCTCGGCTGATCCTTCCATGATTCCGTTCCCCCAGCTTTTCACGCCCGCAACATTAGAACTCGTTTTACAGTCTTGAATACAAAATCAGGAACTTGATTATGCTCCGCGTCATTCTGTTTTTTTTGTTGATGGCTCCATGCTATGGTCACGCCGACGAGAAATACGATCTCGTAATCCGCAACGGGAGAATCGTTGATGGAACGGGCAATCCTTGGTTCTACGCCGATGTGGCCATTCGCGACGATCGCATCGTGACGATTGGGCAACTGGACAACACCGAAGGCGAAAACACCATCGATGCAGATGGTCTGGTGGTCGCACCAGGCTTCATCGACATGCATTCACATTCCGACTTTTTGCTGCTGGAAGATGGGAACGCGCAAAGCAAGATCCGGCAGGGTGTGACAACAGAAGTTCTGGGTGAAGGTAATTCGGCAGGCCCGTATCAAGGAAAACTCCCGCCACGGAGGGCACAGATTAGTGGCAAGATTGTCGAGTTGAAGACGTTGGGCGACTACTTCGACACGATCGAGCGAGCGGGCATCTCGACCAACGTATGTTCCTATGTGGGCATCAACAACGTCTGGCGCAGTGTGATGGGTAGTACGTTCGATCGTCCCACGGCTGAACAGATCAAACAGATGCAGAGGCTTGTCGACGGTGCGATGCGCGACGGCGCGATGGGGCTGTCGAGCCAAGTGATGATGCCGCCCGGTTCTCTTGCGACGACTGATGATCTTGTCGCGTTGTGCAAGGCCGTTGCCCCGTATGGAGGGATCTATTCCACTCACATTCGCAACGAAGGAACGGGCGTATTTGACTCGGTCAAGGAAGCGATTGCCGTCGGCGAGCGAGCAGGTGTGGCTGTCGACATCATCCACCTGAAGATCGCGGATCAAACGTACTGGGGACGCATGAGCGAGATTGTCGATCTGATCGAAGATGCGCGCACTCGCGGCATCAACGTCCAAGCCAACGTCTATCCTTACACCCGTGGAAATAACAACCTGGTTAGCATCATTCCACCTTGGGCCCACGAAGGTGGACGCGGCGAATTGCTCAAGCGGCTGAAAGACAAAACGCTACGCGAGCGATTGAAACGTGACATCGAGCACGGGATCGATGGATGGTACAACCACTATACGGCAGTCGGTGGCGATTGGAGCCGTATGCTAGTCAGTGCCAATAACCAATACAAAGGCCTGACGATGGATCGAGTCATGTCGCTGCGAACGCAAAGCAAAGAGAACGCCGACCTGCTCGATGAATTGTTCGACTTGCTGATCGAAGAAGGCGGCTCGGTCAGTACCGTGTACGCTCATCACGAAGAACAGGATATGAACCTCGCCCTTGCACAAGCCTGGTGTTCCGTCGGGTCCGATGGTTCGGCCTACGCCATCGAAGGCCCGCTTCGTCGAGGCAATCCGCATCCGCGCAACTTTGGTACATTTCCTCGCGTGCTGGGACGATACGTTCGGCAACGAGAAGTGCTCACGCTGGAAGATGCCGTTCGCAAAATGACGTCCTTGAATGCAGCCAAGATTGGGATCAAAGAACGCGGTCTGTTGAAGCAAGGTTTCTTTGCCGACATCACAATCTTCGCCCCCGATCGTGTCATCGATCAAGCGACTTACACGAACCCATTTCAGTATAATGACGGTATCGAATTCGTGATTGTTAACGGCAACCTTGTTCTTGATCGAACGAAACACACTGGCATTCGTGCTGGTCGAGCGATTCGACATCGGTAATCGTCGGCGTTTGGCCTCGAGTGCCGTCCACGCTGCCGACCCCGATACCATTCGACACACCATTGGACGGTATTGGGCTTAACTTTCAGTTTCTTTGAATGGCCTGCCGTACCGCATCAATACGGTGCTTACGTTGCCGTTCGTATCGACCGTGATGATGTACAGCCGGTCAAACTCACCAGCTTCATTGATGACACTACCAGGTTTTCCGCCAAGCATCTTGACTGCAGCAGGAGTTGACGTGCTGTGACCGACAACAAGATGGCGATCGCCTGTTTGTCGCAACTTCTTGAGGAGAGTCGGCAGGTCGTTCGGATCGTACAATTCCACTCTCAGCTTAAGGCGTGCGGCGAACGGTGCGGCGGTGTCTCGCGTTCGGATAAAGTCACTGCTGTGGATGTGCTTTATGTTGGCATCACGCAATACCAGGGCGAGTTTCTTCGCCCGCTCTTTCCCGACGGAAGATAACTCCGGGTCTCGACTCGCATCCACTTTCTCGGCGTGACGCACGAGAAAGACCACCAGGCGAGGCTTTGCCAGAGTTTCCGCCGCCGGCAGATAGTTCGACAAGAGCACTAAGAGTGACCCGACGACGAAACTAAGGCCATACTTCAATCGTGTCATAAGAGACCTTTCTGATACAGGGATTCTCCTCAAATATTATCCATTCATGGCCTTATGGCAACGTTGAACTGGCTTTTACAAGGGAAGCCGTACAAGTTAGAAGCGTGTTTAGCGCATAGCCTCGCCGATCGTCCCACCGGTGGAAGCCAATGAAGTTATTAGCCTACGTCGTCTGGCGCGTTATAATCCGTGCGGACATTTACTCGGCCCTTTGGATCTCGCAATGGATTTGTCATACGACGCTCGGAGTTTGTCGCGCCGCAGCTTTCTCGCGCAGGCTGGAGGTGGCGCGGGGCTGTTGGCATTGACCAGTTTGCTCGCGGATGAACAGACTGCGCTAGCTGCTACGACCGATCCAGGGGCGCCGATCGAACCAGACTTTGCCCCGCGTGCTAAGCGCGTGATCTGGTTGTTTATGCATGGTGGCCCCAGCCATGTGGATCTGCTGGACCCGAAACCAGAACTCGCCAAGTACGCCGGGAAACCTGTCCCAGAGAGTTTCGGTCAGATCATGACGCGTCGCAATGTCGCGCGCAACCCGCTGCTGGGACCGATCAAACCGTTTCGTCCGCGAGGCAAATCAGGATTGCTGATCAGTGACTGTTTGCCGCACATTGCTCGTCATGCCGACGACCTGGTGGTGATTCGTAGCATGCACGGGGACAGCGTTAACCATCCGCAGGCGGTATACCAGATTAACACCGGCAACATTTTGATGGGGCGTCCCAGTGTGGGTAGTTGGATGGCGTATGGGTTGGGCAGTGAGAATCGCGATATGCCCGCCTTTGTTGTTTTGCCTGATCCAGGTGGCGGTGCGAAGGGCGGCCCTCCCGCTTGGGGAAGTGGCTTCCTGCCGGCGACTTATCAAGGCGTCACGATGAGAACCGGTAGCACGCCGATCCTGAATCTCCAACCACCGACGGGCATCTCTTCCGCACAACAGCGTAGCACCTTGAATCTGATTCAGCGTTTCAACGATCGTCACCTGGCAGCCAGATCTGAAGACGACGAATTGTCGGCGCGGATCGCGGCTTACGAATTAGCTTTCCGTATGCAAGCCGCCGCGCCGGATCTCGTTGACCTTTCTCGTGAAACCGAGACAACCAATCGACTCTACGGAATCAACCAACCGCAAACACGTGAGTTCGGACAGCGCTGCCTGCTCGCGCGGCGGATGATTGAGAGCGGAGTCCGCTTCGTGCAGTTGTATTCGGGGGACACCAACGGTTGGGATGCGCACAATGACATCTTGGACAACCATTCGCGGCACTGCCGTCGCACGGATCTACCCGTGGCCGGGCTCCTCGCGGATCTCAAACAGCGCGGGCTGTTAGACGAGACGTTGGTGGTCTGGGGTGGCGAATTCGGCCGAATGCCGATGAGCGAACAGGGGAAGGGCCGCGATCACAATCCTTGGGGCTATTCGTATTGGTTGGCAGGGGCGGGATTGCGAGGGGGGCGAGCGATCGGAGCCACTGACCCGATTGGGCTACGAGCCGCCGAAGACAAGGTTCATGTCCGCGATTTCCACGCAACGTTGCTCCACCTGATGGGCCTCGATCACGAGCTGCTGTCGTTCGAGCATCATGGTCTGGATGAACGGCTGATCGGCCCCACCGAGGCCCACGTAGTTCGAGGATTGTTCAGTTGACGAATCTGACTACCCATCTCGGCCGATCAGCGTGCCGCTTGCCTCCCTTAAACATGCTGGTTCTGCCAGTCGCGTTGGCTGTGGTTTCCACGTTTTTCGCGGCCCTGACGCATACATCGCACGCCGACGAGGCATCCGATGGGATTCAGAAAGCTGGCGAGATTCAGGAGGCGCCCATCACCGCCTCGGACCGTGACCACTGGTCGTTTCGCCCGCTCCACAGGCCGGCGCTGCCGACCTTGCCTCCGTCCGAAAGATGGAACAACTGGCCGTGCAACGCAATCGACCGGTTTATTCTCGCGCAGTTGCAAGGCCTCGAATTGACGCCGCTGCCCGAGGCCGACCGGGCCACGCTGATTCGCCGTATTTACTTTGACGTGACCGGCCTGCCACCGACGACCGATCAAGTTGCCGCATTTGTCGCGGATTCTGCCCTTGATGCTTACGAGCAGTTAGTAGACCGTTTGTTGGGATCACACCACTACGGCGAACGATGGGCGCAACACTGGTTGGATCTGGCCCGGTTTGCCGAGACAGATGGCTTCGAGCATGACAAGATGCGGAATGAGGCCTGGCGTTATCGCGACTGGGTGATCAAGGCCTTCAACGAAGATATGCCCTACGACACGTTCGTGCATTGGCAACTGGCGGGTGACGAGATCGCTCCAGACATCGAGGCGGCGCGCACGGCGACGACGTTCTGCGTCGCCGGCCCTGACATGCCGGACATCAACTCGCAAGACGAACGACGACACCATCTGCTCAACGAGATTACGTCCACCGTCGGAGCCGCTCTGATGGGCCTGCAGATGGGCTGCGCACAATGTCACGATCACATGTATGATCCGGTCAGCCAGGCTGATTTCTATCGGCTTCGTGCGGTTTTCGAACCGGCCGTCGTGCTCAAGAAGAATCAGTCGGTCAGCGTATTGCATGGCGCCGAGCGCTCGGCGCCGAGCCACTTGATGATCCGCGGGGATTGGCAACGACCTGGCCCTGAGATTGATGCCGGCGTGCCGCGAATCGCCAATCCGCTAGGCGCAGCCGAACCCGTAGCCGATGCGCCTCATCCTCGCACCGCGCTGGCGCAGTGGCTGACCCGATCTGACCACCCGTTGACATCACGCGTGATTGCCAACCGTCTGTGGCAACATCATTTTGGGAACGGTTTGTCGCGCTCGCCGAGCGATTTTGGGCTCGTCGGCGAAGAACCATCGCATCCGGAATTACTGGATTGGCTGGCGACTGAATTGATGCACCACGACTGGCGTTTGAAACATCTGCATCGGTTGATTCTGACCTCGGCTACGTATCGCCAGGCAAGTCGACCATCGCAAGTCGGCTGGTCAGACCGACAGCGGGCCGAGGCGGCAGAATCGTGGCGACGCTCGCAAGACATCGATTCCCCGAACTACTGGCTGGCCCGGTTTCCTCGCCGCCGGCTAACTGGCGAGGAAGTTCGCGACGCGATGCTCGTTACTTCCGACTCACTTCAGTTGCATCGAGGTGGCCCCGGCGTCCGCCCACCGTTGCCGGATGAACTTGTCAAGACGCTGTTGAAGAACCAATGGAACGTCAGTCCCAAGGTCTCGGACCATTACCGCCGCAGCATTTACATTTTCGCTCGACGCAATCTTCGTTTCCCAATTTTTGAAGCCTTTGACCGCCCAGATGCCAATGCCAGCTGTCCGCGGCGAGGCCGCTCGACGACGGCCCCGCAGTCGCTGCTGTTGCTGAATTCACAAGCGTCGTTAGATGCTTCGCGTCGGTTGGCCAGCGTCGTGCTTTCGGCGTCAACCGAACTCCAGCAGCGCTTGGCAATCGCCGTTGGCCGTGTACTCGGGCGAACGCCCACTACGGAGGAGCAACAGTCGCTTGCCGAATTTCTGACCAAGCAACGCAGCTCGCTCGCCAGCGAAGCACGTCCAATTGACGAACTCGCTCTGCCCAATCCCGTCATCGCCCACGTCGATCCCTATGAAGCGGCTGCTTGGACCGACCTGTGCTTGGCACTCTACAACCTTAGCGAATTCCTGTACATCGACTGAACTCTACTGCGAGCTTCGATCATCATGCCACGCCTCTTGCTGCTTTTCAGACGACCCGTTTCTGTAGGCTGCGAACGAGTGAAGTGCAGTTATGGAAGAATCGTGAGACAACAAAGTTCTATTGCCACAACGGCACTGCTGACGATTCTTATTGTCAGCCTAATCGCGACGTCGCTGGTAGCCCAGACGACGACACCGCCGGTGGACGTCGATTGGCTGAACGATGTGCAGCAACCGCCTGCTTCAGCGAGCAACACTCCGCCACCTCGTATGGCACTGCTCGTCGATGGAGATGGTCATCCCGTAGAATCGGTCGAGCAGTGGGAGAGGCGGCGAGCTGAACTGGGTAAAGCGTGGCTCGAGTTTCTCGGCACGCTCGGGCTCGACCGCCACGATCCGCCCGAACTGTCCGTGGTCACCGAAGACCGCGTGGGCGAGGTGATTCGTCAGCTGGTGCGATACGAAGTCGAGCCGGGAATCATCACCGAAGCCTACCTGCTAAAACCCGCCAAGGCCAAACACCGTGCTGGTGTGGTGGCGTTTCATTCGACGATCAACCATTCGATTCGGCAACCGGCGGGCGTCGAAGGCAAACCGGAAAAGGCCTTTGGGCTGAAGCTTGCCGAGCGGGGTTACATCACGTTTTGTCCCCGCAACTACCTGTGGCCCGACAACGACCACATTGCAGCCGGCCAGGAGGCATCGCGGTTTCTAAAACGGCATCCGCATGCCAAGGGAATGGCCAAAATGCTCTTTGACGCTCAAGTGGCTGTCGATATTCTGGCGAGCCAAGGTGAGGTCGATCCCACTCGGATTGGTGCGATCGGGCATTCGCTGGGAGCGAAGGAAGTTCTTTATCTGGCGGCCTTTGATCCGCGCGTCAAAGTGACTGTCTTCAGTGAAGGGGGGATCGGCACAACATTCTCAAATTGGGACGCGGCCTGGTACTTAGGCGACACGATCAAAGGTGCGGACTTCAATCGAGAACATCATGAACTGCTGGCCCTTGCGGCACCGCGCCCGTTCCTGTTGCTCGGCGGCGACTCCGCTGACGGCAAACAGAGTTGGCCGTTCATCACCGCTGCCCTTGATGTCTACCGGCTGTACGGCACACCGGCCCGGCTGGGCCTGCTGAACCACCACAAAGGTCACGCCGTTCCGCCCGAAGCCGAACGCCGTCTGTACGATTGGCTGCAAGTCTATCTGCCACCCGGCAGCGTCGAACAATAACTGTCGCCTTATCATCTCTCTCAGTTAGTCTTAACTCTAGTACGTTGTAAACCCATGGCCTACGGACGTGCGACCCTGAAAGGCTCCGCCGATCCGGCGTGAGAAATCCACAGTTGTTGTGGCACGATCTCCCGACCGTGCCACGGTGGCGACTCACCGATTGACCTTCCCGAACGTGGTCCGGTCGGGAGACCGGCCCACAACGTGTGTCACGCGTTTCCCTCGCTCGCGCGCTTTGAAGTTGCGTATTTCGACTGTTGGCCGAAGGCCTCCTGTCAACGTAGCCTGGGGCATCGCCCCAGGGAGGTCCGATCACCGTGGTGCCGGTACCCCCAGCGGCAAGTCCAGATCAAGCAAATCTCCGTTAGGCTTAAAGCCGTTTCCATCCACGTCGACGAAGATCGGATTGGCGACGGCCACAGGGGGCTTCTGGCCCCAAGTCGGCCCCATGATGCGGCCCAGGCTAAGCCCTTCGCCGATTGCGGCGACGATTACGTGGGCATCAGTCTTCAATTCCAAAGGCAACATAGCGTCGAATTTGACGACGCCATTTCCAAACAGTTTGGGAGTGGTTCGGCGAGTGAAATTCAACGACTCAACCGCCCGGCCATTAACGAATACTTGAACTCGATTGATGTCCAGCCAGTTTGCGCACTGAACGCGGACCTGCAGATTCGCCTTGCCACCAGGCGGCGCAACTTCGTCGCCTGGGAGCACCGCTGGGCCGTCACCACTGGCGCTGGGCCGAAGAGAGACTTCCAAGAACGGGCCAGTCGTCATCACAACGTGCCCCTGTTCGGTCGTATGCACCACATCCATCACGTCGATTTTGGCAGGGTCATCGGTGGCGCTCTTAAGGTAGTTTCGCAGCCAACCCGATTCGTGAAAGTTGTAATGTGCGTCCGTATTCACAACGCCGGGAATGCGGTAACCCAAATTCAACATCTGCATCCAATGAAAAATTGGATTTCGCGCCAACTTGCCCTGCTCGTCACGCTGGGGCTTGGCAAAGATCCCTTCGGGCGGGTGCACCTCCATGACATCCATGAAACCGAACATCTTCTCGAAGCCGCCGTCCGGTTTGCCGTTCAAATCGCGATCGCCAAGGATCTGCACCAAGTTAGGGTGATTCCCTTGAACAAGTTTGTCACTCTTGCTGTCCCACATCGCCAGTCGTTCGATTTGGAGCAGTGGGTTACTGTCCGTGATCGGTCCGCCACCGTCTTGCGTGTGTGGGCGATGCAGCAGCGGAAACGCGTTTTGGTGATTCACCGGTAAGGGGCGGCCGGTCAGCTCCATGCCGGTGCAGGTCGCCATCAACTGTTCCACACCCAACCGCTGGAGATGAGGCAGATAGCTGTCGATGCGATTATGTTCTGTGCAGGGACCGAATTCGATGTTTTCGCAGAGTAGATTGAGTACTCGGCCAAGTTGCCGCGCGGTGTTGTCGCCCGATGGTGTCGAGTGGCTATGGAAGTCGCTACTGACCCACCCGTCTGTATCGACCACGCGCTCGAGCGTTGCGGCAAGTGCAGTCTCTTGGCCGCGTTTAACTTCGATTTCGGTAAACACGGCGTCATATTCCGGCCCGCGGCTAATGATGATTTCGTACTTGCCGGGCCCAATCTCCTGGCGAAATGTGCCGTTGTGACTGTAGTGGAGATTGCCGACGGAGACGGCTTCCGAATTCGGCCCAAAGTCGGGTGTCGGTGTTTCGCCCAAGCCATGGAAGGCCACCTTACAAGGAATCGGTCCACCATCTTTGTCATGGATCCGGCCAACGACGTAGCCGCAACCATCCAGGCGGGCCAACGCGCGTGTTGACAAGAATGTCGTTCCCTTGAGTTCCACGGGCGTGCGGCCCAAGGCTTGAACCAGAAGATGATAGGGGCCCGATGAGATATCGAAGTTGACGAGCCCAGCGGAATCGGTGCGTGCCGAACCAACCGGTTTTCCGTCGTGCATGAGCGTTACCTTGGCGTGCGCGACGGCACCCGTCGGGTCAGTGACTTCGACCTGCATCGGCACACCAGCGTTTCCAGTCAATTGGTTTGCCAGCCCTTGCAAATGCAGTTGGTGATTCGCCGGAAAGACTTTGCGGCGGATCGTATGCGTTTTGCCCGGAGCCAGAGTCAGCTTTGCCGATCCGTCTGCCTCCAGCAGGAGGACCGAACCTCGACTGCCGCTGCGTTTGAGCGTACGGCCTTCGACAATGACGCCATACGCCTGCCGATACCAATCGTCATACGCCCAGAACATGCCCGTTGCCGGGTCGTTGCCAAACGCAAACGACCCGTCGGCGCGGATCAAGTCGCTAATACTTAGCGAGATTTCCTTTTCTTGCCGGTTGTTGATCTCCGTCTCGATCGACAGATAGGGCTGCCCATCGACTAATGTATAGTGAATGGTGACATCGAGACCATGTCTTGACTGCGCGCTTGCTTGCCAATCGATCTGCCGACCCGTCCGTGAAACCAAATCGCTGGTTGGTGTCGTGTTGCCATCGACCTTGATCGCGACACTACTTGGATCGCCCACCACCAACGGCATACCATTGGGATGGTACGAGCTGAGCTGATCGCACTGTCGATCAACTCGCGTCAAGTCAATGATCATCGCGCCGACGCTACGCACGGTTAGATTTGCGTTGCGCGTGCGCAGGGGCTCGCCAATGACAACAATAAGTTGGTCGTTCCTCATCACGTAGTCACCATAGATGCAGTCAACTTCCTTGCCCCGTGGTGCAAAGGCGTCCCACGTTTGCGGCGTCAACCGCGCGATCTCGGCGGCAGCACTGATGGTGGGGACGCTGACTATGGCGAGACCAATCAACATCAATCGGGTGGTGGAATTCATGGGGCTCTCGATGAGTTGCTGGGTGGGGAGGCCATCACAGGATACACGCCGGAAACTTGCGATCCAAGCCGCCACGAATTACCGTGGATTGACAATCGATGGGCAAAACCGTCATATTCTCTCACGAATGCCACACCGCAATTCCTTCCCAGGTGATTGCCGATTGTCCCGCCATCGTTCGGAGCTTGGAATGGTCTCAGTTGTAGGTCCCTTTGCGTCGTTCATCGGTTCACAAGGTATCGGTCTGACATTCGGGATGGTCGTCGCCAGCATGGTCGCGTCTGCCGACGTTTTGGGTGCGGACGCGACAGGGCGTCCGATTGTGGCTGGCTTCGAGCGATTTCACGTAGACGATCAACCGCCGGCGGCCGCCGGCGGCCGGTTACTGTTGGGTGAATTGAATTGCACTTCGTGCCACGTGACCAGTGCAACGGCGCAGCTGTTGAAGAAACAAGCACCCATTCTCGACGAGGTTGGCAGGCGCGTCCGCCCGGACTACGTGCGCGAGTTTTTGACGGATCCCCACAAGACCAAGCCTGGCACTACGATGCCGAACGTGTTTGGCGGGCAGTCGGCCGCACAAACCCAGCGGCAGGTTGAAGCGTTGGTGCACTTGCTGGCCTCGACGGGAGACATTCGAGAATCCGCGCCGATTACGGCAGCAGCTCGCCGAGGCGAAACTCTGTTTCATACCGTCGGGTGCGTGGCATGTCACAACCCGCAAACTCCAGACGCTCTGAAGCTCGGCACATCCGTTCCCTTGCCGCCGGTGATGGAGGAAAAATATTCCGTGCCTGGCTTGGCCGAGTTCTTGTCTAATCCACTTCATGCCCGGCCAGCGGGGCGCATGCCACACCTGAATCTGACGCTGGACGATGCGCGGGATCTGGCTTGCTATTTGCTGCGTGACCTGGAAATTGAAGGCACGTTGAAGTTCGCCTACTACGAAGGTAACTGGCAAAACCTGCCTGATTTTTCCAAGCTGACTCCGAAGTCCAACGGAAAGGCAACCGGCTTCGACGTCAACCTTGGTGCCCAGGATCATTTTGGTGTTGTCTTTGACGGTCTGTTTCGTGTCCCACGCGACGGCAAGTACAAGTTTTTTCTCGGTTCGGATGACGGATCCCGATTGCTGATCAACGGTAAGCAAGTGGTCGAGCGTGACGGAATTCACCCGATATCGTTTGGCGAGGGAACGATCGATCTAACAGCTGGCGTTCACGAGATTCACGTCGAATACTTCGAGCAAGGCGGCGAGCAGGAATTGCGTGTCGACTATGAGGGGCCTGAACTCAAACGTCAATCCGTCGAATTCGCTCTAGTGGCGTCACGCGAGCAGACGAAACAGGATGAGCGGCTCGTCGTCAACGCCGAGCTGGCTGCTGAGGGGGAGCGACTGTTCGGGTCGCTCGGTTGCGCCGCCTGCCATCAGCTCCGCCGCGCTGGAAGCGAAAAACAAATTGCATCACAACAAAAAGCCAAACCGCTGGACTCCCTGAATCTGTCCTCCTCGGATGCCACTGCCGGCTGTCTGGGTAACGACAACAGAATCGGAATTCCAGGCTACCGGCTGACCCGGCACCAGGCTCAATCGATTGCCGCGGCGATGACCAACCTGCGGACCGGCGACAAGCCGTCAGGCAACAATGTCATCGCAGACACCTTGACTGCATTCAATTGCCGTGCCTGCCACGCGCGTGACAAACTGGGCGGCGTGGAATCGGCCCGCAACGCCAGCTTCAAATCGAATCAGCCGGAAATGGGTGACGAAGGTCGCATACCACCGAGCTTGGATGGAGTCGGTGCCAAACTGAAAAGCGATTGGCTGCGACACCTCTTCAACAACGGTGCCAATGATCGACCCTACATGTTTACACGAATGCCACGGTTTGGCGAGGGTAACGTCGGTCAGCTCGTCTCGGCATTTGAAGCCGCCGACGCGGTGAGATCGCTTCCCCAAGTCAAGACCGAAATCCCCGATCGACGTTTGAAGGCAGCTGGCAGAAGACTGGTTGGCGCGCAAGGTTTCTCGTGTATCAAATGCCACACTTGGGGCAATGTGAAGGCCACAGGTATCCAGTCGATCGGAATGACCACGATGACGCGCCGGCTGAAACAGGGCTGGTTCGAGCCGTACCTACTTGATCCACAACCCTACCGCCCCGGCACGCGGATGCCAGCCGCCTGGCCGCAAGGTCAGGTCTTGCTGCCGAAGCTACTCGACGGCAAAGCGGCGACGCAAATACACTCGGTTTGGAAGTATCTAAGCGATGGCGACAACGCCCCGATGCCAACTGGTCTGGGAGGAAATCCCATTCAGTTGATCGCGGTGGATGAACCAGTGCTGTATCGCAACTTCATTGCTGGTGCGGGGCCACGAGCCATCGGTGTGGGATATCCAGAACGAGTGAACATTGCTTTTGACGCCAACAACATGCGACTGGCGATGATTTGGCACAATGCCTTCATCGATGCCGCCAAGCACTGGCTAGGACGTGGCCCGGGCTATCAAACGCCGCTGGGTGACAACGTCCTCGAATTGCATGACGGCGCGCCGCTGGCGACTCTCGTCGATCCCAAGGCACCTTGGCCGACGCAAACCGCCAGGCAGCTCGGGCACCGTTTCCTCGGCTATCGCTTGGACGAACATCACCGTCCGATTTTCAAGTACCGATTTGGAGACGTGCAAGTCGAAGACTACTCCGAGCCGGTCAGTGACAAAGAGTTCGCGCCGCTACGGCGAACGCTGCAATTCACCGCTCGTCAAGCCAACAAGGATCTGTGGTTTCGCGCACTAGCGGCCAAATCGATTGACAGCAAAGGAAACGGCACCTACCTGGTTGACGGCCAGTGGACCATAAAGCTATCAGCCTCACACGGCCAGCCGCTTCTCCGTCAAACAAGAGGAAAGGCAGAACTCCTGGTGCCGATCCTCGCAGAATCCAGTAGCGAAACCGTCAGGCAAGAGTTCTTCTGGTAAGGTCGAAGTTTTCCTCTCTGACCACGCCGGTTATGAACAGGAGTTGACACGCAGGCCTTCGAGAAGTTTGCAGCGAAGCAGACATCCAATTAGCAGGTGGAAGATGGTTATGGCGATAAGATATCACTCGACTAGACAACACTCAGCGGTTGCCTTTCTATTCTTTCTGATCGTGGCCATTGTCTCGATCTATTCAGTCTCCGCGCAATCACCAATGGAGGAAGACTACTACTACCGCATCATCTCGCTTCCCATTCCGGAAGGTATCGTCTTGGAGGCCGGGGGATTGGAGTTGATGCCCGATGGCCAGTTGGCCGTCTCGACGCGGCGCGGCGACATCTACATGGTGGATCGACCTTTCGCCGACCCACCGAAGGATGTCAAGTTCACTCGATTCGCCGCTGGGTTGCACGAAGTCCTGGGGATTTCACAACACGATGGCTGGCTGTTTGCCACACAGCGGTGCGAAGTGACACGTATGAAAGACCTCGATCGGGACGGTCGCGCGGACCTATTCGAGACCGTGTGTGATGGCTGGGAAATCAGTGGCGACTATCACGAGTATGCCTTCGGCACGCCACCTGACAAAGACGGCAACATCTGGGTCGTGCTCTGCCTGACCGGATCGTTCAACAGCAATGTCCCGTATCGCGGATGGTGTGTCCGAGTGACGCCTCGTGGCGAGATGATCCCAACGTGCAGCGGCATCCGGTCCCCAGGCGGAATTGGAATGAACGCCGTTGGCGATGTGTTCTACACTGACAATCAAGGACCGTGGAACGGTACGTGTAGCCTCAAACATCTCAAGCCCGGTTCATTTCAGGGGCATCCCGGTGGGAATCGATGGTATGAATTGACCGATGCAATCGGCCCTAAACCGGAAGAGCCGACCAGCGGCAGCCGGATGATGGTCGAGGCTGCCAAGATCCTAGAACTCGAACCGTCGGCTGTTTATTTTCCCTACAAGAAAATGGGGCAATCGGCCAGCGGTATCGCTTGCGACACAACTGGAGGCAAGTTCGGCCCATTCCAAGGCCAGTTGTTTGTCGGTGACCAGACGTTTAGCACCGTCATGCGTGTCTCTTTGGAGCAGGTGGACGGGCACTATCAAGGTGCTTGCTTTCCCTTTATGAGCGGATTCGGATCGGGTTCGCTGTCATTACGGCTGACCGATGGTGGTATGTTTGTCGGTGGCACAAATCGTGGTTGGGGCTCGCGCGGCAACAAACCGTTTTCGCTCGACCGCCTGGTCTGGACGGGCAGGGTCCCATTTGAAGTCCTCCAAATGAAAGCCAAACCGAACGGATTCGAACTGACCTTTACGCAACCCCTCGACGCAGCGACCGCCGCAGATCTTAGCTCATACGCAATGCAGTCGTACACCTATATCTATCAGTCCGTTTATGGCAGCCCCGAAGTCGACGCCACCACACCCACGATCAAAACCGCGCACGTTGCAGACGACCGACGGAGCGTGCGACTAGAGGTCGACGGTCTGCAAGTCGGCCACGTCCATGAACTGCACATGGAGGGTCTGCGATCCGATCAAGGATTGCCGCTGCTACACAACGTCGGTTACTACACGTTGAACTACATTCCCAAGTAGCGTTTCTCGATTGGCCTGTTGACACGCAATTCAGCGTCGGTCGGTGTTGTCTTAGCGACGCCCGACGGACGCAACCATAGTAGTAGGTACACTCCGTGTGCCGTCCGCAGGCGCTGTGGCACATGGAGTGACAAATCTACTCAATCGGTGATGGTGAAACTCGGTCGCGTGTCTGGACCCAAGGGGTGGTTTCCAATTCCGCAAAAGCCTAACTTAGAGGCAGTTTCGCCACGAGACACTAACGAGGCAGGATCTCGAACCAATCCGAGCTACCGCTCGGTCTTGTTAACCCGCTCCCCGACCAACCTACGGTCGGTGCCCGCCGCTAAAACTTGATTCAAATACGACAAGTTTCCGACCATAACGAGACTAAACTGGAGGCCAACGATGCGACTGTCCAATGCTATTCTGACACTCGCCGTCTTACTAGTCTGCCACATCGCGGTGGCGGACGAGCCGCAGTACTTTCGCCGGGATGGCGGTATCTTTGGCGGCAAGCAGCCGTTGCCGGATAACCTCTCCGCCGACACTGCTGAACATTGGCGAACCGATTTGCCTCCCGGCCACTCGACGCCCTGCGTCCATGGCGATTCGATCTTCCTGACTACTTGGGACGAGAGTGAGAACGAATTGGCGACGATCGCGCTCGATCGCGTCTCAGGAAAGCTGCGTTGGAAAAAGGTTGTGCCTGCCCGGGAGATCGAAAAGGTGCACCTCGTCGGCAGCCCGGCGTCGTCCTCGCCCGCCTGTAACGGAAAACAGGTGTTCTCTTTCTTCGGCAGCTTTGGAGTGTTGTGTTATGACCTTGACGGAAAGCTGCTGTGGGAAAAGAAGATGGGGCCGTTCCAAGACGAATTCGGTGCGTCCAGCTCGCCCATCCTCGCCGAAGGGTTGTTGATTCTCAACGAAGATCACGACATCCACAGCTTCCTTATTGCGATCGATCAAGAGACGGGCCAGACCGTCTGGAAGACTCCTCGACCCGATGTCACTCGCAGTTACTCGACGCCGGTCATCTGGGATGACGGCGACTCGAAGCAAGTCGTGGTGGCCGGCGCACTGCAACTGGCGGGCTATGACTTGGCAACGGGCAGGAAGCGGTGGTGGGTGAACAGTCTTTCCCGGATCGTCGACCCCACACCGAATGTGTATGACGGTCTAATTTACATCGCCACATGGACGCCTGGCGGCGATCAGACTGAACGGATTGCGATGGAACCGTTTTCCGAGGCGCTCGCGAACATGGACAAGAACCAAGACGGCCAGATCGGGAAGTCTGAACTTCCGGAGGGGAGTCCCGTCGTCCCGCGTTTCTTCCGCGTCGATCTCGATCAAGACGAGAAGCTGAATAGACTCGAGTGGGACCGACATGCCAGTGTGTTCGCGCGGGCTCAGAATGTCGCACTCGCGGTCCAACTGGGTGGCGAAGGCGACGTCACGAAGAAGAACGTCAAGTGGGTCTTTCACCGCTCGCTGCCAACGGTGCCGAGTTCTGTCGTCTATGAGGGCGTCCTGTATATGGTCAAGAACAGTGGCATCATCACAAGCCTGGACGCATCCGACGGCAAGCTGCTCAAGCAAGGCCGGGCGCGAGGACCGGGAAACTACTACGCATCGCTGGTGGCTGGCGATGGCAAAGTGTACCTGGTCAGTGAACGCGGCGTGGTCACGGTATTAAGAGCGGGACGCCAGTGGGATATTCTCTCGTCGCATGACTTCGGTGAACGGGTCATGGCGACACCCGTAGCTGCCGGCGGACAGTTGTTCATTCGTACTGACGAAGCGCTGTACTGTTTTTCCAAGAGGTAGGCATGTGCTCTAGTGAGGCGGCCCGCTCCCTGACCAACCTGCGGTCGATACCCGCCGCTGAAAACTTGACTCACTTGTAAAGAAGGATAACCTGAAGGGAAAGAAAGGGGATGAGTCCAATACTGTGTTCAAGTAAGCCGCTGCGCGGCGGGGCTTTAGTTTAGCAAATTCTTTTTGCGCGGGCATCTTTTCTTATTGATGTTTCTTTCACTTCAATAAGGAATC
>MPMF02237054.1_pt1 | contig 20665 bp, 20 predicted proteins | sample 1617271 | NCBI WGS metagenome assembly MPMF02 (sample SAMN05944812, study PRJNA350692) | marine metagenome | biome: marine; feature: ODZ; material: water; isolation source: 120 m water sample prefiltered with 30 um filter, filtered on to 0.2 um... | place: Pacific Ocean | collected 2012-04-09... | reverse complement strand
TTGCGCCACTGTACTCGCCCCCGAAGGGACTTTCTCGTTCGACTTGCATGTGTTAGGCACGCCGCCAGCGTTTGTTCTGAGCCAGGATCAAACTCTCCAAATAAATTCATTTGAGTTTAATCTTATTTTAAAGTCTTTGTTCTTGACTTAAGACCCACATTCACAACTTGGCACGCTATTTAGTTTTCAAAGAACAAAATTAAGGCAACTCACCATTATATAAAATTGAAATTACACTGTCAAGGTTTAAAAGAATAAATTTTGAGATTTTTTCAAAGGGCCTTCACAGATAAAGACAACATAAATATATTACACCCTCTGTTTTTTGTCAAACATCAAACCGGAAAATTTAAACAATTTTTTTATGCCTGGTTAGCGCTTCCCAGTACATTAACATTTTTGTGTTTAATCAGCTCAATTAGTTCTGCACGGGCCGGACCTAAATATTTACGTGGATCAAACTCCGCTGGTTTATCAGAAAAGACCTGTCTAATTAATGCGGTTACAGCTAACCGTCCGTCACTATCGATATTAACTTTACATACTGCGCTGGTAGCGGCTCTTCGTAACTGGTCTTCCGGGATTCCAATAGCAGCTTTCAGTTGTCCACCATTCCTGTTAATTGTATCTACATATTTGGGAACAACGGACGATGCGCCGTGTAACACAATAGGAAATCCGGGCAGTCTTCTTTCAACTTCTTCAAGGATATCAAACCTTAGTGGTGGAGGAACAAGAACGCCTTTTTCATTCTTCCTACATTGTTCCGGTTTAAATTTATATGCCCCATGACTTGTACCTATAGAAATAGCCAGACTGTCCACACCTGTTTTTGTAACAAAATCTTCGACCTGTTCAGGGTCCGTATAAATAGATTTTGCCGCTTCAACATCATCTTCAATCCCAGCCAAAATTCCCAATTCTGCCTCAACAGAAACATCATTTTCTTTAGCATACTCAACGACCTGTTTCGTAAGTTTTATATTTTCTTCATAAGGATGGTGTGATGCGTCTATCATTACCGAAGAAAAGCCCGTGTCAATACAGGATTTTGCTAATTCAAACGTATCGCCATGGTCAAGGTGAAGTGCAACAGGGAAATTTCCTCCCATCTCTTTAGCCATTTGTACGGCACCTTCTGCCATATAACGAAGCAGGGTCTGATTCGCGTATTTCCTTGCTCCGGAAGAAACCTGTAAAATAACCGGTGAGTTAGTTTCCTTGCATCCGGTAATGATTGCCTGAAGCTGTTCCATGTTATTAAAATTATATGCAGGGATTGCGTATTTTCCTTCCATTGCTTTTTTAAAAATTTTTTTGGTGTTTACCAATCCCAACTTGCTAAAGCGAACCATAGTGGTGCTCCTTTCTAAGGTTTTATGGATAATAATTTATCATTGTTTAGATTTTTTTTGAGTTTGCATTGGATCAAATTTTTAATAATTATATCACAACTCAATTCATACATGCTTTCTTTTGGATTTATTTTTTTATGAAAGGATGGAGAAGGTCAATAATGAAGATGTATAGATTAATTTTTCCACAGCAAACTGGGATGGAGCCCTGTTTTTTTTAGCAAAAGAATATGATAAGATTCAGCTACAGAATGGGAGGAATTAATGCAAAGAACGATATATGTAGCAGATGATGTTCCCAGCAATATACATCTTGTAAAGGATATTTTTGGCAGAGATAAAAACCTTGTCATCAAAGAGGCAAAGGATGGCAAAGACCTCCTCGATCAAATCAAAAAGAATGGACTACCTGATCTTATACTCCTTGATCTCATGATGCCTGTGATGAATGGTTTTGATGTTTTAAGTAAGCTAAAAAACCAGAGACAAGAAAATTACTTTCCGATCATTGTTATCTCAGGACTCTCCGAACAACAAAATATTATAAACGCCCTCTCTTTAGGGGCGGATGATTACTTGATGAAACCATTTTTCATGGACGAACTCAGGCTTAAAGTCAATAACATGTTAAAACTGAAAGAGCATAGAGAGTTTTTAAATAAATCCCTCGATATCATGCAAGCAGACAGGCTGGAAAAGATCTACCAGTTAGAACAAACCCAGATTGAGATTACAAAAAGATTAGGTATGGCTTCAGAATTCAGGGATAACGAGACAGGAAAACATATTGAAAGAATAGCGGATTTTGCCGAATTAATGGCAAAAGAAATTGACATGAGCCGGGAAGAGAAGACGATGTTAAAATATGCGGCTCCCATGCACGATGTGGGAAAGATAGGTATCCCTGATCAAATATTACTTAAACCGGGCAAGTTGACAGGCGAGGAATTTCAGATTATAAAACTCCATACAGTTATAGGAGGCAGGATTTTAAGAGGTACGAATGTTCCACTTCTTGAATTTGCGAGAGAGGTTGCGGTGAGCCACCACGAAAGGTGGGATGGTAATGGTTACCCTTTTGGATTAAAGGGAAAGGATATTCCCCTGTCAGGAATGATAGTGGCAGTTATAGACGTATTTGATGCCTTATCATCAGAAAGGATTTATAAAAAGGCATGGCCTACCGAAAAAGCCCTTGATTATATAAAAGAGCAACGAGAGAAACAATTTAATCCAGAAGCGGTAGATGCCTTTTTTAATATTGAAGACCAAATAATAGAGGTTAAAGAGGCAAAAGCGGATGCGGCATTAACCAAACCAATAATCCAGGAAATTATTGACGGTGATCACTCTATTCATGAACTGATTGAGCGATGGCGGTAGCATAGCTTAAGAAAAATTCCAAGTTAATTTGAAATTTATAGTTTTCTCTTTTGTAGTTCACCCAATAATCACACTGTAATTATTTGATACTTTTTGCTCCTCGAAATCCGATGAAATTGAATTTACTATCCGAAGGCATATAATTTCTGTCAAAAGTGTAAGAATAATCTGATCTCAAATGAACAGATAAAATGCCTCCCCTTATTACTTTAAACTTTTTTTCATACTCTTTTGGCATTCCTTCAAATGAATACCAGTCAGAAGTCCATTCCCAGACGTTTCCTACCATATCATAAGCGCCAAACGGACTAACCAGGGCTTTTCTTTTTCCTACCAGCTCCGTGACTAACCCTGAAAAGCCGTAGTTAGGCGGACCAAAAACTTTATCTCCCCAGGGAAACATTCTGCCATCAGTTCCTCTTGCGGCCTTTTCCCATTCCTCCTCTGTGGGCAGACGCTTGCCAACGAAATTGAGATACTCTACTGCCATGCTATAAGAAATATGAGTTGCGGGGTAATTGCTTTGTCCTTCTGGATACCGGTAAGTGGAATCAAAATTTTTGTACTGTTCATTGGATACTTCAAACTTGTCTATCAAGTAAGCGTGAGTATAAACTTTTTTCCCTCTTACAGTTTTGTCATGATCGGGATGTCCCATAATAAATTCGCCTTTCGGGATATAAACCATATCTCTAGGTACAATCACATCAGGTGGCGGAGTGGGCAAGTTCAGTTGAGGGATTTGTTCGGACTGACAGGAGATTAAGGTTAACAGTAGAGGAGTAAGATAAAAAAACGTATTAACAAATCTTTGAACGTGCATAGCGAGCGCAGTCCCCGTGGTTTTGCCATGGGGTTAGCGAGCGAACTTAATAAAATTAAACTCTTTACACAGAAGATCCCCTGTAATTTTGCCGCAGAGAGCTTCAATTTTCTCATGCATTGGCAAGATCATTTGTCATTGGTTATTTTAAGGCAATATTTCCCTATTGACCAATGACAACTAACTAACCCAGTTTATCAAAAGCGTGAAAGACTTCTCCCCCGTTTATAAATATTCTTTTTTTTCCTTTATCGAGGGGATGATCATAGCCCGGCTGGATGCTACCGTCCAGAGAATAGGATCCTTCATCAGGCCAATACCCTGATTTATCCTTATCCAAAAATTCCATCCTTGTGATATATTTTACGTTCTTGTATCCGTATTTAAACGGGATAATCAAACGCAAAGGCGCTCCATGTTCTGGTGGCAGTAACTTATCGTTCATTTTGTAAACTAAAAGAACTCTTGGATTGAGAAGATCTTTTAGCGGAATAGTTTCATAGTAGCCATCTACAGAACGAAAATAAACCCATCTTGCCTGTTCCATGGGCTTAACAATTTCAAAAAGGGTTTTTATAGAAACTCCTTCCCATTTTGCCTTAGCTGACCAGCATTCAACACACTTTAGTCTCGACAGCTGTGTTTCTGATTTTAAAGAGACAATATCATCAAAATAAAAAGTCCTGGGTTCTTTTGTCAAGCCTCCAGCAAACAGAGACCATTGATTTTTATTTATGGGAGATATAGGTTTGAAGGATCGTACATTAAAATCAGGCCTATCTTCATTTCTGATAATTCTGCTGATTTTATCGGAAAATTTTTTCTGAATGGCTCCATGTTTATTCTGATTGCTATTGTTGCAAGCCATGTTGGGCCACAGCCCCAAAGACACCAACCCGGATATCAGGAATTTAAAGAATTTCCTTCTTGCGATTAAGAACATATAGCTATCAGCTATAAATCAATAGTTACTTTAAATTAACGTACTTGAAGATAGAGCTTTTTAAGTTGTTTGGCCGGAATCCCCATGTAATACATTATCAATAGCAGCCAGTTTCTAAATGTGGCATACAAAATCCCCTCTTTTTCCCAACGACGGGCAGAAGTTAATATCTTTTCATCTAAAATAACTGTTTTTCCCGAAGCCCTTAACCTACCATAAAACTCAACATCTTCCATAAGGGGAGTAACCATAAATCTTCCTATTTCGAAGAATTTTTTTTTTCTCACAAAAATACCCTGATCTCCATAAACAAGGTGGAAAAGTCGCGATCTTAAATTGACAACCTGTGAGATGATACTTAACAATAATTTATTCGAATCGATTTGAAGTCGAAAAGCGCCGCCAACATACACAGATTCGTTTACTATTTCTTTTAGTTTTTGGAAAGCATTGGTTGTAAGCATTGAATCAGCATGTAAAAAAAATAATACTTCACCTTTGGCAAAAGCCGCCCCATAGTTCATCTGGTTTGCTCTGCCCTGTTCGGTTATAAAAACTTGATGAGCGTGCTTCGAAGCGATTTCTACTGAATTATCTATACTGCCACCGTCTACAACAATAATTTCCGTTTGAGAATTGATAATTTTTTTAAGACTGCACAGTAATTTTTGTATCAGCAGATTTTCATTTAAGCAGGGTATAATTATTGAAATTTCCACGATGTTTTATTAATTAGGTAAGAGATTATCTCCCTACTTTTTTAACTATTAGGCTTTTTAGAGAATCATGGATTTTTTTGGAATACTGGCTGTGCGGAATAAATATCGTATAATTTTTCTTTAAGTTCATCGGATCTTCTAATATGTATTCAAGAATCTTTTCCACCCCTACTTTTGCGTCATAGGATTCACAGAAAAGTTCTCCCCAGCTGTTCAAATAGATAACAGAAATAGTTTTTATTTCTTGTAACCATCTTGGAGAATCAAAATTTAATACTATCAGTATTCTTGTTCTTTTTTCATGCGAGAGCAAATCCTTATTACTTATGGAGGAAATTTTTGCTGAAGGGAAAAAATCTATTGTAGTCTCCATTAATTTCTGAATATCTGCCAAACCTACAGGGGAGGGATTTGGAAGAACAAAATATAACGAGGTTTTCTTATCCAACATTCCGTTGTGGATAGCCCAGATCACTATACTTAGAATGTTAAGACCTTGTTTGAGTAATTTATCTTTTGCCTTCCAGCTGGACAAGTCCTGCTTGTTATGTTTTCCGCTGTAAAAGCTCCATAAAACTTTACGTTGTTTATTGTAATCGGCTGCAAAAGTAATGCTTTCCTGCCAGAGACCTTCATCAAAGGCTTTTTTCATCAACTGAACTTTTCCGGGTTTTTGAGAATAGAAAGTGAAAAGTTTTCTTCCTAATACCGTAATGTCTTGTTCGCTGATCATCTGTTTTGCTTGGTCTTCTTTTTTAAGCCTATCTGCCAGATTTCGATAAGTCTGGATTAAAAAATTATGGACTCGGTTTCCCAATGACAAAACTTTTTCAAACCCCCATTCTTTAAAATCATTTAAATCATCTAACTTGTTCTGGTCCCATCCCCAGTTTTCAATATAATCCAACATAGTTTTTTGTTTAAAATTCAAGTTAGTGCTGCCGATTAAAGACTTTCGGGCTTTAAATCCGATTTTTATATAAAAGCAGGTTTGAAGAAGATCAACAACATCGTTTCTTTGTTTCTTCACATAATAATCCAGAATATGATCGAACATAGTTGCGTAAGGATCGTAGCGTTTCCAATCGTCCTTTTTAGGCGTTCCTTCATGAAACCTCTTTTTTACGATATTGCAGAGAAGCTGCGATTCTACTTCAGGATCCAAAAAGCCTTCCAGCATTGCCATCTTTAGAACCGATTTATAAGGTGAGTCCATGGCCTTGTTCATTTGCCATAAAGCTGCGCCAAAAAACTCTCCAGTTGTTATTTCATAAAGGTTTCCCAGGTCCACAAGCATGCCGGTATTCACTTCAGAAGATCCTTTGGCAGCCTTTTTATATTGGTTGTACTCGTCATCAGAAATCCCGGTTGGAATCAGACACCAGAAAGGCATCCTGCCGGCAACCAGAACGCAGGTTCTGTAAAATTCTTCCTTTAGCAGCCTGGCAATAGCAGAACCAGCGCTCTCTTTATCAGCTTCCCCAAAATTATTTACCTGTGCTCTTTTTATATCCGTTGGAAAGAAATGAACCTCCAGATCATGATCCTTATCCGCCCATTTTTCAATCTCAAGTAATTTTTTCTTAAATAATTCCAGTTGTTTTGGATTTAAGCTATCTTCATTAAAACAAACCCAGTAATCGAAATCTGATTTTCCTGTCTGCGCCATAGAACCAACACTACCCATCAATAGAAGAGATTTAATAGAAAGTTGGTTCGGGCCAGTGTCTTCTGACATTCTTTGCCGCAAGGGATAACCTGGAAATATTGTTGAAAATTCAGCCTCGAAACCAGGAGGGAAAGAGTAGTTTTCTATTCCGTAAGGGACTTCTTTGTCTTTGATATAACCGGGTAGGTCTCTAAGATTAGTGTGCAGCAAAAACGTTAAAATATGAAACAAAGGTTTCGTTTTTGGATGCATGAGTTCCAGAAGACGAGTAATTCTGGAATTGTTGTACGCAAGATAAGGTTTAAGATTTTTTGCTAGTAACGTATCCATCATTATAATTGCTGAAGAAATCGTTCAGCCTCAATAGCTGCTGCGCATCCCGATCCCGCTGCAGTAATAGCTTGTCTGTAAACATGGTCTTGAACATCACCACAGGTAAATATCCCTGGTACAGAAGTTTTGACTCCATCTTTGGAAACAATGTAACCCACCTTATCCATTTCCAGTTGCCCATTAAAAATTGTGGTATTTGGGCTATGGCCTATAGCAAGAAAAACGCCATCGCAATTTTTCTCAGTAACTTCACCGGTTTTTACATTTTTTAGTTTGATACCTGTGACTTTCCCTTGATCCGGATCCATAATATCTTCTACCACGCTATCCCAGCAGAAGTTGATTTTATCATTTTCAAAAGCGCGATCCTGCAATATTTTAGATGCCCTTAATTGATCCCTTCTATGAATAACGGTAACCTTGGACGCGAACTTAGTTAAGAAGTTTGTTTCTTCCATAGCGGTATCTCCCCCTCCTACAACCACGACCTCTTTTTCCTTAAAGAAAAATCCATCACAGGTAGCGCAGGCAGAAACACCATATCCCATTAAGCGCTTTTCAGATTCCAGGTTTAAGAGCTTGGCAGAAGCCCCTGTGGCAATAATAACGGTTTTTGTCTGGTACAAATCCTTTTCATTTACCGTGACTGAAAAAGGGTTTTTTGAAAGGTCTACACTGGTAATTTCACCACTTAAAATCTCAGTGCCAAAACGGAGGGCCTGTTTTCTCATCTCATCCATGAGTTCGGGGCCTTTAATTCCCGATGAAAATCCTGGGAAATTATCTACTTCCGTAGTAGTCGTTAGCTGACCACCGGGCTGCAACCCTTCTATTAAAATCGGATTGAGGTTAGCCCGTGCTGTATATATTGCCGCTGTATAACCTGCCGGACCTGATCCGATAATGGTAACATTTTTCATCGTGCCATGTAATGAAAGCCGTCGAATATCCTGGCTATAATATTAATAACATTTAGTAGGGGTTAAGTTTGAAGCTCCCCCAGCAAGCTGCGGAGAATCTTTAGTGCAGAGTATAATTTTTTTTTAAATTCACTTGATTATCCCTTGGCAAGTCATAGAAAATTCACATGCTGAGTATTTTTAAATTTTTACACACCTAGAAATCAAAGTCAACCTTGGATGTTTCTCAAATCATAACAGGCATGCCATTTTTGTCACCTTTATTTTAAATCTTTATCCTGTTATTCTGGTTAAATTTATTATAAAAACATATTTAGATTGAATACTTAAAGATGGTTTTTCGATTTTTAGACATTGTTCCGAAAGAGCATGGGGCATGGGCTATGTTGCTTGTCCCATATTTCTCTGGTGCTTTTGCGAAAGGTAAACCGGGAGTCCCGACTTTCCTGCTGCTTGTTTGCGTGATATCGCTTTATTTTTTAAGAGGATGCGGAGAATTTTATTTATCGAATCTTATTAAAAAAAAAGAACCCTACCAAAACATAAAGTCATTTTACTTCCAAACCATTTTCTGTTTTGCATTATTCTTACTCACATCAACGCCGCTTTTATACTACTTCCAACTGTGGAATCTGTTGGTCTTGGGATTAATGGTTTTTTTGTTTATTAGTTTGTATTACCTGTTAATTTTTAAAAAAAAGAGCTATCGAATGTCTCAACAGTTTGTTGTTATTTTAGCGCTCACTCTTTCTGCTCCGGCAGCATATTATGCCACCACATGGAAATGGGATGCTAATACTCTAATCCTCTGGGTCCTAAATGTAATTTTTTTTCAACTAGGGATGTTGTATGTCCATAACAGAATAGGCTTGCATAAAAAAAAAGAACAAATTATATGCTTTTTGGATAAGTTTGGGTTTGTCAGAAACCTGATTTGGGGATGGTGTCTCTCTTTAATTATTTTTTTTGGTCTCTTCTTATCGGGACTAATACATCCTCTTTTTTTTATTATCTTACTTCCCATATCCGTTCATATCATTGTTGGTATTTTTTTTGACAAAAGAGACTTAATAATTAAACGAATGGGATATTCCCTTGTGGGCCAGAACATCTTCTTTCTTATAATTCTAATCTATCTTTATCGGATATATTGAAAAGTATGTGCTAAAATATCATTTAAAACGAAATGATAAAAAAAGATTTATGATTTTAAAATCCTTAATAAAATGTCCTGAATGTGATTTTGAGAAGGAAGAAACAATGCCTGTTGATTCTTGTCTGTTTTTCTATGAATGCACAAACTGCAAAATAATGCTTAAACCAATGAAAGAAGACTGTTGTGTATTTTGCTCTTATGGTGATACAAAATGCCCGCCAATACAAGAAGAGTGTTGCAAGTAAACAGTAATATGTTTCCTAATATTTTTTTCTTAATAATTTTAATAATGGTGATTTAATGAGTTTATTAGTTGTTGGTTCTGTGGCATTAGATTCTGTTAAGACCCCTTTTGGAGAAGCGGATGAGGTTCTCGGAGGTTCTGCCACATATTTTTCTGTTTCCGCAAGCTATTTTACTGATGTCAATCTGGTGGCTGTGGTTGGCAACGACTTCCCAGAAGAACACATCAATTTATTAAAGTCTCATTCCATTAATGTTGATGGTCTGGAACAGAGGCAGGGAGAAACTTTTCGGTGGAAAGGAAGATATGATTTTGACCTTAATGAGGCTCACACTTTAGACACACAGTTAAATGTTTTCGCTGATTTCAATCCTGAAATTCCTGACAGTTATAAGGATTGTAAATATGTTTTTTTGGCCAACATCGATCCTGACCTTCAGATAAAAGTCCTGGATCAAATTAAAAACCCGAAACTGATTGTTTGCGATACCATGAATTACTGGATTGAAGGGAAATTGAACAGTCTAAAGAAACTTTTGCCCAGAATTCATATTCTTGTTATCAACGATGGAGAAACGCGGGAACTTGGCAACGATCCGAATGTAGTTAAGGCAGCTCAGAAAATATTAAGCTGGGGTCCTGAATGTTTGATTGTAAAAAGAGGTGAATATGGATCCCTGATGTTTTCAAATTCATCAATTTTTTCCGCTCCCGCATATCCTCTGGAATTTGTTTACGATCCTACCGGAGCCGGTGATACTTTCGCGGGAGGGTTTATGGGATATATTGCCAGAGCAGATAACGTATCAGATGAAACCAGAAGGCAGGCTATTGTATTCGGCAGCACCATGGCTTCTTTTAATGTGGAAAAATTTAGCCTCGAAAGATTGCAATCATTGACGTGGAACGAGATAGAAGAGAGATTTAAGTTTTTTAAAGGGATCACTCACTTTGAAGATCTGAAATGAGGGTAATTAGCGGCATTGCAAAAGGGCGGAAACTCGTCTCCTTTAAGGGTTCGGATATTCGGCCCACTTCAGATCGAGCAAGAGAATCCCTTTTTAATATTTTAAAAGAAAAAATTGCCTGTTCTTCTTTTCTTGATTTGTTTGCCGGTTCAGGCGCAATAGGTATTGAAGCTTTAAGCCGTGGCGCAGAAAACATGGTTTTTGTAGAAAACCGTGTCACATCAATTGCACTTATAAAAAAAAACCTGGAGAAATGCGGTTTTTCCAAAAGTCTCGGCCGGCATATTAAAATAATTCATAAAGACGTCTTAATATATCTAAAAACCGCTAAAAAAAAATTTGATATTATTTTTATTGATCCACCTTATCAAACAAGTCTTGCCGAAAAATCCCTGCTCTCTTTGAGTAAGAAAAATTTGTTAAAACCTGACGGGATAATTATTCTTGAACAATATTTTAAAAGAGCAACGGATCAAGAAATTAGTGGTCTGCAATGTGTTAAAAGAAAAAAAGTAGGTGATGCTTTCTTTTCTTTTTTTAATAAAACTAAAGATGAATAAAAGATGCAGAAAATTACTCTCAACATAGAAAATGTCCTCCCTTTTTTAAAAGCTAGGAAACCTTTTAATCTCCAAAAAGAGATCTCAAGGATTCACGAGAGAATGGAGCAGGAGAAAGAGCCGGGAAGCGAATTCCTTGGCTGGCGCCGTCTTCCATCACAAATGTCCCGGCATCATCTGAAGAAAATAAATGAGACTGCTAAATTCGTTCAGGATCAGACCGATGTTTTTATAAGCATTGGTATTGGAGGGTCCTACCTAGGAGCGAAGGCCGCAGTAGAATTTGTAAACCATTCTTTTTTCAACCAGCTTTCAGCAAAGGGAAAAAAAGCTCCTGAGATTTACTTTGCCGGACAGAACATAAGTTCAGATTATCTGGCAGACTTAATTGACATACTGAAAGGCAAAAGGATATGCCTCAATGTCATTTCAAAATCCGGCACCACTACTGAATCTGCAATCGCTTTCAGGTTATTGAAAGAGGTTTTAGAGAAGAGACATGGAAAAAGAGAAGCGCGTAAAAGAATAATTGTAACGACCGATCAAAAAAAAGGAGCGTTAAAAAAACTTGCTGCTAAGGAAGGTTACACATCATTCATCATACCTGACGATGTAGGAGGCAGGTTTTCTGTGCTGACCCCTGTTGGACTGCTTCCGATGGCTGTTTCCGGAATTAATATTGTCGACTTGATTAAAGGGGCTAAGAGGTATGAAGAAATTGCTTTCAACCCGGATATGAAATCCAATCCAGCTTATCTTTATGCCGTAACCCGAAATCTTTTATACAGAAAAAGAAAAACGACTGAAATACTCAGTTCTTTTCATCCGTCCCTGCATTACTTTTCGGAATGGTGGAAACAATTAGCAGGAGAAAGTGAGGGGAAAAACCATAAAGGGATTTATCCCTCAATAGCAGACTTCACCACCGATCTTCACTCCATGGGACAATGGATACAGGAGGGAAAGAGGAACATCTTTGAGACCTTTTTGCTAATACAACAATCTAACAGGAGCCTGAGTATCCCCCGCCTTAAAAATGATGATGACGGTTTGAATTATATAGCAGGTAGATCCCTTGAGTATGTAAATGATAAAGCTTACAGGGGGACAGCCCTTGCCCATAAAAAAGGAGAAGTCCCTAATATGGCTATTACTATCCCGGACAGGTCTCCATCCTCCCTTGGTCAGCTTTTTTATTTTTTTGAATGCGCAATTGCCATGTCCGGATACCTGTTGAAAGTTAATCCCTTCGATCAACCTGGCGTTGAGTTTTACAAAAAGAACATGTTTAAACTCCTCAAGAAACCGGGATTCTAAAACCATTATTTTTTGTTTTAATTTTTTTGCACAGCAAAAAAATCTTTGTTATCCTTGGGGAGTTTTATTGAAATTTGCATTTTGTAATTTGATTTTTATTTGCGGTTTACCGCACTAAGTTAGAGGAGGATAAATTATATGGCCAGTAATCATACAATGGACATAGCTTCCAAAGTGGACATGCAGGAAGTTATAAACGCTGTTAACCAGGCAATGATGGAGATAAAACAGCGCTATGATTTTAAGGGAAGCATAAGCAAAATAGAGCTGAACGCAAAAGAGAATAAACTTGTTCTTGCCTCAGAAGATGAATTCAAGATGAAAAATGTTGTCGATATCCTCCAGAGTAAACTGGTAAAAAGAAAGGTATCCATAAAAGCTCTTGTTTACGGTAAAGTGGAAAACGCTGCCGGTGGTACGGCAAGACAGGAGATCACCATTCAACAGGGAATCCCAACAGATAAGGCAAAAGATATGATAAAGCAGATAAAGGATATGAAGCTAAAAGTCCAGGCACAGATTCGTGAAATGGAAGTCCGCGTCAGCGGCAAAAAAATAGACGACCTTCAAAAGGTAATCGAAATGCTGAAGGAAAAGGATTTTGGTCTCCCGCTCCAATTTGAAAATTACCGTTAATCAAACAACCCTTTTAAAATCTCATTTAATTTACCGAAGAGGCCGCAAAGATCGCAGAGAATAAATTTTTCTCACTGTGTTCCGCATCCTCCGTGTTAAAAACGAGGCGTAAAAAAAAATATCCACATGCATAAAGCTGAAATTATTAGTATTGGCAGTGAACTTTTAAGTGGAAAAACCATAGATACCACTTCAACATTTATAAGCCGTAAACTCAGCAGGATCGGTGTGACTGTAGCACACAAGGCAACGATACCTGATCAGCATGCAGACATAATAAAAGCCGTAAAACAATCATTGAATCGATCATCCGTTTTAATAATAACCGGTGGACTTGGACCTACCAAAGATGACATTACCAGGAAGGTTGTGGCAAAGGCTCTTGGTTTGAAAATGAAACATTATCCTCAGGTAGAAGCTTCTATAAGACAGTTTTATCAAAAGCTTCACAAAAAAATGCCGCATCTTACTTTAAACCAGGCTTTTCTTCCGGAAAAATCAAAACCATTAAAAAATTCCTGGGGTACTGCTCCCGGTATTTACATAAAGCGGAGAGGCTTCTCAGCCGACCAAAGCTTGCGGTCCAAAGTTGCAAAGAAAAAAATGTTATTTATGCTGCCGGGAGTCCCGCACGAAACTACGAATATGTTTACCCACAGGGTTTTACCTATACTGAAAGCTGAATTATGTGAAAGAAAATTTAACTCGACGGAAATAAATATTTTTGGAATCGGTGAATCAACCATTCAGGAGAAGCTTGAGAAATTCGCACTTTCTAAAGATATAAAAATATCTTACTTATCGGAAACAGGAGGTGTGAAGCTTGTACTCACTGGCGATGTTCCCAAAAAGAAACTTCTAGTTTATTCACGAAAGATACAAAGGTTGTTTAAGGAAAATATTTTTAGCACAGGCAAGGTCACCCTTGAGGAGACTCTTGGTAAAATTCTTAAACTAAAAGAGGTTCAATTAGCTATAGCGGAATCCTGCACAGGTGGTCTCATAGGCAGCCGTGTTGTTAATGCATCCGGAGCTTCATCGTATTTTGCCGGAGGCGTCATAGCCTATTCCAACAAGGTAAAAACAAAATTTCTTGGGGTTTCTTCTGTTCTGCTTAAAAAATATGGCGCTGCCAGCCTTCCTGTTGCAAAAGCCATGGCACAGGGAGTGGCAAAAAAGTTCTCCTGTGAGTGTGGTATAGGAATAACCGGAGTGGCGGGACCGACCGGGGTTACACGTCAAAAACCGATAGGATATGTTTGCATTGCAAGTTGCTGCAGGGAGAAGACAATAACAGAATCTTTTCAGTTTTATGGAGATCGGTCTTTTATCCGTAACCGTGCTACGGCAACAGCACTTTTCCAGATGCTTTCGTTATTAAAAAAGAACTAATTCTATCCTGCATTATCAACCTGTTTTTTTCATTCGAATGGTTTTATTTCCAAATTTTTTTGTGCCATTTCCTTGATAAACATATTTTATGGTATAACATCCCTTAATCTCTTCTTCAGCATCTTTGCAATAATAACTTAAAATCTGCATTTTTGCATAATTCCCCTCTGCTGTTTTTATTAAATAGACATTATCAAATGGTTTGATTTTATGATAAGAAGGTTTGTAGCTATGCCAGTTTTCAAAACTGGCATTTTGAGTATCGATTTTGTTGAGGGATTTAATATCCTTAAAAAATTTTGCGTTTTCGGGGACTTCCAAAATAGAATCAAAGTCAGTGGTATCCAGTTTTGCGACTGCGACTTTTCCACGCTCATTTGTGTCCCCACTATTAGAAACGATCTTTGTTCTTCTTAACGCTAAATCCCAATTCATGTTGTCTTTCAGGCTTAATACATCTGAAACAACGCTCCCTCTGGAGAAATCGAAATACACCCACCGATCTATCGTTGAAGCGACAAAAGTATAAATTATAGTATCAGTTAATTTTTTACCTGCTTCAGCCTGTTCTATAGAAGAAAGAACAGGCAGATTTTCGGGCAATTCCAATGCCAGGTCAGGTCTAAGAAATTTTGAATTAGCCATTACAAATGCAAAAATAATCCACAAAACCACTAAAGACATCATAATATAAAGAATGCATTTCAATAAATTATCCATAACGTGATGAAACCGAATAAAAATTTCAGAGTAATAGTATAATAACAAACTTAATTTGTAAAAATATGCAACGAGTATACTCTATCACTAATTTGTCGCGCTGTGTACTTCGTGGTTTAAAAAATCTCTACTTAAAGGGAGGTAATATATAAAATGGATTGGGTGGCTGGTTTCATGGAATTGTTAGGAGGGTGGTTAATAGGTAGCAAGAAGAAAGCAGGTTTTATCAGTAATTTTATCGGGTGTATTATTTGGGTTTATGTTTCTGTAACGACAGAGATATATGGTCTTTTATTGGTTGTTGTGCCGGGGCTTTTTGTTAATATGAGGAATTATGCTAAATGGTTGAAAGAAGATAGTAGAACACTCAAGCTCAATGTAAAATGAATATTGATTGTGAGAAATGGTAAAAAGAGGATTGGTTCTCAAACCTGATTATGCTCTAATTTACAGATAAATCTTTTCAATGGAATAAAGATAGTGGTTTCCAAGTTATCCAGTTTTAAAATTTGTTTGGTATGTATTACATCGTTAGCTATAGCTGAAGAAAACCCTGAGTCAATGTCAAAAAAGATGTTTAAAGGGATGGTATTGATTGAGGCTGGCTGTTTTCAGATGGGAGATACTTTTGGTGACGGATACTCTGATGAAAAGCCAGTACATAAAGTTTGCCTGGATGATTTTTATTTGGGAGAGCATGAATTAACACAGAAGGAATGGGAGGATGTAATGGAAGGCAATCCTTCTAATTTTAAGAGTTGTGGAGATAACTGCCCTGTGGAAACAGTTTCCTGGAAACATGTGAAGAGACTTATCAGTGAGCTCAATAAACAGACCGGCGAAAAATACCGGCTTCCAACGGAGGCGGAATGGGAGTACGCAGCAAGAAGCGGTGGTAAAAAAGAGAGGTGGGCAGGGACAAGCGATCATTCAATGCTTGGAAAATATGCATGGTATTCTAAAAACACAGGTGGCTTTCTCTTAAGCAGGAGGATCCGTCCAGTGGGTGAGAAGAAACCTAATGGCTTGGTTTATACGACATGACCGGCAATGTTTGGGAGTGGGTGTCTGACTGGTATGGGAAAGAATATTATAAAAAAAGCTTTAAAAATAAGCCCGGTGGATCTTCAAGCGGTGATGATAAGGTGCTCCGAGGCGGCTCTTATTTTTTCACCCCACGAAACATTCGCACGACAAGACGGGCAATGGCCAATCCCGACTATAGATTCATTGATATCGGGTTTCGTCTGGCTGCCTCTGCCAAAATTCATTTTCTGACTTAAGAAAAAAATATTATTAAAGCGTTTGATAATGGTCAAAAGCCTTTACTTTTGCGCTTCCCGCCAGAGCATTACTGCAAGCCCTGCCGTTATTATAAAACCAGGCAGACTAAACCACAGAGGAACAACCATACCATTAAGGATAATTTGCCATTTAAAAAAAAACCGGAAAAGATGTATACAAGCAATAAAAGAAAAAACTGTAATGGCTATTATCGTAAACGGCTTACTGCTTCGTTTCCTATTCTCGGAGGATGCTTCCACAGTTTTTCTTCCTTGTTTGTGGTTTCTTTTTTATTAATTCTTTCTAAGCGTTCTCTACGGTTAAATCATACTGAGACTTTTTTCAAAAACACCATGATACAGGAAATAGCGGAAGGAGTGACGCCGGAAATGCGTGATGCCTGACCAAAAGTTAAAGGACGGATGCCATTAAGTTTTTGAATTTCTTCTTTAGAAAGACCATAGATAGCTGAGTAATCAATATTTTCTGGAATCTTTTTTTCTTCTAATTTTTTAAACCGTTCGATTTCCTTTTCCTGCCTTTTGATATATCCATCATATTTGATCTGAATCTCTACCTGGTTTGCCACTTCGTGAGAGATATCGTTATTTACAATATCTTTAATACGGAACTCCGGTCTTTTTATCAAATCGGCTAAAACAACAGGAAATTTTATTTGACCGTTGCATTTTTTTTTGATCTCATCGGCTAAACCGTCGTTTTCTTTTATTCGCGTGGATTCCAGCCAGTTAATTTTTGTTTTAATCTTTTCCAGTTTTTCGCGGAGAAGTTCATATTTTTTTTCGCTAATCAGGTTTTCTTTATAGGCAGTCTCAAAAAGTCTTAAATCAGCATTATCCTGTCTTAAAATCAGACGGTACTCAGCGCGTGAAGTAAACATCCGGTACGGTTCTTTAGTTCCTTCCGTTACAAGGTCATCAATTAAAACCCCTATATAAGCGTCTGATCTTTTTATAATCACGGGTTCTCTATTTAAAACTAAATTTGCCGCATTTATTCCGGCGATCAATCCCTGTCCCGCGGCTTCTTCGTATCCCGATGTTCCGTTAATCTGACCGGCATGAAATAGACCTTTGATTGACTTGGTTTCAAGGCTTGGATAAAGCTGAGTGGGACATACAAAATCATATTCGACAGCATATCCGGGACGCATAATTTCGCATTGTTCCATCCCTTTGATTGATCTTAAAATCTGTTTTTGAACATCAAGCGGCAGGCTGGTAGATACACCGTTTAAATAAACCTCTTCGGTATCTCTCCCTTCCGGTTCCAGAAATACCTGGTGACTAGACTTATCTGGAAAACGGAAAACCTTGTCTTCTATGGAAGGACAATAACGGGGACCTATTCCCGTAATGTTGCCCTGATAAAGAGGTGATTTATCCAAGTTGTTTTTAATAATTTCATGAGTTCTTTCATTCGTATGTGTCAGATAACAGGGAATTTGTTTTTGGGTTATTTTTTTGGTTGAAAAAGAAAAGGGCGATGGAGGTTCATCTCCCGGTTGAATTTTAAAAAAAGAGTAATCAATCGATTTAGAGTTCACCCTCGGTGGCGTACCTGTCTTTAATCTTCCTATTTGAAATCCCAAAGTTTTCATAGCATCTGCAAGATCGGTGGAAGGAAATTCACCAAACCGTCCTGCCGGAAAGCTTGTAAGACCTATATGAATTAAACCGTTCAGAAAAGTTCCCGTCGTTAAAATCAAGCTTTTTGTGTAATAAGTGCTTCCCGATTGTGTCTCCACTCCTTTAATGGCATTGTTTTCAATTAATATTTTTGTCACAGTATCCTGCATCAGGGTGAGTTTAGATTGTCCCTCTAAGACTCTTTTCATATACACTCGATACTTCGCCTTATCAGCCTGTGCGCGGTATGCCTGGACTGCAGGACCTTTACTAACATTTAATACTCTGAACTGGATACCAGTATGGTCAATACATTTAGCCATCTCTCCGCCAAGGGCGTCGATTTCTCTTACAATGTGGCCTTTTGCAAGACCACCGATTGCCGGATTGCAGGACATTTGCGCGATTGTATCAAGGTTTTGAGTTAGCAATAACGTACGGCACTCTTTTCTTCCGGATGCCATTGCTGCCTCGCAACCTGCATGTCCGCCGCCAACAACAATAACGTCAAAAGTATTAGTTTTTATCATGTTATTTATTCATTAGCTAAACAGCCAGATAATATGACAAATTATTATTTAAATTAAAAAAACTGCTTGCATTTAAGTTTATTCAATAAGCTTTACTTTTGCAAGGATGTACGACTGTAAGTCCAATCCGAAATCTATTTGAAAATGTTTGGCGAGAGCGTTTCCTGCAGTTTTGCTACGAGGAGCATCAATTTCGCTTTGTCGCTGCTTTACCAATGACTAATGGTTGTTTACTAATATATAATAAGCCATGGAATGTTACTGTGTGCCTTCGTGTTTTTTGTGACACATCTATTAATATTAACCTGGAGAGATCCTAAACCTCATGAATCTGGAAGAAAAAATCGGTCAGTTGTTTATCGTAGGTTTTGAAGGGACGGAACTGTCCGAATCTATAGTTGGACTTATTAAGCAGGAAAAAATAGGCGGAGTCATACTTTTCTCCAGAAATTTTAAAGATATTCCTCAACTTATCAAGTTGATTAATGATTTACAAACATGCAGTCTTGAATACCAGGATCTGCCTCTTTTTGTTTCTGTTGACCAGGAAGGAGGAAGAGTCTCAAGGTTTGGTCCGCCGTTCACCCAATTTCCTCCTTGCTCCAGCTTAGGGTCTTTCAATGATGAAAATGATACTAAGCTTTATGCAAAGTCCCTGGCGAACGAATTGAAGCTGTGCGGCATAAACATGAATTACGCGCCGGTATTGGATATTTTGACCAATAAAGAGAACAAAGTTATAGGAGACCGGTCTTTTGGTTCTGATCCTGAGCTGGTCGCCTGTCATGGAAATATTGTAATAAAAGAATTTTTAGATCATAATTTGATTCCTGTTGGTAAGCATTTTCCCGGACATGGAGCTACTTCTCTGGATTCTCACTTTGATTTACCTGAGGTTGATACGGATATAGAGCATTTGAAAACTGTTGAAACTATGCCGTTTCAAAAAGCTATCCAGAACGGTCTTGAGGTTATTATGACCGCTCATGTGAAGTATCACAGGATAGACCCCCTTTTCCCAGCCACTTTATCTAAAACCATATTAACAGAATTTTTAAAAGGAGAATTAGGCTATAAGGGACTGATTATTACTGATGATCTTGAAATGAAAGCAGTTGAAGGACATTACTCTGAGGAAGAAATTCCGGTTCTGGCTGTTTTAGCGGGAGCGGATTGTTTGCTGGTCTGCCACAATCATGATAGACAACAAGTCTTTATTAATGGATTAAAAACAGCTCTTAAAAAAGGAGATATACATGAGAAAAAAATTCAGGAGTCTTTTGGCAAAATCATAGACCTGAAAAATAGGTTTATCATGCCTTACCAAAAAGCAAATGGTCAGGAGGCTTTGAAAATCTTTAAACGTTAATCAGTTATTTAATTTAAAGATTTCTTATGCTATAAATCGAAAATTGAAATAGGTTTTTCGTTTTTATTTATGTCTATCTCAAGACCCTCATAAGCTAAAACGGAATTTGGAAAAGCCGTCCGGCATTCCTGTTCTCTTTTTCTCAAAAATTCATCGGTATGGGTGGGGTCATGATGAAAGAGGACAAAATGTTTAACTCCAGCTTTTTTGGACAATTTTATTCCTTCAGTCCAAGTACTGTGTCCCCATCCTTTGCGAGGAAAACCAATTTTTCCAGAATATTCATCATCAGAAAATTGCGCGTCATAAATAAAATAATCTGCTCCATGCAAAATAGATAATATATTTTCATCAAGCTTACCTTCTATGTGTTCCGTGTCGCTAGCATATACAACAGTCCCTTTTTTTCCTTCAAATCTAAAACACAATCCATTATTCGGGTGATTCGTAAACGCGGCAGTAACTTTTAAATCATCGATATTGATAATCTCACCGGCAGAAATTTCGGTGAAAATAAATTTTGCGTTCATAACATTGAAACCGACGGGAAAGTTAGGCCCTGACATCTGTTTTTCCAAAACGCATTGCAGTGAATGTTTGGAATTCTTTAGGCCATAAAGCTGAAACTCATTGCCAGGAATATAAGCAGGAGCGAAAAATGGAAATCCCTGGATATGGTCCCAATGAACGTGGCT
>MPMF02254870.1_pt1 | contig 20718 bp, 22 predicted proteins | sample 1617271 | NCBI WGS metagenome assembly MPMF02 (sample SAMN05944812, study PRJNA350692) | marine metagenome | biome: marine; feature: ODZ; material: water; isolation source: 120 m water sample prefiltered with 30 um filter, filtered on to 0.2 um... | place: Pacific Ocean | collected 2012-04-09... | reverse complement strand
TTGTTTTATATATAAGAATAATATATATAGAATTAATACCTAAATTCTCAATAACGGCATCGTCGTATCGCTAAATCCTTAATGGTGCTGATATACGCTTAATTCTTTACGCATTAGGAATGCGGAATTAACTCACCAATTAATTTTGATTTCTGATAGATGCTTTGGATTCAATCCAGCCCTGAATCTCAGTGAGACGCCAGCGAGTGGCATAACCCAATTTGACTGGTTTGGGGAACGTTGGATCGTAGCGCTTAGATTTATGATCGAGTCGATCATAAATTGATGAGCGTGATAAACCCGTGAGTTTTTCGAGTTCAGGTCGTTTCAGCAATTGATACTGGGATGGTGTGATATTCATAAATCTTTCCTACGTTTAAGTTAATTTGGTTTGTGTTGGCCAACGTAGGTCAGTTTAGTAAAGTCGAAAGAACAAAAATTTTCTCTACGGGGGGAAAAACTACATTTTTTTTGATTTTTTTGTCTTTTTTTATATGTTATTGTTTTTTAATTAATTAAATTTTTAACGAAGTGCTTTAATTTGTTTTTATCTTTTTGAATCCTGAATTCTAACAAACTAAATTTTAGGTATTCATTGAATATAGTGCTCATTGATCAATAATGCTACATTCAAAAGATAGCCTTATAGCTCAAGGCTACCATCTGGATGAAATTATAGTCGTTGAAGTAATTTAGTTATTTTTTTTCGATATATTTTTGCTCTAATTTTTTTTTCAGTGAGGGGAGCTCATTGAGCCATTTACGAGATTGCGGAGATTTTTCACCACTTTCATAAGCGACTAATTCTTCAAGTAGGTGATCAATAGCTTCTTTACAAGCTGTCATCCGATCGTCGTATGAATCAAATTGATCTTTAAATCTTTCTTGAAATCGAGTTAAGTCACTTTTTATAGTAGGCGGTAAGTAAGCTTCATAGTGATTTTCAAAAAATGAGTCCAAATCTTTAGATATTCTAATTTCATTATTTGTTAGAAAATTATGTTCATGCGCTATCTGATATTGTAAGCCCGTGGCCATAAGTTTAACACCATCTTTCACTTTGATTTTTCTTGCAAAATCAATTGAAAATAGCTCTTCATTATCAATGATATAGCTTCCTTTTATTTTATTAAACTCTTCAGGTAACATTCTTGAAACCTCTTCACCATCTCGCTTCACGATAATTTGAAATTGGAGTTTCCTTAATTCCTCTTTGATTGAGTTGATTATTTTTTGTGTCAGCCCGGATTCTCCACAATCAATTTCTTTATATAAGTCATCCTTTGACTTAAATGTTATTGGATTTTCTTTGGTCAACATTTCCTCTATATGCATGTAGCAGATCACTTTATATGTTCTTAGAAATTTAATCGTGCGAAAGTTTCTTGCTCGTATAGGCTGTATAACGGGCCTTAGACTTTCTGGTACCCAATTTAAATCATTACAGTCATAATGCTTGGCATAGGCAGAAATTGTTGTCTTACTTTGTGCTATAGCAGAGTCATATTGCTTCTGATCAACTAGGCTATAGAAAGTTCTTAGGTGAGTAATAATTTCATCATGATGTTTAGGTAGATACTGGTTTAAACTTTTCTCAGCTTGAAGCTCGTTCCCTGTTTCATCACGGAATCCTGTATCAAAAAATGCCGTCCCCATTCGCTGTTTTCTATTTTCATCTGTTTCTTTGAACTTTCCATCATCATGTAGCTCGAATATTGCTTTTTTCAGTTCTTGATTTGATTGGGCTTGAAGGATGCTTGGTTCAAATTTAACTTGCGATGTAAACGATGTTCGAATTTGTGAAAAAAGAAAATTTTCAAGCTCACTCATTAAAGCGAGTTCATTACTTATATCAATATTGTCATTGGTCATGATGTGTTCTCTTTGGCAATGTGTTGAAGCTCAAAAAATAGAGTAGTCGATTAAATTTTAGAACTCCAAAATTAAGAGCATACCTTCAAACCACACATTTGAGAACAGCTGTTTATCATTGTTTTTGATGAAATTGCAACAGCTTATCTCACTCAATCCCCTACAATAATTTGTATGAAAAGTAATGTTTTTTTGGAGTAAAATTAGATTCGCATTTTGATGAGTACTTGTAACGCATTAGCACGAGGAGTTATTGGTTTTATTGAGTAAAATTATCGACTTAACTTGATTGCAATTAATAAATTATTTGCAGATAAATTCTCAAAAAAAATTCATATATTTTTATGTGAAAATCGTACTGTTATTCAGGTTTGTATCAGTCATTATAACACTATTCAAAGTGACAAACATAATCTACAACGCCATCAGACTGGATCGTAAATTCAGTATTGGGTGGAATAATAAAAGAATCGCCTGAGCTGTAAGTAGACACTTTAGATTGATCCCCAACTTGAACCACGCACCTGCCTGAAATAATCTCAATGCGCTCTTCGAGATGAGTCTTAAAGGTGAGGGGATGTTCTGAAGGCAGAATAACACCGAGTGTCTTTTTAGTGCCGTCTTTTAAAATGAGCACATGGCTAATCGACGAACCATTAAAATGAATGTTGGCCTTTTTTTTAATTGAAACAAAGTTAAATTGTTCTGACACGATGAGTGATCTCAAAAAAATTATTGTCTTGAGTTTTGAGAATCATAATCAAACTAACGATCAAGACTCAAGCAAAAAATGATCCATCGATTACTTGAGCAGACTCCACCATTAAATAGCTGAGAGAGATCATAGCATTATCCGCTTTACGATTTCCTGAGCAACCATAATGCCCGTTGCTTGACCGACGGGTAAGCAGCGATTATCCTTGGCGTGCTGGCCTACATTGCCAGTCGGTTTTGACAGGCCGTTTCCTAAGAGCATTAAAAAAACTCGTTTTTTTGATGTGGACCCGTTCGTCCCTCCTTCGTTGCGGTAGGACGAGGGAGGGACGCGCTTGTGCGTGCTGATTCTTAGGTTCAGTCTGTCAACCCTCTTTCGTTCTGCCACCATAATCAAATGACAGTGATTTGGCAGAATTTCTTACCTAAGGAGTCCGCCATGCGTACTGACATTTATCTTTTGGCTTTGCCATTTCCAAATTTATACCGATTGCGCCTTTTATTTCGATTGCCCTTGGCAAGACGATCACACGGCTGTGCTTTGCCTGATTCCACTCAATAACGTTTAGAACTGATCTATAACGACGAATAATAAAAGGTGGTTCTATGGCACATGCCCCGATTTGGGTGGCGTGTCTGATGGTGCCTTTGTGCGTCACGGCATGCTCAAAAAAAGACAATCATGTTTATATCCCCGATGAAGCCGAGGCTTTATCTGAACGAATTCAAACTCAATCCAATCCTGTCCCCGTGTTAGTGACGGCTGAACAGCTCCAGCCCTTGACCTCTAGTGATGAAGTCGATGACAGTGCATTAGAGAGTTTTCATCAACAACTCACTGACAAACAACAACAAGCAGACTGGCAAGCACTCCGTCAGCAACTCAAACTCAAACCTGATCAGATAGTTTGGTTGGGCAGTCAACGTAGACGCTTTAAGGAAGACTTCAATCCTGTTGACCTCAGACACACAGATGCCTATCCCCAAGCCAATCAGTTGATGATCAACTACTTTCGGCGTTTGAAATCTCCAAACTTGATTGAAGCACAAGGAGAACTGGAAACTACAGCAGACTACCAACAACGGCTTGATGCAGCACAGCAACAGCATCAACAACTGACGGGTAAACTAAAAGTTGATCTCAGTCATTTAGAACTGGTACTGAATGTATTACATGCACCCGTTTGTTTTAATGCCGATGATCAAGATGCCTATAACGCGATTGAATATGATGCAGACCATGAAACATTAAGCTTGCGCACGAGCATTCCCTATGTCACCGAAAAAGAGGTATTGGCGCAAGCCTACAATCCGAACTTTGATGGGCAACAGGTCGAAGTACTGAAAGTAGAACTGCATTACCCATTGGCTCAAGCTAAACGCAATTTGGATGATTTAAAACGCGGTACTTGTCTGGGGTATCTCTTACAACTCGATGCAGCGCAGCGCCTCACGGTCAAACAACTTATCCTCTCCGCCTATTCCTCAGATACGGCCATTCCGCAACCTGTTGTCTATCGCTTCAAACCGCAGCAGTTGCGCTATGACCTTTATCAAGAACAACAAGAAGTGACCCGACGTGACGATGGCACACGCGATTACCATCCTAAGCCACGGCAGCTTTTACGCAGCACAGATATTCCGATTCCACAGCAGATCGATTATCGCTTTGGTTTAGCCAACACCCCAGTTGAGACACAAGGAGCATCTGATGAGTAAGCTATTTTTAAATCAAAGCCGTCCTTTACTGCTCAGCATGGGATTGATGGTTGGACTGAGTGCTTGTGGTGAATCTCGTGAGGCTTTTATTCCACCCACGGCCAATGATGCCTTACATGCCATGCGACAACAAGATGACAGCATCGTACAAGTCAAATTGCAGCAATGCATACGCAGTAATCCCTTTGAAGGGCAGCCAGGCAATGGCCCAAGTTATGACCAGTATGACTGTGAGGTCTTGGTGGAACGCTACGATGCGGTACTTGATCAAAGCATGACACAAGCGCAATCCGTTCTGCTCAATTTAGGCAGCAGTGGTTGGCAGGCCGAGTATTAACCAGCAGCTCGCATTAAAAACCTTAATAAAAAATATTCAAATACACAACATCTAGATGAAGTAGGACGCTACCTACACCATATCTAGTCTTCAGGATATTAACAATGACAGCACATTTACACATTCAACATCAAACGCTTCAAACCAATTCAAGCTTTACTCATCCTTTAAAACAATTTCTGTGCACAACTACGCTTTTAGGCAGTGCACTGTTGCTTGGTCAAGCCACGCAAGCGGGTGGCTATCAAGAATACACCTATCCCTTACAACTGGTCAGCGTTGAGGGCGGGGTGCCACTGCGCTGTACTTATGTCGGCTATGAACGTCAGCGTACTCGTCAGACATTTCGTATCACTGCCTTACGCAATCAAGGCGGTTGTCCACGTAATACCTATTACAAACCGAGTCGTATGCAATTAATTATTGCCGAGACAGGGCAAACGGTATTCGTGCGTTCTGAAGAAGTACGTCAAGCCACCCGTCAAGACTATACCGGTCCAAGGATGAAAGCACCTGACAAACCTGCCTCTGCCAAGATCAATCGTTGTCACATCATGGCGACCCAAGATGCCAATGGCAAAGTCACTCGTGGACCTGCCTTAACTGATCCAAGCTGTCAGAAATAGGCCGACCATGAAAAAACTCATTGGCTTTTATCTGATTGTGACCATTGTTTATGCTGCGATGCTGATGCAACGCACGGCTGAATTACAAGGCGGTTATGTCAGTGTTGATTACTTACGTTGCCTGCTGTTCTTACTAAAAGGACTGATGTGGCCGTTGGCAATCCTACGCTGGTTGTTCTAGCACTCACCTTAAACCTGATGATCACTCTCCCTGATTCAAACAGGGAGAGCGAAGCTTTATTGAGATAAAGACCAAGATCAAGATAAAAAGGATAAAAATATGAATAGAAACTCTACTGATTTAACTTCGACGAAAACCTTACAACCGATGCATTGGGTATTGATTGTCTGCGGCATGATCGTGTTACTCACCGCAGCCGTGTTATATAACCAACATCAGCAACGTCAAACAGATTTAAAACTGGCACAACTGGCAGCGACACAATCCCAAGCATCTCATTCAAGTTCATCTACAACAATTGAACCATCCACATCCGCCGATTTAGACATGGGGGAAGATGGTATTTCCATGAGCACAGACGCTACTGAAGCTGAACCCTCAGCGTCAATGGGAAACGCCAATCTAGAAAATCTTAGCATGCAGATCGATGGCGAATACCACGACGATCAAACCTTGAGTTCCAATCCGTCCACTTATGGCTTAAAGCCGATGCAATCCGCTTCAGCAGATTTAAAAAGCATGCTGCCTGAAATTGATCAGATGTTGCGAACCCACCTGATGGAGGCGTGGGGACGTGCTGATCGTGATCAAGTACAAAAACGTGTAGAAGGCTGGAGCCAGCAAGGGGATGAACTGACTTATCGTGCAGCTTGGGATTCAGATCGTTATCAATGTACGTGGTATGTGGTGCGTTGGAATCTAGGTAGTCAGCAAGTACTACAAGAGGGTTATCAACCGTGTTTCTAAGCTGGAACTAATATCAATAATGACAGGAATAAAATGATGAAGATGTTTCAAACCAAAATCACAATACTTTTACGCTACTTGAGCTTTGCGGCATTCAGTCTATTGATCACGCACACTGCGATGGCAAAGACCGAACAGATTATTTTAAAACAGGACCTTGGCTTAGGTGAGGAAGCGATTATCTTCAATACCAAAAAGGGGGAAGTGATCTTGAACTACTATGCCTTACCTGAAAAAGTCGCTCAGCAGATTGATCAGTTTAAAAAAGGCCAATGTCTCGAAATTCAATCCAAACATGGCTTTTATAACGACACCGGTGATGGGCAATACATTCAAAGCATTCGCCCCTGTAAAACCAAATCAAGCTTAGCTCGACCGAAAGTTACACAATAAACTCAACACAAACCTAAAAACCTGCCCATCGCGGCAGGTTTTTTTATGCCCGTTTATGACTGACGTTTTATCTCAGGAGATTGTTATGTCCAAAATTTGTTGTCCCATGTGTGGCAGTGATCAGGTTGAAATGATTGCACAACCACAATTCCAACCACCACCTAATCCAACTCATACGAACTTTCCCAAACCTCCCATGCATAGCTTGATGCATTACTTGGTCAACTATGCCGCGATGGGGGCCACGGGTGCTCGTATGTTGAAAGGACAAAAGCCAATGGTGCTGATCATTGGTGCGGTGATTGGCGGTGCGGTGGGATGTGCGGCGTGTCTACTCAATCATTTACAGGATGCTGCACCGACTCAACCTCCTACGCCTTCCATTCCCACCCAAGCTCGTGGACAAACCTCGTATCAATGCTTGGAATGTGAATATTGCTTTGCTTTGGCATTTCAATCTGAGTCAGAGACCACTTATCCCATGCATCACACTCGTCCTTTCGAATAATTGCAGTTTCACAATTTTATTTAATCTCAATAGGAGAATGCTTTATGGCACATTTAGTCGACAGTATGGCTTTTGTCGGTCAAACCCCTTGGCATGGACTAGGCAACCAACTGACCCCGAATCAACCCATTGAATTTTGGGCACAACAAGCCGGTATGGACTGGCGTATTGAAAGCTCTGATGTTCGTTACATGGCTCAAAATGTACGCGGACAAGACATTATTCTACCCTTTGAAGAACAACGGGTACTGTATCGCTCCGATACCCATGCACCGTTATCTGTGGTCAGTCAACGTTTCCAAGAAGTGCAACCGATGGAAATCTTAAATTTCTATCGAGACTTAAGCGAACAATCGGGATTTGAACTTGAAACCGCAGGGGTCCTTAAAGGGGGTAAGAAATTCTGGGCATTGGCTAAGACAGGACAGACCTCAGCACTCAAGGGTAAAGATGTCAGTAATGGCTATATTCTTCTGGCTACGGCTTGTGATGGAACTCTGGCTACTACCGCGCAATTCACTAGTATTCGAGTGGTATGTAACAATACCTTAGCCATTGCTCTCAAAGGGCAGAATACCAGTGCAGGCGTAGTGAAAGTTCCGCACAGCACCAAGTTTGATGCGGAGAAAGTCAAACAGCAACTGGGTATTTCAGTTTGTGCATGGGATGAACACATGTATGAAATGAAACAACTGAGTCAACGTAAAGTGACACAGCAGGAAGCCGCTGCCTACTTTGATGCGGTGTTTAACAATACCAGTCTCAGTATCGCTGAACAGGATGAAAGTATTATTCAGTTCTACCGCAATGCAGCCATGCTAAATCAAACAAGCCCATCCAAAGCCGACCATAAAACCGAACCGAATGGGCGTGCGATGTCTAAAGTCATGACCATGTTTAACGGACATGGCCGTGGCGCAGAACTCAGTTCAGCTAAAGATACGGCATACGGTTTACTGTGCGCAATCACGGAGTTCAGCGACCATGAGCGTCGAGCGATGAGTGCCGATCATCGACTGGATTCCGCATGGTTTGGGGCGGGGGCTGCGATTAAACAACGAGGACTTGAGCAAGCATTAAGAATGATCGCCTAAATTCAGTTTCAGTTAAGTCTTCTACATTAGTCTAAGCATACGGTAATACCGTACAAGCATAGCAACACCTTTCGCCACATTCCTCAGATGTGGCTTTTTTTATGCCCAAAATTCAGCTTTTACGATTTTAACCGATACAGGAATATTTCTAATGAATAGTCATACCCAAATTCAAAATACCTTAAATCATCCACCGTTACAGCCGTATTCACCCAACCTGAATCCATCCACCCCAAACTCTCCAACTCAACAGGTTGAAGTAGGAACTCGAACCAAACGAGACCGACCCAATAAACAGCCAAGAAAATCCAAAACACCCGCCGCCAAACGCCTTGCCAACACCAAGCAACTCAACTATCAACAATGGCTAGAAGTTCGAAAGCAGGGCATTGGCAGCAGTGATGCTGCAACCGCATGCGGACTCAATCCCTATATGTCGATGCTGGAACTGTGGATGATTAAGACAGGTCGGATGCAACAAAGCATCGAGGATGAAAGTGCAGGCTATGCTCCGTTGTATTGGGGTAAACAACTTGAACCCTTGGTGGCTGAATACTACAACATGCACACTAACCACAAAGTGCGTCGCGTCAATGCCGTCTTACAACACCCTGATGAAGACAAGCATTTTATGTTGGCGAATTTGGACTATGCCGTGGTGGGCAACCCAGATGTGCAAATCTTGGAGTGTAAAACCGTCGGAGAATATGGCTCAAAACTCTGGCGAGATGGTGTACCACTGTATGTGCTGTGCCAAGTGCAACATCAACTCGCTGTTACAGGAAAGCAGGCAGCACATATCTGTGCCTTGATCTGTGGACATGAAACCAAGATATTTAAAGTCACACGCAACGAAACGGTGATTCAGCACATCATCAATGCGGAACGCCATTTTTGGCAATGTGTCGAAACAGGTATTCCACCCAGTGTCGATGCATCCGATTCAGCAGCCAAAGCCTTACAACAACTTTACCCAGCACAAACACCATTACTGGTAGAAGACCTGACTCAACATGAACAAGCCAACTACCTATTTAACCAATTATTAGAGGAACGACATAAAGTTGAACAACACCAACAGTATTTTGATGAGCTGAAACATCAACTACAAATGCTGATGAAAGACGCTGAGCGAGCTATATTTACAGGTGGCTCTGTCACTTGGAAGAAAGCACAGGATTCAATTGGATTAGACAGTAAGTCACTACTAAAGCAACATCCTGAATACCTACAACAGTTCCCACAAACTAGAGCAGGAACACGGCGCTTTCAGATTTACCCGAATGGTGGTTAAGGCAGAGATAACCGACATTCATCAGCAAAACGAACTACCAACCGATCCCATACCCCAACAGGTGTGGGATTTTTTTATGCCCAAAATTTATTTACCCCAAATTAAACATCGATATAGAGGACATCACCATGATTAAAGGTCTAGCAATCACACCACCTGTTTTAGGACGTATCAGCATCGGCAAGATTGTCGAAAAGAATGGCAAACGACTCCCTGAAAAAGATGACCAGTTTACTATTACTAGCCAAATCCAAAATAAAGATGGATGGGTCAAACATCCACTAGATGAACAACTACGTGCCAAGGCACAAAACCAGAAACTCAGAAGTATACCTGTACGAATGATTTTTAATGATCCTGAGCTCAACCTTAGAGCTGAGTACAGCCTGTTTGACCGACAAACAGGACGCTTAATCTGCTCAGGCAATGGGGAAAGCTGTCAGCGACTTGGACAAAATGGCATTGAACAACATCCATGCCCATCACCTGATTTATGTCCACTAGCACAGGGTGGGCTGTGTAAGCCTTATGGCAGGCTGTACGTGAATTTAGATGAATCGGATGAGTTCGGTACATTCATTTTTAGAACCACAGGCTTTAACAGCATCCGCACTTTGGCGGCACGACTGCGTTATTACCATGCTGCATCGGGTAAATTACTTTCATGTCTGCCTTTGCAACTCACATTGAGAGGCAAAAGTACCACGCAAAGCTACCGCACCCCGATCTACTACGTGGATCTGACTTTACGTGATGGCACAAACCTGAAAGATGCGATTAGTTCAGCCAAACAGATGGATGAACAAAGTAAGACAGCAGGGTTCTATCAGGAGGCTTTGGATCATGTGGCACGGCAGGGTTATGGTAATGCCTGCTTTGAGGTGGGAGGTGAAGAGGGTTTGGATATTGTGGAGGAGTTTTACAGTGATGAATCAAGACAAGAACAGTCTCAACAAATGCATGACTTGAGCCATGTGCAGGATATTCAGAAAGGGCTACAGCAGTCGGTGCAGACTTTGAATTAAAATGAATTTAGTTAGAAAAGAGTATCCGTACTCTTTTTTTTTTGCAAATTTGGGGGAGTAGACTTGAAATTTATTCATGTACAAATGTGAAAGTAAATTAGATTTACTTTAATAGAGCTTTTTAGTATTTTGTTGGCAAGTTAGATGTATGTTCTTTGATATGCGTTCAAGTGGGACGACCAAGCTTATACTCGCATTTATCCTGTTTTTGTTTACGATAACAATTACGGGGATTCATGCGTGGGCGCCTGTCTTACTAGAAAATATTGAACACCATCATGAGTTAAGTATTGTTATTGAAGATGACACATCTAGTCACTGGTCTTTGCAGCACTCAGATGATTCTTTTACAAGTACGACTGATCATGATGTAGAAACACATACTTGGAAGAATTTTGATGAGCCAATCTATCATCATTCGGTGAAGCCTATTACTTTTGATAGTGATCTAGGCATAGACCCAGTCTTCATCTTCAGTTTCGCGCTTCTATTAGTTTTATTCTTTTTCCAGTGTTTTGAGAAGCCTGTTTATCGAGCTTTCCTAAAACGGCGTCCCCCTCTCGTATTTAGTAATTCTTATACTTACTCTAAAGACCTAATCGTCCTACGTAATTGATCTTTCTATACAAAAAATAATTCTTCATTTTTTTGTATAGGTAAAGTCATGTCTAAAATTTATCAGCTATTTCTTAGCTGTGGTTTTGTAGTAACGGCAGCAAACGTATTTGCGGAAACGAATTATGCTGAACTACAAAAGCAGGTTATCGCAAGTGATGCTGTACTCAATGGCCTACAGCAGTCCGAGCAAGCTTATGAAATTAACCAAAAGTTTGCTGGCAGATTAAATAATCCAACTTTCAATGTGGAGTTGGATAATCTCGGTAATTCCAAATTGAAGGATTTGGATGGTTCAACAACCTTGTTGGGACTGTCACAAGAGCTTCCTCTTAGTAATAAACTCTCCTTGAGAAAGCAAATTGCACGTTTCCAAGGTGATCGTAATCAGTTCGAAATAGCAAAGCGACAGGCTGAACTCAAAGCAGATTTAAGAATCTGTATGGCGAACTGGTATGTGGCAACTCAACGTGCTGAGGTTTATTCAACAGAAAGCAAGTTGAATGCAAGACAAGCCAATGTTCTTTCGGAAAGACTCAAGCTTGGGCGAGTAGTTCCTTCGGATGCTCAACTCAGTGCAGCACTTTCATCTGAATCAAAATTACGTTATCAAAATGAAGTGAAAAAGGGGCAGTTTCAGAAAAATCTGTGCTCTAAGTTCACATCAAATCTACCAAGTAACGCTTTAGAAGTTCCTCTAAGTTTTAATTTCACAGACAAAATCAGTTTGGCTGAGCAAGAAGCGATTCTGAGTTCAAAATTGAAAAAGACACAATTTGAACTCGCTCGTAAAGAGGCAATACCTGATATCACTTTGGGTGTTGGGGTCAAAAACTATCAAGAAACCAATGACAAGGTCTTCCAAGTTTCAACCTCAATACCACTCAATATCTTCAACCGAAATAAAGGCAATATTGCGATTGCCCAAGCGGAACAGATGAAAGCTGAAACGCAGTCTGTATGGGTTAGTCGTAATTCTAAAATTGAACTGGAAAACAAGTCCATTGAGGTTTCTAACTTAATTGATGTGATCCATCAATATGATCAAACCGTTTTGCCCGCAACCAATGAGAGTCTTCGCATTGCAGAAATGGGTTATCAAGCAGGGAAAAATTCTTTACTTGAATTCAATAGCATTAAGCAAATTTGGTTAGACAAACATCTTGCTCGATTCGATTTGTGGTTGGCTTTGCAGACTGAAATTGCAGAAGTCGAGCGCAACTACATTACTCATTTAGACCAAGAATAAGGGCAAGAATATGAATAAACCAACCAATACTTTAATTGCGACAGGCATTATTGCCTTGCTTGTCGTGTTATGCGCTGTGGCATGGTACAAGACAGGTCAAAAAACTCAGTCTTCTTCAGCACATGGGGAAGCAACAGCAGCAAAAGTTGCAGTAGCAGGTGATGAGAAAGGACCTCATGGTGGACGTTTATATCGTGATGGGGATTTCTCAGCAGAAGTGAAAATCTTTGAGCAGGGCGTAGAGCCACATCTCCGTGTTTATGGGTATTTCAAAGATAAACCGCTTAAACCTGAAGCGTTAACGGCAAATGTTTACATCAAACGTTTGGATGCTGAGCAAAATATTCAATTTAAACCAGAGAGTGACTACTTGATCGGTAATGAAATTGTCTATGAACCACATTCATTTTTGATGATTGTCAATGTTGATTATCAAGGTAAAAAATATACGTGGAAATGGGACACAAAAGAAGGTCGTGTCACCATGTTAGACAGTAGTATCAAGAGCAGCGGCTTAGAGCTTTTAAAAGTTGAATCCATGATGTTTGAAAATGCTTTAGAGTTAAAGGGAGAATTGAAGTTCCCCGATAATTTTGAAAGTTTTATCACACCGAAAGCTAGCGGAACGCTCATCAAAACATATCGCACGATTGGAGATAAAGTAAGTCAAGGTGATTTGTTAGCTACAGTACAAAGCCAAGATTTGATTCGCTTAAATGCTGAGCGTTCTATTGCAATGGATAATTTGCAATTTGCACGTAAGAAGATGGAGCAAGAACGAACGTTATTTCAAAAACGAGTATCGCCTGAAATTGACTACATTAATGCAAAGCGTGAATTTTCTGCCGCTCAAACTAGTGCAAATGAACTGAATAACTTAATCAGCTCTTATGGAGGTTCAGGCAACGGTACAACTGAGGTTCGGGCTGCGATGTCTGGCACAGTCTTACAAGTGCTGGGGGCTGTTGGATCAAACGTTACACCAGCTACACCATTATTTAAAATTGCCAATACATCTCAATTACTTGCAGTAGTCAACGTTCCTACGGATAAGCTGAATACAATTAACCCGAATGCTAAGGTGACGGTAAAACCCCAAATTCAATCGGGCACAGAAGAAGCACTGGGGACGATCAAATACATCAGTGATGTCATTGATCCAAAAACACGTACTGCTCAAGTCTTTGTTGAAATTGCCAACCAATTTAAATGGCGTTCAGGTCAATTGATCACCGCACATATTTTTGAAAATCAAAGCTTGAAGCCGATGGTGGTTCGTGAAGATGCTTTACAGAACTTCCGTGATTGGGATGTGGTATTCATTCGTGTAGGCAATGACTTTGAAGCACGTCCTTTAGAGTTGGGTGAAAAATATAATGGGTTTGTTGAAGTTAAGTCAGGCTTAAAAGCAGGTCAGGTTTATGCGGCAGGTAATTCTTATTTATTAAAAGCAGAGCTAGGTAAATCTGGCGCTACTCATGATCATTAAGGGGTAGCACCATGTTTGACCAAATTGTTAAGCTTTCGATTAAGAATCGTTGGCTTGTACTGATCATCTTCCTATTCGTAGCTGCATTGGGTGTTTATAACTATTTCAAACTACCTATTGATGCTGTTCCTGATATCACAAATGTACAAGTCCAAATCAACAGTGAAGCACAAGGCTTGTCTCCTATGGAGATGGAGTCACAAGTCACTTACCCGATTGAAACAGCTTTGGCAGGTATTCCTAATCTTGAATATACACGTTCTGTGTCGAGATACGGTTTATCTCAGGTCACGGCGATATTCAAGGAAGGGACGGACATCTATTTTGCCCGTCAAATTGTCAATGAAAAATTGCAAGGCGTGACATCAACACTGCCAAGCGGCATATCGACTTCAATGGGTCCTGTTTCCACAGGACTTGGCGAAATCTTCATGTATACCGTTGAAAATGCCAAGAATAGTCTAAACCCACTTTCACCCACTGAATTAAGAACTTTACAGGATTGGGTCATTAAACCTCAGCTTCGAAATGTAGAGGGTGTGAATGAAATCAATACCATTGGTGGGTATCTAAAGCAATTTGTGGTACAGCCTGATTATGCATATTTACGTAGCATAGGGCTAGATCAAAAGGCGATTTTAGAGGCGATCTCTAAGAACAGCATGAACAGAGGCTCAGGGTACATTGAGAAAAATGGTGAGCAGTATTTAATCCGTTCTGATTCTCAAATTAACTCGATTGAGCAAATCCAGAATATTCCGATTACGACGAGCAATGGCTATATCCTCAGATTGAAAGATGTTGCCAAAATATCGATTGGTCATGAATTACGGACAGGTGCTGCGACCAAAGATGGGCAAGAAATTGTACTGGGTACAGCATTCATGCTTATTGGCGAAAACTCTCGAAATGTTGCTCATGCTGTAGATCAAAAGCTACAACAGGTTCAAAAGTCGCTACCTGAAGGTGTTGAAGCAAAAGCAGTCTATAACCGAACAACTTTGGTTGATGCAACGATTCAAACAGTGAAGAAGAATTTACTTGAAGGCGCAATTCTAGTCATTGTGGTGCTTTTCATATTCTTAGGTCATTTCCGTGCAGCTCTGATTACGGCGATGGTGATTCCGTTATCCATGTTGATGACAATCACAGGCATGGTCAACCAAAAGATCAGTGCTAATTTAATGAGTTTGGGTGCACTCGATTTCGGAATTATTGTTGATGGTGCTGTGGTTATTGTCGAGGCATCTCTCGCTAAATTAGCCATGAAGCAAAAAGAGTTAGGACGTATTCTGACTCAAAAAGAACGCTTTACGACTGTGTTTGAAGCAACAAAGGAATCTCGAAAAGCGATTCTTTATGGTCAATTGATCATTATTTTGGTTTATCTGCCTGTGATGACTTTGACTGGTGTTGAAGGCAAGATGTTTACACCAATGGCTGCAACGGTTGTTATGGCTTTAGTTGGAGCAATGATTCTTTCAATTACCTTTGTCCCTGCAATGGTGGCATTAGTTACCACAGGTGAAATTAAAGAAGAAGAGTCAAAAATTGTTCATTTTATTAAGAAGTTTTATAGCCCGATTTTAGATTGGTCTTTAAATCACAGATATCTACTGATCGCCATTGTCTCAATATTCTTTATATTCAGTGCAAGTCTTGCAACTCGTTTAGGTTCAGAATTTATACCTTCTTTAGATGAGGGGGATGTGGCATTACATGCTTTGCGTATCCCAGGTACTTCATTAACTCAAGCCGTTGAAATGCAATACACGCTTGAAAAAGAAATTGTGAAAATTCCTGAAGTTCAGACCATGTTTGCCAAAGTTGGAACAGCAGAAATCGCCACTGACCCAGTTCCACCCAATGTAGCTGATAACTTTGTCATGTTGAAGCCACGTAGTGAATGGCCAAATCCAAAGAAACCAAAAGCTGAAGTCGTTGCCGATATTGAACGAGTAGCTAAAGGTGTTTATGGAAATAATTACGAGTTCACTCAGCCGATCCAAATGCGCTTTAACGAACTTATTTCAGGTGTCCGTACCGATGTCGCTGTGAAAATATATGGTGATGATCTCGATCAGCTACTCGAATCAGCAAATGCTGCCGCTAAAATTTTAGAGGGAGTGAATGGTACTGCTGACTTGAAAGTTGAACAGATGACGGGTTTACCAATGGTATCTGTCGAGCTGAAAAAAGATATGATTGCTAACTATGGGCTTGATGCTGAAGATGTACAGCAACAGGTTTCTAGCCTCATCACTGGTGAGACAGCAGGTAAGGTATTTGAAGGTGATCGAAAGTTCGATATTGTCGTTCGAATGGATCAGAACTCTGTCACAGATTTAGAAAAACTCTATCAAGTCCCTGTAAATCTGCCTGATGGTTCAAGTGTACTTTTATCAGAATTGATCGAGTTAAAAAATGTTCAAGGACCAAACCAAATTTCTCGTGAGAATGGTAAGCGTCGTATTGTTATCACAGCAAATGTCCGTGGGACAGATATTGGTAGTTACATTGCAGAAGCACAATCTAAGCTGAATGCAGATTTTAAATTACCAGAGGGTTACTGGCTGACTTGGGGCGGTACGTTTGAACAAATGGAGTCTGCATCGAATCGACTCATGGTTGTTGTTCCAATCGCTTTAATTCTGATCTTTGCCATGATCTACATGGCTTTAGGTAATGTTAGAAACAGTGTCTTGGTATTCACAGGCGTACCATTTGCATTAACAGGTGGTGTGATCGCTTTAGCTTTACGGGATATCCCATTCTCAATTTCTGCTGCCGTCGGCTTTATCGCATTGTCAGGTGTGGCTGTGCTGAATGGCTTAGTTCTTGTTTCTGCCATTCAACGGCTTCGAGTTCAAGGTGAAAGTGTCATTGATGCGGTGAGACATGGTGCAATGGAACGACTTCGCCCTGTGTTGATTACAGCTTTAGTGGCTTCATTAGGTTTTATTCCGATGGCTTTAAACGTAGGTATTGGTTCTGAAGTTCAACGTCCAATTGCAACTGTCGTTATTGGTGGGATTATTTCATCAACCTTACTGACTTTGATTATTTTGCCGACCTTATATGTGTGGTTTAACCAAGGTCGGTCAAGAAAATCAAACGATGCCGCTGAACAGGTCGTTTAGGGGCATCGTTAATGACCAATATATTGCGAGATAAACAAAGCAAATTTGTGATGATGTGGCTAGTCTGCATGATCAGTCTCGCTTTATGTTTGCACTTTAATGAGCATGTAACTGAAACTGAATCTCAGAGACACATTTCAATTGATGCAATTCACTCTCACCATCATGAGGTCAGCCAACAGCATTCACATAGTCATCAAGATAACTACTATGAACATTTTGTTGGTTATGACGTACTTAAATCGACCGCTTTAGCTCATCTTTTAAAGGGGATATCGATTCTAGATTGGTCAAAAGAATATGTTTATCTGATGGTGAGTCGTATTTTTAAACCGCCCAAAAAGTTAATGGATTTTCAATTCATTTTAAATTTTGGAGTTTGATAGATATGCAAATTTTTGCTTCACACATTGTGAAATTAAGTGCTTACATAAAGCTATTACTTGCTTTATTCATTACATTGGTAAGTCCTACACTTTTTGCTCATGGCGTAGCAGAAGGTGATAAGGGCTATATTCAAGAAATTTATGGCGTTCATGTGATTCCTTTCATCTATTTGGGTGCGAAGCATATGGTCACTGGATATGACCATTTATTATTTCTTGTTGGCATTATCTTCTTTTTATACCGAATGAAAGATATTGGCTTGTACGTCAGCCTATTTGCACTTGGGCATTCGATTACGATGCTGGTGGGTGTTTATTACAATATCTCGATAAATGCCTACATCATTGATGCAATCATTGGTTTTTCAATTGTTTATAAGGCTCTTGATAATTTGGGGGCATATCAGCATTGGTTTGGTTTCCAACCAAACACGAAAATCGCGACTTTAATTTTTGGTCTGATCCATGGTTTTGGACTCGCAGTAAAAATTCAGGAATATGAAGTTCCGAGTGATGGACTGTTGGCAAATTTAATCTCATTCAATATCGGGGTTGAATTAGGTCAGTTTATGGCTCTGTGCATCATCTTGTTATTGATGACGTTTTGGAGAAAGACACCGTATTTCTTTAAAACAGCCTATCAAAGCAATGTCTTCCTCATGTTCCTCGGTTTTTTACTTGTTGGCTATCAACTTACTGGCTTCATTACTCAATAAGGATCTAAATTATGTATAACGCTGAAATTCCAAAAGATATCGAATTACCTTCATCAAGAAAGTTAATTAAATCAACAGCAATTGCAGCCGTAAGTGCTGTTGTGGTGTTGGTTACCTGTGTCATGCCTGCGGAATATGCGATTGATCCGACAGGTATGGGTAAAGTGCTTGGCTTAACGAAAATGGGTGAAATCAAAAAATCACTTGATATGGAGGAAGTTGCGATTGCTCAACCTACACAACAAGTTCACCAAAGTTCAGAAAATTTAAACAGCACAATTCCTTTAGGTTCAACCAATGGCATGGCTATGCCTGCTATTGCCAAAGAAACAATATCAATTGAACTGAAACCGAATCAGTCAACTGAAGTTAAATTGACAATGCTTAAAGGAGCAAGTGTAGCATTTGATTGGAAATCTTCAGGTGGTGGTCTTAATTACGACACTCATGGAGATAAAGTCGGAGCACCTAAAACCTTCTATCATGGTTATGGAAAAGGCAAGAATGAGACAACTCAACAAGGTGTCTTAAAAGCAGCTTTTGATGGTAAACATGGTTGGTTCTGGCGTAACCGTACAGAAAATCCAGTGACTGTAACTCTACTTGTAGAAGGACAGTTTAGTGAAATGAAGAAAGTCTTTTAAGCTTTAATCAATCTCCTTGGAATAATATTCCAAGGAGATTCAATTGCTAAAGAAGTCAGGTTCTAAAAGGAATCCATAAGATGCTAGAAGTACTAAAAAACACAACATATCGGCATTTGTTTTTGGCCCAAGTAATAGCACTAATCGGAACGGGGTTAATCACAATTGCCCTAGCTTTACAGGCATACGATATTGCAAAGGGAGAAGCTGCTCAAGTTCTCGGTATTGCTTTGGCAATTAAGATGATTGCTTATATCGGTGTAGCACCTATAGCATCAGCATTTGCAGAGCGATTACCAAGAAAACAAGTATTGGTTGGACTAGATGTTATTCGAGCATTAACAGCATTGTGCCTACCATTTGTGACGCAAATCTGGCAAATCTATATTTTAATTTTTATTTTGCAATCTGCTTCTGCTGCATTTACGCCAACATTTCAGGCAATGATTCCAGATGTTCTTCCTGAAGAAAAAGACTATACCAATGCTTTGTCATTGTCTCGCTTAGCCTATGATTTGGAAAATATTATCAGTCCAATGCTGGCAGGTTTCTTACTCACTGTCATGAGCTACCATAATCTGTTTTTAGGAACAGTATTAGGTTTTATCGGTTCTGCTTTGTTTGTGGTAAGTGCAAAATTACCAGTTGCCAAAGTGCCTGAGTTTAGAGGTGTTTATAGCCGTATAAAGCAGGGAGCTAAAATTTATTTTTATACGCCAAGACTTAAGGCGTTGCTTGCTCTCAATCTAGCCATTGCTTCGGCGAGTGCGGTTGTGATTGTAAATACTGTTGTACTGGTTCAATCGACATTTAAACTCACTGAAAATGCAACGACATGGGCATTTGGTCTTTTTGGACTTGGGTCAATGTTATCCGCTTTTGTTTTGCCAAAGATATTGGATAAGTTTCCTGATCGTTCTGTTATGTTGACGGGAACAACAATTCTTGTCATTGGATTATTCAGTGGTTCTTTGATTGCATCTTATAATGGTTTGTTAGCACTTTGGTTTGTCCTTGGTATTGGATATTCTGTCTCACAGACACCTACAGGTCGTTTGATTCGCAAGTCTGCATCAAGCGAGAATAGAACTTCATTGTTCGCAGCCCAATTTGCATTTTCCCATGCTTGTTGGCTGATCACTTATCCATTGGTTGGATGGTTGAGTACGAATATAGGGACATTACAGGCTTTTATTCCTATGGCTGTAATAGCAATAATTGCCTTAACTCTTGCATTACGCCTATGGCCAAAGAATGATGAAGGTCTTTTACCGCATAGTCATGATGAATTACCTATAGATCATGAGCATTTAGTTCAACATCAGATTGATGGTGTGCATGCACATGTGTATGTCATTGATGACCATCATCAAACATGGCCTAAATAATTCTTTTCGGCTAGACAAGGAGATGTTGTTATTTGGTAATTTCAGATTTTCTAAACTTAAATTAGATAAGGAAATATGTTTGAATTAATTACTAATCTAGTTTAATTGAGAGAATAATATGAAAATTGGATATATTGGTGGAGTCAATAATGGAAAATTTTTCGAAAATTTCGATGGTTATGAATCCTATAAATTGAATTGGCATATACAAATAGAAGACATCAAAAAGACTCTAGCTAAATGGAATGAGGATATGACCGATGATGTGCTTATGGGAGTTGTAGCAAAAGTATATGATTCTTACAATTTGCTCATACTTAATAAAAATAATGAAAAGAAATTGTTCTATGTTTTGGATGGGATGACTAAAGATGAAATTTTAGAAGTTTTAGCTGACCATTGGTGTAATGCAGACATAATTGGATATGATTGTGACTAAAATAGGGTGTGTTGACACTTTTAGCTTAAAAAAATAGCGAAGTAGTAAAATCAAATCGCCAAACCCAATTTTACTATTCGCTATGCCTCGTACCATGCTGACAGATCAACACTGGCAAAAGTTGAAAGTTATTCTGCGTAAT
>MPMF02156916.1_pt1 | contig 20846 bp, 19 predicted proteins | sample 1617271 | NCBI WGS metagenome assembly MPMF02 (sample SAMN05944812, study PRJNA350692) | marine metagenome | biome: marine; feature: ODZ; material: water; isolation source: 120 m water sample prefiltered with 30 um filter, filtered on to 0.2 um... | place: Pacific Ocean | collected 2012-04-09... | reverse complement strand
TCGGAATCGTCGGCCGCGTCCAGGACGCGGACCCTGCCCCAGTCGAAACCTGTTTCGATGTCGTAGAAGCGCCAGAAGGTCAAGGTGGCTCCCGCCGCGGTGGTGAGATTGATAGAGGGCGAGCGCAGGAAAACCCCGGTCGAATCTGCGTAGCTGGTATCGAGGTCGGTGCCAAAGCAATTGGTTCCACTGTGTGAAGGACTAGGGCCCGTTTTCCGATATCCTGAAGAAGACTTGCCGCGCACCCGGCGCCGGGTTGGAAAAGGTCAGGCTCGTGGTGTCACCGGCGGAAACCACGCTGTCAGCAACGTCGGTACCAAAATTTAGGTCCTCAGAGAAGAACACCGCATAGGTCCTGTTGGGGCTTGATGTCCAAGTGAGGGTTATTTGTTCACTTGCCTGGTCATAACTGATCGAGGTGATGGCAAAATCCGGGTCGGCCGTGGTGCCGCTGCCGATCACGCCGGATATGGCCAACATTTTCAGACCTCTGGGGTCATAGTCACTAAAGGATGCGCACCCAACCCAACAACCATCAGTGTTCCCGCCTCGAGCCATGCGAATATTGACTTGATTGGTTCCATCACCTGAGCTTAACGAGTCTCCATCTCCTACAGTGTAGGCTGTTCCGTCGGATGCAGTGCCCGTGAATGCTCTCGCAGCAAATTGGTGTGCGAGGAGAGGGTCTGTGCCGTCGCCGTAAAAGATGGGATTTTGAATGCTACCGTCCCACAGGTCGGCATTATCATCCGCTATCCTCAGACCGGTCGTCGTGTATATCGGGACGCCCGTTTCGACCGTGGGGTTGGTGTTGGTGTTGTCCCTCGCATCGACAGGCGTGGGGTTTATCCCCCCCTGGGTCTTGGTTGAGCCAATGGCAGTCCATGTGGTGCCGAGGGCTGCCAGCTCCGTTATTAAACCGGCCTCAGTGGTGACGAATGTGTTGTAATCCGACATTTGAGCAAGAGTCGCTAGTGTCGACCCGTTCGTTTGAAAGGCGAGACGGTACGGGCCCATATAGCCATCCGTGGGGGCGACAATGGGCGCCGCCTGTGCGGTCGATGCAAATGCGGCCGCTGCAGCGAACGCTGTTAGCAATGTCATGTGTCGTTTTTTCATGATTCCGTTTTCCGGTTTTGTTTTGTTTCGGCGTGAGCTGGGAGTTGAATTGCCAGGAATTTGCTTAAGAATTTGCTAAAAGATGATAAAACCCGCCCCGGAACGCATCCGGGGCGGCTTAAATCTTCTGTCTGTCGGTCTGAAGCCTGCCTGCCGGCAGGCAGGCCGATCGCTTATGCGCGGCGGCGGCGCAGCAGAGCCAGTCCGCTAAGAGCCAAGAGGCTCATCGAAGACGGCTCGGGGATCGGGTTGATCACGCCGGATATGGCCAACATCTTCAGCCCTCTGCTGTCAGTGTCATTAAAGGATGCAGCGCCAATCCAACCACTATCAGTGTACCCGCCTCGAGCCATGCGAATATTTTGGCCGGGACCTGAGCTTAACGGGCGCCCATCACCGGAAGTATGGGCCGTTCCGTCGGTAGCAGTTCCCGTGTAAGCTCGGCCACCAAACCCCTGCCCAACAGTGGTTGTGCCGTCGCCGAAAAAGATGGGATTAGCAATGGTACCGTCCCATAAGTCGGCATTATTATCCGCTATCCGCAGACCCGTCGTCGTGTATATCGGGATGCCCGTTTCGACCCCGGGGTTGGTGCCGGTGTTGTCCCGCGCATCGACGATCGTGGTTGAGCCAATGGCTGTCCATGTAGTGCTGAGGGCTGCCAGCTCCGGTATTAAACCGGCCTCAGTGGTGACGAATGTGTTGTAATCCGCCATGGGTTTAGAATGAGGCGCTACTTGCGACCCGTTCGTTTGAAAGGCGATACGGTACGGGCCCGCATAGCCATCCCCGGGGGTGGTAATAACCGCCGCCTGTGCCGTCGATGCAAAGGCGGCCGCTGCCGCGATCGCTGTTAGTAATGTAAGGTTTCGTTTTTTCATGATTTGGGTTTGGTTTGGCGTGAACCGGGAGTTGATTTCCTAGAATTTGCTGTTCACGGGGTGTCCCTGAGGACGCTGTGGAGGATATCCGGTGGTTTTTCCCCCATTTTATTTTTTGCAAATTAGTTAGCGTCCTTGGAACCCGATAGAGTCATTAGGACATTTTTTAGGCGATTCCGGCCAATTCTTGGAAAGTTGCCCTCCTCACCATCACCGGCGGCGAGCTTCGGTTGCCCAGTCTGGGCTACTACCTACAGGCGCTCATCGACAACGGGACGATCGGCGGCCCGATCATTCTGACAAAATCAACCAGCCGCGGCCCCCGGACTCGTTTCGGGGGCCGCTTATTTTTACAGCCCGCCCCCTCTGCGCCTCCCCGCCGCTACGGACTCTGCCAAATTTGTCTGCGGAATTGCAACGGCGTCACCCCCATGTGGCGATGGAAGTGCTTAGTGAAGGAACTCTGATCGCAGAAGCCGTGTTGGAAGGCCACGTCGACGATAGGGACCTGCGCATCCGCTAGTGCCTCACAGGCCGCCTGCACGCGCGTCTTGATGATGAACTGCTGTGGCGAGATACCGAAGGCCTCCTGGAATTTGCGGTCTAACTGGCGCCGTGAGAGACCGGCCCGCTGCGCCAGCCTATTCACCGAGATCTTCTCGCGGAAGTTGTTGCGGATGTGCTCCACCGCCGACTCGATCTGCACGAACGGTTGGATGGCCATCGCCTGCCCCGCGTAACTGCGCACCGTGCCCATCACCCCGATGACCCCGCCGCCGGCACCGTGCACGGGCATCTTGTTGGTCAGGTACCAATCCGGCAAGCCCTGACGGTTGAAGAACAGCTCGATGATCCCCAGCAGCGGTTCGTCGCTCTCCATCACCCGCAAGTCGTCGCGCCGGAAATGGTCGGCCAGCCCCGCGGGGAACAACTCGACATCCGTCTTGCCGATGATCTCGCTCTCCGAGGTGTAGCCGAATCGCTCATAAAAGGCCCGGTTCGCCTTCATTATCTCACCATCCGCATTTTTGACAAAAAACGAGCATCCGGCGATGTGATCGAAAAGCTCCGCAAATTCGGAGGTGATCGCTCGGTCCAGGAAGGTCTGCTGATTCATTGGGAGCCCCTGAATCATAGCTCCTGAACCCCGATACTCGACTACAAAGTGGGAGCCTGATTGCAGGACCTTGCACCTTTGCAGGCTACCCCGTGCACCGCACCCTGCTTCCTGCACCTTTGCCGTCTCCCGCGTGTCCCGCCACTTGGTTGCTGCACCGTGATGGGGGCTGGTTTCATTTTCGTCCGAGCTTACTTCTTCTTTTTCTTGTCACTGGCAGCCTTGCGCAGTGTCTCGAAAACGTCAGCGTAGCTACCGCCGGCGATCGAGTTCCCACCGGCAAGGATCTCCCCATACGGGCGCCGGGAAAATTTTCCAAGTTCCCCCGCCAGCAACTCCTGCATTTTCTTGAGGGTGTCGGAATGACGCTGTCGGGAGGCCAGGTTTTTTTGCGCGCCGGGATCAGCTTTAAGGTCATAGAGCTGGTCATCGCTGTAAGCATGGGGGTGAGTAACGATGGAGCGTGAGACCCCGCCGCCCAGGCCGGTCATTGACTTCATATGGCGCCGGCTGTTGTCACGCACACCACTCACCTGGTCCTTTGTGTATCGCAGCGTGATGTAACTGTAGTCCCTGGTCTTGATGGACCGCGCCGCACCGATCTCGCTGTAGACATATTTGCGCACGGGAGAATTCGGTTTGCGGAAAAGCGGCTTCAGGCTTACCCCGTCAACCCTGTAAGCGGCGGGGAGGGCGGCTTGTGCCAATTCAAGCCAGGTCGGCACAAAGTCGGTGTTCTGGATGAGTTCATCACTACGTATCCCTGCCTTCATGCCCTTCGGCCAGCGCATGATACACGGCACCTCCGTGCCCTTGGCCTTGTAAAGCGAGCCCTTGTTTCCTGATCCATGGTCAGCGATAAACAGCACTACGGTGTTGTCACTGAGATTGAGTTCATCCAACTTGTCGAGCAGCACTCCGAGGGAATCGTCCATCCACAGGTAACCCGCTTCATTGGAGCTGAGTCCCGCCTTCTCGATGCGTTCCATCACGGATGCGCGCGCAGGCATGGCATCCAGGTTCTCCCTAATGATCCCCTCTCCGGTGACCTTCGGGCGGGAGAGCGACTTGTGCCACGCGCCATTGGATCCGTGCAGCAGCGTGGTGCAGTAGTGCAGGTAAAACGGCTGCGCCTTATGTTCCTCGATGAACTCCACAGCCGCCGCGGTAGTCCATTCCGGATTGTGGCTCTGGAAGGGTGCCTTTGTGTTGTCCCAGTAGATGTTCTTTGCCCACGTGAAGCCGTAATCCCTTACTGCCCGGCGGAATTGTTTCTCATTTTCAAACTGCTGCCGATTGAGCCCTTCGGTGAAAGGGGCGTTCTTTTGCACATCATGCAGCCCGTATTTCCTGCGAAAATTCGGGTCGCTGAGCGATGGGCCGACGTGGAATTTTCCGACAAATCCGGCCGCGTAGCCGTTTTTCGCCAACACCGCCCCGACATTCATGTTGTCCGGTTCCAGGCCGACATTGAAGGCCGGCAGCGCCTGCTGACCCGGCGGGAACAACTCGAGGTATTCTGGATAGTAGGAGGAGCCCGCGTATCGACCGGTTAAAAAAGTGTAGCGGGAGGGAGTGCACACCGTGCTGGTCACGTGCGCGTTGTTGAAGGTGATGCCCTCTTGTGCCAGACGCTCAAGGTTGGGGGTGAGCACCTTGCCTCCATACACGCTGGCTTCATACTTGTCGTAGTCATCCACCAGGAAGACGATGATGTTTGGCCGCTTCGCTGCCCGGAGATTTGTGGCGACGGCCAGCATCATGACCATGCTCAGCAGTGACAGTAGCTTCTTCACGATTCATCAATCCTAGTTCCCGAATCCCGACACACGATTACAAAGTGGGAGCCTGATTGTAGGACCCTGCACCTTTGCACCCTTAACCCGTGCACCGCACCCTGCTTGCTGCACCTTTGCAGGCTACCACGTGCACCGCACCCTGGTTCCTGCACTGGGATGGGGGGCTCCCCCACCCCTCCCAAGAATTTTCACGCGGGGTGATACATACATACACGGGCGCACACAAAAAGTGCCACCCCCACCGGTGGGGTGTGCGGGGGCAGATGGAGCAATCAGCAAGGGGGTCGTTGGGAAGCACTTCCAGAGAAGGGCTGAATGAACCGGTCGGCTTGAGCGACCATTAATGTGATCACTGCATGTGATCATAGGCGTTCAGCCCGCAAAGTGAAATCCCCCAACCCGTTAAGGTTGCGGGATTTAAAGTGGCTCCTGCGGTTGGATTCGAACCAACACGGCATCGGGGTAGCGACCGTCGGTTAGCCAACTGATCAACTCTTCACGAGCTACCCCTGCCCCGTCCACCTGAACCCCGCACCCTGAATCATGCGCAGGGTGTCGTCTTCGGCCCACTTCTCACTGGTAGGATCGCTGTTGAAATCCCCGCCGATGACTGCACAGAAGGTCTTACCCTCCTTCTCGAAGCGTTCCTTAAGCCCATTACAGTGGGCGATGAGCTGCCACGCACTCTCCTCGCGCTTCGGTGTGGTCTCCTCAATCCCGCCTGAGTCCGACTTCAAGTGCACCGAATATACGGCCAGCACTGACTCATCGGTCAGCATGACAGTCGCGTAGGCAAATCTGATCTGGCCCCCTGCGCCTGGGATGATAGGGGTGGTGCCATGAAACCCAGCATCCTAACTGAGACGAGGAATGGCCTTGGAGCCCCAAATCCGGGCAGAGGCCGTTTTGGAGCGGTGGCGATTCTCGCCATGGCGGCCAGCGGAGCCTACGGCGCGTGGTCGGAAAACTTCGACAGCTATCTCAACGGAAGTAAGATCCTTTCGCAGGGGGCTTGGGTCGGCTGGCATCAGACAGGGATCGAGGATACGACGGTTACCGATGCGCAAGCCGCGAGCGCGCCCCATTCGCTGGTGATGGGCGGCCCCGCCATGGTCGACCTCGTGCCGCAGTTCAGCGGCGCTACCTCCGGAACCTGGTACCTCGACGTGATGACCTACGTTCCAGGGACCTCCAATTCGAAGAGTTCGGACATCGGTTTCCTGGCGCGTCATACCGGCTTCCAAGGCGCCCCGAATACCCAGTGGTTCGGTCCATTCACTCTGAACATGGAAACCGGGATGGTTAATGGCGCCCTGCCTATCATCAGGGATCAGTGGGTTCCCATGCATACAGTTTTCGATCTTGACGCGCGGACCTACGACATCTTTTACAACGGCGAATTGGCCAAGAGCGGTTCGTTTCCTGAGGCCTGGGATAGTGCAGTGGTGGGCCTCGACCCGTGGACCCCTGCAGGTGCGTCACCGCTCTACTATGACGACTTCAGGATGGCCTCCACCATCTTTGACCCAAGGGAAGCCTCTTCCTTAACGATCACGGGAATTGCCGACGACCTAGTCTTCACCTGGGACAGCCGCGACGGGCAAAAATACAACCTGCGCAGCGAGACCGGTCTCTCGACAGATCCTGCCACCTGGCCGGTTTTCGACGGAAATGGAGACCTCGGGGCCACCCCGCCGGAAAACACCCTCACCATTGCCCGTCCGGCAGACCCCGAACGCTACTTCGTGATCGAGGAATTCCAGCCTCCGCCGGTGGTAGTGTATTCCACCGACTTTGAGGGGGGAGCGGTCGGCTGGACGACACTGGTCAATGATGAAAGTGCCAATACGGGTTGGGAACTGGGAACCCCTGCCGGGACTACCGGGCCTCTGGCAGGCGCTGCCGGTTCGGCCAATGCCTGGTCCACCAACCTGGGTGATTACGGTCCGGATTCCGATATCTCCCTCCGTTCACCGGCAATCGATTTGAGCGGGGTCCCGGAGGCCGGGTTGTCCTTCGAGGCCTATCGCGACGCGGACGGCTTTGGTGATGCGGCGGTGGTCCGTTTCCTGAGAGCGTCCGACCTGGTGCAGTTGGGAGCGGAGGTGCCGATCGGTATGGATGCCTTCGATAACGATTGGACGACCATTCGGGTCTCGATCGTGCCGGAGGCGATCGGAGAGACTGTTCTGATCGAGTGGAATTTCACCAGCGATGATACCCCGGACAGCTTCAGCGGCCTGTCGATTGATGATGTCCTGGTGAGTGACTGAGTCTTTCCCATACCCGGGGCGGTTGCCATGATGGAAAACGCCGCCGGCGGACCGGACTCCCCTGCGAATCTCACCGGTGGGCGGATGGTTCGGTAAAATCATCCACACGAGCTTGCGGTGCTTCCTGCGCCTGGCCGCCGGGTCCACCGCGAAACTTGCGCTAACTCCGACAGGCTCCTAGGAATTTCCTTTTCCAGCCCTGAATTCATGGAGCTTCAGGAGGCGGGGCAGGTGTGGGGGTGCAAAGCCTTACGCAGCACTAGCAATAATTCCTGAATGACCTGCCAGTTGAAAACCTGGGTTGGGCCGTTCACTGCATGCTATGCACTTCGCTTACGTCGCAACATCAAGCCCATGCACGCCAGGACCGACAACACCATCGCCGACGGTTCGGGAACGGCGGTCAAACTGATGTCGTCAACATAGAGGGCACTCGAATCAGCAGGAGCCCAATAGTCGATGCCGTCAAATTCATTGCCGTTGGCGGCATTCCAGTCATAGGTGCTCAGAAGAGCGCCATCGACGAAAATCTCGCCTTGCCCTGCATCGAGATCCAATTCAAGGACTACCTCGAACCACCTATCCCGTAGTCCAGCCATCGGCATTGAGCCGCCATTCGGCCCCGTGACTACATCGTTGGCCATTTGAAAACGCGGATTTCCGCTCCACGTAAGGGGAGCCGGATGGCTGCTCATGTAGTTGAAATCCACATAATTAGTGTTGGAATCACCGGGAATGTAGACCATGGCGCTCTGCGTCCATTGTCCGGAACTGACTGGCGAGACACCCGTATTGGCATCGGCAAATTGCCACACCGGATCAGTGTAATGGGCTCCGCCATGACCACCGAGCATCAACGAATTGGACCCGCTGAACGCGAACGCGTCACTGACCAACCCATGGCTATTCAGGTCTTCGGAATTGTCCCAGTAGATAAAATCCCCTTGGCCCTGAATGTTCGAGCCAGCCACGTAGGTATCAAAATTGTCGGAATAAAGAGCTGCCTGTACAGCAGCAGGACTAACGGCCATCGCAATGGCGATGGCGAGGGCACTATGTAAACGTCGCATGGGTAAGCTCCTTTGTTCTTAGCTTTCTGTTCAATCTGTTCAATCCCGGCAGGTGCCAAGCGATCAAGTATTTAACCTCCCGTCGGAATGGCAAGAATTTTCTTGATCCTTACCCAACTTGAACTGAATGGATTAGGGATCAGGTGTCCCCTGGACGTGCAGGTTCGAGTCCTGTTCCCGGTATGTTTTTTAGCTTGAGAGAGTTGGGAGGCCTGTGGCCTGCACGCAAGGTCGGTCATTCGGCCCGTGGTTACTGTTTTATTCCGCAGCACACAGCCACCGAGCCTTACACGAGCTCCCATGCTACAACCCCTAGCCGGAGTGATCGGGACACCCTTTCAGCTTACCGCGTGCACCGCACCCTGGTTCCTGCACCGTGATACATACATGTCCTAGCCCGCATCAATCACATCGCGGGGGGCATGCAGCCCGAAAAACAATCCAGATCGTCGGCCGAAGTCTAAGAAGCACTGCAGCGACGCCGGCCCAAAATGGGAATTAGCGCGAGGGCCAGCAGGGCAGGTGCCGTCGGCTCGGGGATCAACAACTGATCCAAGTTCGCCTGGAATGACGCCTCGCTCAGAGCCCCGCTGTAGAGGTTCACTTCGTCGAACAATCCAGGGAAGGACTCGCCATTATCCCAGCGGCCGCCGATCCCGACGTTTTGAGCACCCGTTGGGTAGACCCCAGTGTTGGTGAAGGGGCCGGCCGCGTTGAGCACGGTTTCGCCCGCGGTGAGATTGGCGACATAATTGGTCCAAGTGACATTCGCCGACCCGTTGCGCGTGTACGAGCCCGCCACGTAATACCAGTCCCCCGCTGTCAGCGCGCCGGTAATGATGTTCGTGTTGGCAACGTTGTAGCCATTGCCAAGCGTACTGCTGAACGGGTGGGTGGGAGATGGCAGGTTGCCGTCGCCCTGCACCAGAAAATATCCACGCTCACTACCGACCCGGGTGGCCAGGACGTATCCGAGGTCGAAGGCGCCGCCGCCGAGACCTGCTTGACCCGGGCTGATGATGGCCTCATACGAAAAAGTATTCCCGAAGGTCACCCCTGGAGCTCTCAGTTGGGCACCTCCCGCAGAGTCGGCGCCTGGGATTTGCCGGAAGGACGAGAAAGCTTGGGAAGTTCCATCCCACCCGGCCAGTCCGTAACCGAGGTCGGCGGTCGTGCCGGATCCAAAAGCTTGCTCAGTGAGATCGATAGTTCCCATTTGATCCGCCCGACGATCCGCATTGCTTACGCCATCGAAGCTATATTGGTGGATCAGGCTGGCTTCCCCTTGCGCGGAGGCCTGAAACATGGTCGTCGTTGCGCGGGCACTGGGTGACAGCAACGCCATGAGCGCCACGCTAGAAATCCCGATGATCAATTGTGAGTTGTTTTTCATAATCCAATCGCCATTAATCCCTTTTAATAGAATTCTGCCGCCCCTCACCGCAGGTCGGCTGGAGTGGAGGGGGAAGAAACGGCGAGACCCCCTCATTCATATAGCAGCACTCCCTGTTCATTTGTCCTTATTCTCGCCCTGCTCACGGCGCTCGCGCAAGCATCAAATCGATCTTTTGGAGGGTTCCTGGAGGGGAAGCGGCGCCGACCATCTCGATGATGTGCATCCCCACCTTTTCCGGCTCCTAAGCCTCCAAGAACCCCGGCCTGAGAAAGCAATTTACTGGTAATGGACGAATCTCTTTATTGCCCCCTACCGTCGGCACCAGCAAACCGCAGGGCGCAAAGCCAAACCACCCCCACCCTGCCTCCTGCACCTTTGCAGGCTGCGGCGTGCACCGCACCCTGTTTCCTGCACCCTGATGTGGGGCTGACGGGCGAAACCTACTGGTCACCTGCCTCTTCAGCGGTCTCCCCCTCTTCGCCTACGCTGTTCCAGTATTTTGCGGAGACCTCTTCGCCGTCTTTGTGGATTACTTCCATCAGTTTCTTGCCGGATGGCTTCTGTCACCGCATGGACCGGTTTCTTGCGCCCCACCCGTACCAGAACGTCACTCATTTTCCCCTCCAGCATCAGTCCGTTATAAAAGATCACGTCCGCAGCGTAGAACGCCTTCACATCATTGATGGATGCCGCATAGAGGTGCGGATCCACACCCTCCCCGACGACTCCCTCCACCACGGCATGTTGACCCGCCACCTGCCTTACTATGTCCGAAATCATCGCCACCGTGGTCGCGATCTGGTAGGGATACCCTTTCGGACCTGTGCCCGTAGCCTGCTCTATTTCCCCACACCCGGATAAAATCCGGCAGATCCCGGTTACTGCGAGGAGGATGGTTAGTCGTCGTTTCATCGATCTGGTATCTGAGGTGCGAGATTGGGACAATTCCAAGTCCTCCAACCGGAGCGCACACGCCTCATCCTGCCTCAAGCCGTGAAACATGCATAGCAGGAAGACCCAGAGCTTGCCCTCGATCCGCTCGCCATCCTATCCCCTCCGTTTTCTTTCATGTTGGAAACACTCAGAGTGGAAAATCTTAGATATGAGCACCTTTGTCGTAGACCCGTAGTTCAAGGTGGCCAAGAAGTGGCCAAGCAAGATCCCACCCTTCCGAGACTCGATTGCGTGTCTCTCCGCAACTCTTTGAACCTTAAGTGGTGGGCAGGGAAGGATTCGAACCTTCGAAGGCGTAAGCCAGCAGATTTACAGTCCCTATAAGTTGTTGATATTCAGATGATTAATGCGCAATCTAAGGACTTCTTGCGACTTCTTGCAAGGAGGAAGTTCTCTCCCAGCGAAGAGAAGCGCAGGTTGTCGCAAGGTAACTGTCTGAATCTGTCAGAAGACAGATCCTGAAGAGCGTTGCTACTTCGATAGGTCGAGCGGTGCAGTCTGAGCACCCGGCAGGCTTGGCGGTGCGCCGCGCTCACAGCTTTTTCGATCGTCTCCTGCAAGATCTTGATGCCTCGCATGGCCTCCGCATACATCTTCTTGAGTTCCGTGCTCTCCTTCTCCCTTTCCAAGGCCTTCAGGCGTTTGGCATCCGCCTCGTCCATCTGCCCATACTTCTTGCGCCAACGGTGTAGGTTCGCGATGGGAATCTGCTTCTGCTGACAGAGCTGCTCCTGGCTCAATCCGCTTCCGTCGCACTCGCGAAGCAGTCGGATAATCTCTTCTGGTTTACGTCTCTTTTGTTTAATTTTTTGAGAACTTGATTACTAAAATCCTCTTGCTCCACGTGGACCAGTTTTATTGGCGGCGGCCAATAACACTAAACCAAGCGTCCTTGCACTCCCACCTTTCCCGGGCCGGGTTTTCTGGGGGCCTGGAAACTGAGGAAGAGGTGCAAATTCATGAGGAAATGGGCCAAAGGAGGAAAATGCTCCCAAAACAACTGGGGTTTCGGTCAAAATTCAGGCAGGTTTTCCTGAAATAGGGCGGGTCTGCGACTCTGCCGTAAAGCTCCAATCCAATCTGGGCCACAACGATGAAAATCAGATTCTTATCGGTGACGATCGTCACTTACTCGATCTCTCTCTCCGCTACATCTGCAGGCCTGTTTAACGATGTTCCCGGGCTCTCGACCTCTGCCCGGGCGGCGCTGGTCGCTCACTATGATGGCCGCGCCGGGGTCGCGACTACCGGCAGCGTCGTCGAATCGTGGACCCCGTTGGACGGTGACGGCAGGCTGCTTCCGGGCATGGTCGCCTCGTCTACGCAGCGCGGGAGTGGTGCAGCTGACCTCATTACCTACGACGGCAGCGACCGCTTGATTTTTGACGATGTCAGCACGAATTCCGACGGTCGTTATCTCGCGGGAAACCTGGTCAATGCCGGCACCAGCGACTTCACCATCTTCTGGCTCGGCCATTATCAGGATGGCGCGCCGTTTGCCACTTCCGGCACCTACGCCTACAACGTCGGGCTTAACAACATATCGCATCAGCGTGACGATGGCGGCGGCGGTTTTCGCGTGGAGATGTATAACGGCACGACCTATGCGGGCGATGACATCACAGCCTATGACGGCATCGGCACTGTCTGGAGCACCGTCATCACCGCCACTACGCACGACACCTATGCCAACGGGATGAATCTCAATGTTGGTGGGAGCCCGGCCAACAGCGTCGTTGCAAACGCGGCCATCGTCATCGGGGCCTATAGCTCGGGCGGCTATGACCTGGTGGGCGAGATCCGGCAGATGATCATCTTCGAATCAGCCCTCGACGACGAAGACCGCGGGCTCGTCGAAGCTTATCTTGGCAGCCTCGCCGGGTTGCCCCCGGAGCCTGAGCCGACTCCCTTGGAGCCCCTCAAGCTCACGATTCATGATGGCCTCGCCGAACTGACGTGGAACGCCGATGCCCACCTGCTATCCTCGAGTGATCTCGTCGAATGGTTCATCGAGGCGGAAGCAACCTCACCCCTGTCGTGGGAGATCGACAAGGAGCGGGAATTCTTCCGTCTGGTGACCGGGTTTACCGCGATCCCGCGAGGGGTGGTATTGCGCACGCGCTTTGAATCCGACACCTACCGTGAGATTGAGTACCACGTCGATACCGGTGAGCTGTTTTTCCTCGGTGAGCAGGCCCACGGCCTCGATTTTTACGGCGGCTCCAATAATCTGTGGTGGTGCGGCCTCAATTCCGCAAACCATGGATCCGGGCTCCTCGAGTTTCTGATGGATCGCAACGAAGAGGCCGCGGCGATGAAAGCGATCGCGGTCGCCAGCGGATGGACGACATATGCATCCCCCACCTATAGCTTCCTGACGTTGGAACCACTCTCTTCGCAGAAAACCTACATCAACCTCGCGGCACCCGCATCTCCGGGCCAGACCGAGACCACTGAAGCTTATACGGGAGATTATGATGAGATCTCCAGCAGTCGGATGTTCTTCGTGCTCTACCGTAATACTTCGAGTGGGGCTGCCTACCTCGGCCTTGGCGGCCCCAGCCTTGATGCCATCGCCTCTCCGCAACCACCTGGGGACGGTTCCTCGAATCGTGACAATGGGGTGCGTATGGACATCGCCCTCAAAACGGCCGTCCCTCTCTCGGAGGAGGATAAACTGGAGCTTATCAACCGATTCCTGCCCGTCCGACCGCTCTACGGGGACGCCTCCAGCGCCTACTTCTACCGCCACCCGCCGGGCCTCTGACCCTGATCGGTTCACGGCTCTTTAAAGTCGTCCTTCTCTAAGAAGAGCGTAGCTTTGCAAGGCAGTTCGTCGGCACGGGGAGAAGCTAACTCCCGGCGAGCCTGATTTTGGAGTATCCGCTTGCGCGCCGCTAAATTCTGTGAGGTCATGAGGGCATGATCCACTACAAGACACGCCGTATTGGAGCGTTCATTCTCGCCGGACTATTCGGCGCTGCTCCGTGCGCCTTTTCGGCGGCCTTGTTTACGGACGTCCCGGGCTTATCAGCGGGAGCCCAGGCTTCGCTGGTGGCGCACTACGACGGTCGGACCGGTGTTGCGACAAGCAACGTCACAAGCAGCACGGTGAACTCCTGGACTCCGGTTGATGGCAACGGCAACGCATTATCTGGCATGGTGGTTACTAACACCGGACACGGCACCGCCGCCGACAGCCACATCTCCTATGACGGTAGCAGCACACTCACGTTTACCGATCCCGGTTCAGGTGGGCGCTATCTCGCTGGTGCGCTCTCCAACGCCCAGTCGACAGATTTCACCGTCCTGTGGCGCGGGCACTATGAGGCAGATGCTCCCTTCGCCACTTCTGGAAACTACGCCTACAACATCGGGTCTAACGATATATCGCATCAGCGTGACGATGGTGGCGGCGGTTTTCGCGTGGAGATGTATAACGGCACGACCTATGCCGGTGATGACATCCAAGTCTACGATAGCATCGATACCATCTGGAGCACCGTTATCACCGTCAACAGCCACACCGCTTATGCCAACGGGACGAATCTCAATATTGTTGGAAGTCCGACCAACAACGTCGATGCCAATGCGGGCATCATCATGGGGTCATACAGCTCGAGTGGCTACGATTTGGTCGGCGACATGAGCCAGATGATCATTTTTAACTCCGCCCTGAGCGACGCCGACCGCGCGCTCGTCGAGGACTTTCTCACCACGGTTCCGGAGCCGTCGGGGACGTTGCTCCTGGGATTGGCGGTTCTTCCGTTTTTGATGCGTCGGCGGACTTGCTGACTCACCTTTTGACCGGGGTTTCTTTTGCAGGAGAGGGTTCCTGAAGGCCCTGAAAAGGGAGGGAATGGGCGTGTAGTTCGAGGCGAGTGAGCCACACCCCATCAATTCGGCAATTGGCTGGCCTCCAGTCTGGGAGAGTTGCTTGAAGCGGCCGCCATGGAAGTAGGTGAGTTTGTTGTCATCAAGTCCCATCAACCGCAGCATTGTGACGTGCAGGTCACGGATCGGGTGGACCACCTCGGAGGCATGCTCGCCAATCTCATCCGTCGCGCCAACCACGTGCCTGCACCCCCACCTTCCCCGGGCCTTCAGCCTCTAGGAAACCCGGCCTGAGAAAGCAATTTACTAGCAGTAAATGTTAATCAAGATCGGTGGTTATTTATTGGCGAAAAAACGCTGCTCAACTTCGGCGTTGACCAAATATAAATGAGAAGCAAAATGAACAAACTGAATATCTTTGTCTCCCTCCCACTTCTGTTCACTTCTTTCGCCGTGCTCAACGCGGCCGATCACCCTAACGTGGTATTTATCCTCTCGGACAACCACTCGTACTATGAGTTCGGATTTCATGGCAACGAGCAGGTCCGCACGCCAAATATCGACAACCTCGCTGCACAGAGTTTCGAGTTCACCAATTGGCATGCCGACGCCTATTGCTCGCCAAGCCGCGCGTCGCTGTTGACCGGCATCAACTCGATGCGACACGGTATCTACCACACCATCGCAGGCCGCTACATGCTACCAGACGAGGCGGTGACGATTGCAGAATTGTTGGGTGGCGAGGGCTATGCGACGGGGATTTTCGGCAAATGGCACCTGGGCGACAGTTACCCGTTTCGGCCACAGGACCAGGGCTTTGCGACCACGTTCTATAACGAGGGGTTGTCCCTGGCCAATGCCACAACCGACCCCAGCAAGATTCGCAAAGACGTGACGTTCTCGCGGGATGGTAAACCGTCGCCAAGCGAAGGTTACTGCACGGACCGCGTGTTCGACGAAGCGATCGGTTTTATCGAGACGCACAAGGGCGCCCCGTTTTTCTGTTATGTGCCCACTATCGTGACGCACAAACCATGGGAGGCGCCCGACGGCTATGTGGACCGTTATCGCGGCAAAGCGCCTGACAACCTCGTCGAGCTGTACGGCGAAATCCAGAAGCTGGATGAAAACGTTGGACGCCTGCTCGCAGCGATCGACCGGTTCGGTCTCCGCGAAAACACCATCGTCGTGTTTATGACCGATCAAGGAATGCATGGCAACTGGCACGAGGGCCGAGGGGCACGCGGGCAGACCACTGGGCCGAAGAAAACCGGCTCAGTTGACGGACGCCACCTGGTGCCCTTCCTCATCCGCCAACCCGGCCGGATCAAGCCCGGAAAATCGGATGAACTCGTCTGGAACCCGGATCTGATGCCCACGCTCCTGGACCTTTGTGGTGTGGCTACCCCCGGGAGCCTACAGTTTGACGGACAATCACTGCGCTCAATCCTCGAAGGCACCGGTAATAAGAGGCTCGCCCGAACCATCATTCTTCAATGCCCCCGAGCGCGAACCGGAAGGCTTTTCGAACATGCAGCGGTCAAGACTCAGCGCTGGCGACTCATGGATGGCGTGCGGCTGACCGATGCGCAGGCCGACCCGTTGCAGATGAAGGACGTCTCCGCAGACCATCCCGAGGTGGTCGAGCGGCTCCGCGCTGCTTACGAGACATGGTGGAAAACAGTAGATCAAGGCGAAGCGCCAGTGGCCCGCCCCGTGATTGGCGCCGACGCCTGCCCAGCGACGCGTCTACACGCCATGCAATGGCATTTTGGCTTCTCCCCCTGGCACCCGAAACACCTCGCAGACCACCACTCCGGCGGTTGGAAATTGCACGTTGCCAAAGCGGGACGATACCGGATCGAACTGCGGCGTTACCCGCGACGGAGCGATCTGGCCATTGGCGCCACCGAGGCACGTTTGCAGATCGGGACGGTGGACGTCACAGCCGCGCTCAAAATTTCTCAGGCGGCTATCCAATTCGAGGTAGAACTCGAGGCGGGCGATACAGAACTGAAAACCTCTCTGACCACGCCGGGGCAGACCAAGCCCTTCTCGGCTTACTTTGCGTATATATCGAGACTCTAAGCTCGTAGGCAGAACAGCTCATTTTCAACGATCGAATATGACCTCAAAATATACGAAACCCCACGAGACTTCCATGACCACTCCGAGACTGACATGCGGATTTCCCGCCTTCGTCGCCTGCTTCCTGCTCGCCGCCCATGTGACGGCGGATGAGCCAAAGCCCAATCCCGCTGCGGACAAGGCCGCGTTCGAAAAGGCAGCCGCGGGCGCTGCGTGGGCGGTCGTTTTTTCCGATTCTTGCACCCCCACCTTCCCCGGGCCTTCAGCCTCTAGGAAACCCGGCCTGAGAAAGCAATTTACTAGCAGTTAGCAGTCATTCACTGAGCCGCGGGCAAGAACCTATGCGGGGCCTGTGCCCATGTCCCTTGGACTACGGAGCGGGTATGGTCACGGTAACGTCGTCGAGATACCAACCTGCCGCGGGCTGGTCGGTGACTTCGGAGTCACTTTGAAAGAGAAATTCGAGCACTATTTCCTGTCCCAGAGCGGCCGGTGGCAGCTCCGTGGAATACTCCTCCCACCCCTCCGTATTAAACCCGGTGATTCCGGGTTCAACAACTGCCAGTTCGGCCCCGGTGTCGACCGCAAGCACGCGGATGGTTCCAAGGTCACGGTCCTCGAAATTATCGATGTCGACCCACTGCATCATGGTAAGGGTGGCCTCGGTCACCCCGGTAAGATTGATCGCCGGAGTGCGAAGCCAAACCGAGGATCCATGTCCATGGTCTCCGAGAATGTTCGTGCCATAGCAGTTCATTCCACTGAATGCTCCCGAGGGAGCAGTAAAAGGTCCCCCCGCTGGATCACCGATGCTCCAGGTGGTGGCTTCTGCGGTATCTTCCGGGTTGAATCCCGTTGTCCATCCCGGATCGTCACCATCAAAGTTTTCGGAGAAGATCGCGAAGGGGGGAGACTCGAACTCCTCCACCCGATAAAGGCGAGCGGTATCCGCAGGGCGGGGCAGACTCAGGGTGTTGAGGGGTGCACTGTGAGCGATATCCGTGGAACCCTCGACTTCCACGAGTTCCCAATCCTCGGCGGGAAGAGACGGATCGGTGGTGGTGCGAATCTGGTAGAAGTGCTGGGGCCTGCTTCCCCACTCCAGAAGCAGATCTCCACCAGCCGACGAAACGGCGAGATCGAGGAGGTCCGGATCCTGTGGCAGGCCGCGTTTTACCTCAAAGCGATCAAGGAACATCTTGGGTGTGTTGCCATTCCCCTCGCCAAACTTGAACATGACGACATCGACGACATTCGGGGTAAACTCCATGAGGCCCTCGGTGGAGGCGATTTCCTGTGGCTCTCCACCATCTATGAAGAGTAGATACGTCGCCTTGCCTATTTCTGCATCCCAGGTGAAGCGGAAGTGCAGCGGGGTGTCATCCGTGATGCCGATACGGTTGATGCGGTTGATGTTGCCCCCCCTCTCAGCGGAGTAAACCCGGATATCATCAAAGCTGTTGTAGACGAGCTCGACGAACTTACCCCCGAAAAAGCGGAACTTGAAATCCGAGTTTGAGCCTTGGAAGTCCTCAAAATGCAGGTAGAGGTCGACGGTGAAGGATTCGATGCTCTCGACAGGACGTTTCAGTCCGGCATGACCCAGCACCGAAGTGGTGGGCTCGTTTACCTCATAAGTTCCTTCCCCGGTGAATCCAGGGTGTGCCTCGGGACTGTTTTCATCACGAATGGTCCACCCTTCGGCCAGGTCTGGCCCGTCGAACTCGTCCAGGAAGTCTACCTGCGCGACTGCAGCCTGCATGCCCACTAACGCAAAAAGCGTTATCGGTAAGCAGGCAGGCAGGGAAAATCTGGATCGGCTATCTGATGAATTGGTCATATTCATGGTTTCTTTTTGAGATGCTCCACTTCCGGGCTGGGGGAGAGCTTGCGATAGGGGGCCTGGGGCTGGAACGCCAAGGCTTTTCCGGCCATTTGGCCGTTCGGGCGACAAGGTAATGGGCGGCAAGGTTGCGCGGAACTTCAGGCGACGGTGCCGGCCGCCTTGCGCCTCCGTCCAAAAAGCAGGCCGAGGGCCCCGACGGACAGCATTCCGACGCTGGAAGGCTCTGGCACGACGGACCAGCGATCAATTGCGATGACGGCTTGATCGGCGGGGCTGGCGCCCCACTTGAAGACCTGAACGTCCATGAAGTTGGACGCAAAATCACCAAAGCCGTCCCCGTTCCCTGCCCCGGAGTAAAAGGGCACTGCTGCGTCCCCGTTCAGGGAATAAGAAAGGTCCATCGTGTCAGCCGCCTGGCTGTAGGAGAGCATCAATTCGAGGCTGTCGCCATCTGCGATACCGATGTTGGTGTTTCCGGCCAGGTTCCCGCCCGCGCCAGCCCTGTTGTCCCGGTGGAACAGTCGCATGTCGCCGAAGCTGTTCAGGATAACCTCCGCGAAACCGTTCGGGCCGAAGAATCGCCATTTGAAGTCGCTACGTGTATTGTTGGACGAAGGGTCAGCCAGGGAAGGAGCGGAGTTAAAGGGATCGGCGGCGACCACAACGCTGGCCCGAAAAGATGATGGGCCATCAAGTGGATCCCGGCGAAGCTCGGTTCCGGGATTCCCATGAGGATCGGTCAGGACGTAGGCGCCACTGCCGTTCAGCCCGGTGTGGCCGGCGTCACCGAGTGCAGACCATGCCGGATCGAGGGTCGTGCCGTTGAATTCCTCAGTGAAAAAGACGGTAGCCTGTGCGGGGACTGTCAAGATGGCACACAGCAGAGTTGTGAAAAGAATCGATGCGTGGGTCCGATTTGTGGCCTCTGATTTCATTTTTTAGCTGGGATGGTGTTCTTGAGGTTGTGACCTCAGGTCTGGAGGGTGGTCAGCAAGCAGGGAGAAACTGTCTAAACCGATCTCGGCCTGCCAAGACGTCCTGTTCGGCTATCAGGCCACAGCAGAGTTACCAGAGAGAAAATTAAAACAGCGTAGAGCAGGTTAACTATCTTTATTAATCGATTTCCAAGGAGAGCACATGAGATGCCGAAATAGTGCCGAGGTGCGGAGAAAACCCCTGTCTCATTCATCAGCCGCGGCTTTGTCCTTTTCCTTTTACTCCTGCTAGCGTGAAGGGGTGACTGTCTTCTGCGCTCCTTCCGGACACACCTTTGAGTGGGGCCTTTCCATTTCTCGGCTTGGCCATTCCCGGGCTGTTTGGCTGCCGGGGATCTGTTCCCTCGGAGGAGAAGGAATCCGGACGGTGACCCGGACATCCTCCGCAGGGAGGTAGAGTGGCGTTGATCTCTTGATGCGCGTGCAGGGAAACGCCCCTGGGTCATTCAGGGAGTTCCATGACGCGGAAGTAGGCTTCCGCCTGCACCGGTCCCGGCAGGGTGGCGGTGAGCTCGGACTCAAGGGTAGTGGCTGTCCGGGGCTGCCCCAAGTCACTCCACGACTGCAGGTCGGTTGAAAACTGTAACTGATACTGCTTCCCGATTTCGGAACCGAAGACGATCTGTGTCCGGCCGCCGAGGATAAATGAACCGCCCGTGACTTTGAGATAGTATTTTCCGCGGGTATCGCTGAGGCGGTGAATGACGCCATTAGAGAGCGAAGCCACGTAAAGATTTCCTGCCTCGTCCTCGCCGAAAGAAGAAATGCGCAAAGAGGTGTCGAGGAGTTCCCTGCTGAGCCATTTCCCCGCAGGATCCCGTTGGAGCCCCCAGATCCGCCCTGAGCTGTAGTCGCCGAAGAAATAGACGCCCTCCATCCGGGGGAAGCGGGTCCCGCGGTAGACGTAGCCCCCGGTAATGGAGCTTCCAACATTGTGGTCATATTCCAGAACCGGGTCGGTTGAGATTCCCTTGCTGAGACTCGTGCCGGCATCGAAGGTATTGAATCCCTCGACCTGTCGCCACTGGAAGTTCTGCCCCCCCGCGCTGGACGCGGGAACAAAATTGACCTCCTCCCAGTTGTATTGGCCGACGTCAGCGATATACATGTCACCCGTCTGGCGGTCGAATGACCAGCGCCATGGGTTCCGCAGGCCGAAGGACCAGATTTCACCGGGAACACCGGGATCAAGCAGGAAGGGGTTGTCGTCTGGAATGGCGTAAGGCGACCCGGGGTCCGGCGTGCCCTCGACATCGATTCGCAGCATTTTTCCCAGAAGAGTGTCACTGGCCTGACCGTTTCCGGTGGAGCCGTGCACATCGCCGGCGCCGCCTCCGTCTCCTGCACCCCCACCTTCCCCGGGCCTTCAGCCTCTAGGAAACCCGGCCTGAGAAAGCAATTTACTAGCAGTTGCACCCCCACCTTCCCCGGGCCTTCAGCCTCTAGGAAACCCGGCCTGAGAAAGCAATTTACT
>MPMF02297111.1_pt1 | contig 21043 bp, 31 predicted proteins | sample 1617271 | NCBI WGS metagenome assembly MPMF02 (sample SAMN05944812, study PRJNA350692) | marine metagenome | biome: marine; feature: ODZ; material: water; isolation source: 120 m water sample prefiltered with 30 um filter, filtered on to 0.2 um... | place: Pacific Ocean | collected 2012-04-09... | reverse complement strand
TTGCTGAGCAAGACTTGGTCTAGCACTTTCGCTGACTGCTTGAAGATCTCCTGCCCAAGCGATTTACGACCTTACATGACAAATGCCTGCAAACAAACCAAAGTCGCCGCATAAACCCAACCTCTCAGAGACTTCACCCAGCTCAACTGCTTGCCGGCGGTCCACACAGCCGAGTCGTTCGGCGCGTGCCGCAGCCGCTTCCAGCCGCTCGGCCGCTTCATTGGATCGTCGGACGAGGACTTGCAAGATCCTCATTTTCGTGTCGATTTCGGCCTTGAGTTCGCGGGCGAGCTCTTGCATTTCCACTTGCCAGCGTATGACCGTCGATGGAGCATCCAAGAGTGGGCTGGCGCGATCGAACATGTTCGCCATTTGCTTTTCGCGTCGGGTCTGCTGGGCAGTCGGTTTGGCCGCTCTCTTGGCCTGGCGTTTCAGCTTGTGATAGTACCTGCCCGATCGGCGCAACAAGATCACGAGCATCATCGCGATCCCCAGCGCCAGCATGGCGCCGGACACCTTGCTGGCCAGTAAGGGGCCTTCGGCAAATGCTCGCGCGAGAGAATCTGCGATAGCTGGCGTACTGATGGATTCTGGCACAGGATCGGCTCCTTCCGATCGACGGCAAGTTTGGTCGGCACGCGCCGCAATTTGGCGACAGGGATATCAGCTACCTCGCGTCCGCCTTCCGCCACGCGTTTCGTGCCTCGTCGTAAATCTGCTTAAGCGGGACATTACTCGCTGCGGCCACCTTTCGGCAAGACTCGTATTCTGGCGAAAAGCTGGTGCCGCCATCAGATAACGTCGCTAGTTTGCCTTCGATGCGGCCCCACTGGGTCTCGACATCATGCGGGCAGCGGTCGAGTTTATGACGGCTGGCCGACCAGCGGCGGATCCCCAATGTTGCGGTTTCACGAAAGAGTATCCTCTCTAATTTGGCAATATCGCCTGCCTGACACAGAACGGTGATCTTGACGCCTGGGCGGTTCTTTTTCATCTGAATTGCCGTTATGTAGACATCCAACGCGCCGGATTCGGCCAGAAGTGTGGTGCAGTGGCCGATCACTTCGCCGGCCACATCGTCGATATTCGTTTCCAGAACCGACACCTGATCAGCGTGCAGGCTCTCTGGGGTCGTGCCAACGATCAATCGTACGACGTTGGCTTGTTCGTCCAGTTCGCGCGTGCCGGCCCCATAGCCGATCGCCTTGATCGTCATACCCGGCAGCGGCCCGAATTCATCAACCACGGTGGCCACGATTGCGGCACCCGTTGGAGTGGTCAATTCCGCCTCAATCGCCGAGTCTTCCAGGGGGATGCCGGTCAACAGTTCGGCCGTGGCCGGTGCCGGGACACCGACCCGTCCGTGTGCGATCATGATGTGCCCAGTGCCCGTCGGAATTGGGGAACAGACAATTCGATCGACCCCCAACAGATCCAGCCCGATCGCGCTGCCGACGATATCCGCGATGGAATCGACTGCGCCTACCTCATGAAAATGCACCTTCCGAATTGTTGTTCCGTGGACCTTGGCTTCGGCTTCGCCGAGTCGCGTGAAGATACGTTTGGCGAGTTCTTGCTGGCTTTCGGTCAACGAGCTTCCGTCGATCATGTCCGTGATGTGGTGCAGATGGCGGTGCGCATGTTCCGGTTCATGGACGACGTCAACCTTCGTGGCGCGAAACCCCTTGCGTTTGACTTCTTCCTGGGTCAGCCGGCAACTCGGCAGCCCCAGCGAGTCGATTCCGGCCTGAATGGAACTGAGGTCAACACCGGCGTCGACCAATGCTCCGAGTGTCATGTCGCCGCTGATTCCGCTCGTGCAGTCGAAGTACGCAATTCTCATGATCAGCTCGTTCTTGGGTTTTAGGCGAAGGTCTTAATTTGGTACCGTCTGTAAGCCCAGGCAAGTCCAAAAAGACAGAATGTGCCTGACTTGCACCTTTGTTCCACCTTGACAGCCACCCTCAAAGAGGTAATCTGGTGGATTCCTCAACCCCCCAAGTCTATAGATAGACCGACAAAACCGATGCCCACCATCAACCAACTTGTCCGCCGCAATCGTAGGAAGAAGCGGAAATTCACCAAAGCCCCCGTGCTCGACCGTTGTCCGCAAAAGCAAGGCGTTTGCCTGCAGGTGCGAACCATGACGCCGAAGAAACCGAACTCGGCGCTACGGAAGATCACTCGTGTGCGGCTATCCAATGGTAAAGAAGTGACCGTGTACATTCCGGGCGAAGGCCATAATCTGCAGGAACACTCGATTGTGTTGGTGCGGGGTGGACGAGTTCGCGACCTGCCGGGCGTTCGCTATCAAGTGGTTCGCGGTGCACGCGACACGTTGGGCGTCGATGGCCGTAAGCAATCTCGCAGCCGCTACGGGGCAAAACGGTCATAATTGTTCGCTGTCGAGTTCAGCTCGGCGACGGGTCAGATCACAACCAAGAAAAACTACAACGTATCGGACGAGCCCATGGGCGCAATTACTGCCAGCAGAAAAACTCTGAAGCCAGATCCACGTCATAACTCGATCTTGGCGGGGAAATTCGTGAATTGCTTGATGTGGGATGGCAAAAAGACGATCGCCCTGAAGGTATTCTACGATGCCCTCGACATTATCGCCAAAAAGGTGACGGACCAGGAGCCGATCGAAGTCTTTCACGCGGCGATCGAGAACATTAAGCCACAGATTGAGGTTCGTTCGAAACGCGTCGGGGGTGCTGCATATCAGGTCCCGATGCAAGTAAATCGCGCCCGGCAGCAGTCGCTGGCGATTCGCTGGTTGCTGATCGCAGTCCGCGAAAAGAAGGGGCGCCCGACGGCTCACAAGCTGGCGGACGAAGTTCTGGCTGCCTTCAACCGTGAAGGCGCTGCGATGACGCGTCGCGAAAACGTACACCGTATGGCCGAAGCCAACAAAGCGTTTGCACATTTTGCTTGGTAATCGGTCCCAACCAAATTGGCCGCATGTCGTTCGTCGAGGTGCGGCTATCTTTTTGCGCAAAGGCCTTGGCCTGTTACGCGAAGACAATGGCCTGACATGCCACGCAAGCTCGAACAACTGCGAAATATCGGTGTGATCGCCCATATTGATGCGGGCAAAACGACCGTCACCGAGCGGATGCTGTTCTGTGCGGGCGCAAAACACCGCGTCGGCGAGGTCGATAAAGGAACCACCGAGACAGACTCGGATCCCGAAGAACAAGAGCGTGGGATCACGATCTATTCTGCCTGTGTCACGTTTGATTGGCGCGATGTGCACATCAACTTGCTCGACACACCAGGGCATGTTGACTTTACGGCCGAAGTCGAGCGGTGCTTGCGGGTGCTCGATGGGGCGGTGGTGGTGTTTAGCGCGCGAGAAGGCGTGGAGGCACAGAGCGAGACGGTGTGGCGTCAAGCCAACCGATACCGCGTCCCGAGAATCGCCTTCATCAACAAGATGGACCGCGAAGGGGCTCGATTTGAAGAGATATTTGAAGAGATCGGCACGCGTTTGGATGCCAGTCCGGTGGCGATTCAGATTCCTGTGGGTGCCGGACCGGCGCATTTTGACGACCCTTTTCGCGGGGTCATTGATTTGGTCGGCATGAAGATGTTGCGATTTGCCGACGACGACATGCAGCCGATCGTAGAGGAGATCCCCGCGGAAATGGCCGACGACGCGGCGCTCTGGCGTGAACAGTTACTGGAGAAACTCTATGGACAAAGTGATGAGCTGATGGAGTTGGGGCTGCAGGAAGAGCCGATTCCTGAGTCTCTGATCGTGAGTGTTTTGCGACATTCGACGTTGCAAATGCAGATTCAGCCCGTGCTGTGCGGCTCTGCGCTGCACGGGATTGGCGTCCAACCAGTGCTCGACGCCGTTGCCGCCTACTTGCCCAGCCCGTTGGACGTTCCGCCCGTCGAAGGTGAAGGAGTTGCCAAGAAGAGGGACGGAGAAGTGCCGCACGTCGTGCGGAAGGCCGATCCAAGCGAGCCGTTTTGTGCCCTCGTGTTCAAGGTGCTGCCCGCCAAAACGGGTGACATGTTCTGGCTGCGTATCTATTCTGGGACGCTGAAGTCCAATTCAAGGGTCCTGAATTCGGTGCAGGACAAGAAAGAGAATGTGGCCCAGCTGTGGCATATTCACGCCACAAAAAAGGAGTTCCAGCTGGACGAGGTCGAGGCGGGCGACATTGTCGGCGTGATCGGGCTTCGTCAGACAATTACCGGTGATACGCTGTGCGATGCTCGGCACCCGGTACGGCTGGAGTCTATCGAATTTCCTGAGACCGTGATTTCAATGGCCATCGAGCCCGAATCGACGACGGAGCGAAAGAAGTTGGAAGACACGCTCGAATTGTTGAAACGTCAGGATCCGACATTGCGTGTCGTCAGTGGTGAGACTGGTCAGACGTTGATCAGTGGCATGGGTGAACTGCATCTTGAGGTGATCAAGAATAAGTTGCTCCGCGACTTCAATCTGAATATTCGCTTTCATAAGCCCCAGGTCAGTTTTCGAGAAACCGTCGCTTCGTGCGTCGAGGTGGAGGGCGAGTGCCACCGGTTGATCGGTGGCCAGCAGCTGTTTGCCAAGTTGCGGCTGCGCGTCGAGCCTGGGGTGGCCGACGGCCCTCCCGTCGCGGTCATGAGTGCTTGCCCTCCTGACGTGATTCCTGCGGATATGTTGGTCATCGCGTTGGAAGAGCTGAAGGCGCGGAGCGACGGGGGTGGGCTAATTGCCGGATACCCGCTAACAAAACTGCGAGTTACGGTTTTGGGCGGCGAAGCGGACGAATCGTCCGACGAGCGTGCTTTCCGAATCGCGGCCAATGAGGCCTTTAACCGAGGGCTGGCCGAAGGCGGAAAGGTTCTGCTCGAGCCGATCATGAAGCTCGATATTGTCACGCCCGAGCAGTATGTGGGTGATTTTGTTGGCGACTTACAGCAGCGGCGCGCGGTGATTGTGCAGACGGAAGTCCGCGGCAACACGAATTCGATCGAAGCACGTGCCCCATTAAAAGAGCTATTTGGCTATTCCAGCGCCATGCGCAGCCTCAGTCAGGGCCGTGCCGGTTGCTCCATCGAGCCATTTGAATATGCCCCAGCGCCGCCGGAAGTGGTCAGGGAGTACGAGATCTAGCGAGGCTGTGCCTCGGACCGTCGCGAGCTATCGCTCGGTTGCGGCGACCCGCTCCCCGACCAACCTGCGGTTGGTGCCGGTCGCTGAAAGCTTGACTCATTTGAACAGAAGAACCTGATACAAGCCATGTAGTGGTCCAGCCCGGGTCGCGAAGCTGGCGGCGCACCCGTTTTCGCGATCCCGCTGAATTCTTCGGACTTTTGCCGGCTGGCAGTGCCATCAGCGGTTGACGAGGTTTAGGTCGACCCGTAAGATCGAGGGCTTCCAATTTAGCGATAGAAGCATCAGGTGTGGGTGCGGTACAAAAGTCCGCTGGCCTGGAATAGATGACCGGGAGAAGTGTCCGTGGCAAAGACTCGTGAAGTGATTCGGATCCGCATGGAGGCATATGACCACGCTATTCTGGATCAGAGTGCACAAGAAATCGTCGACACGGCCAAGCGAACACACTCCGAAGTGCATGGTCCGATTCCTCTGCCCACACGGATTGAGAAATACACCGTGCTTTCCGGCCCATTCGTGGACAAGAAAGCGCGGCAGCAGTTTGAAATACGCACACACAAGCGGCTGGTGGACATTGTCCAAGCCACAGCCAAGACCATTGAATCGCTCAATAAGCTAAGCCTTCCAGCTGGCGTTGATATCAAGATCAAGGCGACCCAGAGATAAGACACACCCCAACTAGATTGCATATGCATGGAAGTCGGGCGGGTAAGTTAAGACATGGTTCTTAGTCTCCCGCCGGCGAGTAATGACGAGGTAATACGATGAAGGGCATACTTGGCCGCAAGGTCGGGATGACGCAAATATACGACGAGACTGGAGAGGTGATTCCGGTAACCGTTATTGAAGCGGGGCCGTGCCACGTGCTGCAGATTCGGACGTCCGAGCGGGACGGCTATGAGGCCGTACAGCTTGGTTTCATTGACAAGCCTCGTCGGTTGGCTCGCCGCAGTGAGCGCGGTCATGTTGCGAAGCTGAGCAGCAAGCGTGCCAAGAAGATTTCTGCTTCCGGCGTCGAGCTCTTGCCGAAGCCTGACTGTGAACCCAAACGATTCATTCGGGAATTGCGCGGCCCAGCCAATGGCCACGAGTTGGGGCAGGAGTTGACGGTCGAGATGTTCCAGCCAGCTTTGGTTGATCTGCCGCAGATGCTCAAGGACGCAGCCAGTGCCAACGGAATTGACGTTGAAAAGCCGGGTTGGAAACGAGAGTTCGAGAAAAAGAAAGCGGTCAAGTTTCGCGAGGCCATTGCCGCGGTGATGGCTGTCGACGTCGTCTCGATCAGCAAGGGGCGTGGCTTTTCCGGCGTGATGAAACGACACAACTTCCATGGTCAGCGTGCCACGCACGGTGTGAAGAAAGTGCATCGGCACGCTGGCGGTACCGGTTGTAGTGCCAGCCCGAGCCGTCTCTTCAAAGGGCGTCGCATGGCGGGGCAATACGGCAATTCACAGGTTACCGTTCGCAACCTGCGTGTCGCGCGAGTGGATGTGGGTGATAATATTTTGTTGGTTCGCGGTGCGGTGCCGGGCCCAAATGGCGGGTATGTGATTGTTCGTGAGACGAACAAAGTTTAGCTGTCTGGGATTGGTCTGTACCGTTTATTTTGAGTGCTAAAGCACGGTTTGAATGATGGCGAAATTGCCCATATACGATCGCAGTGGTAGTCAGGTTGGGGATTATGAAATCGATCCTGCTGCCTTGGCGCCCAGCATAAACAAGCAGCTCTTGCATGACGTTGTCGTGATGTATCAGGCGAATGCTCGCCAAGGAAGCAGTAAAACGAAAACTCGAGCTGAGGTGGCTGGGTCGACCGCGAAAATGTACCGCCAGAAGGGAACTGGAAACGCGCGTGCTGGTTCGCGGCGGTCAGGTATTCGTCGAGGCGGTGGCCATATTCACGCCATCCAGCCGCGTGACTATTCGTATCGTCTGAATCGCAAGGCCATTCGAGCAGCGACGCGGATGGCGATCGCCTCCAAGATTGTTGACGAGCAAGTGGTCGTGATTGATGAACTGGTGTTCGACCAGCCGGCGACGAAGGAGATGGCAGCGATTCTCAAGGCGCTGAAGCTCAGCGGGGCGAGTACGTTGGTTACCACGGCCGCACATGACGCGAACGTTTACAAGAGCGCCAGGAATATCCAGAAAGTTTCTGTCTCGCCAGTGTCCGATTTGAACGCGCTGGCCGTTTTGTCTCCACGTCGAATGTTGGTTACCAAGGCCGCTTTGGATGTGATTAAAGAACGAAACGCCGCGGCAGCGTCTTAGTTGCTGAGAACCGTTTCACGGAATTAATACGATGGCGCACACTGCCGAAAAAACTAAAGTAAAGAAAATCGTACTCGAGCCACATCAGATTGTGTTGCGGCCCCTGGTCACCGAGAAGGGTGTTCATCGATCGTCGCGACAGAATCAGTATGCGTTCGAAGTGAATTCTCTAGCGGACAAGGATGATATCCGCAACGCGATTGAAGCCTTGTTCGACGTCCGGGTCATTAAGGTCAGAACGCAGAATCGTCGTGGAAAGCCCCGGCGCTATCGCTTCAAGTTCGGTCGCACCAATTCCTGGAAGAAAGCGTTGGTGACGCTGGACGCCGAGCATCGGATTGACTTCTTCTAAACGGCCAGCGGTGGCGCTCGATTGGAATAGCTCAAAGAAGTAGAAGGCAGTCATGGGAATACGAAAATACAAGCCAACTTCCGCTGGACGGCGTGATGCGACGGTGAGCGATTTTGCGTCGCTCAGCGAGGGTGTTAAGCCAGAGAAGCGCTTGATGCGCCCACTCACCAAGACGGGTGGTCGCAACAACCAGGGCAAGATTACGACGCGGCACCGCGGCGGTGGCCACAAGCGTCAATATCGGGTCGTTGACTTTCGCCGCAACAAGGATGGCGTGCCAGCCAAGGTGCATTCCATCGAGTATGATCCCAATCGGAGCGCGCGTATTGCATTGTTACACTACATCGACGGCGAAAAACGCTACATCATCGCCCCTGATGGCTTGACTGCCGGCGACCGTTTGCAGAGCGGTCCGGACGCGCCTCCGACGGTGGGCAATTGCCTGCCGCTGAAGAACATTCCGCTGGGAACGTCGGTTCACAATATCGAGTTGTTGCCGGGCCGTGGCGGACGGATGTGTCGCAGTGCTGGGTCGTCGGCCACGCTAGTTGCCCGCGAGGCTAATTGGGCACAGCTAACCCTGCCCAGTGGCGAGATTCGTCGCGTACCAGCGGCCTGCCGCGCCACGATCGGTAAGGTTGGCAACGCTGATCACATGGCGATTGTGTTAGGCAAGGCGGGACGTAAACGCTGGTTGGGGCGTCGTCCGCATGTGCGTGGAACGGCCATGAACCCAATCGATCATCCGCATGGTGGTGGTGAAGGTCGAACCAAGGGTGGTCGTCATCCAGTTAGTCCGACCGGCAAGCCGGCAAAAGGTGGGTCGACCCGGCAGCGCCGCAAGCCATCGAATTCGTCAATTGTTCGGCGCCGTCGTTCGCGACGGTATGGCCAGCTTCGAATAAAGTAGTCCATTCACACGACGGTAAATCCTCAGGATAGTCCTCAGTATGAGCAGGTCACTAAAGAAAGGTCCTTTTGTCGATCTTCGGCTGTACCAGAAGGTACAGAAGCAGCAGGAGACGGGCAGATCGGATCCGATTAAGACGTGGGCCCGAGCGTGCACAATTGTCCCCGAGTTCGTGGGCGTCACGTTCATGGTCCACAACGGTAAAGCTCATCTTAAGGTGCTGGTAACCGAGGATATGGTTGGACATAAGTTGGGCGAATTTGCGCCCACGAGAACGTTCCGCGGTCACGGTGGCAAAGGGAAACGCTAAGCGTCCGCGCAGCGAATTTGATACAAGGATCAATAAGCATGGCATTCCGCGCCAAGCACAAAAACGCCCGCATCAGTCCACGCAAGGTACGCCCCATGGCAGACCTGATTCGTGGTAAGTTCGCGGATGAAGCGTTGGATATCTTGCAGTACCAGCCGAATCGTGGTGCTCGATTGTTGGAGAAAGTGCTGCGTAGTGCATTGGGAAACGCGCAGGATCCGGATCAGAATCCGGGGCGGACCGTGCGGATCGACCGGTTAGTTGTTAGTGATGCACGCGTGGATGGTGGCCCCACCTTCAAACGGATTCGCCCGCGGGCACGCGGGATGGCCTTTTGGGTTATCAAACGGATGTCACATATTCATGTCGCCTTGGAAGACATTAACGAGCTGTAACCAAAAGAGCATTAGCTATGGGTCAAAAAGTTAATCCTATCGGTTTTCGCACAGGCGTCATGGTGGGCTGGAAGAGCCGCTGGTATGCCTCGAAGCAGGAGTATGCCGAGCTACTGGTCGAAGACCTCCGGGTTCGGGACTTTATTAAGAAACATCCGAAGAAGCAGCAGTATCGTAACGCCGGAATTGACCGGATTGAGATCGAGCGGACACGCGATGAAGTGAAGGTGATTCTGTTCGTGGCTCGACCTGGTTTGATCATTGGCAAAAAAGGCCAAGAGGTCGAATTGCTCCAGGAGGAGTTACAGAACTTGATTGGACGTCGAGTTAACTTGAAGATTGAAGAAATCAAGCGTCCAGAGTTGCAGGCTCAATTAGTCGCAGAAGATATATCCAACCAGCTTTCACGCCGCTCGAGTTTCCGCCGCACGATCAAGCGAGCGATGGAACAAACGATGGATGCTGGGGCCAAGGGAATTAAGATTCGCTTGGCGGGACGTCTGGGTGGCGCTGAAATGGCGAGAATCGAAAAGCAGATCTCAGGTTCGATTCCGTTGAGCACGCTCCGAGCAAAAATCGATTACGGTTTCACCGAAGCCAAGACGCCTCAAGGACATATTGGGGTTCAGGTTTGGGTGAACCAAGGAATGTACGAAGGAGAATCCGATGGCGTTGATGCCGAAGCGGGTCAAGCACCGAAAAAGCCAAAGAGGACATATAAAAGGTAATGCGACTCGCGGTAACCGTGTGGTCTTTGGCGATTTCGCGTTACAGGCCATGCAGGGTGGCTGGATCAAAGCACAGACGATTGAAGCCGGCCGGATCGCGGCACAGCAGTACATTCGTGGTGAAGGCAGATTGTACGTGCGGATGTTTCCGCACCGTTCAATTACTTCGACCCCGCTGGAAACCCGCATGGGTAAAGGTAAGGGGGAACCTGAGCATTGGGTCGCCACCGTCAAGCCTGGCACGGTGATGTACGAGTTGGGTGGCGTTACGGAGGAGCAGGCACGTGTTTGCTTCGCTCGTTTGGCGCACAAGATGCCTGTACGGGTTCGCTTCACGCGACGCCGGCCAGCCTAAGTAGATAAGCGGAGAGAAGTGTTGCGATGAAAGCTGCGGAATTAAGAGATATGAGCGACGAGCAATTGCAGCTAACGCTCAATGAAACGTGCGAGCGATTATTCCGCTTGCGAATGCAGGCCCAAACCGAACGGTTGGACGCTCCCAGCGAGTTGCGCCACCATCGTCGACTTGTCGCCCGCATTAAGACCGTACAGCGAGCCCGTGAACTAGCAAAAGAAGCGAAAGAGGTGGCCTCTGCCAGCTAAATGCTGGCGGATGCAGCCGGGGATAATTATGCCTAAGAAAATGGCCATTGGTGTTGTCACCAGCGACAGAATGAACAAGACCCGACGTGTGGAAATCCGCGGGTTGGTGCCGCACCCCAAGTACGGCAAGTACATTCGTCAACGCACGGTGTGCTATGTGCACGACGAGAACAATGATGCGGGCTTGGGTGATACGGTGGAGATCGTCGAAGCACCGCCGATTTCCAAGAAGAAACGATGGCAATTGGTTCGTGTGGTTGAGAAAAGCCGAGCAGTCGACGTGGCCGCATTGAAGGCGACTCGTGAGTCTGGAAACTAAGGTATGGCGGCCGAAGGGTAAACGATGATTCAGCAAGAGAGCAGATTACTTGTTGCCGACAACACCGGTGCCAAGGAGATCATGTGCATCAAGGTGTTAGGCGGCTCGCGGCGTCGTTTCGCGACGTTGGGCGACGTGATTATCTGTAGTGTAAAACGTGTGATTCCCGGTAGTGAAGTCAAGAAGAAGGCCATTGTGCGTGCTGTGATCGTGCGTGTACGCCAGCCGTCGCGCCGATCTGATGGCAGTTACATTCGCTTTGACAGCAATGCCGCTGTGATCATTGACACTGATAACAACCCACGCGGAACGCGGATTTTTGGTGCCGTGGCACGAGAACTTCGTGAGCGCAACTTCATGAAGATTGTGAGCCTCGCCAACGAGGTTGTCTAACTGAGGAAGCAATGAACGTCAAAGTAAATGATATGGTCGTGGTGATTGCCGGTGACGACCGCGGTCAGCGCGGCAAGGTGCTAACGGTCGATCACGAGAAACGCAAGGTTCTGGTCGAAGGCGTGAATCGTGTTTACAAGCACGTGCGTCGCAGCCAGAAGAATCCACAAGGCGGTCGTTTGTCCAAAGAGATGCCCGTCAATGTTTCCAACGTGATGCTCATTTGTCCGCAAACAAACGAACCCACGCGTGTCGGCGTTCGCTATTTGGACGACGGCAGTAAAGAACGATACTCGAAGAAAAGTGGTGTCTCCATGGGCGTGATTTCGCCTGCTCGGAGCGTCTACGCGAAAAAACCATGATCCCGCGATTACAAGAAAAATACGAACAGGAAATCCTGCCCGCCCTGGCCGAGAAGTTCAGCCAGAGCAATCGTCTGGCATTGCCTCGATTGCAGAAAATCGTCGTCAACATGGGCGTCGGTGAGGCAATTCAGGAAAAGAAGTACATGGAGACCGCGGTGGAGGCTTTGACCCAAATCGTGGGTCAAAAGCCCATCATCACGAAGGCCCGGAAATCGATCGCTGGTTTTCGCCTTCGCGAAGAAATGCCGATCGGCTGCAAAGCGACCCTTCGCCGCCAACGCATGTACGAGTTTCTGGATCGCCTGATTTCCGTTGCGCTGCCTCGGGTTCGTGACTTTCGTGGGCTCAGCGCAAGTGCTTTCGACAAGAACGGAAACTACAGTATGGGTCTGGTGGAACAGTTGGTGTTTCCCGAGTTGAATCCAGATCGATTCACGCGAGTCCAGGGCTTGAATATTACAATGGTCACTTCGACCCGTAGCGACGACGAAGCACGCGAACTGTTGCGTTTGCTGGGCATGCCGTTCCAACAGCCAGAAACTACCGCGGGCGCCGCCTAACGGTCGGTGTGAAACCTTTCATCAAAACGGATAAGAATCGTGGCGAGCAAGTCAAAAATCGCAAAAGCGAAACTGCCTCCAAAGTTTTCATCGCGTGTGCAGCGACGCTGCAACGTGTGCGGACGGCCGCGTGCCGTCTATCGAAAATTCGGCATTTGCCGAATTTGTTTTCGCAAGTTCGCAGACCAGGGACTGATTCCTGGTGTTCGTAAGTCGAGCTGGTAATTAAGGAAACCCAATCAACATGATGACCGACCCGATTGCCGATATGCTGACGCGGATCCGCAACGCGGTAAGCGTCGAACGGCCCCACGTCGAATTGCCGGCATCCAAAGTGAAACGCGGTTTGGCGGAAGTGCTCAAACGCGAAGGATATATTTGGGATTTTGACGAAGTCGAAACCAAGCCGGTCCAGCAGTTGAAGCTGGACTTGAAATATGGGCCCAATGGCGAACGCGTGATTCAGCGAATCCGACGGATCAGCAAACCCGGACGCCGCGTTTACCGAAAGGCCCGCGACCTCAAACCGGTATTGAACGGTTTGGGAATTACGATCATTAGCACAAGCCGCGGTGTTGTCAGCGACCGTGAGGCACGGCAGAGAAATCTAGGCGGCGAAGTGCTGTGCGAGGTCTGGTAGCAGACGGCAAAGTGAGTGAATTATGTCCCGCATTGGAAAAAAACCGGTTCCCATCATCGACGGCGTCAAAGTCGCTGTCAAAGACCGTAAGGTCACGGTCGATGGGCCGTTAGGAAAACTCGAATTCGAGCATCGAGCTGAAGTCAGCGTATCGATCGACGAGGACGCCAAACAGGTTGTAGTCACCCGCGATTCCGACGAAAGTGCGTCGCGCGCCTTCCATGGACTTACGCGGTCCTTGATCGCAAACATGATTCAGGGTGTTAAAGAAGGCTATGAAAAGCGTCTGGAAATCGTAGGTGTCGGGTACGTTGGTTCGGTGCAAGGGCAAGAACTGAACTTGCGCGTCGGCTACGCGAACGAACTTAAGAAAAAAATCCCCACCGGCCTTGATGTTACCTGTCCGGATCAGACGCACGTCGTCGTCAAAGGCTGCAGTAAGCAGATGGTTGGCCAATTTGCGGCAGAAGTGCGAGCCTTGCGAAAGCCCGAACCCTACAAGGGCAAAGGGATTCGTTATCAAGGCGAACACGTCAAGTTGAAGCCGGGTAAAGCGGCAACTTAATCGAGGTATAAAACGTGAATAAAGAAAAGATGATTGCGAAGCAGCGGCAGCGGCGACGCTACCATTCCCGCAGCAGATCGCGGGGCACCGTCGAGCGGCCTCGGCTGTCAGTATTTCGCAGTCACAAACATATTGCATGTCAGGTTATTGACGATGTGACACGCAAGACAATCGTTTCGGCCAGCACGCGAGATTCCGATGTTGCGAAGTCCATTTCGTATGGTGGCAACAAGGATGCGGCAGTGGCAATTGGCAAGGCCGTGGCGGAGAGGGCGATCGCAGCTGGTGTCAAGCAGGTCCGCTTCGATCGTGGTGACTATCAATACCACGGCCGCGTTGCGGCTCTCGCCGATGCGGCTCGCGAAGCCGGCCTCAGTTTCTAGGATAATCAGCTTCTGAGACGAACAGATCCAACCGTACATCCCCAAAGGCTTCCCAGGAGTTGTCAATCGTGGCGACGGAAAATACACATTCGCAGGACATTGAACATACCATCAAGATTCGCCGATGTGCGGCCGTCGTAAAAGGCGGCCGGCGGTTTAGTTTCGCGGCGATGGTTGTTGTCGGCAACGGCAACGGTAGGGTCGGTTGGGGCTACGGAAAAGCCAATGAAGTTCCTCCCAGCGTCGAGAAAGCGAACAAACAGGCGTCTCGGGAACAGGTCGACATTGCCCTGGTGGATGGATCAATTCCACACACCGTGCACGGCCATTTCGGAGCCGGACGTGTGACCTTGGTTCCGGCTGGTCCCGGCACGGGGATCATCGCCGGTGCCGCGGTTCGCGCTGTCTGCGAAGCGGCTGGGATTCAGAATATCCTGACAAAGAGCACAGGCACCAATAATTCAATTACACTGGTCAAGGCAACATTCGATGCTCTGCAGAAGTTGCGCACCCGCCAGGATATCGAACGTTTGCGAGGAGTATCTTTGTAATGAACTTGCATGAAGTTCACCGTGGTATCACGAAATACAAGCGGCGCAAGCGGATCGGCCGTGGCACAGGTTCCGGGCATGGAAAGACTGCTAGCAAGGGTCACAAAGGGCAACGTTCGCGCCCCGGATTTTCTGCCTTGGCGATCTTTGAAGGTGGTGCCATGCCGCTGGTTCGCAGGATTCCGAAACGCGGATTCCACAATAAGCACGCCTTGATTGTTGCGGCTGTTAATGTGGGGGATCTGGAGGCGGTTTTTGACGCTGGCGATGAAATCACGTTGGAAGCCCTGAAGGAAAAGTCTCTTGCCAAACATCGCTTCGATATTCTAAAAATCTTGGGCAACGGTGAGCTGACCAAGAAGTTGAAGGTCTCAGCACATCGCTTTAGCAAGTCCGCCCGCGAGAAGATCGAAAAAGCTGGTGGCGAGGTAATCGTCATACCGGGACGGACTCCGGTTGAGGACAAGAAGAAGCAAAAGAAACTGGCTAAAGCCAGTTCTTAGCTGATCAAGGAAGATTTCAGCCGCCAGTCGTTTTACGATTCACCTGCAATCGTCTAGGACGGATCGGGATATGTGGGAAAAAATTCGCGTTGTCTTCACGATTCAAGAATTGCGCAAGAAGATCTTGCTCACGCTAGGTCTCTTGGGCATTTATCGCATCGGTTGGCACATTCCATTGCCGATCATCGACCAAGCGCAAATCGCCAAAGGGTCCGGCGCAGGGGGCGGTCTGGGGGATTTTGTTGATCGTGTGGCAGTCTTTGCGGCAAGTGATCTTCGTCAGGCGACGATTTTTGGCTTGGGAATCATGCCCTACATCTCAGCCTCGATTATCTTCCAACTGCTTGGCAGTGTCTGGAAGCCGATCGAAGACCTGCGCAAAGAAGGTGAGACCGGTCGCAAGAAAATCAATGAGTATACGCGGTATCTGACCGTGGTACTCTGTACGATTCAGAGCTACTTCTACGTGAAGTTTTATCTTATGTCAGGGGAACCTGGCGAAGGGCTCGTTCATGTATCGTTCCTAAACGATGCTGGAGTATTGTCATTGGGTTGGCAGCTTACGGCCGTCCTGACGATGACTTGTGGCACGATCTTCCTCATGTGGCTGGGGGAACAGATTGATGAATTTGGAATTGGAAATGGGATCAGTTTGTTGATCATGGCCGGTATTCTGGCTCGAATGCCAGGCGCCCTGAAGGGTCTGATCGACAACGCCACCCCGGAGTTGGTTGGCTTGAGCCCATCAAGAGTCGGTGTCGAAACGCTCATTGTGTTGGCTGTACTTTTTGTTTCGGTGGTGGCTAGTGTGGTGTTTATTACCTTGGGGCAGCGTCGAATTCCGACACAAAGCGCTAAGCATGTGCGAGGTCGTCGGGTGTATGGTGGTTCGCGCCAATTCCTACCCCTAAAAATCAACCAAGCCGGCGTCATGCCGATTATTTTTGCGAGCAGTTTGCTGATGTTACCTGGGATGTTGTTCAATGTGTTGGCGGGTTGGACATCGGGCACGACCCAAGATGTGATGATGTGGTTGGGCGGTGTGTTCAGTGGTCGGGGCGGGATTTCATTCTCGTACAATCTGTTTTACGTCGCGATGATTTACTTCTTCTGCTACTTTTGGACGGCGATTACGTTTAATCCGAAGGAGATGTCTGAGAACCTCAAGGACTATGGGACATTCATTCCAGGTTACCGTCCTGGCAAGAGAACCGCGGATTATTTGGAAAAGGTCATGGTGCGCATTACGTACGTAGGCGCTGGCTTCCTGGCGTTGGTGGCAATCGTGCCAACGATGATCTCAGGTTCGCTCGGGGTGAGTTTTGCGGTGGCGAGCTTTTATGGTGGAACTGGCTTGCTGATTGCCGTCAGCGTTGCCTTTGACTTGGTTCAGAAGATCGACAGCCATCTTGTCATGCGGAATTACCGAGGACTGTTGGAATCGTAGCGAGGTTGTATCTCGGACCGACGCGAGCTATCGCTCGGCTGCCGCGACCCGCACCCCGAGCAATCTGCGGTCGGTGCCTGTCGCTGAAAACTAGACTCATTTGTAGAGAAAAACCTGATACGAGTTCTCTAGCGTTTCCACGTGAAATTCGTGAGCCGCCGAACCGCCATGTATGTCGTATTGATTGGCCGACCGGGCGTAGGAAAAGGCACGCAGGCCCAACGGCTTGTGGACGAACTGGGACTCTCCCGGATTTCGACGGGTGAAATGCTGAGAGAGACGATTCGATCTGGCGGAGAGGGAAATCAGAAGATTGCCGAATGCATCGACGGTGGCAATTTGGCGACGGATGACATGATCATGGAACTCGTCGAGAATCGACTTGGCGAACCAGAATTTGAGAACAGTTGTCTGTTTGATGGCATTCCCCGCACCGTAGCTCAGGCGGAGGCACTTGACGAACTACTCAGGCGGCGAAATACGAAGATTGACGTTGCTGTTGAGGTTTCCGCCGACGCCGACGAGCTAGTGGCGCGGATCCTCGAACGGGCCAAGATTGAGAATCGGGCCGATGACAACCTGAAGGCGATTCGTCAAAGGATGGATGTTTACACGCGCAGCACCGAGCCGATCCTCGAGTACTACAGAGAACGCGGGGTGCTTCGATCCGTTGACGGTCTGGGGACACGCGACGAAGTGTTCGACAGAATAAGGAGTTGCATCGTAGTGCGCTGATTCTTGTCGTTCGCTGGGCAGAAATCTGCAATTTTCATGCCCATTTCCAGGCAAACGCGGGTCCGGCCCTTGTGTAGATTGGCGTAAACACCATATACTGGCGAGCTTTAGCACGTTGAGGTGAAAGAGATAATGAAAGTCCGGAGCAGCGTCAAACGCATGTGTGAAAACTGCAAAGTGGTACGCCGCAAGGGTCGGGTGTACGTAGTTTGCAGCAATCCTCGGCACAAACAGCGACAGGGTTGATCGCCGCGTGTTGGGCGATCCCCTTTTTGATTGATTCGGGAGCTAGCAGAAAATGCCACGTCTTCTTGGTGTAGACATTCCAAACGAAAAGGCCGCCGTCATCTCGCTGACGTATCTGTACGGCGTGGGCTCCCAAACGGCCCGCGATTTATGCCACTTGGCCGGCATCGATCCGCGGAAGAAATCTCGCGATTTGGCGGAAGACGAGTTGGGTCGTTTGGCCGCGTTGATGGAACGGGATTACACCGTGGAAGGGCCGTTGCGTCGGCAGTTGCAGCAAAACGTGACACGTTTGCGCGACATCAAGTGCTATCGCGGGATACGCCACCGAGTTGGTTTGCCGGTCCGTGGCCAGCGGACACGCACCAATGCCAGGACCCGCAAGGGACCAAAAAAGACAGTTGCCGGCAAGAAGGGCGTCAAAGATCTACGCTAGTCGATCAGACTTGCCTCGCAAGTGGATTGAGATAGCACGCACGTTACAGAGAAGACCATTGGGAGTCGGAAGCGGTGGCGAAGACCAAAAAACGCAAAGCCCGTCGCAACATTACCGTTGCGATTGCGCATATCAAAGCGACCTTCAATAACACGTCGGTCACCATCACAGACACCAAGGGTGACGCGATTTGTTGGGCCAGTGCCGGGACCTGTGGATTCAAAGGGAGCCGCAAGAGCACTCCTTTTGCGGGTCAATGTGCAGCGCAACAGGCGGCCGAAAAAGCCGCCAAGTTTGGCGTCAAGGAAGTTGAAGTGCGAGTCAAGGGGCCTGGCTCTGGTCGGGAGAGCGCAATTACCGCCTTGCAGTCTGCTGGGATGACCGTCAAGTTGATCGAAGACGTAACCCCTATTCCTCACAACGGCTGTCGCCCTCGCAAGAAACGCCGGGTGTAAACTCAATAACCGTTATCCGATGTTTGTGACCTGGTGCCGTTGCACGGCAATCGTTCACGTTTTCTACGGAGGCTACTAATGCATATTCGATGGCGTGGTCTTGAATTGCCGAGCATGGTTGCGTGCGATCAGCAAACGCTTACATCGACGTACGGAAAGTTCTATGCCGAGCCATTTGAGCGTGGATTTGGCACGACAATTGGTAACAGTTTGCGACGGATTCTCCTTTCCAGCCTGGAAGGCAGTGCCGTCACGCAAATCAAGATCCGAGGTGCCCAACACGAGTTTACGACGATTCCGGGTGTCCTGGAAGATATCACCGATATCGTGCTGAACGTGAAGGCGCTGGTTGTCAAGAATCATAGCGAATCAACACGCGTCATCACGGTCGAAAAGAGCGAAGCTGGTGTTATCACCGGCGCGGATGTGCAAACCGATGCGGATGTTGACATCATCAACAAGGATCACGTTCTGGCCACGTTGACCGACAGCGTACCGTTCATGATGGAAATGGTCGTTGAGAACGGTCGTGGCTATGTCCCGGCAACCGAGCATAGTGCGGGTGAGCACGAGATTGGTATCATCCCGATCGATGCGGTTTACAGTCCGATCACGCGAGTTCGTTACGAGATCGAAGAGACTCGGGTTGGCCAAAAGACGAACTACGACAAGCTCTTGATCGATATCTGGAGCAACGGGTCGGTGCACCCCGAGATGGCCTTGGTTGAAGCTGCCAAGATTCTTCGCAAGCACCTCAATCCGTTCGTGCAATACGTCGAATTGGGTCCGAAGGTGCATTCGGCACCTCGCACTGGAAGCGGAAGTGCCGACGCCGCAATGGACGCCAAGTTGAATCTCAGCCTGGCGGAACTGAAGCTCTCGGTGCGTGCGATGAATTGCCTCGAGTCCGAAAACATTAACACGGTTCGTGACCTTGTTCAGCGGACGGAAGATCAGTTGTTGGAAGTTCGCAATTTCGGCGAGACAACATTGGTCGAAGTGCAAGAGAAACTGACCGAACTCGGGATGCATCTGGGAATTAGAGTCCCGGCTGCCAGTTCGCGATTTTAGTGACAGATAGTTGCCCCTCAAATCAGACGCTTGGTCGTCTGCGATAATCATGCGACATAGACGACGAGGACGCAGGCTGGGACGTAGTTCCAGTCACCGCCGTGCGATGCTAAAGAACCTGGCCAGCAGCTTGTTCTTGACCGAACGGGACGCAGAGTTCGATGACAATCAACCGAAGGTGAAGGGACGCGTGATTACGACGCTCCCTAAGGCGAAGGAAGTCCGCCCGTTGGTGGAGAAATGCATCACGATTGCGCGCCGTGCATTGCCCCATGCTGAATCCGCCGAGCAGTACGCTGCGGACGCGGAACGCGGGTCTGACGCTTGGAGGAAATGGCGAACGAGTGACAAGTGGCGACAGTGGGCGGACGCACGGGCGCCAGTCATCGCCGCCCGCCGACGGGCTCTGCAGTTGCTTGGCGACAAGCAAGCTGTGCAGGTACTGTTCGATGAAGTGGCACCTCGATTCCTAGATCGTCCGGGCGGATACACGCGAATCCTCAAACTGGCCACGCCACGATTGGGCGATGCTGGAGCCCGCGCGATCATCGAATTTGTTGGGGTCCGCGATCGGGTTGTCGCCAAGAGCGAGAAGCCGGCATTCGGCGATCAGGACGAAGTGGATGATGACGTAAAGGAAACAAGCGATCCAGTCGCTGGCGACAACGCCACGGATTCGGAAGCGGACGCAGCCGACGCTGACGCCGAAGCAACCGACGCCGGCTCCACAGCCGAAGCGGTCAGGACCGAGGAAGAGAAGTCGGACGAATAGAACCGGGCCGCCCGGCAGTTGGCAACTGTTGTCGACTTGAATCGCCGTTCGAGCATGGATTGCAGGGGCGGATTCACCGTGCGAAAACCAGAAACCCAACTCGGCACGAGGTCGCATGCGGTTCAAGGTCGGGTTGCATCACGGGACTCGAATCTCGGTTTGAATTTCACTGCTCGCATGCGCACATTGTGCGAACACGTTGTGGGTACGCTTGATGAGTTCCAGCATATTGACTTGAGCCGTGTTGCTGTTTCGTTTGCCCAAGCGCGCAAGCCTGTCATGCATGGTCTGCAAGCGTCATTGACCCCCTTACGGTTTGCAGGAGGCGCAACGACTGGCACCGTGCGAGGACGCCAGTACACCGTACAGCCGGTCTGCGATACGGCCGGCAATGAAATGCTATACGTGTTGAATTTCTACTTGCCGCGTTTTATGCAACTGGTCTTTCGCGAAAAACTGGTGACGGTTTTACACGAATTGTGGCACATCAGCCCGAATTTCGATGGAGACCTGAGACGTCACGCAGGCCGGTGTTATGCTCATTCCCACTCTCAGGCCGATTACGACCAGCAAATGGAGCCGTTCGTCGAAGCTTGGCTGGCAACGGAACCTCCCAAAGTGTTGATTGACTTCTTACAGTTGGATTTCCCCCAAGTCCAAGAGCGGTATGGTCGTGTCTACGGGCTCAAGCTTCCTCGACCCAAGCTCATTCCAAGTTGAGCCCCGGGGCAATTCTTAGCGACGGGCACCGACCGCAGGTTGGTCGGGGAGCGCGTCGCTGCAACCGAGCGATAGCTCGCGTCGGTCTGAGGCTCGTTTTCTACAGTCCGGAGAAACTTTTCGCCGTAAGTCGTTAGTGTGTAATGGAGGGTCGAGGTGGAGGGTCGGATTCCTGGTGCCACAGCTCG